>Ga0209139_10000300_pt1 | contig 16567 bp, 22 predicted proteins | sample BogFormECP14_OM3_FD_188246 | JGI IMG/M metagenome (GOLD analysis project Ga0209139, IMG submission 188246) | Bog forest soil microbial communities from Calvert Island, British Columbia, Canada - ECP14_OM3 (SPAdes) (version 2) | ecosystem: Environmental > Aquatic > Freshwater > Wetlands > Bog ...
TATTCCCATCACGAGGAGTATCGCCTTCCGGCCCGCCGAGGTTGACTATGTGCTGACGCGCTTCGGCAACGGCTTTACAGGCGGCAACAACAACCAGAGCAACTTTCGATACCAGGCCGGCGTCACCTTCCGGTTCTAGCGAAAACTGAAATCAAGAACTAACCCAGAATCACCACAGACTGCGGAGGGGTATCCTTAGATATCCCCTTCCGCAGCCTTCCAAGAGAACGATGCTTTTAGCGACGTTTTATCAGGGAAGCAGATTCTAGAAGCAAGTTGATCAGACCGAATGGCACGCCATGCAGGTGACCGACGACGAAAAGCCGAGAATTCCTGTGGCATCCCAACCTTCATCAATGAACTTCGCCTCGGACGTCAACGCGGCACAGCCGGAAAGCCAGCACATATTTTCCGGGAGGTCCAACTCAAGGCCACTCTCTTGTGGGGGCACGCTTTTCCGCCCCCACAAACCCGCACGAACCCGATCGAGAGGAAGCGAATGCGACCCACTTCAAGAGCTTTTGCTGGCGTCGCGTAAGAGATACGTAAGAATAGCCTTCGGTATTCTGCATCACAAGGAAGACGCCGAAGACGCGGTTCAAGATGCCTTCCTATTGGCGTATCGACACTACCGTAGCTTCGAGGGCCGGTCTGCTCTGACAACGTGGCTCACGCGCATCGTGATGAATGCTGCATTGATGCTCCGGCGTAAACGAAAAAACCCGATCCACTCCCCCACTGAATTCCACCCGGACGCCGCTCCCTCGACCGAGATGATTCCGGCTCCGCAACCGGACCCGGAATCGGCTTACGCGATGGATGAGACGAATCAGATCCTCCGTAACGCGCTTGAGCTGATGACTCCAGTGCTTCGCCAGGCATTTACGATGAGGTTTTGCGACCAGTTGTCTGCCAACGATGCCTGCGCACTTCTGGGCGTCAAAATAGGTACCTACAAATCGCGACTCTTTAGAGCTAAGCAACATCTGATGAGCCAGGTACAGATTCACCGCTTGGCTCCCATACGACGATCCACGCAATCCTCATTTTCTATCGATAAACCTAAACATCAGAGCGCACCCGGGCAAACTCCGTCTCACGAAATGGTCCTCTCATAATCTGGTGTAGAGACGAACTTGTGGTGAAGCGAACGCGGTGACTGGGGAACTTTATGAAGGCACTAACAGAGCGGCAAGCGAGCTGGATGAGAGACACCCGAAAGATTGTGCTCGCGCTGTTGTTTACGATAGCTCTCTTCGGAGCGATCGCGATCACAACGCGGAACTATTTTGTCCGTGAGATGCTGGTCTTTGTCGGAGGGCTTGGCGCGCTATTGGTCGTCGGTGTTCTCTTCGCAAATCTCTTCATTTTTCTTCAAGAGGTGTGGGCGCAGACCACTTCGTTGGCAAAATCATGTATCAAACGAATCTCCGCGCGTCGCCATCCCTTCTACGGGCAGCCGTCTCCCAACGCAGCTACGCTCCGGATTCGGTGGGCCTCTCGACGAAATCCCAACGAGGTCCACCAGATCGGTCCTCAGCTCTAACGCTTCTCTGACGCTGCTAGGTCAGGACTGCGGCTGTGCCTGCGGGAGACGCTCCGTCTTGGTCGGAGGGATTAGAAAGCGGCGGGGTGACCGCAGGAAGCTCGCGAGCGTATAGCGAATCAACTGGAACTGGTCACGCCTCGACACTCCATAGGCCTTAAGGGCGACCGAGGCGGCAATCGAAAAGCTTACGCCTAGATTGAGGACAAACGTCACCGCGATGCCCAATAGCGTGTAGCCGAACCAGCCGCGACGGAGCCACTCTCTTCCGAAACTGGCTGCCGCCAACGCCAGAGTGCCTGTGGAGAGCGTCACGTGACGAACATCGAGCGGTACGCCGAGAAAGCGTCCCATTTCTGGCACAAATCCGAGCAAGTAGCCAAGAACGATAGAAGTGGTCCAGCCAGAGAGATTGACTTCCACCGTCTCGGCGAGTTTCTTCATCGCTTTGCGTCCCAGCTTCCGACCTAGAGGATGCTGAGCGATCGCTGCGGAAAGGTGGTTGAAAGTGGCAAAGTTCTCAAACCAGCCTCCTGCCAGAGCTGAAACCCACAGGATTACGCCGGTGAGAGCGGCATAGAGCATGGTCCCCGAAGCCAGCGGGTCGAGAGTTGCGTAGACATGTTCAGCGCTTGGAATTTCCAAGTACGGGCTCGAGAAGATCAGGAGCCAAAGGCGGGCAAACACGATGCATCCGAGGCACACTGCCAGAAGGTTTCCGGCGGCGGATGCTAGTTGGCTGCGGGTAATCCGACTGATAAATTCCGCGACCTTTTCCAGACGTGCCCGCCCGCCGGTGGTGCGCACAATCCCCGCAAAGGTCGCTGCAGTTACGGACGGCTGCTTGGTGGCGAGTGCAAGATGCAAGTGCTGCAATATGATGAAACTGACCGCGTAGTTCGTGCCTGCCGTCATGCCTTCCACGAAAGGAGGAAAATGTGCTTCGACGATGCGCATCTTTACTGCGGCGCTCAGCACCGTCAGCAACCCGCCACCCAGGGATGCCTTCCAGATTTCACGGTATTCGTTCCGCGAGTTGGCGATGTAATGCTCTCCGGTCTTACCGGTCCGTTCTACTATCTTGCGCGCGATCAGTGCGGAGTTTTTGCTGAACAGCGCCCGCAAGCTCATGTCCTCGCGACGCCCGTTCATTATGTCGTCGAGCAGGCGTTTGACAGCGGCGATCAGGCGAGGCAGCTCCGCAACGAATAAAACCTCTGCGATGCTTTCCATGCGAGCTATCGCGCGCTCAATTGTTCCCATGTCGAACACCAGGGAAGTGCTGACTCCAGTGTCCTCCATGCGCTGGTGCACGTACTCCATTTCGTCGCGACAGCGCTGGACCTTCTCGCGCCAGATATCGACCGCAAGGGTGACGCCGCCCTGCCGTACGAGTTCTCCAGTGGTTTGCTGAAGCTGATAGAAGGGAGACTCTTCAATCGCGCTGGGGCGGCTGCGGGCCCGAAGTCCCGGCGAGAGGCCGATTCCTGCCACGTGCACGCCTAGCAAGAGAAAAGCCTGGGTTAGGTCTTCCCGTTGATTGGCCCACGCGCTGGCGTCGTTCACCGGCGAAAAAAGCCGCGCTATGCGCTCGAAAGTCTCATCAGGCCGTGAGATCAGCCGCTCAATAGCCTCGGTGTTGGGATAGAGACGGAACACGAATTTTGAAAGGTCGGTATCCTCCCGTGCTGAAGGCAAAAGCTCCTCGGTCAGTCTACGCGCTGCCTCGGACCACAGACCCTCCCGTGGATTCAGTCCCGCCTCCGCGAACAGTTCAACGGAACGAACCTCAGTGAGAATCTGTCGAACGCCCTGCTGGAACCGGGCTCGGAGTTCGCCCTGGGACTCCATGAATGCCAGAACCGTTTCCATGCGGGTCATGCCATTGCCGGCGGGTGAGGGAGAGCGGTCTGCGGCCCATTCGTTTAAGTCCACATAAGCATCGAGGCGCGTGGTCAAATCGGCGGCTCCGACGAATTGCTCGAGGATGGAAGCTAGGGAATCGACACTCCGCTCCGAGCGCGTTTCCGGGGGAAAGAAGTTCCGTATCAACTCTCGTACGTGTAGCTCTGCGGTTGTCGTCAGGTTAGGCATTTTTTTCTTTAATTCGAAACGACAGGCATTCCGAGACTGCGCCAGCGGCCTCAGACTATCAGATGTCACAGTCGCTTTGAAATCTTCCAGGACTTAAGAAATCCCCGTGTCCGACGACGTCCAACCAGGGGCTGCAGGTGATTGAAAAAAATGGCGGGGACGACGAGACTCGAACTCGCGACCTCTGTCGTGACAGAGTCGCAGTTTCGTAGAACTTAGTGATACTGACGGCGCTGACAGCCCGTTACTGGAATCCTAGGGAACGCTTTGCCACCGCCTAATGGACCCAGATTGCACCGCTACGGTGAAATCTCGGCGGCCCCAATTCGTTCTCGCGCTAGGATTGCGTGAGCCGAGCGACAATCTCCTGGGTGACGGCGTCCTCGCGATCGGCGATTTCCTGAAAAACACGACTGGCGTGGCTTCACTCCCGGGATCAAGTCCAGGAATCGAGGGCGCGGTACGTCCGACCTCAAACAGATCTCTTCACGTTCCGATCTGGTCAACGAAGGTGGCAATTTCTTCGAGGGGCTTCCTCGAGATGTCCGGAACACAGGCACCCTCTCCCGGATAGCCAACTACCAGCAACAGGAAAGCTTTTTCTTGGGTCGGGCGGTCCAGGAGCTTGTTGAGGAATCCCATGGGGCTGGGGGTGTGAGTCAGCGAAACCAGCCCTGCCAAGTGAACTGCGGTGACGAGTATTCCAGCGGCGATACCCGCCGACTCGGTCACGTAGTAGTTCTTCACTTTGTTCCCATGGGGCGTAAGGCCATAAGTCTGCCCAAATATAGCGATCAGATAAGGCGCTTTCTCAAGATAACCCTTGTGTTCGTCTGTGCCCAGTGGAGCTAGCGCTTCAAGCCACTCCTTAGGCGCGCGCCTATGGTAAAAAACGTATTCTTCCTTCTCGGCGGCCTCTCGAATCTGATGTTTCATTTTCGGGTCGCTGACGACCACGAAATGCCAAGGCTGCTGATTGGCACCGCTCGGCGCCGTACCCGCGATCCTCAAGCAATCCTCGATCACTTCACGCGGGACGGGACGGCTGGAGAATTGACGCACCGTCCGGCGGCGCAGCATGTCATCGCGAAATTGTTTGATACGATCCTTCATCTCCTCGGGGGAGTATTCGCGATAGCTCGTCAAGGGCAAGAAGACTGGTTCGGCCATCGGAGACGCCTTTAAATTCAACCGCTTAGACAAGCTTGCTTTTAAATCTTCAGGCCTGAGGATAACGATACACTCTATTTTGACGGACCGTATAGTATCAGAGACTTCATGCGCATCGGCTGACGTATCGGGCGTTTTCTCGATGATTCGCGATCTGGCGGTAATGAAGAGTCAGCTTGCGTCTGCAAGTGGAGTTCTGTAACCCTGAACCTGAGCTGAACCCTGCGGCACACACCATGCGAAGTCTGTGTTGAGCCAGTCCAAGAATGAGACTGCGCGGGGAACGAAAGGTTTCAGCTAATGTCCCAAGCGCAAAAAGAGACTCCTCGTTTAACTCCGCGCTTTTCCGGGGCTCCTTGGCTTGTAGACTTTTCTTGCTTTGGAACCTTTCCGACGGTCGTGAATCTCATCTGATGTCTGAGCTCTCGACACAGAAGGAGAATTTCTCGGACTTTCTCAATTATCTTCAAAGCTCTCTCGATTTGTCACGTGGTGAACCACACTTGGCTGGGCGTACCTTTCCTCTTTGACCTGTGATATGCCTATTCGGACTAGCAAGAGCTTTTCTATCGTCACATGAAGATCTACTTGGGATTTACGGTTGCGGGGAATCGCTCATCGCTGGAGGGAGCGAAGAAAATCCTCCGCATACTCCAGTCCATGGGGCACGAAGTGCTCACCAGCCACTTAGTCCAAGAAGATGCCTGGGACGCGGACCGGCGTGTGCCTCCTCAGGAGATTTTCGCGCGTGATATGAGGTGGCTCGCACAGTGCGACGTCTTCATTGCGGAGGTCTCGGGCTCGTCATTTGGTTTGGGCTTCGAGACTGGGTACCTTCTCGGAGCCACTCCGAAGAAGACGGTTCTCTTCTACGAACGAGCCGTCGAGCACAGGATTTCTCTCTTGATCGTGGGGAATACACTCCCCAACTGCATATTGGTGCCGTACTCCCGTCTCGAGGAACTGGAGGAACTGGTTCCGAGCCGTGTGGCGACGTAGGGAGACTTGCCGCTTACCTGCTCCCAATTCTTACGTTGTTCATCGTTCTGTTTCGCATCGAAGCAGAAGAAAAATCCATTTTGCTGGAAACTTTCGCGACCCTCGTTAGTCTCATTTTGAGGTGGCCCCCAGGGATTGCAATGCGCATGCCAAACGGCCCGGTCATGTGACCGTCGCGAAAACGCCCATTATCGTGGAGTGCTCGGTAATGTTCACGCCCGGGGGCGGGCTTCTTCCCGGAGCCAGGGTCACAAGAGGCAGCGACCGAGATAGCGAACCAGGGGGCGACGGACAATAAATTGCGGTGCGCTGCTAGTCTTCCCTCGGGCTAGGAACAACAATTATTGCCCGAGTGTGGAATGCGGCGAGGCGCTTCCTGAGCGGCACTTTTGATGAGTGGCCCCCTCTCGCGCCGAAGGTTCTCCGACCGAAAGAGTATTTGTTTTGTGGCCCGCTGTACCAACAGGAAGGCTGTCACTTGTCTAAAATTCGTGTTTTGTTAGCCGATAATCACGCGTTGATGCTTGAGTATGTGCGTGAACTTCTGTCCGCAGACGGTTGCGAGGTAGTTGGTGCAGTAAGTGACGGTCAGGCGGCGTTGGACGCTGCGGCGAAACTCCGTCCGGATATTGTACTTCTGGATGTTTCCATGCCTGTCGTGAATGGAATCCAAGCAGCATGGCGTCTGCGGAAAGCCAACCCTGACGCCAAGATTGTTTTTCTTACAGTAGACAACGACCCGGACATCTGCCGCGCCGCCCTTGATACTGGTGCCCTTGGCTATGTTTCGAAGCCGCGCCTGGGTACCGACTTAATTCGCGCCATCAAACTAGCGACAAGCGGTAGTCGCTTTGTCTCCCCTGGCTGTAAACCGAATTTATGAGATCGAGAGCGTTGGTAAATTCTCTTCGCGGCCTGACCTGGCTACGATACATCCGCAGCAGCGGCGTCGTCTTTCGTAAGTACACGCAAGTCAGTTCCCGGGATGGCGAAACCCGCCTTGCCACAATCCGGGCAGATCAAAAGCTCTGGATAGACCCGGACGATGGGTTTGTTGATATTTTTCAATCCGGGAGAATGGATGGCAATCTCCGCTATGAACTTGCGATGGTGATCGGAACCACAAAAGGAACGTGTCATGGTTGCCCTCTTCCTACGAGCTCGCTCACAAGTCGTATATCGTATCCCGTAGCAGAGAATTCTGCCGTGGACTGCTCACAAAACATATTGATTGCGGCCGGCCATAACGCCTCCATCGACATCCCAGATGGCACCCGTGACCCAAGAGGACTTTTCGGACAGCAACATGGCAACGATTTCCGCGACGTCTTCCGGTTTTCCGATGCGGCCGATGGGGTGGAACCCGTTGAAACCCTGAAGAACGGAAGCAATCTGGTCCTTCGGCAGGAAACCCTTGAAAATTGGAGTATTCACAACGGCGGGCGACACCGCATTAACCCGAATGTCTGCCCCTGCCAGTTCCAGCGCGAGGTGCTGCGTGAGGGCGTGCAGCCCTGCCTTCGCCATTGAGTATGCCGAAGAGGGCGTGGCTTGGACCGCCTGCCTCGCCCACATCGATCCGATGTTTACGATCGATCCGCCACGGCTACCAGCGACCATATTTTTGGCAACGCACTGCGTGATGAAAAAGAGTCCCCTGTCGATTTCAAGATAGCGGTCATAGTCCGCTTCGGAATGCTCGAGAAAAGCCTTCGGAGCGAAAACACCCGCAGCATTCACAAGCAAGGCGGCGTCCTGGTGTTGGGTATCGAGGCAGGCTAGAAGTACAGCGCGTTCAGCGCTTTTGGTGATGTCAGCCGTTTCGCCGAAAACCGAACCGTAGGCGCTCAATTCAGCGACCGCGTCCTTTGTCTTAACTTCGCGGCGGCCGATGAGAACCGCCTGGCCTCCATGCTTGAGAACGATCTGCGCGACGGCTTTGCCTATTCCGCTGGTTCCCCCGACGACGATGAGTTTCTGGCCTCGAAATTCAGTTTTCATCAGCTTGTCCTTTTGCATTTATGTTCTTCTTCTCAAATCGAAAGAGATCGGGACGCGCGTAATGGCCGGAGACATCAAAGGCCATGGTTTCTCTGTCAATTTGAGTGAGATCTAAGTCAGCGAAGATGAGCTCCTCACGATCAAACACGGGCTCGACTATGAATTGGGAGTTCGGCCCAATGATGCAACTCCCTCCGCGCTCGACCCATCTGGGTTCGGCCGACGGCAAATTAGCGTCGGCTGCAAGCCCGCGGGGCAGATCCTGAAGTGGCATCATCAACCCCACTGCCAAAACAAAGCATCTGGCTTCGAATGCGTAAGGTCATACCGTTGCTGATGCCGCTTCCGTCGAAAGGAGTGATCCGAATCAAGACTTGAGGCAGCGGGAAGTGGCCATAATAGGCAGTCACTGACTCAGCGGCCAACTTGACCCAACGCAAGATATCCTTCGCAGGCAGCCACTGCGTGTTTCCTTCGATCATGATGTCAATGCGAGCGTTTCCGATCAACATGCTCGAAGTCATCTCACCCGTCGTTGCCCCCAAGGAGGAACAAGCAAGGGAAAGAAATAGGATCGGCGCAGATCGAGCGAAGAAACCCGCCATAACTGTTTGCCCATTGAATGACCTTGAGAGAGTTCCGCGCTTGAGATGCAAACCATTACGCTGGAACGGTATCCGACTGTTTAACGCGGCGATTTGAAAAGAGAAAGGAAAGTGCCGTGTCCAAAGAGACTTTCCCTGCGCCAAAAATCAGAACGATCAAAGAGACTATGAGAAACGCAAAGGGAGCAGCAGCAACGAACTTGTCCGGATCGGAGAAAAAAGAGAGTAGCGCGTCGCGGTCGCCAAGTACGTAGGCCATGGTCAAGTTTATCGTGAGTACGAGAGCGGTAATTCTGGAGAGCAAGCCCAAAGCGAGGAGAATGCCACCAAAAAACTCGACCAAGGCGATCAAAAGTGCCATTTGGGCGGCCATCGGCAAGCCGAGGGTGCCGAAATACTCGGCCACACCAGAGAGATGATGCAATTTGCCCCAGCCGCTCTGCGCAAGCTGCCATCCCCAATAGAGCCGGAGAGCAAGAAGCAGAGGAGCCTGGAGGTAAGAAATGAAACCGAAAAACTTGTCATGCAATTGCACAAGCGCGGTGATTATTTTATTCATGAGTTCAATTCATGCCCTTTTTATTGCGAATTTCCGAGAGAGGACGTTTATCTTTCCCGGTTGACAAAACCAGCCGAGAGTTGCCCAGGTTTGGAACCAATGTTGAACCGCCGGCCCGCGCTCCGTATCAGGCATGGAGCTCTTACGAAACGCCGATTCGAATGCCGCCATCAGGTGATCTCCCTTGCGAAGAGCGTTTAGCAAAAGGAACTGTTCCGCTCCGATGCGGCGGAAGTAGACGGAAAAATCCACGCGATGAACCACCAGAAAAATTTGCGCGGCTTTCAACTTGGCGACGGCTCGGACCTTATGGCGTTTTTTCCGCTCATGGAAGGCGTTGCTGGCAAAACCGGTGCTTTCATGATCGCCGTCTTTTACTTCCAAGAGTAGGTCATCCACCGGATAATGCAGCTGCAGGAGCTGCACATAGGGTTGCAGACTGAGGCGAAGATTCGGACCTTCGGTGCCTGATAGATCCTGGGCGCGCAGCGCGGGACTTGCTTGGCCGTCGAAAGCATCGATATCCGCCCATTCGAGACGGACCATGTCAAGGGCGAGCACTTGCTTGTCCTGCATCCACTTTGGGTGCTGGCGCAACCAGGGCTCCAGACGGGCTCCCAGATTCCTGAGTGTGAAAGAGCGCGAAGGGCAGTCGCAAAGATAGGCCTTGGACATGGCTTCAAATTGGCGCCCGCCGAGAATGGCTCGCAAGCCCGGAAAATCCTCGTTCATGCTCGATAATAGGCGAAACCAATATTGGCGATTGTAAATCTCCAGACGTTCAAACGAAGTCAGTCGATCATTTGGCTTGATATAACGGGCCGCGTAACTACGCATGGACCCACCGCCGGGCGCGGTGCGCTGCATGTTCTCGGATCGTGCCAGGGGCTGCATGACGGCGCGAGCCACATCTCGTTGAAGCGTTGCGAGCGTCATACTGCCACCGCCAGCGATGTGACGGCGAGGAAGCGGTTGGCCTTCATCGCTTCATCATGAACTTCCCGGAAAGAAGGGATGCTGTCGTCCCACTCCAGAAGCGTAGCGGTATGGCCTGCCCGCTGAATCGCGCGTTCATAGAGTCTCCATACGGGATCGATCACCGGATGGTCGTGGGTATCCAAAATGTATTTCTGGAATTTTGAATGGCCGGCGATATGGATCTGCGCGATGCGGTCCGCGGGAACGCTGTTCACATACGTGAAGGGGTCAAAACTATGGTTGCGCGACGAGACGTAGATATTGTTGACGTCCAGCAGAATCCCACAGTCCGCACGCTCGACGACTTCGTTCAGAAACTCCCACTCAGTCATCTCTGAGACGTGGAACTCGGCATAACTGCTGACGTTTTCCACGGCGATGGGTACTTCCAAGAAATCGCGCACTTCACGGACTTTTTGCGCGGTGAGTTTAGCGGCTTCGAAGGTGTAGGGCATCGGAAGAAGATCGTGCGTATAACGGCCATCGACGCTGCCCCAACAAAGATGGTCAGAAAGCCACGGGGTCTTCGTGCGTTTGACGAGTGCCTTCAGGCGGCGGAGGTGCTCGCGGTCAGGCTTTTCCGCCGAGCCGAAATACATAGAAACGCCATGTTGTACAACTTTATACTGCTCGAGGATCTGATCGAGGAAGTGCAGGGGCCGCCCGCCGTCAATCATGAAATTCTCGGAGATGATTTCAAACCAGTCGACGACCGGCTTGCGCGAGAGAATATGCTCGTAGTGGGGAGCCCTAAGGCCGATCCCAATTCCGTAATCCGTTAACCCGTTAAAGCGATTCGCAGGCATCAAAGTCTCCAAGGAACGTACGAATTAAGAACAAAGAGGGCCGATAGGCTCTAGCGGCCCCCTCCGAGGTGAACCCCTGAGCTAATTGTTCGTTATGAGGGCTTGTTCTTGCCGTCCGTCCGGCAGCCGCCTTTGCCCTTGCACGAATTCTTGCCCTTGCAGCCGTTGTCCCCTTCCTTGCAAGCGCCCTTGCCCTTGCAAGAATTCTGGCCCTTACAGGCGTGTCTGTCCTTCTTGTCCTTGGCTTTTTCTGACTTCTGGTCCTGATTCTGGCTCTGATCCTGCGCGCTGAAAGAAGTCTTCAACGAAGTTAGCAGGGTCGAAGCTTGGACCGCAGAGCCTGCGCCCGCGAGCAAACCCGCGAACGCCGCACCTGCGAGCATAGCTTTTGTCGTTTTCGTCATTTTCACTCTCCTTTGGATTCGGTTGAAACACGGTGCACCACATTTCCGGATCGCGGGTCGAGAATCTTGCTTACCGGTTAGACCAGACTGACTCGGGATGCGAATGCGAGCCGACCTCAAGCTCCTAGCGAAACGTGCTTCGACCGCTAAATGAGAGTCGCAGGTTGTACAAAGGTTTCAGACTTCTTGAATTGGACGAACTGAAAGGCCCGAACGTAGTACCGGTGGACCACAGCCGGTCAGATGGGAAACGAAGCGTGGTTTGGAATATCTCTTGGCCTCCGGAACAGTCGTGGAGGCCAACAAAGCGATTCGCAAGCATACTAGTTACTCTCCTAGAGCAAAGAGGGCCGGGAGGAGTCTTCCAGCCCTCCATCTCAGTGCGTCTGGCCTCTGAATTACTCGGCCGGCGGCTTGGAGCCATCGGTCGCGCAACCGCCCTTGCCCTTGCACGAGTTCTTGCCTTTGCAGCCGTTGTCGTTAGCCTTGCAGCCGCCCTTGCCTTTGCAGGAGTTCTGGCCTTTACAGGCGTGCTTTTCCTTCACCTTCTTATCGTCCTTCTTGTCCTGGTCCTGGCCCTGATCCTGCGCACTGAAAGAAGTCTTCAGAGAAGGAAGCAGGCTTGAGGCACTAACGGTCGCGGTCGTTCCTGCAAATAATCCCGCGAACGCTGCGCCCGCCAAGATGGCCTTTGTCGTTTTCGTCATTTTGCAATTCTCCATTCGATTGGAATAAGTTACGAAGCACCGTCCAGACACTCCATCCACCTCACAGATCGTGAATCCCGTTGGCCGGTCAGACGAAACTAACTCTTGATACGACCCCGAAGGGCACTCGAACGCCCAGACAAGGGTGCTCCGTACAGTGAATGAGAGTCGCGAACCGGGCAAAGGTTTCCGAGATACTTCGACATGGATTAGATTGGAATCTCAGCGAAGGCCGGTTCGCGAGCCAGGGTGAACGTCCATGGCTTCGTCAAACCTAGCGGCCGGGCGCGTAATACCCAGTCTTTGCATATGCATTTAGAGGAGGAAGTCCCCTGGGAGCCTGTAGTTTGATCTTGATCTTCCGCCAGCGTGCGTCATGCGCTTTGTTGCTTGGGTGGTATCCCAAAATATATTGGTTACGCAACTCCATGCCGATCTTCTCAGCGATGTCGGGTAGGTCGTTTAGGTTCTCGACGGTGAAGGCACGCCCGCCAGTCAATTCCGTCATTTCGTTGAGCAGCGTTGGCCCGTTGAGCTCCTCCGGGGTTCGGCTGCGAAACTCGAACGGGTCAAAAATGCCGATTGAATAGAGCTGAGTGTCCGCTTCTCTAACGAGCCGCTTGATGTCCTGTTCGTTGTATCGACTATTATTGTCGCCTCCGTCAGATATGATCAGCAGGGCTCGTTTGCCATTGCCCGCGCCTCGCATCTGACTGAGACCCAGATAAATGGCGTCGAGGAGGGCGGTCTTGCCCTTTGCGGAGGCTGAGAGCATGCGACTCTGTAAGTCTTCGACATTGTCGGTGAACGGACTGAGGAGTTGTGCACGCTCGTTGAAACCGACGAGAAAAAACTCGTCTTGTGGATTGGCTGTCTTGAAAAACTGGACGGCGGCCTCCTTGGCCTTGCCAAGTTTGTTTGCCATGCTGCCGCTGAGATCCAAGATGACGCCGATGGAGATAGGAACGTCTTCGGATGAGAAATTCACGACTTCCTGCTCGACCTTGTCTTCGAAGATGCGAAAGTTCTCGGGCTCGAGACCTGTGACGAGGCGGTTATACGGGTCGGTTACGGTGACGTTCACAAGCGCCAGGTCCACGTCGATATGGAGGGATTGGCCCTGCTTGATGGGCTGGCCAGGTGTGTCATGTCTTGCGTCGTTGAGGACGAGGGACTGGGCGAAGACGGGTGCAGGAAAATTAAAGACGGCGATGCCAAAGAAGAGCAGGTAGATGAGCGACCTCGATAATCGGCGATTCGTGATCCCGTTACTTTTCATGGTGTGCCCAGTTTCTTGCTTCGGGGAAGTCCACTTAACGTCTCCCCGAAGCTAGTACCCTGCAACGGGAGCGAGCGAGAGGCCAATAGCTTGGCCGCTTTGCTGTGTCTCGGAGTGCCGCACTTTCCCGAGTAGATCGCGTAGCCGCTTGCGTGCCTTGTGCAATTGAGATTTCGAGTTTCCTACCGAGCATCCACGAATTTCGGCGATCTCGGCGTGCTCGTAGCCGTAAACATCGTGGAGGAGGAACGCAAGTTTGTAGCCCACTGGTAACTGATGGATGGCTGTTTGGAGGTTGAAGCGGTCGAATAATCCGGTTAGGCCCAAGTCGGGCCCGCCGATATCATTGCGCGGCTTGTCGTCCTCATCGCCGCTTCCCGTAATCTCGTCCAGGGATGTCGACATTGAGCTCTTCTTGCGAAGGCGCATGAGAACAAGGTTTACGGTCAACCGATGGAGCCACGTTGAAAAGGCCGATTCGCCGCGAAACGTGTGAATCTTGCGAAACAATTGCATGAACGCTTCCTGAGTTAGGTCCTCGGCTTCAACTGGGTTATGCATCATGCGCAGGCAAATAGCATGGACACGTCCAGAATGAAGTCGGTATATGGTTTCGAATGCGTTCGCATCACCTTGCTGAGCCAGCAGGATAGTTTCGTCCAGGGATGAACTAACGAGCTTGGGTGGTATGAATTCTTCCGAGGCAGGACCAGCCCCAGGGGTTGGCCCTCTCTTCAGTAAACGCTGTGCCTTCCGCGGTTGGTGCCCCGTCAAGCTAATACTCATACGCCCCGCTGCCGTGTCCATCCGACGAAAACTGATCGCTACCTTCACAGGATTTGCCTCCTCTGACCGCACGCTGAAAGCATAAGAATGCGCATCGTCGCGCTAGATCTCTCAGTGGTCCATGCACGGAATGAGACTCGCCAATCGCATAAAGGTTTCGGAGTTCTCAGCGCCGATGGAATTCAAAGGCACATGGAAGGTGGAACGCGGGAGGAGGCTATGATTGACGGTGCTCGAACGTCATAGTCACAAGCAATCGAACGGGAAAAGCCTCCCCGCCTAAGACCGTCGGCTCGTACTTCCATTGGCGGAGCGCTTCCATCGCCGCCAATGCGAGGACCGGGTGTCCGGAAATTGTCCGCATTTCAACAACATTTCCATGCGCGTCAATCACAGCGTCAATAACAACGGCGCCGGCAATTCTTCCCTCTCGAGCCAGAACGGGGAAGACCGGCTCGGGCCCAAAGATGAGTCGAGGTGCTTTTACTTGCCCACCAACACGAATTGGACTCTTTGGCGCCGAGTTGATTGGAGGGGGAGGAGAGGGGGCGACGCCGGAAAGGACTCCACCGATCACGCCTCCTGGCAGTCCTCCCGGTAAACCACCAGGAATGCCCTCACCTGGAAGGGCCGGAGCCGCCAAATCATTTCCGACTGGGTCTTGACTAAGATGAGCGACCTGCCTCGGTATGACCCTGGGCGCAACCAACTTCGCTGCGATCGATGATGTCCTCGGCTTCGGCGCGGCCGACCGCGCCGAAATAGGTGGCGGAGGTGGAGCAGGCGCAAAAGGAGGTGCCACGAGCAAAGTCTTATTGAGCGCATGAATGTCGAGTGAATCCGTGAGATAAAGCGGAAGCAAGAGCAGAGCTGCTAAACAAAGCATCTGCACGGTAGCAGAAATAACAAAATCACCCAGTCGGTGGCGTGGTTTAGTAGAACTATTCTCAAGCATCGCTTCCGCGAAGAGCTCGTTGGGAGGTGCAATCCTGTTTTCCTTCGACTCAGAAATGTTCGTCGGACCCTTTCGTGCTGGACCATCCTTCAACCTTTCTTGGCTGCTCACGCTTTGGGCGAACTTGATATCTTCGGGTATTAAAATCCTTGGTGTCATCACCGTCTCTTCTCCTGCAACTGGCAGGCCAGCCTGATGCCTGCACTAAATGAGAGTCGCAGATGGCACAAACGTTTCCGAAATCTCATTCCGGATAGAACTTGAAGTCGCCTAGAGGACGGAAATAAATACTAGAGGAGACTCACAGATTCAGAACCATTCTCAATTGTCCGACTCAAGCTGCGTTTAGGTCGCTGTACTTCACTTGGCATCTGAAACGATGCCGTTTACGATCTCTGCGAGAACACCACGAAATTCTGTCGGACGGAAGGCGGGCGTGCCAAGACACTCTTCGCCATTTCGAATAACCGGCAACCACCAGCAACCTTCTTCGACGGGGAACATGTGGAACACGCTCAGGCGTAAGCCTGCCAGCAAGACAATCAATTCATAAAGGCATTGCTGCGAGTTCAAGCTGAGGACAATGTCGAGTTTGGTGTGACTGAGAAGGTCGCCCATTTCTTGAAGCGACCCCGCAAAATAGCATTGACACCCAACTTTCTCTAAAGGGGGTTGAATAAATGAAAATAGATGGGGGCTTTTGCCCATCAGCAGAACGTTGACGATCCGTATCTCATCGGTTTTGAAGGTAGACATAACTCGTCGAGTGAACGGCAACTCAATAGTCGAAATTTCGCAAAATATGGGATGCCTTCGAGATCGCTTCGGCGCGTACGAACAGGTCCAGTGCGCTAAATGAGAGCTCCGGACTGCGTAAAAGTTTCAGAATTTTCGATCGAATTGGAACCCAAAACGCCGGAAAGAGGGAAGAACAGGTTAAGGGCCGGACTCTTGCTGCTGACCTCTTTCCAGGCGCCGGTTTTTTTCCTGGCAGGTGAGTCCATTACGATCTTCACGAGCGCAATTCCTCCGAGCGCGCAGAGCAGTCGGATTAGAAGCCACCAAAAGGGCCGTTCTACTGGAGCGGCCCTTTTGTATTGAAATATCAGGAATTTGCGAGAGTTCCTGTCGCAGCCCATGCGCTTGCGGGTAAGCGAGGAAACTGGTTGTCTACTGTTGCCCGCCGTCTTTTGCTGCTTCGATCGCGCCAGCGTCCTGCCCGATCGCCAACTGGTATCTCTTCCCAGAGAAACGTATCGCGGTCAGAGAAATACTTCCGTCTCTTGCCATGCGTGTTACGTACGCGGAGTTGTCCCCGGGGCGGCTTAGTTCAATCAACTGCGCCGGCACTGTGACCACAACCTTGTGGGATTTTATGATCTGCAATTCGACGGCCGGTCCTGCCCCGTCCCACTTGAGTTGGTAGTCTCCTACGTCGAGTTTTGTGCCATTGATCGTGACGGGTTCAGATAACTTAAGCGAATCCTTATTGCCGGCCAACGCGCTCGTGGCGGCCAACAATGGCAGCCCCAGGAACAGGGCTTTAAATATCTTCGATACTTTCATGCAAACTCCCTTTCTTTTTTTAGCTTTCGTCATTTCGAAGGATTGCAACTTGCACTCCTCCGCAGACAGACCATCGAGATTTGGTTCCTCAAATCAGATGCGGAACCATCGA
>Ga0209139_10000301_pt1 | contig 16553 bp, 16 predicted proteins | sample BogFormECP14_OM3_FD_188246 | JGI IMG/M metagenome (GOLD analysis project Ga0209139, IMG submission 188246) | Bog forest soil microbial communities from Calvert Island, British Columbia, Canada - ECP14_OM3 (SPAdes) (version 2) | ecosystem: Environmental > Aquatic > Freshwater > Wetlands > Bog ...
GATATCGGGTCTTTCGAGCACCTTCAGCAATTCGCTCTTGTTGGCGCGCTGGTGGGTCAGCAGACGATCGAGAGTGGCGAAGCCGGTCTTGTGACTGAAGATGCGGTCGAACCGCGCCGAAAGCATTCGTGCATCGCCTCCGCATCCTCGGCGCGGAACTGGCGCAGGCGCAGGCGGGGGGTTGAGAGTGTGGGGTGCGGTACGGGCTTCTTTGCCATCTCAGGGCTCATACTGTGCGGAACAACCTTGCCGACGATCCGGGCGCGCGGCCTGCTGACGGGCCTGGGTAGGCTAATCCCGTCCTCCGTTCGAACTCAACCGGACTGATATAGCCATGATCAAGTGTCGTCGTTTCGGATTGGGTGGCGTGCAGAAGTCAAGATATTTGCGAGAGCGATTTTAGGGTGAAAATCGAGGGGCTTTGAGAGATGCGCGGGATGCGAAAAAGGCCGCCCCGAGGCGGCCTCGGTGTTCCATCGCATCCTTGTTGAACGCGATTGCGGTCGCAGATACACGGTCAAGCTGTTCTTTATGGAGCAGTTTGCGGGATGACGCGAAGTTCGTTTATATGTGAACCATATAAATTTCGGACTGGGCGCCATTGACCCTGAACGGACCGATAGACCTCGACGGAGTCGCTCAACGGGGACGGTTGGAGTTGGCGCGCGACGGAAAGATTTCAATTTTAGAAAGATTCCCGCGGGAGACGTGAGATGACGACGACGCGCATTCAGTGCCGCTGCGGCGAGATCGAGATCGAATTGACCGGCAAACCGCTCGTTCAATTCTATTGCCATTGCGATGACTGCCAAGCCGTCCACGGAGCGGCTTACGTCCCTGAGGCCGTCTATCCGTCGGGCGCGGTGAACGTCATTCGTGGCAATCCGAAATCATGGACCCTGAAGAGAAACCCGCGATTTTGGTGTGGCGAATGCGGAACGCGCCTGTTTATTGACGTCCTTGCTCTCGGGTTGCGCGGCCTGAACGGTTATCTCTTGCCGCGGGAGGAGTTTCGCCCCGCGTTCCATATGCAGTGTCTATTCGCTGATCGACCAATCTTGGATGAACTGCCCCATTTCAAATCCAGGCCCGCTCAATTTGGCGGTCCGGACGAAACCGTCGAATGGTGACCACCGCTTGCCGGAGGCGCACTTTCGCTTGTATACAATCACGGAGCTAGGAACCCGGCACGCCCGGCCCAACCAGCCGGCGCACTCGGCCTACGGCTACGCCGGAAATGCCGGTCATAGCGATCCTGGAGGATTGAATACATGGTGGCCTGGGACCACGTGAGCCGTGCTGACGTGTTGCGCGCGATAAAAGAGTACGACCGACTGGGGCCGGAGCGGTTCTTCTCCGAGCATGGTTTCGCTCCCACCACGACTTATGAGCTCACCTGGGAACAACGCCTTTACCCGCCGAAAGCAATCTTGGGCACAGCTTATGAGTTCGCCACTGGCCAGCGACTTGGCTCTGGCGACTTCGAGGGCGGAAAGACAGGCGCCGTACGGGTGCTCGGACAGCTGGGATTCACCGTCCGGGAGAAGCGATGACCAGCCAGGTAAGGCCGGCTCTTCGTCCCCGCGAGGGGGAAGGGGTTTCCGTCCCGCCCAGCCGACTACTCGGCGGCGGTTCGACGCCCGTCCGTCAGTATGAAATCCGCGCATCGGCTTCCCAGCATCATGGCGGGCGCATTGGTGTTGCCGGCGTTGATGTTCGGCATGGCGGAGAGATCGCAGACGCGGAGCCGCTCGACGCCGCGCACGCGCAATCGTGAATCCAGCACCGCCATCGGATCGTCGCCGGCGCCCATCCGGCAGGTTCCGCTCGGGTGATAGTTGGTCTTCACGAATCGACGGCAGTGATTGATCAATGCCTGATCGCTCAGATCGCTCGGATCGGGAATGCCGATCCGCGCGATCCGGTCGGCGAGCGGCGGGGTCTGAAAGGCGCGCAGGAAGAACCGTTGGCCGTCGATCATCGCCTGCATGTCGGCGAGATCTTTCAGGAGATTCGGCGAGACGAGCGGCATTTCATCTGGATTGGCCGAACGCAATCGGACAAAGCCGCGAGACTTCGGTTTCACGACGACTGTCGTCACGGTCAAGCCATAAGTGTCCTCGACGAGCCCCAGGGCGTCGCGATCGAGGTAGACGATCGGCACGCAGAAGGCCTGGATCGTCGGTTCGCCATCGGAATTCACCGGGTTGACGAAGGCGCCCGCTTCGACGCCCGCGGTCGTGACGCGTCCCGTGCCGAACAGCTTGAATTGCAGTCCATTGAGCAGCATGCGCCAGCCGACGCCCTGTCGATAATATCCGTATGGCCCATTCGCCATCGCGACGATAGGGACCTCGGGATGGTCGATCAGGTTCTCGCCGACGCCCGGCAGATCGACACGGCATTCGATCCCATGCGTCTTCAGTCGAGCGGCGGCGCCGATGCCCGACAGCATCAAGAGTTGGGGCGTCACCAGCGAGCCGGCGGCGACGATGACCTCGCCGTCCGCCACGGCGCGGCGCTGCACGCCAGCAGCGTCGCGCCAGGTTACGCCCACCGCGCGGCCGTTCTCGATTTCGATGCGCTCTGCCTTGCAATGCAGGCGAATGGTTAGATTGGGGTCGCCTTCCAGCGGAGCGAGAAACGCGTATGCGGCGCTACTGCGCTTGCCGCGCCGGTTCATGAATTGGTAGAAGCCGACGCCGCGCTGATGCGGGCCGTTGAAGTCGTGGTTGTATGGCACGCCGAGCGCCTGCACGGTCTGCACGAACCAGCGCGAGATATCATCGATATGCCCGGGGTCGGAGACGAGCAACGGACCTGCGGCGCCGTGGCGCTCGTCGAGCAGCCGGTTGTTGCCCTCCATGTTGCGAAAGTGCGGCAGCACATCCGACCACGCCCAACCGGGATTGTCGTTCTCTCCGCGCAACAGGTCTTGCCACTCCTGATAGTCGGAGGGCCGGCCGCGCATATAGACCTGCGCGTTCACCGACGAGCCGCCGCCCAGCACGTTGCCTTGCGGGATATCGTGCGAGCGCCCGTTCAGATGCTCCTGCGGCGCCGTCTTGTGGTAGCGCATGAATTTGCTGCCGTTGATCATCTTGAAGATGCCCGGCGGCATGTCCAGCAAGGGATGGCGGTTGGAGTGACCGGCTTCCAACAGAAGAACGCGAGCGCGAGCCTCCTTTACAAGCCGCGCCGCGGCGACGCAGCCGGACGAGCCGCCGCCGACAACGATATGATCGAAGGTCTCCGTCATTTGATCTACGCTTCGCTGGTTGGATTGGACGCTTGAACGGTCTTAGCAAGAGACACCCAAATATGACCACTACGCTCTCAGTTTCGTCATGCACGGGCTTGACCCGTGCATCCAGAGCCGTCGTTCGCGGATAATCATCGATGCCCCCGCCTGGATGTCCGGCTCAAGGCCGGGCATGACGGGCGGCGTACGTCACCGCGAGTCTACCCTCGGATCGAATCCAGACCTTTCCAATCGAATGCGATGCCGTGGCCCGCTCGATCAGGCGCGATCGCGAAGCCGTCGACAATCCGAAGGGGCTCGGTGATATATTTCTCGAGCCCGAAGCCATGGGCTTCGAGATAGGATCGGTTGGGCGAGGCGGCGAGCAGATGGACCGTGACGTCATGCGCGCCGTGACTAGTCACCGGAAGATTGAAAGCCTCCGCGAGATGCGCGATCTTCATGAAAGAGGTGACGCCGCCGCAATTGGTCACGTCGGGTTCTGGAAACGTCACGCCGCCGCAGCTGATGTAGTGCTTGAATTCCCAGAGTGTGCGCAGGTTTTCGCCGGCGGCGATAGGCACGCCTCCTTCACGGACGATGCGCGCATGTCCTTCCGGGTCCTCGGGAACGGTCGGCTCCTCCAACCAAGTCAGATCAAACGGATGTAGCTTGCGCGCCGCGCGAATGGCCTCGTCGACCGACCATTTCATGTTGGCGTCCGCCATCAGCGGGAAGCCGTCGCCGAGGTGGTTGCGCATCGCCGCGACGCGCTCGACGTCCTCGGACAGCCGTTCGCGGCCGACCTTCATCTTGATGGCGCGAAACCCCTTGTCGAGATTGTCGTCGGTCTGCCGCAGCAGCTTGTCCAACGGCAGGTCGAGGTCGATGCCGCCGGCGTAGCAAGGCACCTTCGGATCGAAGCCGCCGAGAAAATTCCATAACGGCAGTTGCGCCCGCCGCGCCTTGAGGTCCCAGAGCGCCATGTCGAAGGCGGAGATGGCGAGCACCGTAGGGCCGCCGCGACCGCCGTAGTGCAGCGCCGACCAGGCTCTGCGCCAAAGCCGCTCGATTTCGTCGGCCTCTTCGGCGACGAACAGCCCCGGCATTTCGCGCGTCAAAACGGCGTCGATCGCAGCGCCATTTCGCCCAACGGTGTATGTATAGCCGACGCCCTCGGCGCCGTCCAAATCTCTCAGCCGAACCGTATTGAGTTCGAACGCCCGTATTTGGCCATGCGTGCTGTCGCTGAGCACCGTCGGCAGGGGCACACGGTAAAAGCCCGACTCGATCGTCACGAGTTTGGCCATGCTGAACGTCCTCCCATGGGACTTGGCAGGCGAGCCAAAGAGCCGCGGTCCGATTGCCCGCCGGGCGCCGCCATTCCTGCTTTCACGTGAGCCGCAAGTGGCGGCTGCGGCGCCTCATTGTCAAGTAACGCGGCGCGTCCCGTGATTGCGAGCGTAGCGAAGGAATCCCCGGTTCTGCCGCCGCACACCCGCCGATTTGGCCGCGTCCCGTCCGTTGACCTCGCAGTGCCGGAGACAGAGACTACACGACCGTTTTGGGACTTCGTCGACGGACAATCTCGTGGAGAGAAGGATTGCTTCGCTACGCTCGCAATGACGGAGAGCGCCTGATGTAACGCGGCAGCCCCAGCGAGGGTTTCGGCTATTGTTCACGGGCTGCTTCGGTTCTTTGTAGCTCGGGCGGGGTTGTCAATACGGGGTGGGGCCGGCCCGCTTGCCCGACAACAGGCTCACCTGATACATCTGCCTCGACGCTGCCGGTCGAGCAGCCCGTTCGGGAGGAGAAGTCAATGATCATGAATCGTCGCCAATTCTCAAAAACCTCGCTCGCGGCCGCCGCCGTCACGGCGATGCCGGGCTTGGCCCGGGCGGAAGCGCCGAAGACCATCGCGCTCATGTTCGACGCCTTCGATTCCGACTTCTGGATCACCGGCAATTCGATTCTGAAGGCGAAGGCCAAGGAGAATGGCTGGAATACGTTGGAAACTATCTCCAATCGCGACCAGAACAAGCAGAACGATCAGGTCAAAGCCATGGTGGAGCGTAAAGTCGACGGGATTATTTTCATCCCGACCGACAACAACGCGGCGATCCCCGCGATCCGTACGGCGAACAACGCCAACGTGCCGATTATTTTCTTTAACCGCCCGCCGGCGGCAAACAGCAATAAATACGTCGCGATCCAAGCCGACAACCGGAAGATCATGCAGATTACGGTTACGTCACTGATAGACATCGCCAAGAAGCAGGGCGGCAAGTACAAGGCCTGTCTGCTGATGGGGGATCTGGGCGACAACAATGCGGTGCAGCGCCGCGATGGCGCGCTCGACATTCTCGACCAGAACAAGGACATCGTCGAACTGGTGGCTCGCGTCGCGACGGAGTGGAACGCCGACAAGACGTTCGCGGGCCTCACCAATGCGATCCAGGCCCATCCCGACGTAAACCTCTTGATCTCTCCCTCCGATTCCGAGGACGCCATCATCGAACAGGTGCTCAAATCAGCCGGCAAGTGGCACAAGACCGGCGAAGAGGGCCATGTCCTGTTTTCCGGCTTTGATGGCGATCAGAACGGCTACAACCTGCTGAGCACCAAATACATGGACGTCAACGGCGTTCAGAATCTATTCTTCGAGGTCGACCTCGCCTATGGCGCGTTCAAGGACATCTGGGCGGGCAAGCAGCCGCAGCAGATGCTGATCGATCCGGGCTTCGCCATCAGCCAAGCGACGCTCGAAGCCAAGCGCGACGACATGTGGGGCTACCATGTCTGGAAGGAAAAGAACAAATAGACGATCTCGCCCGATGTGCATTGCCGCTCGGAATCCTTGCAGCGCCGCGGTATGAAACGTGACTGAGGCCAGCGGCGCGTGGACAGATACGACGGGCGGGATCAGATCCCGCCCGCTTCGGCTGTTGCGCAGGATCCTGTTCTCGGAATACCTGGTTCTCTATTTCACCCTGTTCTATATCGCTGCGATCTGGCCTTTTGTCCCCGAGATCGTCAGTCCGACCAACCTCGAGGACGTTTTTCTCCAAGTGCTTCCGCTGTTCATCGCGGCGATCGGGCTGATGCTCGTCCTGATGGTGGCGCAGATCGATTTGTCGGCGACCTCCATCATGGCGATGGCCTGTGTGGTCGGCGCGTCGATCATGTCGGAGCAAGGCGGGTATCTCGCCGGCAGCGCGCTCGCGCCGTTGGCGGCGATCGCCGCTTTCATCGCCATCGGGCTCGCGATCGGGGCGTTGAACGGCGTCTGCACGGCCTATTTCGGCATGCCTTCCTTTCTGGTGACGCTGACCACCATGATGTTCTTCAGCGGCGCGGCCATTTGGTACACGGCCACCCACACCGATTCCGGGTCGAGCATCGGCGCGCTGCCAGCGAGTTTCGTGGAAATCGGTTATGGCGGTATTTTCGGCGTTCCTTACGCCGCGATTGTCACGGTCGTGATCGCGGTCGGCGCGCACCTCGCGCTGTCGCGTTCGTTGTTCGGCCGCTGGCTGTTCGCGGTGGGCATCAATCCGCGGGCGGCGGCGATTTCCGGCGTTCCGGTCAAGCCCGTGATCGTGGGAACCTTCGTCCTTTCCGGTTTTTTATCGTCGATCGCCGCCATCATTTACACCGGCAGGCTGGAGGCCGGCACGCCGATCCTTGGCCAACGCATCCTGCTCGACATCATCGGCGCGGCGGTGATCGGCGGCGTGAGCTTGTTCGGCGGCAGCGGTAAAGTCAGCGGCGTCTTCTTCGGCGTGCTGTTCCTCAGCGTCGTCGACAACGGGTTGCAGCTTCTCGGCCTCTCGCTGTCGGCGGTCTATGCGATCAAGGGCGCGGTCATTCTCTTCGCGGCGGTGACCGACGCGTTGCGTCACCGCGTGCTCGAGAAAGGATGACGCGATGAGCGAGGCGCTCCTGCGCATCCAGAATCTCGACAAGAGCTTCTTCGGCGTAAAGGTGCTGCGCGATGTCGGTCTGGAGTTGCATCGCGGTCGCGTCCTCGGCCTCGTCGGGGAGAACGGGTCCGGCAAGTCGACGACCATGAACATTCTTGGCGGCATCCACCAGAAGGACGGCGGCCGGATCGAATTCGACGGCAGGGAAATCGCGCCGCAGAATTCACGCGAGGCACAGGCGCTCGGCATCGCCTTCATTCATCAGGAACTGAGCCTGTTCCCCAATCTCAGCATCGAGGAAAATCTGTTTCTCGACCATTTTCCGAGGGTCTCCGGCGCGCTGCCCTTCATCGATCGGCGGCGGATGCGCGAGCGCGCCAAGGCGGCGCTCGGGCTGGTGGACCTCGATATTTCGCCGGGCACGCCGCTGGGCCGCCTCGCACAGGGCGAGCGGCAGCTCGTGGAGATCGTCAAGGCGCTGAGCCGCGAGGCGCGCCTGATCATTTTCGACGAACCAACCACCTCGCTCACGGCGCGCGAATCGGAGCGGCTGTTCACCATCATCGAGCGGCTGCGCGGCCAGGGCATTGCGATCATCTATATCAGCCATATCCTCGGCGACGTCATACGCCTCTGCGACGACATCGTGGTCCTGCGCGACGGGCAAGTGGTCGCGGCCGAGCCGACGTCCGCGCTGCACATCGAGCGCATGATCACGCTGATGGTCGGGCGCACGATCGACCATCTCTTCCCCGAGCGCACGACGAAGCCGAACGACGACCGAGCGGCGCTTTCGGTGCGGGGCCTCTCGCAGCCGGGCACGGTGAAGGACATCAGCTTCGATCTCCATCGCGGCGAGGTGCTCGGCATTTCCGGCCTGATGGGCTCGGGCCGCTCGGAGCTCGCCCGGATCGTCTTCGGCCTGGACGGTTACGAGTCCGGCAAGATCGCCATCGATGGCGCGGAGCTGCCGCCGCGTTCGCCTCGCCAGGCGATGGAGCGTGGACTCGCCTTCCTCACCGAGGACCGGCGCGGCGAGGGCCTGATGATGGAGGCCTCGATCCGCGACAACATCGTGCTTCCGTCGCTTCCCGAGCACGCCAGCCCGTTTCTGCATTTCATCCGGGCGAGCGAGCTCGGCGGTCTGGCCCAAAAAATGGCGGAAAAGGTGCATATTCACGCCCGCTCGCTCGACCAGATGGCCGTGCGTACGCTTTCGGGCGGCAATCAGCAGAAGGTGGTGATCGCCAAATGGTTGCTGCGCCGACCGTCGATCTTCATTCTCGACGAGCCGACGCGCGGCATCGACGTCGGGGCCAAGTATGAAGTCTACAAGATCATCAACCAGTTGGTCGGCGAGGGCGCGGCTGTGCTGTTCATCTCCTCCGAGATCGAGGAGTTGATCGGCATGGCCGACCGGATCATGGTCATGAGCCGCGGCGAGGTTCGCGGCTTTCATGATCGGGCGCATTTTCAGCGCGAAGCGCTGATGCGCGCCGCGTTGTGGGATTGACAGGGCAGAGGCCGATATGCGCGTCGATCGCCACAGAATCGCCCTGATCTTCCTGCGGTTCGCGCCGTTTCTGCTTTTCGCCGTCCTGCTCGTAGCCTTTGGCGCCCTGTCCGACCGCTTCCTGACTTTCGCCAATTTCCGCAACATCGTGACGCAGGCGACGAACGTGGCGGTCATGGCGATCGGCATGACCTTCGTGCTGCTCGTTCGCGGGGTCGACCTGTCCGTCGGTTCGGTCATGTACCTCGCGGTCGTGGTTCTCGGTCTTTATTTGCGCGACTGGCCGCTTGTTTTGTCGATCCCGACGATGGTTTTGATGGGTCTGTTCTTTGGCGCGATCAACGCCTGGTTCACCGTCTACTTTCGTATCGTCGCGTTCATCACCACGCTGGCCAGCCTCTTCATCATCCGCGGACTGGCCCTCAATCTCTCCGAGACCAAGATGGTCCACCAGAGCGACACCGTGCAGACGCTGGGACGATCCTCGGCGCTGGGCGTTCCCTGGGCGATCTGGATACTCGCCGTCGTCGCCCTGCTCGCCTGGATCGTGCTCACCCAGACGCCCTATGGGCGACAAATCTATGCGGTCGGCGCCGATCCCGAGGCCGCCGCCAAGGCCGGCATTCGCGTGAAGCCGATCGTATTCTCGGTGTTTTGCATCTGCAGCGTCTGCGCTGCGATCGGCGGGCTGATTTCCGTGTCGCAGGTCGGCGCCGCTTCGGCGACTTTCGGCTACCAGAAGGAATTCCCGGTGATCGCCGCCGCGGTCCTCGGAGGCACGAGCCTGTTCGGCGGTCGCGGCGGCGTGATCGGCAGCATCTTCGGCGCCGTGCTGGTCCAGACGACGGAGAACGGCTTGGTGATGCTCAACGCCGATCCCTATCTCTACCCGCTGGTCAACAGCGCGATCATTTTCATCGCCGCCTGGGTCGACGGTCAGCGAACGACGATCATCGACAGGCTCGAACAGCGGAAAATCCGCATCGAACCCGGTTGAGCGCAACCTTCGCCCGCAACTTTATTTCAGGAAAGGAACTCGCCCATGGCCAATCGCCCCTTCACCGCCGCCGATCTCGAAATTCTCAAGCGCTGGGACACGCCAACGATTTGCAACGGCCTCGAACTGGTCGCGCCGGAGCGGCGAGCGATCGGCTTCACCGTCGAGCCGATGGTCACGGCGGATCGCAAGCTGCTGCCGATCGTCGGCCTGGCGCGCACCGGCATGATCCGCGCGAAAGAGCCGCCGCGCGGGCCGATTCCGCCGCGCGAGGATTGGTACGACTACGTCGCCGCCCAGGACCTGCCGACCATCGCGGCGCTGCAGGACATCGACGATCGTCCCGGCTATGGGGCGTTCTGGGGCGAAGTGCAGTCCACCGTGCATCTCGCGCTCGGCGTGGCCGGTTGCGTCACGAACGGATCGTTCCGCGACGTCGACATGTTGGCGCTAGGATTCCAGATCATCGGCGGCCGAATCGGGCCGAGCCATGCTCATGTGCACATGGTTCAGATGCGCTGCGAAGTGAACGTGTTCGGCATGCTGGTCACGCACGACGACGTCGTCCATGCCGACTATCACGGCGCCGTCGTCATTCCCGCCGATGCGGTGCGCAAGCTGCCCGACGCGATCGAGCTGATCTCGCGCCGCGAGAAGGTGATCCTGGACATGGCGCGAGCCGAAGGCTTCACCAGCGCCAAAATGCGGGACGCCCTGAAGCGAGCGGGCGAAATTCACTGAGGGGCGGCAATCGATGACAAATTCATCGCTTCGCGTAGGCGTCATCGGCTGCGGATTCTTCGCCCAGAACCATCTGGCGGCCTGGGCCAGCATGGAAGACGTCACGCTCGCGGCGGCATGCGACCTCGACGAGACGAAGGCCCTCGCGGCGGTCGAGAAATTCGGCGCCGGGGCGGCCTATCGGAGCGCCGAAGAGATGCTGAGGCGCGAAAAGCTCGATTTCGTCGATATCGCCACGACGATGGGATCGCACGCCGCCCTGGTGGAGCTCGCTGTGAAATCGCGGCTGCCCTTGATCGTGCAAAAGCCGCTGGCGCCGAGCTGGGAGGCCTGCGTGGCGATCGCCGACACTTGTCGCGCTTCCGGCGTCGCGATGATGGTCCATGAGAACACGCGCTTCCTGACGCCGGTGCGGGCGGCCCGCGGCGTCATCGACTCGGGGGCGCTGGGTTCCCTGACATGGGCGCGCATCTCGTTTCGCACCGGCCACGACATCTACGCCAAGCAGCCCTATCTCGCGACCGAGGAGAACTTCATCATCCTCGATCTCGGCGTCCACATGCTGGATGTGGCGCGCTATCTCATCGGCGACGCATCGCTCCTCTATTGCCAGAGCCAGAGCGTCAAGCCGGGCATCCGCGGCGAGGACATGGCGACGATCATGCTGCGCCACCAGAATGGCGCGACGAGCGTCGTCGAATGCAGCTATGCCAGCAAGCTTCATCCCGATCCGTTTCCGCGCCTGACGTTGCAGGTCGAGGGAACGCGGGGGAGCCTGCTGATCGACTCGAATTACCGCATGAAGGTGTTCAGCGACGGCGCCGTGGACGAGAAAGACGTATCGCCGAAGATGCATCCCTGGTCTACGCCGCCATGGCACGGAACACAGGACAGCGTCTTGCGGATACAGCGGCATTGGGTCGATGCGCTCCGTCGGGGCGTCGAGCCCGAAACTTCTGGCAGCGACAGCCTCGCGACCTATGGGCTCGTGTTCGGCGCCTACGAGTCCGCGAGGAGCGGTCGCGCCGTCTCGCCATTGAGATGAAAGGGCGTCCGCTTCCGGCGCTCCGAGCCGAACGATGGAGATTCCGGCCATGACGAAGATTGGACTTTCCTCTGATCTGTTCGACACCAAGGGCCGACCGATTTTCGACCCCGTCGCATTCGATCTGTTCACGGAGGCCGGGCTGTCGTGGACCGTCTTGCCGCCCGATGGCGGAACGATCGATCCGGCTTCCGTAGCCGACTACGACGCTCTGTTCATCGGCGGATCGCGCCTGACGGAGGCTTCGCTGGCATCGGACAGCGGCGTTCTGCGAGTAGTTGCACGGAACGGCGTCGGCTTCGATGCGGTCGACCTTCAGGCGCTGACCCGGCGTGGCATCCTCTTGACCAATACGCCGCTCGCCGTGCGGCACTCGGTCGCGACCATCGCGCTCGCCTCCATCCTGGCGCTGAGCCTGCGCATTCCCCTGAAATCGCGCTTGGCGCGAGAGGGGCGCCGGGCGGAGCGCGGCGATTTTCCCGGAGTCGGCCTGCCGGGCCGCACCCTCGGCATTGTCGGCCTGGGCGGGATCGGACGGGAGCTCGTCAAATTGGCGCAGCCGTTTGGAATGCGCGTGATCGGCGCCGATCCATTCGTCGCCCGAGATCAGCTTTCCGACGCATCCGTCGAATTGCTGCCGCTCGAAGAGGTACAATCGGACTTCGTCGGGATCGCCTGCCTGCTCGACAAGACCACGCGACATCTGATCGACGCTCCGCGCATTGCGCTGATGAAGGCGACCGCCTTCATCATAAACGTAGCTCGTGGGCCAATTATCGACGAGGCCGCGTTGATCGAGGCGCTGAGAGCCGGCGCGCTCGCCGGCGCGAGTCTCGACGTCTTCGAGCAGGAGCCGCCAGATCGGAACAACGCCCTCTTCTCCCTCGAGAACGCGATCGCGACGCCGCAGCTTTATGCTGGACGGACACGTTTCTCGCCGGGGTCGCCCGCAGCGCCATCAAGAGGATTGTCGACGCCGTGGAAGGGCGGTTGCCCGAACATATCGTAAATCGCGCAGCCATCGATCATCCGCGGGTGAAGCAATGGCTGGCGAGCGCTCCCGTTGGCGGTTGAGGGTGCGACCGATGTGCGACAGACCCGATGCGCGAGACTTGCCGGAGCTTTTCGACGTAGTATCGTCACGCGATGGCTCGATCTGGCTACGCGACGGAGACGACTTGACATGAACGGGCAGGCCTACATTGTCGGCGCCTACGAGCATCCGACCCGCAAGGCGCCCGACAAGACTGTCGCGCAGTTGCATGCCGAATCCGCCGCGGGAGCGTTGGCGGACGCCGGGCTGACCAAGCGCGACGTCGACGGGTATTTCTGCGCTGGCGACGCGCCCGGCATGGGTCCGCTCTCGATGGCCGATTACATGGGGCTGCGCTTGACCCATTTCGACAGCACCGACGTCGGCGGCTGCTCCTACATCGCGCATGTGGCGCATGCGTCCCAGGCGATCGCCGCCGGCAAATGCAACGTCGCGCTGATCACCCTCGCCGGACGTCCGCGGACCGAAGGCCACTCGGGGGTGATCCCACGCCCCGCGGTCGCGGCCGTGCCGGAGACGACTTGGGAAGCGCCGTTCGGAGCCGTGACGACCAACATGTACGCCATGGTCGCGATGCGCCACATGTACGAGTTCGGCACGACGCCGGAGCAACTGGCATGGGTGAAGGTCGCGGCCTCGCACCACGCCCAGCACAACCCCAACGCGATGCTGCGCGAGGTCGTCACGGTGGTGGATGTCGTGACGTCGCCGATGATCGCGGATCCGCTTCACCGGCTCGATTGTTGCGTCGTGAGCGACGGAGGCGGCGCGCTCATCGTGGCGAAGCCGGAAATCGCGCGATCGCTGCACCGCCCGCGAGTGTGGGTCAGGGGTCGCGGAGAAGCCTTGAAGGGCACGGCCGGAGGCGACGTCGATCTGACCTGGTCGGCCGCTCGTATATCCGGCCCGGCCGCCTTCGCGGAGGCGGGCGTGAAGCCCACGGATATCAAATACGCCTCGATCTATGACAGCTTCACGATCACTGTGCTGATGCAAATCGAAGACCTCGGGTTTTGCGAGAAGGGCGAGGGCGGCCGCTTCGTCGCCGACGGCAACCTTATTTCCGGCGTCGGCCGGCTGCCCTTCAACACCGACGGCGGGGGCCTCTGCAACAACCATCCGGCCAATCGCGGCGGCATCACCAAGGTGATTGAAGCCGTGCGTCAGGCGCGCGGCGAGGCGCATCCGGCCGTACAGGTGAAGAACGCCGATCTCGTCCTCGCCACGGGCATCGGGGGATTGCTCGGCGGACGCCACGGTTCGGCGACGCTGATCCTGGAGCGGGAGTAAATCGATGAACGAGCGCGTGATTCCCGCCCCCTCCGTCGATGCCGAGAGCCAGCCCTTCTATGAAGCGGCGAACCAGGGCCGCTTCCTCATCCGCCGCTGCCGCGCGTGCCTCCGCGCGCATTGGCACCCGCGCAGCCTGTGTCCGTTCTGTTTCGGCGAGACGGAATGGAGCGAGGCGTCGGGCGAGGGTGAAATCTACAGCTACAGCGTCATGCGGCGCACCGAGCCGCCCTACGCCATCGCCTACGTCAAACTGGCCGAGGGTCCGACGATCCTGACCAATATCGTCGCTACGCCGTTCGACGCCATTGCAGTCGGGAAGCCCGTGAGGCTGGTGCTCGCGCCCACCGACGGCGCCGGACCGCCCGTGCCCTGCTTCCAGATCGTCGGCTGACCGGCCTGACAGGAAGCAGGTCGGACTGCAGTCGCGCGGCGTTGTTGCTCTGACCGACGTCTCGCCGATTGGCTTGCGCCTCGTCCGGCTACGCCTACAGTCGCAGAAGCAGCGGACTACGCAACCGGCGCTACGAGCGCTTCCAGGGACCGTCTCGTGGATGGCTGGATTGCTCCGCTACGCTCGCAATGACGGCTGAGCCGCGCAGTGGAACGCGGACGCGCAACGAGGAGCGAATCATGACCGAAACCCCATATTCCCGCTATCAGAGGCTGAAATTCGATGCGCCGGCCGAGCGCGTTCTGCGCATCCGCATGAGCAACCCCGGCAAGCTGAACGCGACCGATCAGCGCATGCACGGCGAGCTCGGCCAGATCTGGCGCGACATCGACGCCGACCCCGACGTGTCGGCCGTGATCCTGACGGGTGAGGGCGACGCCTTTTCCGCGGGCGGCGAAATGGAAATGATCGACGGCATCATCGAGGATTTCCAGATCCGCGCGCAGAACTGGAAGGAAGCGCGCGACCTCGTCTACAACGTCATAAATTGCTCGAAACCGATGGTGAGCGCGATCCGTGGCCCCGCGGTCGGGGCCGGGCTCGTATGCGGCCTGCTCGCCGACATTTCGATCGCCTCGAAGAAGGCGCGCATCATCGATGGGCACACCAAGCTCGGCGTCGCCGCTGGCGACCATGCCGCGATCGTCTGGCCGCTGTTGTGCGGGTTGGCCAAGGCGAAATACTATCTCTTGCTCTGCGATCCGCTGACCGGCGAAGAGGCTGAACGAATCGGATTGATCTCGATGGCCGTCGACGACGAGGCGCTCGACGAAACGGCGCTGCGGGTAGCCAGCCGCCTCGCGAGCATGGCGCCGAGCGCGATCCGCTGGACCAAATACTCCTTGAACAACTGGCTGCGGCAGGCCGGCCCGACGTTCGACGCCTCGCTCGCGCTGGAGTTCCTCGGCTTCACCGGTCCCGAGGCGAAAGAAGGCGTCGCCGCCTTCCGCGAAAAGCGCAAACCGCAGTTCCCAACGCACTCGCCGCTTTAGACGCAGCGTACGGAGCGGGCGGGGGAATTCCCCTTCCCGTTCTTACGTGTAACAACGGGGAGAGGGAAGCGGGTGGGGCGCGCCGCTTGCGCACATCTCTCAGGTTCTCCTCCACCCCGAAGAGCCCCTCCCCCCAGCCCCTCCCCGTAAGAACGGAGAGGGGAGATCGCGCCGGATGAGGAGGATCAGAGCCTGGCGCTTATTTGAGAGGAATTCGGCGATCGACAGGCCGAACGCTTCGCCGGAGCGGCGCGCATTCAGCCCGGCGTCGACGGCGACGCCGGGCTCGTCGAACCGACCGCCGTCGAAACTCAGGCCCAATTTCGGACCTCTGTTCCTTTCGCGCATGCGCCGCGTGCGCCTCACCGATGGATCGCGTCGAGTTCCGGCAACAAGACGACGCTTTCCTGTTCGTTGGGATCGGTGCGCGAAATCACCGCGACGCAGGGCTCGGTCGAGCTCGCGTTGTAGGGAAGATGCGGCACGTTGGCCGGAATATAGACGAAGTCGCCGGCGCGGGAAACGAGATGAAATTCGAGCCGGTCGCCGTAGTACATCGCGCCCTCGCCGCTCAGCACGTAAATCGCGGTCTCGTGCGCTTCGTGCTTGTGCGCCTTGGCGCGACCGCCAGGAGGGATCGTCAGCAATTGCATATGAATGGCCGACGACCGGACACTCTCGGCGGAAACCGCCGGGGCATAGGAAAAGCCCTGCTTGCCGACAAAGGGCGCGCCCGCGCGTAAGACTTGGCAAACGGCGGGAGAAGCTGTCTTCTCTGACATTTTCAAACTCCCATCATGGCCGCGCGCGCAAGCCGTTTTGCCGCGTCGCTGGCCGAGTGGGATCGAGCATCGGCGAAAACCGATCCGCCGGCAAGGACGGGCGACGTCGGGCGGCGCCCAATCGCGGGGACGCCCGATCGAAACACTTCGCGAACGAACGAGGGGCCACGCGCCTGGAGGTCGCCGTTCCTCCGATCGGGGATTGACGAGATGTCTGCCACGCCCGCCTCCCGCCCTCGTTGAAGCGGCGATCTCGGCGCTCTAGGCGACCGCCGCGAGCCGGACCGGTTCGCCCGCCGCCTGCTCCCGCGACGCCTCGTCGAACGCCCTGTGAAGACGCGCGACGGCATCGGCGATGTTTTGCGGCGAGTGCTTTGCCATGGCCTGCATGCGAAATCGCGCAGCGCCTTTCGACACGGCGGGATATGCCCGCAGCCGCGACATGCTGGCCATGCTCGCCGTCGCGGGGAGCGGCGCCGACGCCAGACCTGCCAATCCCTCAGCCATAAAGGCCGCCGTCA
>Ga0209139_10000302_pt1 | contig 16545 bp, 10 predicted proteins | sample BogFormECP14_OM3_FD_188246 | JGI IMG/M metagenome (GOLD analysis project Ga0209139, IMG submission 188246) | Bog forest soil microbial communities from Calvert Island, British Columbia, Canada - ECP14_OM3 (SPAdes) (version 2) | ecosystem: Environmental > Aquatic > Freshwater > Wetlands > Bog ...
ACCAGAGAGCGCGTCGATCCCGCCGGTGAGCGTCTGGTCGGCGGCGAGACCACGATAGGCGCTTTGCCAGATGTGACTGTGCGCGGAGATGAAACCCGGGATGATCCAGTCGCCGTGCGCGTCATACGTTTCTTTTGCGGTGAGCGAAGCTGGTGGGTTGCCCGGTGCGACCGTAGTCAGCGTACCGTCATCAGCCACAACCAGATAGCCAGTGAAAGGCTCACGCTGATTCGGAGCCATGCTGAAGATCTTTGCGTCTTTAACGATGAGTTTCGCATTTTGCGCTGAAGTGGCGGCGCAGGCCAACAACGCGGCAAGGCAACACAGCAGAAATTTCCGGGTCATTGCTGATTTATAACTGCCGCGGGTCGCAACAACAATGTATTTTCTGGAAGCCGCACGAAGTTTGTCGTCCTAAGCGTAGCGAAGGATCTGCTTTTTCCATGGATCTCGATCAGGAACAAGAAAGCAGATTCTTCGCTCCGCTCAGAATGACAGCGCTTCTATTTTTGCAAACAAAAAGGCCCGCCAATGAGCGGGCCTAGTTTTTGCGGCGAAGCCGCGTTTCGCTGGACGCGAAGTCCTTAAGCTTCGGCGTGCTGCAGGACTTCTTCCCTTACCTCTTCGTCCCTCTTCTCTTCTTCTCTGGACTTGGGCAGGGCCACATTGAGGACGTCCTCAATGTGGCTGGCGTAGTGGATGGCAACGCCCTCTGTCTGCTCAGGCATCAGGTCTTCCTCAACGTTCAGCCGGTTCTCTGCCGGGAGAATGACTTGCTTAACGCCCGCGCGCTTCGCGGCCAGAAACTTCTCCTTGATGCCGCCAACGGGCAGAACGTTTCCGCTGAGCGTGATTTCGCCGGTCATCGCCGTAAGTGGATGCACCGGCGTATCGGTGAGCAGCGAGATGAGCGCCGTCGCCATCGTAACGCCCGCTGACGGGCCGTCTTTCGGGATAGCTCCGGCCGGTACGTGGATGTGCAAGTCGATGTCCTTCATGAAGTCCTCTTCGAGACCGATGGACTTCGCGTTGGACCGGACCCAGGTCAGCGCCGCCTGCATAGATTCCTGCATGACTTCGCCAATCTGGCCCGTCATGGTGAATCCGCCCTTGCCCTTCATCTTGTTTGCTTCGATGAAGAGCACGTCACCGCCTGCCGGCGTCCACGCGAGACCCACAGCAACGCCTGCGCGCTTGGTGCGCTCGGCGATCTCGGTATCGACGCGAACCTTGATGCCGCCGAGGAACTCATGAATGATTTCCTTGTTGACGTTCAGCTTCTCGGTCTTGCCCTCAGCGATGCGGCGCGCCTGCTTGCGGCAGACGGTGCCGATCAACTGTTCGAGCTTACGCACGCCAGCTTCGCGCGTGTAATGACGCACGATGTAGGAGATGGCCTCGTCCGGGAACTCGATGTCCTCGGCCTTGATGCCGTTTTCCTTGATCTGCCGCGGTACGAGGTAGCGGAATGCGATGTGCCGCTTCTCTTCTTCGGTGTAGCCCTGCAGATCGATGATCTCCATACGATCAAGCAGCGGTGCAGGCATCGTGTCCAGCATGTTCGCTGTGCAGATGAAGAGCACCTTCGACAGGTCAAATGGTTGATCGAGGTAGTTGTCACGGAACGTATTGTTCTGCTCCGGATCAAGCACTTCGAGCAGCGCCGACGCCGGATCGCCACGGAAATCGCGGCCCAGCTTGTCGATCTCGTCCAGCATGAAGACCGGATCGTTTGTGCCTGCGCGGCGCAGGTTTTGAATAATCTGCCCCGGCAACGCGCCGATGTAAGTCCGGCGATGTCCGCGAAGCTCGGCCTCGTCGTGCATGCCGCCGAGGGAGATGCGCTGGAATTTCCGTCCCAGTGCGCGCGCAACGCTGCGTCCAAGCGAGGTTTTGCCTACGCCCGGAGGTCCGACAAAGCAGAGGATCGGTCCCTTCATGTCCGGCTTCAGGCGACGAACGGCAAGGTAGTCGAGAATGCGCTCCTTCACCTTCTTTAGGTCGTAATGATCCTCGTCGAGGATCTCCTTTGCCTTCGAGATATCGACTTCTTCGCCAGAGGACTTCGCCCATGGCAGGATAGCCAGCCACTCGATGTAGTTGCGCGTCAGCGAGTAGTCGGCAGCCATCGGAGACATGCGCGAGAGGCGGTTCAGTTCCTTCAGCGCCTCTTTCTTCGTCTCTTCCGGCATACCGGCGTCTTCGATCTTCTGACGCAGCTCTTCGATATCCTTCTGGCTCTCGTCCTGTTCGCCGAGTTCCTTCTGAATGGCTTTCAGTTGCTCGCGCAGGTAGTAGTCGCGCTGCGACTGCTGGACCTGGTCCTGTACCTCGGACTGGATCTTGTTGCGCAACTGCTGAACTTCGATTTCCTTGACGAGATGTTTGTTCAGCCGCTCCAGGCGAGCGATGACGTCAGGCGTTTCCAGCAATTCCTGGCGATCTGAAGTTGCGAGAAACGGTAGATTCGACGCGACAAAATCGCTAAGGCGCGCGGGATCGTCCAGCTGTCCGGCGATGGTCGAGAGCTCATCGGAGAGCGTTGGCGATGCCGATACGATTTGCTGGAACTGCGAGAGAATGTTCCGCTGCAGCGCTTCGAGTTCCGGCCCCTTCTGCGCTGCTGTTTCGGGGACCGCTTCCACACTTGCCACCATAAACGGCTCGGTCTGCGTGAACTCGTCCAGCTTTACGCGCTCCGTGCCTTCAGTAAAGACGAAGAGGCTCTGGTTGGGCATCTTCACAACCTTATGAACGGTGGCCAGAGTGCCGTATGCATGCAGGTCACCGGGCTTGGGAGCATCCAGGTGCGCGTCGCGCTGCGCGACCACGACGATGGTCTTCTCCTCACCAAGCGACTGAATAAGTTGAATGGAGCTTTCGCGTCCGACCGTTAGCGGAAGTACCGCGTGCGGGAAAAGTACGGTGTCGCGCACAGGGAGGACGGGTAAAACGCGTCCTTCGGGGCGATTTTCACGCTCTTTAGGATCGCTGGGCTGGATGATGCTGAGAAAGTCGCTAGCCATGAGTGCCTTCTTATCAGATTATATGATCTGAATACGATTAATTTGTAAGTATTTGATTCCGTTTGCTCCCAAAAGTCGCAAATCCGCTAACAATGCCGCAAGTGGCTGATGATTCGAGGCTTACATCCATCGCCAACCAGACAGCGGTATTTCATACCCTTGTTTTTCTACTTGGATGCTGGTACGCCAGCGAGGCATGCAATGGTTCCTCTCGAATCTTTCATCGGCGAGGGCCCGTACGAGTTGACGCTGCAACCGCTATTCGGGACGCTGAGCAGCGCGATATCTTCCCAATTCCTTGACCATGGAGCAGTGCTGCCGCAGCAGATCCAGGGCAATATCCGCCCGTGCCTGCGTCGAAAGCTGGTAGTCAACGTAGAAGACGTATTGCCAGGGCTTTCCCTGCACCGGGCGCGACTCGATCTTGGTGAGATTCGTTCCCTGGCCGGCAAACACTTCCAAGGCTGCAACCAGAGTTCCGGGCCGGTTCTCGACTGTGAACGCCAGGCTCACTTTGTCAGCTTCTGCATTCTTAGGAACATCTTCGCGGCGCCGGATCAGGAAGAACCGCGTGTAGTTCTCTGCGTTATCTTCAATGCCGCTGGCGAGAATCTCGCCGCCGTAATACTCGGCTGCACGCGCGCTTGCGATGGCAGCCGCACTGCGGTCGCGAAGTTCCATCAGTTGCTTCACGCTCCCCGCTGTGTCGTAGAAAGGAATGGCATCGATAGCAGGATGCTCTTCGAGAAATCTGCGGCATTGCGCCAAAGCAACCGGATGCGAGTAGACATGCTGGATGCGTTCGATACTTGTGCCCGGAACTGCGATCAAGTTATGCCGGATGCGCAGCAGGCTTTCACTCTCGATCGCAACATCGTGATCGAGCAAGAGGTCGTAGTGCTCCACCACAGAGCCAGCCAGGCTGTTCTCAATCGGGATGACAGCGGCATCGACTTCTCCCTGAGATAATGCGCGGAAGACGTCGATCGAGAGGGTGCATGGCAAAATGGTTGCCTCAGGAAAAACTTTTCCCGCAGCCTCATGGCTGAATGATCCCGGCTCGCCCTGAATGGCTACTTGCATTTTGTGTACTTCCCTCTAAAGGTTTTTGCTCCCACGGCAACCCAAACGGGCATCATGCGCACCATATCACACCGTGGGCCTTTTCAGGCTGCAGGCAAAAGAAGGAGAAAGCACAAATGCTTTGGACAATTTTCGTAATCCTGTTGGTGTTGTGGCTGGTGGGTCTGGTGAGTTTTCATGCGATCGGGTGGTACATCCATATTCTGCTGGTTGTGGCGCTGGTTGTGCTCCTGATTCAGTTGATCAGTGGCAGGCGCCCGGTTGTCTAACGCAAGCTTTGTAAGCAAACAATCACGGGGTCTCGAACTTTTATAGATCAAGTCCCCATAACCCGAGGAGTTACATCATGAATAAAGACCAGGTAAGCGGCAAATTCGAGCAAGCAGCTGGTAAGGTGAAGGAAAAAGTCGGAGAGACGGTGGGCAACCAGCGTCTTGCCAATGAAGGCCTGGCGGACCAGGTAAAGGGCGCGGCAAAGGAAACCTGGGGCAACGCGAAAGAAGTTGCTCATGAGAATGCCGACGCAAATCGCCGTGAAGCGGAGCGCAATGCAAATGACACGCGCGAGCGCATCGCGAACAAGGTGCAGGATATGAAAGAGCGAGTGAACGAAAAGATCGACCAGCACCGCAAGCCGGCATAACTAAACTCAGCCGATGAGTAGCCCCGCGGTTTTTCGCGGGGCTTTTTTCTTTTCCTAGCGATGTAGAAGCAAAGCAGCTGCGACGAAGACAAAAAATACAACAGAAATCACGCCGTTCATCGTAAAGAAGGCTGCGTTCAGCCGTCGCAGATCTTTAGGCGACACGATCAGATGCTCATAGAGGAGCAGCGCCGCGACCACGGCAATGCCCACGAGTCCAACCACGCCTAGAGCAAATAGATGTACGAGCCACAGCAGCAGCCCAAGCATGATTGCATGCATGCAGCGCGTAACCCAGAAGGCTCCTGCAATACCAATGGCGGCGGGGATGCTGTTGAGGCTGTGCTTGCGGTCGTGCTCCGCATCCTGGCAGGCATAGAGCACGTCAAACCCCGCCACCCAGAAAAGGACGGCAGCCGTGAGCACGAGAATACGCGGATCAAGACTTCCGCGAATCGCAATCCACGCGGCAGCAGGCGCGATTCCCAGCGACAGCCCAAGAAACAGGTGCGACCAGCGCGTGAAGCGCTTGGTGTAGGAATAGAGCAATAAGACCGCCAGAGCCACCGGAGAAAGCCACAGTGTGAGCCGATTCAGCTGCGCCGCGGAGAGAACAAACAACGCAGACATGAAGACGGTAAACGCCACCACAAAGCCGCGTGTGAGCAATCCCGACGGGATAGCACGCGCCGACGTGCGCGGGTTCACAGCGTCGAGATCAGCATCCGCCCAGCGGTTGAAAGCCATTGCCGCCGAACGCGCCGTGACCATGCACACGACGATCCATAGCAACTGCATCGGCCGCGGCCATCCGTGAGCGGCGAGCATCGCCCCAGTCAGCGCGAATGGGAGCGCGAAGATCGAATGCTCCCACTTGATCATTTCCAGTGTTGTGCCGATGCTGCGCAGCAATGTCATCTCGCTTTGTTGGTCTCCTGCCATCAGTTTACCGCGCACACAAAAACGGCCCCGCAATGAATGCGAGGCCATTATTGTTCGCGGGACGCGAGACTACTGCTTTTCCGGTGCTCCCGCTACCTGGAGGTTGTTGGTTACTTTGAAGACACCGGGAACAGAGTTCGCGCGGATGCCAGCAGCATCTTTGTCGCCCTGGTTGATGACAACGCCGAAGAGCGTCACATTGCCGTTCTGCACAGAGATACGGATCGGCTGGGCCGGATCGATGGCGTACTTGTTCAGGCTCGGAAAGCCATACACGGCACGGTAGACGGCTCGCCGGATACGGTCATCCATCGGCGAGACTGGATCTACCTTGATCTCGTTGATGACATCCTTGACACCCTTCATATTGGAAGCGACAGCGACTGCGGAATCCGCGTCCACTGGACCATATGCGGTACCGCCTAATGTGACGACACCATTCTGCACCCTCACACCGATCGCGTTAAACGCTGTTGTTCCGTAACCAACGCGATCATACTGAATCGCTCTGATCAATTTATCCTGCAATTGAGCATCGGGAACTTCCGGGCCGGCAACTTCAACTTCGTTCTCCACGCCCTTTATGTTCTTGATCCGATGGACACGCTTATCGAGGTCTTCTTTCTGGCTGTAAACATCAACCGTTCCGGTTAACGTCACGATCCCGTTCGTAACGTTGGCTTTCACATTCTTGAATTGAGACTTATTCAATGCTTTGTTCTGGACGTCCGCCAGAATCTGATTGTCCAGGCCCGCATTTTGGGCTGTCGCAATTGCGGAATGCGGCGCTACAGCAGCTGGTGAAATTGTAAGCAAAACCGCTGCTACAGCGGGAACAAGACCGCGCAATAACTTTCTCATCGTCGTGCTCTCCTCGCTTGCTGCAATCTCTGACTGAATCTAGCCGAAGCCATCAGAGCCTGATTGCAGCGTCTTATACTTACATCGGACACATTCTACCCGCATTTCGATGCGCAGTTACTTGTAATTCTTTGGTAACTATCGATAACGCCGATGCACCTTGAACAGAAGGCTGAATACACCGGATTCATCACGCACGGCTAATACTGAAGTCGTAGGTGTCAAGTTGACCTCGGCCTGAATGAGCTGCTGCGCAGTCGAGTTGATAGTGGTTGCATAGGTGAGCGTCGCGTTCTTTGAAACCTGCTGCGCCACAGTAATACGTGCCGTCGAGTTGCCAACGGATCCAACCCACGAGGGGTCAATCTTTACGCTTCCTCCGCCAAACAACTTCTGTACGCGGCTGCTGATGGTTGCATTCAGCGCGCCGCCCAACAACGCATCAGCGGCAGTATTGGCTCCGGTCTGCTGCGCCTGCATTGAGTAGATCTGCTGCTCTTCCTGCGTGCGGCCCATGGCCAGCAGCGAGAAGATATCCTGCTGCGCCAAAGGCGGCTCGGAACGGAATGAGGGCGTCAGGTTGCTGGGCGTGCCATGCAATCCTATGGTGATGTCATAGTCTTCGATGTGGGCTGTCGCGTTAAGATCGATGGTCGGCTCGATACGCACAGGATTGCTGAAAAAAATGTCCCCGTGTTGTAACTGATATTTTGTCCCGGCAAAGGTTGCACTGCCCTCGGTGACGTTGATATGGCCCAACACCGTTGGTTGCGCCATTGTGCCGCGCACGCGCAGATCAACATCGCCCGCGAGCTTCGCATACGAGTTCTGGAAGTCGAGGTCTGGAGCCGATGTCACATGAATATCCAACCGGACGTGGTTGGCAAACGCATTCGGGTCCGGAGGCGGCGTAACGCCGCTCGACGCTCCGGCGAAGCTGGCGAAATCCAGATTCGGATTGATCGTAAACCGCGTCAGCAGTACGTTCCCGCTCAGCAATAGAGCGTTTTGCGTGCCCTGCAGACGCAGCTTTGTATTCACCATGGAACTGATTCCGGTCGGATAGCGAATACGAATTGCGGTGCCAGTCGCAGTGAGATCGCAATAGATGCCTTGCTGGTAGGTGGCATATCCGGTAATACTCACCTGGCCGCCACCAGTCGTCCCCGTAAGGTTCTGCACCTGCAGGCGGTCCTGATCGAATTGCAACGTTCCGTTCAACTGGCTCAGGCCATTCGGGAGGTTCTCAATACTCATCGCCACGTTGCTTAGTTTTACCTGGCCGGTCAGTTCAGGACGATCGAAGGAGCCTGCAGCAGTCATGTTGAAGGTGACATCTCCGGACGAAGTCATATCCGGGTAGAGCGTCTGCAGGAGCTTCATGTTGACAGAGCCCTCAGCGGTCAAGTTCATCAGGTGATTCGTCCGAAACACGCCGAGCCGGCCTTGCGCGCGAAAGTCCGTATTTTCACCGATAAGGTGGAATGGGTCGAGCCTCAGGATGCCATTGCTCAACTGCGCATGCAGCGGACCTTCGCTCTTGAGAGGGCGGCCCGCAATCGCGAGCGAGAGCTGACTGATCTGCGCGTCTCCCTGCAACTGCCTCAGTTGGCGCAACGGACCCGACACAGTGAACTCTCCGGCAATGGACGAGTGCCAGGTAACGTCCTCGACATGAAACATCTGCATGAACGGATCGACATCGAAATTCGAAAGCACGGCATGCCCCTGCATGGCGTAATCGCCAGAGAGCGCCACCTGCCCGTTCACCTGCAATGATGCCGAGCCCAGACGCCCGTTGGCTGTGACAAGCGCATTCCCGTGATCGGTGTGCGCCTCCACATCCACTACGCCGTTCGTTTCCGAGCCGACGGTAATCTTTATCAGATGAGCATTGGCATGGATCGCCGGCGATTCCAGCGTTCCCGAGCCATCTGCGGAAAAGACAAGTTGCCCGCTCAGAGGGTACTTCGCATTCTTGAAGTGTTCGCTATGACTCAGGTCAAAGCCCTTGCCTTCTGCCTGGAAGTGAAACTGCTTTGTGCGGATCCCGATGCCACCGCTTCCCGTGAGTTGGCCGCCATTTTGTAACAGTATGAGTTTCGATACGCCGATCTCTTCTCCGGCGAATTTCAGATCGGCGTTGAGGCTGCGATAGTGCTCTCCATAAGCCTCTCCACCCTGAATGGCAAGATCTCCGCCGCCATTCAGATTTCCAATCTCTCCGCCAGCATGCGCGTTCAGGTTCACCGTGCCGGTTACGGGAAGATTCTGTCCGGCGAGCGCCAAAACTTCGTCGAGTGCGGCGTCCTGCACCTTAATATCTGCATTGATCGCCGACTCTTCATCGAAAGCGCTACGGCGCGGCGAGATGCGATGTGCTTGCACCTGGCCGGAAGCGTGAATCGCGGTCTTACCACGCGTGAGCGTTGCCTGCTGTACTGCAATCAGCCGCGAAGAATATTCCGCGTCCGCGTCGAGAGAATCCCAGTGAATGGTTTTTTCCGTAGCCGCAGGCGCAGCCGCAGGCGCAGGCGCTGGTTGTGCGGGCGCAGTCTCAGTCTCAGCAGTCGGCTGCGCAGGCGTATTCACTGGTTCTGCCGCGGCCGCAGGCTGCGTTGGCTCGACGGGGATCAGTACGTCGAAGTTGCTGGCAGTGATATGTCCCTTCACGTCGGGATCCGGAATGCTCCCCGACACTGTTCCTTGAAACTGCGCCTGCCCCGCCAGATGTATCGGCAGAGCCTGCACGCCTTTCTTGTCACCCACAGCGACGCCCAGCGTCGCCAGCGCCCGATCGAACTCGCCGAGATTTGTAGTCTCTACCGTTGCCTGCAGCGTCGAAGGACGGCTGATGGGATAAACGCCCAATCCGCCTGTGACATGGAACTGCGTAGCCGGCGTCTGTGCCTGCAGTTGCCGGATCTGTACAGTGCCATTTTTCTGGAAGTACGTGGCGTCCAGCATGCCCGACATGGGCACTTCGCCATCAGGCGTGTGCGCGGAGGGCGCCATCGTCACATTCGCTCTCGCAGAAAGGTCGGCGCCATCACCCGTCCAATCGACATAGCCATCTCCGGATGCGACCGTATCGAAACCGAGCTCGTCGTACTGTCGAAGCGCAACAAACGCCATCACCGTGCGCAGTGTGATTCCGCGCAGCTTTGCACGTATGGTTCCCCGCCTTACGCTTGCTGAAGCAGGCTGGCCAGGCTGCGCAAACATCGTGCCCAGCCAGTGCGCGACACGCATTTCGGCATCGACGCTACCTCCGCGACCGATGCGCGCTCGAACGCCGGTAAACACCAGGTCGCCTTCCGTCGCATGGAGCGCGGTGTCAACATCGACTCCTGTGATGTGCACAGTGTCGATGTGATAGGCCGCGCCAGCGACCTTCGCGCGACCATCCAGCACAAATTGTGTTCGCGTGCCCTGCCCTTTCAGATCAATATCGACAATTCCGCGATCGACACCGTCCACAGGCTCAAGCGCCATCACTTCCCTGACATCCACTTTTCCCTGAGCGGTCAGGTTCCAGTGAGGATTAGCAAAATCCTCCAGGCTGGCAGTCGCCTTCAGCATCGAAGGTCCGGTCTGCAACTGCAACTGCGAAACCTTCAATGTGTTGCGACCGATATCCGCCATAAGATCCAGCTTCGACTGGATAGGAGGATTCTTCCCGCGCTGTGCCGTGATATCGGAAGCATGCAGCGTAGCCAGATACTGATCGAGCGGTGCGGCATACGTAACCACAACGCCCAGATCATTCGCGGCTAGATCCAAAGGAATTGCGCGCTGGTTGATCAGCGCCACGCCGTTATTGATTTCCGTTCTTCCAACTTTGAGGTCGAAGATCGTGTCCTTAACAGACTTGCCGTTGCTTTGCGTTTTGGGGCGAGGCTGGTTTGTCGAGCCGTCAGGATAAACAATGAGATGAAAGACCGGGTGATCTGCCTCCAGATAATTCAGGTCAATTTTGGGCCGGATGAAGGAGAGGATCTTCACCCGAACATAAATACGATCCACATGCGCGTATGGAACCTCGTTCGCCGCCTCAAGCCCGTGGATCGTCAGGCCATCTGCTTCGAAGGCAAGGTGCCGCACCGACCAACGAAATGCATTGAGTTCCACGCGGCCGCCTGTCGCCTGCTCCAGCGTGGCGATCAGCTTCGCGCGGACAAGGTTTTGAAATTGCGGCGTGGATGCGTACCAGATGATTCCGCCAATCGCGAGCAGAATCAAGACAGCGACAACCACGAGGACACGCAGCCATATTCTCCGCTTCGGAGCAGGCTGTTGCGAAGGCGCTGGGGTTGGCGTCGGCTGCGTGCTCATGCTCCACCTCCGTCGTCTTCACTCGAATCGCTGATTTGCCCGTATCTCGGATCGATAATCTGCACGGTCCCTTGGCTCCGCAGACTTTGCAGCCAGTCGCGCAGCATGGAGTTAACCTGCTGTTGAAGCAATATTTCCTGAATGCGAGGCGTTACGCTCTCCAGCGCAGGCGGCTTCTCCTTCATCTTCTCAAAGGTGGGCACAACGGTTTCCTGGTAATACTTCCGGATATCCTGCCGCGAGATGCGGATGCCCGCGCCGAAACGAGCGTTGATGAACTTGAGGATCTCCAGCCGCTGCCGCCACCGTTGCTCAGCCTCCTCTTCAGTAATATCGTTGGCTTTGAGGAATGCCTGCCAACCTTGCTCAGTCGAGCAGCCTATCTGCCTGCAGATGGGAATCTGCGCCCTCAGTTCCGCAAGGCTTTTCTTCACCTCTTCATTGCTGACGGAATAGTCGATCGCGTGCTGATCCCTCATCTGCTGCAAAATCAACGCGCGCCGGATCAGCCGCTGCGCGGCATTTACTTCGGTATTCTGCCCGACGGGAACGGTGATCGGCTGCAATACGGCGATGCGCATCTCCTCCCGCACATCGCTCTCAAGCAGAACATCTCCGTTCACGATAGCGATCACGCGATCAAGCACCATCGGAGTTTCGTTCCCGGTCTGTGCCTGCGCGGGCGTTGAGGTCTCCTGAGCAATGCTCCCGGCACACAGGCAGAACAGCATGGCGGCGAGTGCCACATATTTTCTGCTGTGCCGGTGTCTTTTCATCAGAACGCCTGCCCTATGCTAAAGAAAAAGTTGAAGTGCCCCGCCTCGCCGACATGAGGCGGAATCGGGTTCGTCGGCGTGCTTGAGTAGTCGATGATGACAGGATAGATCGGCGGATTCAGGTTGTAGCTGAAGTCCAGGCGGATGGGGCCGACCGGCGTGTGGTAGCGCAAGCCCAACCCAACAGCGTGCGAGTAATAATTGAAGCTGCATATTCCCGCCGCACCGATAGGTGAATTCGGATGCGGTACGGATTGGACCTCTTCATTCAGGTTTCTGCAACCTGCCCTGTCCGGCTGACGGAAGCGGAGGAAACTGGGCCAGATGTCCGAGGCGTACTCAAAGACATTCCCCATATCGTGAAACAACACAAACCCCAGGCTGTTCCCCACATACGGCAACCTCGGACTTGGCATGCGCAATTCTGTGCTGTTGACGATCGCGCCCGTGCCGCCGATGGGAAATCCTGTCAGCGAATCGCGTGGACCTGCTCCGTTGATGCCGAAACCGCGATGCGATTGAGCTCCGCCTGCGTAAAGGCGTTCAGGCAGTGGAACCAGGTCGTAGGTCGGTCCTCCATACGCGTGCTCTGCGGCTATACGCGTGCTCCGCGCGACTATCCAGGTATTTACCTTGCCGAACTTGTAATAGCTTGAATTGGTCCCGTCAATCCGATTAAAGTCCGCCTGGGAGCCGAAGTGAGAATCGGCCCAGCTCTCAAGAATCGTGTTGAAGGTGCCGCTGCCCGCATCCAGCGGCGACGGCACGCGCGTATCGCGAATCCATGTCAGTCCCGGACCGCCGACGCGCACAGGCTGCGAAACCAACGGAATCTCATCGGGCGCAACCTGCACGCTGTTCGGATCGACCTTAACGCGCCGGTAGCTGAACGAATAGATAAGCGTGTTCGGCTTGTTCACACGGTCCGTTAAGCGCACTGCAGCTTCAAGACGCGATGAGGCGTACGTGGTCACATCCTGCGCACTCACGTAGCCCCCAGTCAGAATAAGGTTGAGCCTTGGGCTGTCAAACGGATGCGGGTTGGAAAAACTCATCAGCACGCGCTGCTCGAGTGTGCCGAGAGTTGTGTTGAGCGAGACCGATTTGTCGGTACCGCGAATATTGATGCGCGAAATGTTAAACAGGATCGCAGGACTCACGCCCGTTTTGCCCTCCGGGCCGCACGTGTTTGTCGAGGAACTGGTGCTATTCGCGCAGTAGGTTTGTGGATTGCCGGTCTGCGCCTGGAAGCCGAATCCATAGCTGAGATCCCAACGCCGCGCCTCGGTAAACTGCAGCAGGACATTCTTGCGTAACTCATCGCCTGCTGGATTCTGCACTGCCGTGTTGACCTGGTTGAAGAGTGTCAGATCATAAAGCTTTCGCTGTGTCTCCAGCAACGCCGTCTCGTTCAGAGGGTCGCCCGGATGAATGAGCACGCGGTCTTCAACGGTGCTTGGCCGCGTGTAGTGCAGGCCGGAGATCAATACGCGATTGACGAAGACCTGCTCGCCTTCCGTGACGGTCATGGTCACATCGATGAGGTTCGGATTCTGAGGCGACGGCTGTTGCAGCAGATTGACCTCAGCCTTGTCAAAACCGTGGCTGAGGTAATAGGTAAAGATCGAGTCGCGATCCTGTGCAACGTTGAGCGATGAGTATGGCTGCCCCGACTGGGTGTTGAGCAACGGCGTCAATTGGGAGAGCGGGATCTGGTTCGTGCCATTGATCACGTAGGCTCCAATCCGCTGCTGCACGCCTTCGTCAATCAGGTAGTTCACTCTGAGCTGCGCATCTTTTTTCTTCTGTCCAGATACTGCTTTCGCCTCGATGTCTTTTACCTCGGGCGTCACTTTTACGTTGCTGTAGCCGTTGCTCTGATACAGAGCGGTGATCGAGTTCACATCGGCCTGCGCCAGCGCCTGGCTGTACATGCCTTGTCGGTTCACAATGCTCGACTTCACGACACTCAGCCGCGGCAGAATGGTGTCCGTGCTGAAATATTTGTTTCCGCTGACGGTCACAGCAGTCACTTCATGCTTGACCCCGAGGGTAACCGTAAACGTAATGATGGAGTGCTGTGGATCTTTCAGCTGTTCGGTATGGGTTACCTTTACGTCGAAGTAGCCCGCGCGCTGAAAATAATCGCGTATGCGGCGGTCGCCTTCATTCAGCAGGTCTTCATCGACCGTGCCCTCTTCATAGACGGGGACGAGATTTCTGATCTTTCCCTTGCTGAGTGACGCGCCATCGACGTTAATTACAACGGTCGGTCCCCGGTCCGCCGAAAATCCATAATCCAGATGGTTCGACGGTGGCTGGTAGTTGCGCGCGTCCAGCTTCAGGCTTGCCTCCAGCCGGTCTTGCTTCTGATAATTTTTGCGCAAGCGGTTCAGGGCGTTGCTTACCGTATCGCGCGATACCTTTGAGTCTTCCTTCAACTTACCCTTTTTGCGGAAGTTCTCGACCGTCATGCCGCTGTCGCCCTTGACCGCGACGTCGCCTACGCGCGCCTGTACGCCCTGTTCAATCTGGAATGCGAGGTTAACCTGGGAATTTGCCGCATCGATACCGGTGCTGACAAAAATTTTGGACTGGTAGTAGCCGTTTTCTTCAAGCGTCTGCTGCAGATGCTTTTGCGCTTGCAGCATCTTGCTGTCGCTGAAGACAGTCCCCGCATTCAGGCGCGTAGACCGCTCCAGCACGCCGGACAGCCGTTCGTTGTTGGCCCCGTTGACCGTCACACGGCCGATAAACAGATTGGGCACGCCGCTGAAAATAATCGTCACAGCGTTACCGTGGCGCAGCCCTTCTACAAGAATCGTTTTATAGAGACCCGTTTCGTAAAGACGGCGCAGGCTCTCGCGAACATTCAGCGGATCGAGCTTCTGGTTCGGCTGCAATGCCAGGGTATCCGGCAATGGCGCCAGTCGTTCGGGAGGAATGTCTTTGAACTGCACCGCTTCCACGCGCAGACCAGTCCAGCTGCGCAGCGTGATGTCCTGCTGGGCGCCCTCTTTCGCTGTCGAGGTCGTCGGCTGTTGCCCGGCCTCACAAATGCTCGATAAGGCGCAGAGCAGAAGGCACGCGAATGTCACGAGGCTGAACCAGCGCATCGCTTTCCGGCAGGTGCTTGTCCAGGATTTGCAGCGAAAATCCAATCAGCCCCTCGAATTCCTCGAAAAGAATGAGATGCAGCCCTGCGCACTTCAAGAAACCTCCACATCTCCATAACCGATGAAGGCTCTATCAATTCTCTATACTAATCAGGAACAGAAGAAATAAGCAGATGCCGAGTGCAGAGTTAACAGAGAGGTACTCCCGCCAGATTTTGTATCCGGGAATCGGCGCCGAAGGACAGCAAAAACTGGAAGCGGCACATGTTGCCATTGTAGGCTGCGGGGCGACCGGCGCCGCGGCTGCAGGTCTGCTTGCGCGCGCCGGAGTGGGAACGCTCACTCTCATCGACCGCGACTTCGTCGAGGAGAGCAATCTGCAGCGCCAGATCCTCTTCGATGAGGCCGACGCTGATCTCGCCCTGCCAAAAGCAGAGGCCGCCCGCAGGAAAATTGCACTCTTCAACAGTGAAATCAACGTCCGTGCGCAGATAGCAGACCTGATCCCGGAGAATATTCACGAACTACTTCGCGGCGCAGATCTGATTCTCGACGCCACCGACAATTTCGAGACTCGCTACCTTCTCAATGACTATGCAGTCGAGCAGGGTAAGCCCTGGATCTACGCCGCAGCCATCGGCGCCTACGCCGTCACCATGAACATTCTTCCAGGTGAAACGGCCTGTCTCGCCTGCATTTTTCCGAAACCACCCGGCGGCACGGTGGAAACCTGTGACACGGCGGGAATTCTCAACTCTGCGGTCAATCTGGCCGCTTCGATCGAAGTAACCGAGGCATTCAAGCTGCTCACCGGCGCGAAGAACAATCTGCGTCGCAGCCTTCTTTCCTTCGATCTGTGGACAAATGAGCGGTCCGAAGTCGCAACCGGTCATCCTCGACCCGACTGCGAAGTCTGCCAGCAACGCAATCTCGCCCATCTGCGCGGCGAAGGCCGCCCTCACATCACGCTCTGCGGCCGCAATTCAGTGCAGATTCACGAACATCACCGCCCGGTTGACTTCGCCGAACTGGAAATAAGACTCAAGCCCCACGGCATCGTCCGCTCGAATAATCTTTTGCTTCGCTTTGAGCGCGGCGACCACGTCATCACCATCTTCGCCGACGGCCGGGCGCTCATTCAGGGAACAACCGACATCACCCAGGCTCGCAGCCTGTATGCGCGCTTCATAGGTTCCTAAATGCGCTTGTCAACCCACGGTCTGGCAACCATTTGCGTCAAATCGTCCTCCCACTTACAACTCGTACAAATACTCAAGGAAGACGAACTTCCATGAATCTCGCAGTACAGACCAAATCGAGTGACGGATTGACGGGAGACGCAAAGCGTGGAATTTTCAAGACAGGCGAAGTGCGGATGAGCACAGGACCGACACAACCTAGACCAGTGCAACATATGCGCAGAAATCCCCCGATTGCCGGAGAAGCAGAAGCCATCGCGAAGGCACAGGGTGGCGACGCGCAATCCTTTGAGATGCTCTATTCGCTGCACAAACGCCGCGTCTATTCGCTGTGTCTGCGGATGCTCGGCAATGTAGCCGAGGCCGAAGACCTGACGCAGGAAGCCTTTCTGCAGCTCTATCGCAAGATCGGAACGTTTCGCGGCGATTCGGCCTTTTCCACATGGCTGCACCGCCTTGCGGTAAATGTGGTCCTCATGCACCTTAGGAAAAAGGGTCTGCCGCAGGTATCGCTGGAAGAAACGCTCGAACCCTCGCAGGAAGATGGCCCGCGTAAAGATATTG
>Ga0209139_10000303_pt1 | contig 16539 bp, 19 predicted proteins | sample BogFormECP14_OM3_FD_188246 | JGI IMG/M metagenome (GOLD analysis project Ga0209139, IMG submission 188246) | Bog forest soil microbial communities from Calvert Island, British Columbia, Canada - ECP14_OM3 (SPAdes) (version 2) | ecosystem: Environmental > Aquatic > Freshwater > Wetlands > Bog ...
TAAACTGTGACGCGGATTCAATTCACTACCTCTTCTGCCCTTCCCTGATTCCGCTGATTCACAATTTCAGCGATATTCTTCAATGCAAGGTGCAGGTACTTCTGCGTCGTAGTGACGCTTTCGTGTCCGAGCACATCCATCACCAGCTTGAGGTTCCCGGTTCGGTCTAGCAGGTCGGTAGCGAAGCTGTGCCGTGCGGACTTGCGGCGACAAATTTCTGGAGACGGCTCATTCATCGAAATCTCCATTCAATACTATGCCTCACGGGAGAAGGTGTGATCTCACTTGATGCCATGCCACCCAGTATGGCGAACAAAGGACGAAACCGAGAGGGTCAAATATATCGGCTGCTGATGATAGGATTCCGGCGAAGGAGTCTCACCAGATGGAAACATCTTCTCTTGCACTTGAGTTTCTCGATGACCGGGACAGCATGCTTTCGCATCAGCCGATAGCCGCGATCTACGTCCAGACATCTACTCGTCGCGCTGGTGGTAGCACACACGATCTAGTCAGTGCGGATTGCCTCAGCGTCACCGAATTGGAATACGAGGTCAATCGCCTGAAGTCAGAACTGGATTCAATCCTGAAAGAGGGTCGCCAGAGGTTTGAGGGTGAACGTCATAGCCGCTAGACTCTCCCCAGTTTTGATGGCTGTTGGGATTAGCCAATAAACACGAACCCGAATGAGGCAACTCAGTTCGCCTAGCCCCATGTGCTAATTTTGTGCTAACGATTCGCGTCCCATGCGGTTTGTATCTATAGCCTCAAAGAATGAATACCTTACGTGCCATCAATACCGGAGCCGAGTTCGATTCCGACCCGCGCCTCCAGTTTCTCGACACCTCTAGAACTAAAATTCAGACGCGCTGAAGCCCCGTCTTCATTTTGGAGAGTCGCCCGGCACGGATAAACCTCGTCAGAAGTTGGGTAAACGGCACTCGCTCAGCTCTGGTCTTTACCGCAGGAGTCAGTCCAAAGGCCACGGAGCAGACAAAGCAATCCTTAACATGACCGAATTGCGCTCTCATCACCTCATGTCGCTCAACGACAGCAGCTTTCAACCGATCAAATCGCTCCTCGCGATTTGCGGAGTCAGGCGCCTCATTCATCTCGACATGAGCGGTAGTTTCCTTGGACTGGGCTTCGATGTGCTGCAAATTGAAGAGATACCCCACAACACAAAGTCCGTCTTCGTTTCCACCGGTTAAGGGTTCCGGTGAAGTGCAGTTTTTTAACAGCTGGTACGAACAATTCATAAGTCCTCGTTATTGTCACAGATAACTAAGTTGTAGCCTCGCCATTCGTCGAACTTGAATCGCACAGCAATAGGATGCAGCCAGGGGGACTTTAGGCATCCATTCGCAGCCGAGGTTCTTCTCCGGTGATTGGCTCGATGAGGGGGCGCATCCATTGCCGCATCAGCGCCTCCGTCAAAGTCTTCGCCTGAGCTTGCTCCTCAGCTTGATTCACATTCAGATAGCTGACCGGGGCCTTATCAGCCTTCGTGTCATCCACCATCTTCATCGCCAGAGCCTTTGCCAGAACCCTTGCCTGAGCAAAATCCTGTGTCTCAAACAGAGCATCTGCCAAAGCACTGGCATCCCACGGAACGTACATAAGCTTTGCCTTTGGCCGCTTTATCATCCCCGTGCCCCTCTCATCACATCCGTATTTCTTTGTTCTCGCCTGTATACGGTTGTTTACCGTTCTTACAGCGAAAACGCGAATATCGACGCTAAGTGCACGACGAGTACCAAAAGTTGGATGTTGAATCAGGTTTTAATGGAGGGCGCTACTGCAGAAAATCTGGAGCTTCGGTGGATTTGCAGAACTCCCGATCATTTCTCTTCGTTTTTCGCGCCATTTGAGCGTCGCGTGGACTCTTCCTTTTTCTCCGCGGCGAGAGACCATCGCTTTGACCTGGCTTCCCAGACCCGTGCCGCCTCAGGATCGCCATCTTTGGTAGCACGTTGAGCTATACGCTTGGCAGCATTAGAGGAAGCACGCAGTAATCGAGCGCTAAAAAGCATTCATTCGGACCAGGACTCGCCCAACATGTGGATGTCTTGCCTGCGAATGATGTTGCCACATTTTGAGAGAGCAACACACGCCGATTAGGAGCCCAGGTCTCAAATTTTAAACAGTCCATCTCCTTTTGGGACATAGGATTCCCGCGGCAACCTACTCCTTGAGTTTCCAGCAATGGGCAAACCCGTTCCGGGAATGGCTGATTCCCATGACATTAAAGGTGCGAGTCTGTTTCGAGTAGATGATCTGCTGAATGCCGCCGTGGATCGAGTTGACATTGTTATAGTGGCCAGTTCCCGTCCCGCTGTACTCCCGGCTCATTCTGATGTAACTGTGCCATTCCGGGTTGCCGTTTGCCTGAAAGCCCGTCGCCTCCAGTAAGCCGTCCTCCGGCTGCCAGGCGAGTTCTACAATTCCCCCAGTCGATTCCTCTGTTCCGTCGTCCCGGACGCGGTAATTTGCATATTGGCCCGTCAGGGGTCCATATTCTCTGGCAAGTGCCCGGCGCTCAGCTCGCACCCGCAATCGCGTGCCGATCTGCCAATCACCAACGATACCCAGAATCGCGCCTACTACGGATCCAATTGCAAGATTCGGCCAGCTTACGATCATCGGTCACACTCCTACCTATCATTGACGAAGCTCTTCGTAGGAGGTACGCTCGCTCTCCGTTTCTTGTTCCATTTTTGATTACGAATATTCGGTTCTGTCCGATAACGGTCAGTTTCGGCCTTCTCAACCACCACCGGGCCCTCTGACCGGAAGCTACACGGCAGTCGAAAAGGGCCACTCTCATGATTACCTTCGCCCCCAAAAATATTCGCTGCAACAAATACTGGCGTGGGCGAGCTCGGACGCGAGGGTGTCCGCACTAAGGCGTGGGGGCGGCGTTGACATAGAAATCTCCGCGCAATTAGATCAGCTGAAGCTCAGGCAACCTGAAGCTTATGCGAGCCGAGAAGTCGGGGCGAGCCATGAGCAGGTCAGAACAGTGGTTCGCGTCGGTGCGGGTCGCAGGACTTTAAGCACGTCTCGAAGACTGCTGGAATATCGGGGCCGAATTAAAAACAAGCAGGGGAAAAATGAAACACGGTAGCCGTCACAGTCTCCACCGCTACCTGCGAGTTGTCAATCCCAATCTTTGTTACAATTTGAAGACTTGCAGGACCTCCGGCATCGCCACATGACGCCAGTGTTACGGCCCTATGAAAACACGGCTGCGTCCCAGAATCGGAGCTCTTCCCTTCTGGCTTCGGTGATCAGCAATTCATCGGTTGGATAGATATCGAGATAACCCGTCAAGAACTCTTTTTCAAATTTGACAAGAACTAGACGCTCGCTTGACGACAGGCATACCTGGGAATCCGTAGTGTGATTTGCGTAGGGAGGAAACACTATGCGACCGATGACAAAGATGTTCGTTTTAGCAGCTGCCCTGGTAAGCTCCAGCGCTGCTTTCGCAGTCAGCAAGGTGACGGTCAACGTTCCCTTCAATTTTGAATCTCACGGCAAAACATATCAGGCCGGAAAATACGACGTAGTGCTCAATCAGAGCGAAAACGTCATCACACTGACCAACCACTCTCATCCGGGACAATCGGTCATGTGGATGGCCTCCCCCACAGAATTTGGTCCTGACGCGCCAACGCTGTCGATGAAGTTCGACGACGAAACCGATGGCACACACGAACTTCGCAGCATTCGTGTAGCGACGCGGACCACACCGGTACTGGACGTACGTGAAAAACATGCCTCGCAGCGCGAGGTGTCGATCACGGGCGGCCGGTAGTAGCAACCACCCCTTCCAGGAAGAGCCTGTATCTTCATGCTCCGATACAGGCTCTATTTTTTTGCCCGCTAAACCCGAGCGCCAAAGCCCCTCCATGCTGTACAACTCTTGTGGAAGGGGATAAACGTGAATCGAGTCACGAGACGGACATTTCTCAAAACGGGTGCAGCCGCAGCCGCTATCAGCCTCAGCCAACGCAGGTTATACGCCGATCCTTCAGGTCTTCCCGTAGGATTGCAGCTCTACAGCGTCCGTAAACTCCTGCCGAACGACTACTCCGGAACCCTCACGCAGCTGGCCGCGATCGGATATCGCGAAGTCGAGGCTGCCGGATTTTTCGGACATAGTGCCGAGGATGTCAAAGCCGCAATGTCGAGTGCAGGGTTGCGCTGCGTAAGCGGGCATTACCCGATGGGAGAGCTCGTCAAGGATGCTGACGGGATTCTGAAGTATGCCAAAACGTTGGGACTGAGTTATGTGATTTGCTCGTCGCCGGGAGTGGCAGATCCATCGAAGCTGGCGAATTATCCCGGTGGAGCTGGCGGGTATTTCGCGAAAGGCATGACAGCCGACGACTGGCGCTGGAATGCGGAGCAGTTCAACATGTACGGCAAGAAGTTCAAGGCTGAGGGCATCCAGTTCGGGTATCACAATCACACCCCGGAGTTCCGCGATGTGGGCGGTGGTGTCACCGGCATGGAAGTGATTCTCAAGGACACGGACCCAGCCTACGTGACCTGGGAAATGGACTGCGGCTGGGTTACCGCAGCCGGCGGGAATCCGATTGCTCTGCTGGCGAAGTATCCCGGGCGCGTTTCGATGGTGCACGTCAAGGACCTGAAGCCGGCCGTTCCGGGAAAGATGCCGGGAGAGCGGGTTTCGACCGTTCTTGGGAAGGGCACGATTGATTACAAGCCGATTCTCGCCGCAGCCAGGAAAGCCGGAATCAAGCACTACTTTGTGGAACAGGAAGAGTTTGACGGTGACATCATGCAGGAACTGACCGCCGACTATCAGTACATGCACACAACGAACGTTTAATGTCTGAAGAAAAGCGGCTCCCATCTGCAATCAGATGGGAGCCGTTCTTCTTAAAGTTGCGAAATCGTTACATTGCCATCCGAGGTATGAATGGCCAGCGGAACCCCTCCGGCATTGACCTTGCCGCGCATGTGATGGCCTGAGCCTTCGCGGCTGTCGTAGTGATCCATGGTCAGGGGCAGCGAGCAGTCGATGTGTCCATCGCTGGTCGAGATGTCGAGATCGGCGGCGAAGTCGTGGGGGACGCGAATCGTCACGGTGCCGTCGGAGCTTTCGATGCGCGAGGCTTCGGTCAGCCTGGCTCCGTTGGCGAGTGCGAAGTCGAGACCGCCGTCGCTCGAGTGAAGCTGGACGGCTGAGAAGTTGCCGTCGACTTTCATGTGGCCATCGGAGGAGCGAGCTTCGATGGTGCCGGATGCGTTCTGGAGCGTCAAGTTGCCGTCGCTGGACTTGAGCCGGATGGTGCCGCGGAGGTTGTCGAGATCGGCGTTGCCATCGCCGGTGTAGAGTTGCAGGTCGCCTTCAAGATCGCGCGCGCTCAGGTTGCCGTCTGACGTCTTGGCGTCGAGGTCCAGCTTTGCCGGCGTTTCGACTTCGACATAGGTTTCGCCGTGATTCGTCCAATTCACGTGGAAACCGACGTGCGGCTTCTCCTTGAACAGGAAGGAAACGTGGTCGCCGGACTGGCTTTCTTCCAATCTATATTGGTTCAGGTCCCGTTCGGAATGGACTTTGATGTTGATGGCCTTGCATTCGCCGCAGGAGTGGATTTTCAGGTTGCTGTCGCCGGTTTCGACGGTCAGGGTTGGTTTGCCCGAGATCGAATAGGTCTTGGCCCAATCATGGTCGGCGCTTTGCGCCAGAGCCTGGCTGGCTGTGAGTGCGGCGGCTGAGAGGGTGAAGAGGAGGGCGTGTCGTACTGTAGGCATGATTTCTCCTGCGATGCCATACGCAGATGGTTCGGGATTCGTTCCCGGTGATTCAGCGAGTCAGCACGAAAGTCGGCATTCCCGAAATGGAACAGAAACTGGGGAAATAATCCTCGTTCCAACGACTATTGGCCTACGATTATCTTCGTATCAGATATCCTAAGAATAGGAATACTAAAAGCCCGCCGAACTGAGCGGGCTTTTCTGTTTCAAGCAGGCACAAAACGTGTGAAGTGGTGGGTCATTAAGACGGCGCAAAGCGCGCACAAACGTAGATTCCACGAAAATTCATAGCCGCGCAACCAACTGTATTTGGAAGAATATACAAAAAACAGGGGGAGGGGTCTTGGAATTGACCGCTTCTTAGCTGACCGCTTTATGCCCTAAGCCGCTTTACCGGGCCGACTTGTTTAGCGCGAAGCGCGCTGACTCGCAACTATCTGTATTTGGACGAATTTACAAAAGTGTGGGGGGCTGTAGGCTGACTCGCCGCCTCCCCCAACTCCAGATCAGACCAGCTCCGAACCGGAAAAGAAGTAGCCGATCTCAAACTTGGCTGTATCTTCTCCATCCGAACCGTGGGATGGCATTCTCCTCAATGGTGTAGTCCAGTCCCATTTTGGGACTTACATTCTGGCTCGGTCCTCCACCGCTTCGACCTCTGTAGCCTTCTTGTCACCGATGGGATGAGGGTTAGCTCGCTGATCGGATGGTATTCTGTTCCCCTTTCGGAGCGGCCTTTGTTGGGAGACGGGCATGTCGGTAGAAGTCTGGGGGATGGTGGTTACGGGCGTCGCGGTGCTGGTGGCGGGACTCATTCTTGTCCGCGTGCGGTTTCGGGCGGCTTCTGGCGTCGAAAAGATTCTGGTGCTCGGGCCTGTCTTTGAGGCTGTCGCGCTGGCGATCTTTGCCGCGGAGCATTTCCTTGCCGCTCGCGACCTGATGGGCATTGTGCCGCGATGGCTTCCCGCGCCGCTGTTCTGGACCTACTTTGTGGGCGTGGCGTGGCTGGCTGCAGCCATCAGCTTCATCATCTGGCGACATGTGCGTTGGTCGGCGACGCTGACGGCATTGATGATGCTGATTATTGTGATCACCATCGATTTTCCCAACGTGCCGAAACTTCTGCATCAGCGAATCTTCTGGATTCTGACGGTGCGTGAGACCTGCTTCGCAGGCGGAGCGATGGTGCTGGCCGGGAGCGTTTGGCCGCGCGAAGGCCCGATGCGTAGGGCGCTCATACGGATTGGCCGTCTCATCGTTGCGGTGGTGTTTCTGTTCTATGCGATTGAGCATTTTCTCTTTCCGCGAAACGTGCCTGGCGTCCCGCTGGAGAAGATGATTCCGGCATGGTGGCCAGCGCCGGTGCTGCTTTCGTATTTTGTCGGGATTGTTCTGCTCGTGGCGGGTGTTGGGCTGCTGATACGTAGCACGATCCGGATCGCGGCGGCCGGGTCAGGGACGGTGCTTGTGCTGCTGACTGTGTTTTTTTATATTCCGATTTTTGTTATGGAGATGCACACGCCGCTTGCGGTGGAAGGGGTCAACTACGTGGGCGATACGTTACTGTTCGCAGCGACGGCGCTTCTGGTGGGCTTCGGCGCGGACCAATCGACGGTCTGAATGGAGGTCGCTTCGCCCTTTCCCGTAAGACACTTGTCTTTCGCCATTCCTGTTGTTGGGGTGTTCTTGCGGGTCTCTATTGGGATCGCGCTTCGCGCGGACGTAAAGACCCACGTTAGCCCGCGAAGTCTTTCGACTTCGCTCCTGCTAACATGGGGCACCCGTTTTCCAGTTCAGTGGCTTAGACCAGTTCTGAACCGGCGAAGAAGTAGCCGATTTCGAAATTGGCCGTGTCTTCGGCGTCGGAACCGTGGATGGCGTTCTCTTCGATGGAGCCGGCAAACTTCTTGCGGATGGTGCCTTCCTCGGCGTTGGCGGGGTTGGTGGCGCCCATCAGCTTGCGGAGGTCGGCGATTGCGTTCTCTTTCTCAAGCACCAGGGGGAAGATGGGGCCGGAGGACATGAAGTCGGTAAGCGATCCGAAGAACGGACGCTCTTTGTGGACGTAGTAGAAGCCCTCGGCCTGTGCCTTGGAAATGGACGCCTTCTTGATGGCGACAATCTTGAAACCAGCCTTCTCGATTTCGGCGAGAATGGCTCCGGTATAGCCCTTGCGGACCGCGTCTGGCTTGATGATGCTGAAGGTGCGTTCTGACACCTGATTGGTTCTCCTTGCAAAATGTGCGTTATTTCCAGTGTAAAGCACTGGCTGATTGCATGGATTGATAGGCGCGAGCCTTACTCTTTGGAAATTGTCCGGAGCCCCGCAAGGTCCTGGGGGGTGTCGATATCCATTGCTCCCTCGGGGAATTCGACCACTGATGTTTGACTTGAATGCCGCAGGATCACAGCACGAGCGCCCTGATCGCCTTCTACTTTCAAAAGATCTGGATAAAGGTGCTCATTGAAGATGGCTGGTACGCCTAATCTGCCAGCATAATTCGATGCGGTGATCATCGAATTCTCTCCCGCGCTCGTTTGAATCAGCCTGCTGAGAATTTCTGCCGAAAGCTTTGCCTGGTCGCACAGCAGAACCAATACTCTCTCTGGTAGCGGAGTTTCTTTCATCAACACTTCGACACCGCATCGCAGGGAGGAGGCCATGCCGGATTCCCAATCTCGATTGATGATTGGTTTCACTGGGAGATCTGTAATCTCGAGCCCCATGCGGTCGGCCTCGAATCCGAGAACGACATAAATGGGTACGCAGCCCGCTTCTCCCGCGATCCTGACCGTGCGATGGAGAAGACTTTCGCCGTCCAGTTTGAGTAGCTGCTTAGGCTGACCCAATCTCGTAGAAGCGCCTGCAGCGAGCACAATGGCGGCGCACTGCGTTCCATCAGACATAATTGAGTTTCGAGTGGATATGTCCGCCCGTTTGCTTCTTCAAGGACAGGCCTTCGCGGCCATTCAGCACGGCGACGATTTCTGTCATGATGGAAAGAGCGATGCTCTCAGGCGTATGCGCGCCGATGTCGAAGCCGACTGGCGCGTGTAAGCAGGACATGCACTCTTCCGGTGACATATCGACCTGTGACGCAATCTCTGCGACCAGCCGTTCTGTGCGTTGACGAGGGCCAAGAACGCCAAGATATTTTGGCTTATGAGGAAGCAGCTTACGTAAGAGCGCCCTATCCTGCTCGTAGCTATGTGTTAGCAGCACGAATGCGTCTTCTGACTCAATGGCCAGATCTCGCAAGAGTGATTCTTCTTCATAGAGAAGAACAATGAGACGATTCGCATCCTGGAAACGGCTCACGCTGACCAGATTCGATCGGCCGTCAGCAATGCTCACGTGCCATCCAAGGCGATGCGCAAAATCTGCCAGCGGTTTCGCATCGTCGCCGGCGCCGAAGATGGTTAAGGCTGGAGATGGAGCGAGGTATTCGACAAAGAGTTCGCTCGTGTCCTCGGAGTCGGCCTGGATGGTGGTGTAAAAGGATCTCCGATCCTCTGCTGCACGCCGCGCCAGACGTTCCAGGTCGGCGGGCGCGGCTGAAGCCGGGGGTTGCAATCCGTTTACTCCCCCTGTTCTGCGCACAAGAAGCGTTCCCGCTCTATATGTATCAGTAATAATTACAAATGGGGCCCGTGTAGTCAGATTCGAATCCAAGGCATCGAGTACGCCGTGAGCGCCCACGCCTCGTTCCAGCAAAACATGGACTGTACCGCCACAGCCCAGCCCATAAGGCATCGAAGAATCGTCGTCAAAGAAACTGCTATAGCGTTGAACAGTTGGCCCGTTTTCGGTAAGCCACCAGGCCTTTTTCATCACCTCGGCCTCGAGGCAGCCGCCGCTGATCGTTCCCGCACGCTGTCCGCCGCGGGTGAGGAGCATGCGCGCGCCGGGTTTCCGATAGGACGACCCTTCCACACGCACGACGGTTGCAAGGCAGACTTCTTCTTTAGTGGCCTTCGCCGTCCTCCATAGCTCTACGATTTGCTTCAGTTCCGACATGAATTGAACCTGTTCGTAGTTTGCCGCACGTTCAGGCTGTTTGCGTGGCCACTTGCAGCGCGCGGACAATCGCTCGCTTTGCCAATTCCACCTTGAATCCATTGTCGCGCATGGGCTTTGCCGGCTTCAATGCCGCTTCGGCGGCGGCGCGATAGGTATGCTCGCTGGCCTCATGGCCCTGCAATGCCTGCTCTGCTTCCTTCGACCTCCAGGGCTTTGTGCCGACGCCACCCATCGCTACTCGTGCGCGTTGAATTTTTCCGCCGGAAATCTGTACAACGACAGCTGCCGAAGCCAGGGCAAATTCATACGATGCGCGATCACGCAGCTTCAGATAGTGCGAGCGTGCGCCCTGCGGTAAGGCAGGGATGGTGATGTGCGTGATGAGTTCGCCCGGCTCTAATACGTTTTCTTTGTCTGGGGTTGTGCCCGGGACAAGATAAAAGTCGTTGAGTGCAATGCTTCGCTCGCCTTTGGAACCGCGCGTATGCACGGTTGCTTCAAGGGCCATCATGGCTACTGCCATATCTGATGGATGGGTGGCTATGCAGTGATCGCTCGTTCCCAGAATGGCGTGGATGCGGTTGAAGCCGTCGATGGCGGAGCAGCCCGATCCGGGCTCGCGTTTGTTGCACTTGTAATTCGTGTCGCGGAAGTAATAGCAGCGAGTACGCTGCAGTAGATTGCCTCCAGTGGTCGCCATGTTCCGCAACTGGGGTGATGCGCCAGACAGGAGAGCTTCAGACAAAACCGGGTAGCGCTGCTTCACATCCGCATTCCACGCCAAGTCGCTGTTACGGACGAGAGCGCCGATCTTGAGGCCGCCGTCTGGAGTTGATTCGATGCGGTCAAGCGGGAGGCCGTTGATGTCGACCAGCGCTGCCGGTTTCTCGACATTCAGCTTCATCAGATCGACGAGCGTTGTTCCGCCGGCAATGAATTTGCCTTTTACATCCACTGCAACGTCAATCGACTTAGCCTGGCTGTATTGGAATGTCTGCATCGCGTCTCCCTGATCCTAAGCCGAGTGCCGGACTTGCTGTATGGCGGCGACAATGTTGGTGTAAGCACCGCAGCGGCAGATGTTGCCCGCCATCGCTTCGCGGACGTCCGCATCTTCTTTACCGATGGGCTCGTTCAGCAGGGCCGATGCGGACATGATCTGACCGGGCGTGCAATAGCCGCACTGAAAACCGTCTTGCTCGACAAACGCTGCCTGCACAGGGTGAGGTTCGCCGTTCTGTGCCAGCCCTTCAATCGTCGTGATCTCGTCGTTCTGGTGCATGATGGCAAAACTCAGGCACGAGTTCACGCGCCGTCCGTTAACGTGGACGGTACAGGCACCACACTGGCCGTGGTCACAGCCCTTTTTTGTGCCCGACAGCGGAATGTATTCCCGCAGGGCATCGAGTAGTGTCACGCGCGGTTCCAGCATGATCTGGTGCGTCTGGCCGTTGATCTTGAGTGTTACGGGGACAGCTCCGGGAACAGGAGGCTTGTCCTGCAAGGCTTCTGCGGGAGCGGGGACCGTTGCCGTGGCATGCGCCAGCGGAGCGGTGCTCGCCGCAATGCTGGCTGCGCCTAGCTGCGTAAGAAATGAGCGGCGCGAAAAGCGGCCGAAGAGCAGGGGCTCTTTCGCAGTAGAGACCTTTTCTTCGTCCTGGTCCGGAACTTGATTGCGCGATTTTGGCATTGCCGGATGTCCTTCGTGTTGCGGTTCGACGATCAACAGAAAGATGAAGCTGCAATGAAACTAGCATGCCACTGAAATGGGCTTTTTGACAGGCCTTACGCTCAACGCGCACGCGCGACTTCTATGGATTCAAAAAGATCGTGCTTTCTCGTAGCTGAATAGCGCATTGAATCGTACTGAATCGGATACGAGCTATTCCTGAACTACTGCCTTCACCAGATTCCTCGGGCTGTCTACATCGATGCCCCGGAGAATAGCAGTGAAGTAGGCCATCAATTGCAGCGGGACAACTTCGAGGATCGACAGCAGGTATTCGCTGGCATCGGGGACCGGCACTGTGAAGTGCGCGAGCGTCGGTACTTCAACATCGCCTTCGGAGGCCAGTGCGATGATTTCAGCTCCCTGCGCCTGCATGTCTTTCATCAGCTGGAGGGTCTTTTCGTAGCGGAGGATCGAGTCGGGATCATTGCGATCCTGCGTGGCGATCATCACCAGCGGCGCGTCTTTGCTGACGAGGGCGTTGGGGCCGTGCTTCAACTCGCCTGCGGGATAGCCCTCGGCCTGCACATATGCCGATTCCTTCAGCTTGAGGGCGCCTTCACGGGCCATGGCATAGTGAATGCCGCGTCCCAGATAGAGAAAGCCGCGGGCGTTGCGCGTGTGCTCGACGACTTCGTGCAGCTGCTTCTCCCACGTTTCCAGCGACGATGCGAGCAGGCCTGGCAACTCTTCCAATTGAGCTATCAGGTTGGAGACGGAATGAGCGGTCATTCTGCCGCGCAGGCGGGCCATGGAGAGCGTGAGCAGGTATAGCACCACCAGTTGAGTAGTGAAACTCTTGGTCGCCGGAATAGCCTTTTCCCTGCCGGCGATGGTTGGCAGCGAAGCGTCGGCTTCTCTTGCCATCGTGGAGTTGGCGTTGTTGGTAATTGCAACCGTCGACAGGCCGCGCGACTTGCCTTCGCGCAGAGCTGCGAGCGTGTCGGCTGTCTCGCCGGATTGCGAGATCACGATGACTCCGGGATCCTGCAACGTGTGCGTCGAGCGGTAGCAATACTCGCTGGCGTATTCGACGTCGACGGTGAGCCCTGCCAAATCTTCCAGCATGATCTCGCCGGCGAGTCCGGCGTGGCGGCTCGATCCGCTGGCTGCAATCACGACTCTCTGGTGGCCGCGCAGCGCTTCGCCGACAGCGGCGAAGGCTTCAGGATTGAGCGAGCCATCAGTAACGTAGTTGCGAATGGTGGCGGCGAGAGCTTCGGGTTGCTCATAGATCTCACGCAGCATGGCGTGCGGGAAGTTGCGCGTATCGAGCGATTGCGGCATGGCCGTCCTCTGGTTCATCGGGAATGTGCTGCCCTATTCTCTCGCATCGGAACCTGTATGTACAACTAGAGAGGTTGGCTGAACACATACACCCGCGAGACTATTGTCCGTATTGCTCGTCGCTCACCTGCTCCATCCAATCGACAGTTTTCCCATTGAGCTTCTCCTGAATAGCAATATGGGTCATTGCCGTCGTTTGCGCCGCCCCGTGCCAATGCTTCTCTCCGGGCGGAAACCAGATCACGTCGCCGGGCCGGATCTCTTCGACTGGACCGCCCCAGCGCTGCGCCCGGCCAGAGCCTGACACGACAATCAGAGTTTGACCGAGCGGGTGCGTATGCCAGGCGGTACGGGCACCGGGCTCGAAGGTGACGCTGGCGCCGACGACACGCGCGGGATCGGGCGCGTCAAAGAGTGGATCGACCCGGACGGTTCCTGTGAAGTAATTCGCCGGTCCCTTGCCGGAAGGCTGTGAGCCGGCTCGCTTAATCTCCATATCGTGAACTCCCTCACTTATCTTCTCTTACCTGATCGTCCTACCTCGCAAGCCGACTCTTTGGCCTGTTCCCGACTGGCGCCGCTCAGAGGCCTGTCATCTTCTCGATGTGCTCCGGATACCGCGCCCCCTCCACCGTGATCCTGGCCGCGGCGCTTTCGATCTGTTGCAGATCCTCTGCCGAAAGCTCGATCGCAACTGCTCCGATGTTCTCCTCCAGGCGATGGAGCTTCGTTGTGCCTGGTATTGGAACAACCCAAGGCTTCTGCGCGAGCAGCCACGCGAGCGCAATCTGTGCAGGCGTTACGTTTCTGCGCTTTGCGATCTCCCCGAGCAGATCCACCAGCGCCTGGTTCGCCTTCCGCGCCTCTGGAGTAAAGCGCGGCAGCGTATTGCGGAAATCGGTCTTGTCGAACGAGGTGCTCTCGTCGATCTTTCCCGTCAGGAAGCCCTTGCCCAGCGGACTATAAGGAACGAGGCCGATTCCTAGTTCCTCGAGCATCGGCACAATCTCCTCTTCGGGGCGGCGCCACCACAACGAATACTCGTTCTGGAGTGCCGTAACAGGCTGGACAGCGTGTGCGCGACGAATGGTCTTCGCGCCGGCTTCAGAGAGGCCGAAGTGCTTGACCTTGCCCGCCTGAATCAAGTCCTTCACCGCTCCCGCCACGTCTTCGATCGGCACTTCTGGGTCCACGCGGTGCTGGTAGTACAGATCGATGACATCGGTCCTGAGCCGCTTCAACGAGCCCTCTGCGGCCTCCTTGATGTGCTCGGGGCGGCTGTTCAACCCTTGCCAGCCTGGGCTTCCATCGGGATTAAGGTTGAAGCCGAACTTGGTGGCAATCACCACCTGCTCGCGCAGCGGAGAGAGCGCCTCGCCGAGCAATTCCTCGTTCGTGTACGGGCCATAGACCTCCGCCGTGTCAAAGAAGGTGATGCCGCGTTCGACGGCTGCCCGCAGAACTCCGATCATCTCCTGTTTGTCTCCAGCCGGGCCGTAGGAAAAGCTCATTCCCATGCAACCGAGTCCGAGAGCCGAAACTTCCAGATTGCTGTTTCCCAATTTGCGCTTCTGCATTTGTTCACCTATCCAGTTGGTCAGTACCGAAGCTTCTCGCATCAGATCCGAGTGAGAGGAACGGCCACTTCACTGTCCTTCTCAATCCAAAGACTACGGAAGAGTATCCTTCGAGCGGTATCCCAATCCTGCCAATCTATTGCCTATTTCTGTCGATACATACATTTTTGTGCAGAGTATTGTGAATTAAGCGTTAACTTGGTTTTGAAGAGGCAAGCGGTGAAAGTGGCAAAACGCAAGGACGCGAGCGCAGATCAAAGTGTGGTTGAGATGCGGGCTGTATTGGCCCGGAAGATTGCCGATCGTGCCATTGCGGAAGGAAACACGCTTACTGAGATACCAGGCCTGCGCCTCAATCGCCGTTCCCTGCCCACCGCCTGTGCCTCGGCTGCATACGAACCCAGTCTGGTTGTCTTCGTGCAGGGACAGAAGCGGATCAACGTTGGCAAAACGACTTACATATGCGACGGTTCGAACTTCCTGCTGACGTCTGTCGATCTTCCCGTTGTCAGCCAGGTGATCGCGGCAACTGAAAGGGAACCGATGCTCGGTTTGCTGCTCAGACTCGAAATGCCGGTGGTCCGGGAGATTCTCTCGCAGCAGGAGTTTCATCTGCGCGAGGAGTCTGCTGATACCCGCGGCATGGCGGTAGGTGTCACTTCGGTCGAGCTCCTGTACGCATGTTCCCGGCTGGTGGACCTGCTTGAGGCGCCGCAGGACATTCCATTTCTCAGCAGCCTGATCCAGCGTGAAATCATCTATCGATTGCTTCGGAGCCCGCAGGGAAAGCATCTTGGCGCAATCGCTACCCTGGGAGCGCAGAGTCATCGGACATCTAAGGCAGTTGAATGGCTGCGAACGAACTACGCTAAGCCGTTACGCGTTGAGGAACTCGCCTCCATGGCGCGGATGGGCGTATCGACGTTGCATCATCAATTCCGGTCTCTGACTGCGATGAGCCCTCTTCAATATCAGAAACAGCTTCGGCTGCATGTAGCCAGAGAGCGAATGCTCAATGAAGGTCTGGATGCCGCGAGTGCCGCCTTCGAGGTCGGCTATGAAAGTGCCAGCCAGTTCAATCGGGAGTACAGCAGGTTTTTCGGCCAGCCTCCGATGCGGGATATCAAAACGCGTCGGCTCGCCGATACCGCGACAGCCCACGACTAACCACAACCCACTCGACCGCAATTCAATTGGAGCACGTGAGGTTGTAGAACTTATGGCAATCCGGGCATGATCCAGTCAGCTTAGCGGTTGAAGGGATATTCCTGGATCCAGTGGAAGCCGCGGTTGACAAGTAAGAACTTGTTGCGATCAACGAGTTTCAGCTGCATGTGAATCCGGTGGCTATCCATGCTGCCGTCGAGAGTCAACTGGTCAGGGGCCGCACGTTGGAAGTTGAAATTGGCTTTCCAGCTTTTGTCGCTGTCCTTTGTGAGCACGAGCGTCCTGTCGTTGGTGTTGATCGAGGCGCTGTAACTTACGAGTGAGTCGTCCATGCGCTGAAAGGCCATCCTGTTGGTGAAGTCGAAAATGACGCGGCGAAAACGGTCGTAGTCGTTGAGCAGCGGCAAGCGGAGTTGGCCATCGATGGCAAGCTGATCTACATTCCAGATGCCGTAGAACGCCGACTTAACACGCCCACCGCCGTAAGTTTTCCAACCGCTCCAACCGCCATAGATATTCATTGCCACAAGCCACATACCAAAGACGAGCTGTGTGGCGAGAGCGATACGAGTGGCGCGGCGGCCAGAAAAAAGTTGCGGCTGCGTGGAAGGTCCGACCGCGCGATTGAAGACGAAGAAGTCTGCCAGACGCCTAAGCTCGGGAGCAAGTAGAAACAGGGCCATGAGCGCAAGGTGGAAAGAAAAGAGCTTTACCGGGACATCGTAGGTCATGTTGAGCATGAAGACCTGAACCATATCTGCCAGGCAGACGAGCGCTCCGATGGTCGCTGTTCGAGGGACTACGAGCAGAATTCCGGCCAGCATCTCCGCGGACCCGGCGAAGACTTCATAGGCAGGCGAAGCTCCGACGGAAAACCATAGAACCCCCATTGGAGAGAAGTTGCCGAATGGCTCGACTAGTTTGGTCAGAAACGGGAAAGGCATTTGCAGAGGAATGACTTTCGA
>Ga0209139_10000304_pt1 | contig 16497 bp, 14 predicted proteins | sample BogFormECP14_OM3_FD_188246 | JGI IMG/M metagenome (GOLD analysis project Ga0209139, IMG submission 188246) | Bog forest soil microbial communities from Calvert Island, British Columbia, Canada - ECP14_OM3 (SPAdes) (version 2) | ecosystem: Environmental > Aquatic > Freshwater > Wetlands > Bog ...
AGCCACCCCAATAAACCCAGCTCGCTTCAACTTCGTAGTATCGATATTCGCCGCCGCATCAAAATTCGTATGAATGTACCGGTCCGGCCAGTCATTCAAATAAATCGCCGGTATCCCAAATGACGAATCCTGATACACCTCGTGATCGCTCCCCATCGAAAACGCCGAATACTCCGCCCGCAGCGGCTCTTTCCCGCCCTCCGGCGCCACCATCGGATACTCCGCCGTCCCCGTCGCCGCAAATTTGTAAGACTCCTCGTTCACCCAATCCGCAAACGCCCACGCCACGTCATGCACAAAGCTCGGCAAACTCATCGGCCCGCGCGTCACGTGAAACACCGCCTTCGTCTCCGGCCCGCCGCCCACCATGTCCATGTGAATCACCGCTTTAATTCGCACGGCAAACTCCGGACGTGCATTCAAAAGCGCCATCGTCCCCTCCACTTCGGGCGGAAAAATAAATCGAATCGTCCGCGCGGGTTTCGGCAGAATGCCGCCACCGATCGGCCCCGCGCAAATCTGGAGTCTTTCGAACTCCTTGCGAGACGCAGCGTCCATTTTTGGGTCATCTATTTTGCCGATCGGCGTGCAGCCCCCAGAGGTCCGGTCACCGGTCAATTTCGCGAGCGTCCGCGCCACTTCCAAGATCGTCGCACACCCGCTGGCATTGTCATTCGCCCCCGGCCGCTGATGATCCAGGTGACACGAAAACGCAATCTCCTCCTCCTTCAACTTCGCATCCGCCCCCGGAATCACCGCCGTAACCACCTCATAATTCCCCGGATGCTGCCCAGCCTTCACCAGCGCGTGCAGCATAATCTTCTCTCCGCGAGCCAATCGCGCTTGCAGACCGCGCGCCGTCTTCAGCGACACCATAAATCCAAACGTCTTGTTCGCGGAAAACGTCTCGAGATGCCCCCACCGAATCAAATTTTGATCATCACCCGACCAAGCCGTCTTCTGGTTCTGCGCATAACTAACAATCCCCGCCGCCCCAAATTTCCCAACAGCCAAATCCTGCACCGCCCCCGGCTGCGCCCCCGCCAAAACAATCTTTCCCTTCACATCTTTGCCAGCGTAGTCGCTCTCCTTCGTCCCTTCGCCAACATCCACCAAATCCGCCGTAACGTCCGCCGACTCACTGTCCTCCGCCAATACCACTGGTTCGGCCTCGTAACTTGCTAACTTGATCTTTGGCGACCATATTTGCTCTGCGGCATTTCTCCCGTCGTTGGCCCAGCCCGTATGATTTAGCTCCCAAAGTTCCGCTGCCTCCGCGTCCCAAGCCGGACGCGACCTCTGCGTCCCGTAAAAAATCTTCCCATCCGCCGGAAATTTCAGTATCTCCACATCGCTCAACCCATAAGCCCGCAACCGCTCCTCCACCAACTCCGCCGCGCTATGAAATCCCGCCGACCCGCGCTGGCGGTGAAACCGCGCAATTCCCTCCAAATTCCGCTTCGCCGTCTCCCCGCTCAACTCATTCGCCAGCGCCGCCACATCCCCCTCCGGCAATAGCGGCGCCTTCTGCGCAAGAGCCCCCGCTCCACCCAGCAACATCCATCCCGCTGCAAGACCAGCCGCAACTCGCACGCACACCTCCAAGCACAAGAATGCCGCAATCTCGCGGTTTTGACTTTGTAGCACAGACTTCAGTCTGTGACCCCATTTCCCGTATCCAATCGTCGAGAAAGACGCAGTTCGTGCCTCACAACCACCTGATTCGCTTGTCTTTGACGCTGCGTTCGAATAACTAACAAGATAATACTTGACATTGCGTTATTGTTATGCTATCTTGTGCCGTGAAATTCGCTGCCCATCCCGCAAACGGCTCCTCGCCCAGATATGCCCCGTCCTTCCTTCTCCCGTCTGTCGCGATCTCCAAAAACGCACTCCTTTCTTTTCAATCGCTTACACACTCTTTTCAATTCGCAATTCCTCGTAACCCTTGTGTCATCAACGCGCTACGCACTCTTTGCGCAAAACACCCGGGGGTAGGGGGTCATTCCAGTATTCTGTTAACTACGCCGGCTACCATTCACCCGTCGCGCTCTTCCACATCGCCTCTGCTCCTCCGCCTTCTGCTATCATCCCGCCTCGCATCGTTGCTCGGTAAGAATCGGCCGCCCGCCCCGAGCCGGTCAGTCGATGCCAACAGGGAGACTCGATGAGCTTTAGTTCCAGGCTGCAGGACATTCGCGAAGGCTTCGAGCGGCCCTTCTGGGTCGCCAACATCAGCGAACTCTTTGAACGCCTCTCGTACTACGCGGCTTTCGCTTCGCTGGCCCGTTACCTGCACGAGGTGCTGAGTTTCCCTCTCGCGCGCGCCGCAGCTCTCGCCGGACTCTTCGGCGGACTGGTCTGGTTTCTGGCCATCTTCGGTGGCGCCATCGCCGATCGTCTCGGTTTTCGCCGCGCCCTCTCTCTCGCTTACCTGATTCTGGCCGGCTCCTACTTCCTCCTCGGCTCTCTCGGCGCTCCGTGGCTCGCTCCCATCCGCAACGCCGTTCCCTTGGTCGTCCTGGTCACCGTGGTCCTCATGCTTCCCGCCATCGGTGTCGCGCTCGTCAAGCCTTGCGTGGTGGGCACCACCGCTCGGGCCTCCAGGCCCAACGTTCGCAGCATCGGCTATTCCATCTACTACACCCTCGTGAATATCGGCGGCTTCCTCGGCCCCTTCGTCGCTTCTTACGTGCACCAGCATCTCAGCGTGGAAAATGTCTTTCGCGTTTCCGCCGTCAGCGTCGGCTTGATGTTCTTCGCCGTGCTGCTCTTCTTCAAGGAGCCGCAACGCTCCGGCGAAACACAAACCGCCAGCCTCGGCGAAACCTTGCGCAATTTCGTCAAGGTCGTTGGCAACGCCAAATTCATGATTTTCCTGCTGATTTTTTCCGGCTACTGGATGGTCTACTGGCAGGAATTCCTCACCCTGCCCATCTACATCCACGACTTTGTCGACCCCAACGCCACCGAACGCATGCTCTCCATCGGTCCCGCCATCGTCATCGCGTTCACCGTGGCGTTCAGTGTGCTCACGCAGAAAATTCCCGCGTTTCGCGCCGTGCTGCTCGGCACGCTGGTTTCCATGGTCGCGTTCGCCATCCTCGCAATCCATCCCACCGTGTACGCGGCCTACGCCACCCTCGCCGTCATCGCCATCGGCGAACTAATCCAGCAGCCGCGCTACTACGATTATATTTCGCGCCTCGCTCCCGCAGGTCAGCAAGGCACGTACATGGGATTTGCGTTCCTGCCGCTCGGCATCGGCGCCTTCGTCGCCGGTCCGCTCGGCGGCGCGCTCCTCCACCACTTCGGCGAAGTGCAGCATCGCCCGCAACTCTTCTGGTGGGCCATCACCGCAATCGGTGTAGCCACCACTCTCTTGTTGTGGATTTACGATCGCGTAGTTAAGCCATCGAGCGTTAAACCATCGGCGGAAAGTGTTGTGAAACCGTCAGGGGAAAGTTCGGAGGGATGAAACTCAATTCACCATGCGTTGCAGCGATTCCAGCGCCTGGCGCGCCAGCGAATAGCGCGGCTCGATTTGTAGCGCTTCCTCGAAACAGCGGCGCGCCCGCGCGTACATCTCTTTCCCCAGATACGCGCGGCCCAGATTGTAGTGCGGAAAATGGCGTGGTTCGTAACGCTCCGCTTCCACGGCGCGCTCCAGCCACGGAATGGCTTCGTCAAAGCGCGCCAATTCAATCAGATACGCGCCAATATCGTTATAAGGATTGCCAAATTCCGGATCCAGATCGATGGCCCGGCGGCACTCCGCAATGGCGTCGTCGATGCGCCCCTGAAAATGATACGTCCAGCCCAGAAAGGTGTGCGCCTCCGCGGTGGGATGCAAGTCCAGCGAAGATTGATACAGTTCGACCGCGCGTTCGTAATCGCCTTCCATCTGCGCTTGATAGGCATCCTGCAGGACTTCCCACGCACGGGTCAGAGTTTCCTGGCTCATGCTTCATAATTAGCACGCGGTTTCGGACGCGTCAAAAGTACGAAAGTGCAAGTCGTGCGCGGATGGAACCTGTACCAAATGCCGGGGCACTAGTATTCGCAAAGCAACGAGTAACTGAAGAACTAGCGCGGGGCGGAGTGGCAATTTGCGCGGCAAACGTACAAAATAAACCAGCAGCCCAGTTGCAGCTCAAGGGGGAAGCGTGAGACGTGAATCGATGATTCGTAATTTCGTAATGGTCGGCTCTGCGGTTCTGGCCGTCAGCGTCGCGGTGTTCGCGCAAGATCCTCCGGCGAAAAAGCCAGCTCCTAGCACGGGAGCAAAACCCTCCGCCGCTGCGGTGGCGCGCGGCAAAGAGATTTTTGATAAAAAATGCGGTGTCTGCCATTACGCGGATAGCGACGCCAAGAAAATCGGGCCAGGCCTAAAGGATATTTCCAAGCGCGGCACCTTCACCGTGAACGGCAACAAGGTCACGGAAGAATCGCTGCGCACGTGGATTGAGAATGGCGATTCGCTGATGCCGCCGTTCAAAGAAGTTCTGGAAGCGCCGCAGATCAAAGACGTGGTGGCTTACGTGCGCACGCTGTAATTTTTTTCTTCGCGTCAGGGAGAACAAATTAGCGGCCGCAGGAGCATCGACCGCAGGTGGGATCGGCCGCAAAAAGAAAAACCCCTGAAAATCTGCGTGACAGACTTTCAGGGGCGACAACGAAAAGACGATTCGTTACTTGAGGATCGCGTCCTTGAACGCCTTCGAGGGGCGCAGCCGAACCACGGTCTTCGCCTTGATCTTGATGGCCTCACCCGTTTGCGGGTTGCGGCCCATGCGGGCCTTGCGATGCGCTTTCACCACGCGGCCGATGCCGGGGATGACGAACTTGCCTGCGCCGCCCTTGGATTCTTTCACCGCCAGCTTGAACAGCTCTTCAAAAAACAAAGCCGCGGTTTTCTTCGGTGAGCCGATTTTCTCGGCCATGTGAGACACGATCTTCGTCTTGCTCAAAGGCTTGGCTGCCATCTAGTGTTATTCCTCCTGATATTTTTTCCACATTTTTACGTTCCACCCCGGCAGCGCCAGGGCAAGCCACAAGCGTACTACCCCGTTTTTACTGCGAAAACACTCGGGCCGCAGGTGACTATAGCGAACGTGGAAGGCGAACGCAAGGCCAAAACGCAAAAAAGCCAGCAGAAATGCATATTTTCTTGCGTTAGGTTGTGAAAAACGCGATAAAATCAGGCTTTTTCCGCTTCGGGACGGCATCGCGCGGCGACGTGCTATTCTGGCGAGCGCGAAAGTGGCGGCGATGCGCAAGAAATGCGCAGCGAAAATGCCCGCGAACAGATGCCACCACAACGGAGAGCGAATGGATACTATGGCAGATTTAGAGCAACTGGAGCAGCGGATAGCGGCGGCGGTGAAGCTTTCCAGGCGTCCGGTGGCAGTTTCTTTTCTCGATGCTGTTCCACCGAATGTCGACAAGTTTGACGGGAGTGAGCCCTCAAGCTGCAGCTTTTGGCGGCTGGCCGCGGCCGGGCGCGTTTTTTATACATTGCCGGAAAATCATTTTAACTGCGCGGTGGGAGCGTACACGCACAACATTGCGCTTTCGCCAGAGCGTGAGAAGGAAACCGGTGAGACGCTGAAATTCATGTTTGATCTCGGCTATGTGAAGCCGGAAGAGGTGCCGCAGATTCCGCGGTTGGCGAAGGCGCCGGTGGCGATTGTTTATGGGCCGCTTGGCGAAATGCCCGTGACTCCCAGCGTAGTGTTGTTTGCCTGCAAGCCTTCTGGCGCGATGTTGCTGAGCGAGGCGGCGAATCGGGCGGGTGTGGCTAGTGGAGCGCCGGCGTTGGGGAGGCCGACGTGCATGGCACTGCCGGCGTCGCTGCAGATGGGGGCGATTTTGAGTTTGGGATGTATTGGGAATCGGGTGTATACCGGGCTTGGAGAGGATGAGATGTATTTTGTTTTGCGTGGGGCGGATGTGGCTGCGGTGGCGGAGGCGTTGACTACGATTACTTCTGCGAATTTGGCTTTGCGGGAGTATGCGCAGGGGCGGCGGGCGGAGTTGGCTAGTATTTAGCGCGGACGGTCTCCGACTGGTGAGACTTGCGTGTGAAAGGAGTGGCTTGCTCTTTGAGGGGCGGGGTGCGGGCTACGCCGTAAAAGCGGCGTCAAGCCGCCGCACTCCAAGAGAATCGCAGGCCGGACTGAAGTCCGGCGCCTACACAGACGAAACCAGATCGCAAAGGCAAGAGCGACCGCTTCGGAAAGCGGGCGCTACAAAAACCACGGCGGCCGCTCAACGGGCGCTACGGCGACGATCGGGTGCGCTACAGAGTGGCTAGGTCGGCGTAGAAGTGGGCTATGGATTTTATGCCGCCGAAATAATTTTCGAGGGCGATGTGTTCGTCGGGGGCGTGGGCGTTTTCGTCGGGGAGACCGAAACCGATGAGAACGCAAGGGACTTTGAAGGTGTCGTGCATTTGCGTTACGAAGGGAATGGACCCGCCTTCGCGAATGAAAACGGCGCGCTTGCCGAAACCTTTTTCAAGGGCAGTTTGCGCTTTCTTGAAAATGGGGGCCTGGAAGGATGCGGCCCAGGGTTTGCCGGTGCTGAGCACATCGAATTTGCAGTGCACACTCTTGGGCAGTAGTTTGCGGATGTGCTTTTCGACGAGCTTGGCGATTTTTTGCGGATCCTGATTAGGGACCAAGCGGGTGGAAAATTTCGCATAGGCTTTGGAAGGGATTACTGTTTTGGCGCCCTCGCCCTGATAGCCGCCCCACATGCCGTTGATTTCGAGCGTCGGTCTGGTCCACAGGCGTTCGACGATGGAAAAACCCTTTTCGCCGTCGTAAGCGGCGGCGCCTACGGCGCGTTCGAAATCTTTCTTTTTCCAGGGCAGGGAATTCAGCGCTTTGCGCTCCGGGGCGGAGAGTTTGGCGACACCGTCATAGAAGCCGGGAATGGCCACGCGAAAACTCTTGTCGTGGAGCTTGGCAAATAATTCCGAGAGAATGGTGAGGGGATTGGGCACCGCGCCGCCATAGACGCCGGAGTGCAGATCGCGCACGGGGCCGGTGAGTTCGATCTGGTAATAATTGAGGCCGCGCAGGCCGTAGGTGATGGAAGGAACGCCCTTGGCGAGCATAGACGTATCGGAGACCACCAAGGCGTCGGCTTTGAGCTTTTCACGATTTTTCTGAACGTATTGCCACAGGCTGACGCTGCCTACTTCTTCCTCGCCTTCAATAAGTACTTTTACGTTAATACCCAAGCAGCCGTTCAGAGCCCGCAGCGACTCCAAGGCTTTCAGATGGATGTGCACCTGGCCTTTATCGTCGGCGGTGCCGCGGGCGAAGAGATTGCCGTCGCGGACGGTGGGCTCGAACGCCGGGGTGGTCCAAAGATCGAGAGGCTCAGCGGGCTGCACGTCATAGTGGCCGTAGAAAAGAATGGTGGGCTTACCCGGGGCTTGCAGGGACTCCGCGTAGACCAGCGGATGCAAACTGGTGGGGATGACTTCAACCGATTTAAAGCCCGCTTTAGCGAGATTGTCGGCTACCCAACGGGCGGCGCGTTCCACGTCCGGCTTGTGCTCGCTTTTGGCGCTAACGCTGGGGATACGGAGAAAATCGAGCAGTTCATTCAAGTGTTGATCGCGGCGCGCGTCAATAAATTCAGCAAGATTCATAGGAAGCCCTGGGGCTATGAGTCCTTTCGTATAAGTACGTAACGACTGTTCCGAATGTTGCGGCCGCGGGAGAGATGAGAGAGATAAATTTTATGAAACCGAGCCGCAGATAAGATTCTATGATTGCGCGAGGAGATGCACAAGCGAGGGCGGGGTTTTTGAGGTTATTGTTGTGGAACACCTGTCATGAGGGGCAATTGACGAGGAGATGAGAGCATTCGAACATGAGGTATGAGCCTGACACTGCAAGCCTCGCCACGGCGCAGCACGCGCGTGTTTCACAAGATGCGGGTGCACGCCAAAGGACGCGGATACCGCGGCAAGAAATTTACGGAAACCTGCGAGACGCAGGTGGTGAACGCGCACGGCGGATTACTGCTGCTGAAACAGGAAGTAAATCACGGCGACATGCTGGTGCTCATCCATCCGGAATCGCTTGAGGAACAAGAGTGCCGGATCGTGTATCTGGGCGAACCGGGAGACAAAGGGCAGCGGGTAGGCGTGGAATTTTTGACGCCGGCACCACATTTCTGGGGGCTGGATTTGGGCGACAGCCCAGTTTCTGGAACGGACGAATCTTCTTCCGTGCAATAACCTCAGTGTATTGGCTGCGGACATTTGGCCGGGATTACCGCACTTTGTCCAAAATTCAAAACGAGCCGTATGGGAATAATTTCGTCCTCAGCAAGCGCCCGCTTGCGGATGGGTGTAAGCAAAAGAGAAGGCGTGGATGGGGACCTTCGAGACTCACCGTGAGCTAAGGCGAGGCCGCTACGTAGCATTGGTTGTGGATTGCGGAGCGACGCGAACCGCGGGCACGCGCGGGCCTCGTCCGGAAAGCCACACGACGATACGGAAAAGCAGCAGGACGGCGAGAATCGCTCCGTAGGTTAAGGGGCGGATGACCGCGGATTTGACCAGCCAGTAGTAATGAATCACGGCCAAGATGGCGCTGATATAGATCAGGCGATGAAGGGCTTGCCAGCGTTTGCCGCCGAGACGGCGAATCCAGCCCGTGGTGGAAGTGATGGCGAGCGGAATAAGCAGCAAGAAGGCGGTAAATCCCACGGTGATGAAGCGGCGCTTCAGGACATCCTTCCAAATTTCGGACATATCGAAAAATTTATCGAGCACGATATAGGTGCTGAAGTGCAGGCAGGCGTAGAAAAACGCGAAGAGGCCGAGCATGCGGCGAAAACGGATCAGTTCCGGAAGGCCGAGGACTTTGCGCAGCGGCGTGATGGCCAGGGTGATGATCAGGAAGCGAAGGGTCCAATCGCCGGTGGCGTGGGTGATGAACTCGATGGGATTGGCGGTGAGATCGCCGCGGAGCGCGCGCAATCCGAGCATGCCGATGGGCGCGAGGCACAAAAGGAACACCGGCACTTTGAGCCATTTGCTAGCGAGGAACTTGTGCACGGTCTATGCGGTATCCGGGAGCTAGAAGTCTTTCTTTAAATCCATCCCAGTGTACATGGCGGCGACCTGGTCGCCGTAGCCATTAAACATCAGAGTGTTGCGCTTCAGAAATTCCCCAAGGCGGCGCTCTTTGGCCTGGCTCCAGCGGGGATGATCGACGTTGGGATTGACGTTGGAGTAGAAGCCGTATTCGCTGGGCGCGAGCCGATTCCAGGTACACGGAGGCTGCTGCGCCTGGAAACGGATTTTTACGATGGATTTGATGCTCTTGAAACCGTATTTCCAAGGGACGGTGAGGCGGATGGGTGCGCCATCCTGAGGAGGCAGAGTTTCGCCGTACATTCCCACGCTGAGGAGCGTAAGGGGGTTCATGGCTTCGTCCAGACGGAGGCCTTCGACATAGGGAAAGTCGATGCCGGAGTACGCCGCTTCCGGCATTTGCTGACGATCGAAATAGCTTTCAAAAGCCACCCACTGCGCCTTGGAGGTTGGTTCGACGAGCTTGGCGAGAGCGTTGAGAGGAAAACCGATCCAGGGCACGACGATGGACCAGGCTTCGACGCAACGATGACGATAGATGCGCTCTTCCAGGGGCGCGAGTTTAAGGATTTCGTCCATGCTGAACTTGCGCGGCTTCTTGATTTCGCCTTCGACGGAGACGGTCCAAGGAGCGGTTTTGAAATTCTGAGCATTTTTCGCGGGGTCGCTTTTGTCGGTGCCGAATTCGTAGAAATTGTTGTAGTGCGTCGTATCGTCGTAGGGCGTTTCTTTTTCACTGGTACTGTAGGGGCTTTTGACGAAATTGAGTTTGGTGGTGGCCAGGGCGACTTGCGAAGGCAAAGCTAATTTCCACAAGCGCTCCCCAGCGACGGCAACGCCCGCGACGCCGGCGGCACGCAGGAAATTGCGGCGGTTAAGATAGACGGACTTGGGAGTAACGTCCGCGTGAGTCAGGTCTGAAGATTTGCGCACAAGCATGAAACTTAACCCCTTGGGAGACCTTGGGTAGCGAGGCCCATATATAAATATTACGCCAGCGCAACGACCCTGGATGCCTTGACGACGCCGGAATGGTGAGGTCGCTAAGGCAGCGTCATGCGACACGGCGTGAGGGTAGGCGCTTTCACCTACCCCGATCATGAGACCCCGGCAAGGGTTGCAGGTTACAGGAAAAACGCGGGGATTAACGGCCTTTGGCGTGTTCGCCGGCGAGAACCATGCAGGTAGACGCGGATTTGGCGACCAGGCGAGCCGATTCATCGGTGACTTCGCACTCAATGTAGCCGATTTTACTGCCGCGGCGGATGACTTTGGCTTCGGCTTTTAGCTGGGCGTTCCAAACGGGGCGGAAAAAATTAATTTTTAGTTCGACGGTGGTGAAGGATTCTCCGTCGGCAAGAGTGCTAGCGAAGGCCATGCCCATGGCGGCATCGGCGATGTCGCAAAGGACGCCACCGTGCAGCGTACCCATGGGATTGGCGTGCTGCGGGCCCGCGGCGAGGGTGACGATGGCGTGGCCGTCGGCGATGTGGTGAGCTTCGAAACCGATGAGACGGGCGATGGGCACATCGTTCGCTTTGGCGCGGGCACGAAAGTCGGAGGGCAGGGAAGATTCGGGCGCGCTCATTGAGCGGCCCCGGGGCTTGTGAGCAAAGGCATGCGGAGCTCGGATTCGAAATATTTTTGCAGGTGACGGCAGCCCTGATCGATGGGCAACTCGCTGCGCTGCAGCCGAGCGATCATCAGGCTACCTTCGAGAGTACTGACAACAGTGGCGGCGACAGCGGCGGGATCGACGTCCGCGCGGATCTCGCGGGATTGCTGCCCCTGCTCGACGATGGTGCGAATGCGGCTGAGCCAGCCATCGAGGGCGCGCTGAGCTTTGCGGCGCAAGATAAAGTTTCCATTGTCGGCATCGATGGCGGTGTTCAGCAGGGGGCAGCCACCGGGGACGAGACCTGCGCGGCGATCGCGGAAATTGCGCACGAGTTGCTGCAAACGATCGACGGAGTTGGGGATTTGCTCGGTGCCCTCGGTGCGAAGTTTCGAGGCGACGTCCCAGGCATAGTCGAAAGCCTCGGCGGCGAGCTGTTGTTTACTCCGGAAATGGCGGTAAATACCGCCTTTTTCGAGGCCGGTGGCGGCCATTAGATCGGAAAGAGCGGCGCCGGCGAAACCCTTGCGGTTGAAGATGGGGGCAGCCTGGCGAATGATTTCGCGGCGGGTTTCGGCGCCTCTGCCGATGGCGGTGTTTTTAGGCATTTTGCGGGCCTCCGTTTCTGAGACCGTATGGTCTCAAGGCGATTATAACACGCGAAGCCGGTGCGACCGAACGGTCCTTTTCTTTTCTACAATGCGATGCGGGTGGGGCGCAGGTGACGGTCGGTTGATGGGGATTAAACGCAGAGTACACAGAGAGCGCAGAGAAGATGGCCCGGGCCAAATGAGGACGGCGCATTGCACCGTCCTCGTTTGGCGCCTGAGGGGCGAGGGCTATCCGGGCATAATCAGCGGTTCGTTTCGCGGAATGGCCTCGAGCGTCGCTTTGTCAAGATTCAAGTGGGCCGCGACCAGCTCCGGAGGAGTGTGCGAGAGCCATTCGGAGAGCGCGAGATCCTGATAGACGCTGGCTTTGAACATTTCCAAGAATTTCAGGTCGGTCGTGCCGGTGTTTTCGACGTAGTGCGGGAGAGTTTTCTGGATGTAGCCGACGTCGCCGGTTTCGAAGTCCATGGTGCGGGCACGGCCGCCGGTGGCAAACACGGTCATGCGCCCTTTGCCCTGGTAAAAGTATTGCCATTCATCGGCGTTGGGATGCCAGTGCAATTCGCGAAGACAGCCGGGCTTGACGGTGACGATAGCGGCGGCGGTGGTGGTGACCTTAAAATTTTTGGAGTCAATGACGCGGACATCGCCATTCTTGCCGCTCGTGGTGAAGGGGGCTTTGTTGGTGCGGAAAGCGAAATCAATCGGAGAAGGGCCCAGGGATCCGGCGGCCGCGCGGCGATCGTCTTCGAGCGGACCGGGGAGTGCGGCCTGGAAGATGAATTTCTCTTTTTTGGGCAGATTGACGAGAGCTTTCTGGCTGACGCCAAAGTTTTTGGCGACGACGTCGGGAGGAGTGTGGGCCATCCAGTCCGTGAGCAGAACGGTTTCAAATTCGGAGAAGTTGCCGTCGTCAAAAACCAGCAGGAATTCGCAGCCATCGGGGCCGAGTCCCTGGATGGAGTGGGGAATGCCCGGCGGAAAAAACCAGAGATCGTTGTCCGCAACATCGGTGACAAAACTTTTCCCTTCGGCGTCGATACAGGTGATGCGCGCGGAACCGTAGAGCATGATGGCCCATTCCGCAGCGGTGTGCCAATGGAGCTCACGTACGCCGCCAGCGGTGAGGCGCATGTCCACGCCAGCCATGGTTTTGGAGACGGCTAGTTCGCGCTGGGTGACTTCACGCGACCAGCCGCCTTCTTGCAGGCGCTTGTGCGCGAAAGAGAATGGATACTTGAAGGTTTGCACGCCGCCGGCGTCAGTGGGAACAGGAATATTGGAGTCTGGATTGGCGGCGTCAATGCCGGGATTGGTGGGACCCGGATCGCTGGTGCTGCGATTATCCTTCGATCGGTAGGCAGATTCTTGAGCCGATAATTTTTCCACGTAGGGAATGCCCGCCGCGGCCAGAGCTGCCGAGCCCACCCCGAGAAATCCTCTACGCGATAGCACATCTTTTTCTGATTCGTCGGGCATGCGGATCACCTTTCTGAAGCGAGATGGATTCCGTCGGCGGATGCAAAGTCTAACGGGATGTTGGACTGCGCACTGGAAGAAAAAGGTACAGATAAAGTTGGAGAATGCGTTTGCATGGGGCGAAGCGGGCTTGGGCTAATGGTGCCCACCTTCGGGGTGAGATTCTACACGGATTCACAATGAAATTGTGGCTAAAATCGACTCGGATGCGCGTTCGCTCGGCCTGGTTTTGTGGTGCCGATACGCGGTGAATTGGCGCGGTGACGTTATTGGGAACGGGGAGGTCCGATGGTGCTTTGCAGCTTCTGGAACTCCTGCATTTCGCGCTGGGCTTCGGCGGTCTTGCCTTGCTTGCGGTAGAGGGCGGCGAGTCCAAAATGGGCTTGCGCGGCGAGTGAAGTATCTTTTTCGACGGAGAGGAGGCGTAGCCAAGATTTCTCCGCGAGCCCGGCTTCGCCGGAAAGTGAAGCGGCCTTGCCGAGGGAGTATAAAGTTTCCGGCATGTCTGGCTGCACTTTGTCAGAACGTTGGAGTTCGGTGAGGGCTTCGCGATCCTTGCCCTGTTGTAGCAGAGCGGCGCCGAGGCGATAGGCAGCTTCGGCGCTGCCTGGCTGGAGCTTGGCCTCCTCGCGGAACGCATCTTCTGCTTTGGGCCATTGCGCGGCGCCGGCGTAGACCAAGCCTAGTTCGAGATGCAACCCTGGGACGTCTGGACGTTGCTGAAGCGCGGCGGTGAATTCTTTTTCGGCTTGCGGCATCTGGCGGAGGACGAAATAGTTTTCGCCCATGGATTGGTGAGCGCGGGCTGATTCGGGGTGCACGGCGAGGAGGGTGTCGATGGTTTGCTTGGAAAGGAGGCCGCTGGCGCGGCCGAGATAATAGAGCAGATCGGGATCACCGGGACGCTGCGCTAGAGCGACGCTGAGGTCGGCGATGGCTTGCTGATACTGGCCAGTTTCAATACGCGCGATGCCCAAGGCCTCGGAGGCGTGGACCCGTTCGAGGTGGGGAATGGCTTTCTCTGCGTAGCCCTGTGCCAAGAGTGCGTATCCGAGCTGAAGGTGGGCGGCATCGAGATCGGGGCGCAGTTCCAGGGCGTGGGTGAGGGCTTCGGTGGCAGCGGCGTAGTCATGGAGCTCAAGCTGCACCTCGCCAAGATCGAGGAAGGCCTCGACTAGATTTGGATCGCTTTCCGCGGCTTTGCGGAACTCCGCGGCGGCGACGTCAAAATGGCCCTGCTTGTGGGCGTCGACGCCCGCTTGCATGTGCTGGGCGGTCTCGGGAGAGACCGTCGATTGGAGAGCCAGCCAGAGAAACAGCGTTGTGGTGATCACGCGCCCTCCGGTTCACGAATTTCTAGAAACTGGTCCACGGGAACGTCTTTAAGCGTCTGGCGGATTCCTGAGGGCCAGGCGATTTCGATGGCGGCGGTGGTGGCATCGCCGAGGCCAAAGTGTACGCGCCTGTCGTTGGCGGAGAGATAGCTTCCGGAAGTCGTAGCGGTGCGCAATTGGCCGTTAACGCGAACTTTTGCGCCCTGGCCGTCGCGATTGCTGCGAGTGCCGCGCAAAGTGATGGTGAGCCAATGGCGCGGCGGCTGGCCTTGGCCGGCACGATTCATAAGCACTAGAGGATGGCCGCCGAGAACGGTTACGACTGCGTCCATCCAGCCGTCATTATTTAGATCTCCGAAAGCAGCGCCACGCGAAGCGACAGGGACGGTGACGCCGGATTCGGCGCGTTCGAAGCGGCCGTTGTGATTCATGGCCAGCAACGGGGGCTCGAGATAGTGGAGCGAGTGATCAATGTCCTCCACATTATCAAGGACGTGGCCTTGCGCGACGAACAGATCCTTCCAGCCATCGTTGTCGAAGTCTTCGAGGCCGATGCCCCAGCCGGAGCTTCCGGCGGTCATGGCACCCAAGCCGGTTTCGAGGCTGAGGTTGGTGAACTGGCCCTGGCCGTCGTTGTGGTACAGGCCATAGATTTCGCGCGGGAGTTCGGTAACGAGAACGTCCGGGCGGCCATCGTTGTCGTAATCCTGAAAGACCACGCCCATTCCGGAGAGCGGCCTGCCATCAACGGAAAGCGCCGCGCCGGACTCGAGAGCGCCTTCGGTGAAGGTGCCGTTGCCATTGTTGTGGAAGAGATACTGCTGCATGCCGTCGTTAGCGACAAAAATATCGGTGAAGCCATCGTCATCATAGTCGGCGAAGGCTACGCCGAGGGCGCGACCTTTTTTTGCGGCGATTCCGGACTTGACGCTTACGTCTTCAAAGGTGCCGTCGCCGCGATTGCGGTAAAGCAGATTCGTGGTCGGCGGGAATTCGGCGGGAGGACAGTAGGTCTTCCAGTCGCCGCCACAGGTTTTGCTATGGCGCGTGTCCCACTCCATGTAGCGCGTTACGAGAAGATCGAGGTGGCCATCGTTGTCAAAATCGAAGAAGCCCGCGGAGACAGACCAGCCACCGCCGGCGACGCCGGCTTTGGCGGTGACGTCGGTGAAAGTGCCGTCGCCATTGTTGTGGTAGAGGATGTTCTTTCCGTAATTGGTGACGAAAATGTCTGCAAAACCATCGTTGTCGTAGTCCCCTACAGCCACGCCCATGCCGTAATTGCCGATGCCCGCGTGCGAGAGGCCCGCAGCTTCGGTGACGTCGGTGAAGGTGCCATCTTTGTTTTGACGATAGAGGCGGTTCCAGTAACGCGGGTCAGTGCGGTCGAAAGTCTCGGGAGTTTTCATGGGGCTAGTAAGGCGGCCGGCGTTGACGAGGAAAATGTCGAGGAGACCGTCGTTGTTGTAGTCGAGGAGGGCCACGCCGCCGGGCATGGTTTCGATCAGGTACTTTTGGGGCGTGGGCGAATTCAGGAGCGTGAAATCCAAGCCGTGCGGGAGTTTTACGTCGAAGATGGGCGCGGCGGCCGCGAGGGCGCCCACGCGCAAAAAATCGCGGCGATGCAAGCGGCGAGTGAATTTGCGGGGCATTTGGAAGCGACGCATTCTAAATTCTGACACGGATTAGACTTGGCTGCACGTTCATGACATGTACGATCGAATTGTTCCGGCAGACCAGGAAAGTGGCAAGGCTTGGTCGCAGAAGCTGGGCGCCTAAAATAAAAATGCGGGGCATGCCAAAGAGGCATGCCCCGCAGCAAGGGGTTCAAACGTTTAGAACGCGAACCGCAGAGCAAACTGAATCAGTCTGGGGTTGTTGTTGGTGGCTTCGACTTGGCCGAACTGGGCGCTGCCAAGTGTCGTGTTGGGGGCAGCGAACTGGACCCGGTTGAAGATGTTGAAGAATTCGGCGCGGAATTCCACGTCGAATTTGTTGTCCGGACCAAAGTAGGTCTTCTTGAATGCCGCGAAGTCAAAGTTATTGACACCGTCTTGCCGCAGCGTGGGATCCGTACGGGACTCAGTGCCGAAGGTGTAGGGAGTCGCGCTGACGAAGCAGCTGGTGTTGAACCATTCGACAATCGTACGAGGGCCACCCTTGGCGCATCCTGCCACCACGTCTGGCCGAATGGTGCCCGTGCCCAAGCCCAAGTTGGACAAGGCGTTCGGGGTGCCATCGCTTATCTTCAACGGGAAGCCGCTCTGGAACGTGGTGACGCCGTCAACGCCCCAGCCGGCCACGACCTTATCGACCACGCCGGAGGCATCGCTC
>Ga0209139_10000305_pt1 | contig 16489 bp, 10 predicted proteins | sample BogFormECP14_OM3_FD_188246 | JGI IMG/M metagenome (GOLD analysis project Ga0209139, IMG submission 188246) | Bog forest soil microbial communities from Calvert Island, British Columbia, Canada - ECP14_OM3 (SPAdes) (version 2) | ecosystem: Environmental > Aquatic > Freshwater > Wetlands > Bog ...
GGCTTCGTACGCGCGCTGGGCGTCGGCTTCGGATTTGGGATATAGGTTGGGGCCGACGATTTTTTCAAACGCGCGAGCGTCGGGAAAATAGTCGCTGAGGGTGATCCAGTCGCCCTGCACCGTAGCCATGCCGTGATCGGCGACGACGACGACGTCGACCGGCAACTGCAGCTTGGCCAGTCCTTCACGCAGCGCGCCGATTTCTTTATCGACCACGGCGACCGCGGCGCGCACCTCTTCGCTATCCGGGCCGTGCTCGTGGCCCTGATGATCGACTTCGGAAAAATAGACGGTGATGAAATGCGGGCGCTGCGCTTCCGGCAGACGCAGCCAGGCGAGTACCTGCTCGACGCGCGCGTGATTGGGAACCTTGTCGTCATATTTCAAATAATAGGTGGGACGGAGGCCTTGAATTTCGGCCTCCGAGCCGGGCCAGAAAAAGCATGCGGTGCGCATACCTTGCTGTTCGGCTAGAACCCACAGCGGCGTGCCGCCGTACCAGGAGCCGTCGGTGACCGTGGCGGGATTGCCCAGGCTGTAGGTTTGCTTGCGCTGGGGATCATAAAAGCTGTTGGCTACAATGCCGTGATGCTCGGGATAGAGGCCGGTGGCCAGCGTGTAGTGGTTTGGGAAAGTCAACGAGGGGTAGGCGGGGAGCATGCCGTCGGGGGCGCTGGCTCCGGCGGCGGCGAGTGCTTGCAGATTTTTTGCGTCGTATTTTTTTGCGTAGTCGTAGCGGAAGCCGTCAAGGGAGACGAGGATGACGTAGTGTTGTTTTTGCGCGGCGGCGGAGTTTGGGCCGTGCTCGCTGGTGAGCACCGGTGCAAGTTCTTGCGCGCGCGTTGGTGCGAGTCCGGCGAAGAAAAGGCCGAGCAGGAGGGTGGCAAAGCGGCGGGAGCTTCTGTGTTTGATGGTGGGCATGGGTGATTTTTCCGGCGACGGGATTAATGATGCGTGAGGAGGGGCGGGGTTACAAGGCGAAGGAAAGAGAAAAGGAAAGAGAGAACGAAAGAGAAAACGAAAGAGAAAACGAAAGAGAAAAGCAAAGCGGCGAACGGCTCGATCGTGCCGAGATGGGGCGCAACATGTTGCGCCCCTACAAAGACGGAACGGAGGATAATTCGCGGATGGCGCGGAAGGCTTGGTCGATGGCTTCGTTGGTGTAGGCGTTGGCGCCGGCGTCGGAATTAGCGATGGCGATGTTTCCAAAGCATTTGCGGCCGAGGACCCAGGGCTTTTCTTCTTCGGGCCAATCCGGATCGAACAGCGGATTGGGAGTGTAGGCGTAGCCGTGCGCCCAGCGGTTGACGGTGATGCCCTCGATGTCGTGCGCAGGATCGAAACCGCCGCCGGAGAGCATTCTCCCGAGCTGATCGCGAATGTTGCGCTCGAATACGGAAAAAGGTGTGTCCATCAGTTCGCGACGGCCGGCGCGATACTGTTCGCGCATGGGCAGGCCGGGTTTGCAGGGCGTGCGCAGCATGAAGAGAACGGCGGGCTCTTTGGGCGTGCTGGGAAATTTGTAGTCGCCCATGCTTACGGGAAAGTCGAGCGCGGTGTGCGAGTGATATCCGCCGGGTGCGACGATTTGGCGAATGCCGAGTTTTGAGAAAGATTCCCAGTTGCGCAGCGCCACGTGGGTGTAGACCAGCGGAGTTTTGACGAGATAAGCGAGCGCGTCTTTTTGTGGCGCGGGCAGGCCGGGGCAGATGTACGGAATCATCATGTTGTAACAGGCCAGGACACATTTCGCGCCGCGGACTTTTTGTAGTTTGCCGCCGCGCACATAAGCGACGTCAACGGGGCCGGTTGCTGCGGTTTTCGAAGCATCGGTTTTGGCCGCTCCCGTTTGCGCCACGCGATCTGCGTCGGCGTGCGCGACGTGGACTACTGTGCTGTTTAGGCGAACGCGCAGAGCGGCACCGACAACGTCCAGCTTGCTGTAATCCGCGCGCGCGGTGACTACATCTTCCATGGTGCCGCCGGGCATCGCGCCGGGGAGTAGCGCGCGCACCAGCAGCCGCGCAATCGAGGCATTGCCATCCGGAAAATGAAAGATGTACGGCTCTTCCTTGGTGCGTTCGCCAAAGCCCAGGCCGTCCAAGCCCGCGTAGGTGAAGGATTCGTAGTCGTCAGGATTTTCGTAGCACGCCAGAGCGGAAACCGCGTCGATGCCCACGCCGAACAGATCGTGCGGCATGGCTTGAAAAAATGGCAAAGCTTCCGGCGTGACATGACAAAATTTCGTTAAATATTCCGCGTAGCTGATTTTGTTGAGCTGGGCGGCTTTTTCTTCGCGCGAAAGGCCGGGAAGATAATCGACTTTTTCGGTGTACACGCGGACTAAATCTTTGCGCGCAGCGTCCGAGAGCGGGGCGCGCGCCAGAAATTCCGGCCATGGCGTACGGTTCATTCCGGTGAGCATGGCATCGCGGCCGAAGGTTTCCTTATCGAAAAAGCAGGCGGTGCCGAGATGACCGTACAGCGTGCGGTCGTAATCCTTGTAGAATCGCCGCACGTCGACGCCAATCTCTTTGAGCAGCGCCGCCGCGACCGGACTGTAACTCCCCGGGCTTTCGATGGACTGCGTGCCGCCGTAGCTCAGGACCATGCGGCCGCCGGCGGTAAATTCGTTGCGCTTGGCGTGGCCGCCGAAATCGTCGTGATTGTCGAGAATCAGGATGCGGGCGCGAGGGCCGGCCTGCTGGCGATAAAAATAGGCTGTGGCGAGACCGCTGATGCCGCCGCCCACGACCACGAGGTCATAGGTTTCCCCGGTGTCGGCGTCCTTGCCGAGGTCCTTCCAGTTCACGCCATCGCGCAAAAGGTGTGCGTAGGTGAAGGTGCCGTCGTGATTGCCGCGCATGCCCAGCTTGGCGGGCGGGTAGTAGTCGGGGGACTTTTCGGGCGCGTCGCCGCCGGCAATTCCGGCGGCGAGCAGGGACCCCGCGCTAAAGCCGTTCGCGGCCACCGCTCCGCCGACGCCAACCGCCACGCCGTTTAGAAAGTCGCGCCGCGTGATTTCGCGGTGCATGCCCAAGGCTGGATCTTTTTTCCTCACAGATTTAGCCGCCGATTTATCCGCTGGGGCTTCAGAAACAGCCGTAGCGCGTGGCGCAAAGTATAGACCTTCTCTGACGCGTGCGAACAGGGCGTGGGTGCCAAATGTGGAAATTGCGGCGTCGTTGACCGGAATTGGAACTGCGAAGTTTCATTTTGCAATACTTGGTTAGCGATCGCTTAGCTTTAACGCTGCCGAAAGCCTGCGCCCACGCACGAGGAATTGGCGGTTTTAGGCTTCAATACGCTGATTGCAGAGAGGTTTCCCGCACGCTGGCGTTGTGCCGGCGCGTTGTTCCGGCGCGTCTTGCCTCGCGGAGATGGAAAAGTTTGGTGAGGGCGGAGAATGGCATGAAGGGTGCGTAGTAAGTGGGTATCGTGGCACACGCACAATCGAAGGCCGTTGAACTATTGTCTCCAAAAGCGGTGCTGACGCCGTGCATTCTCGACGACGACCCGGCGCACCTGCAGACGCTGCGCGCGCTGATCTCCAGCATGGGCTATGACGCCATTCCGACGTCCGATCCCGACGAAGCGCTGCAACTGGTGCGCGTTGGCCGCTGCCGCATGGTGCTGGCGGACATGCACATCCCGGCAATGGACGGCTACGAATTTCTGGACCGCGCGCTGCGCAGCGATCCCGGAGTACACGTGATCGTGATGACCGCGGAATATACGCTGGAGTCGGCGCTCGAAGCCATCCGGCGCGGCGCGACCGATTTTTTGCCCAAGCCCGTGGACCGCATTCGATTGAAGCGCACGCTCGATGATGCCGCGGCGCTGTACGACCAACGGCGGCGCGTAAAAGCGCTGGAAGAACAACTGCTGCGCGATCTGGAATTTCACGGCATCGTGGGAAAAAGTCCCGCCATGCTGGAGGTTTTTGATTTTGCGCGCAAGGTGGCGCGGCACTATTCGAACGTTTTATTGATTGGCCCGACCGGCACCGGCAAAGAGCTGGTGGCGCGGGCCATTCACCAGATCAGCCCGGTAAGCCAGCAACGGCTGGCGGTGTGCAACTGTTCCGCGATGGTCGATTCGCTGCTCGAGAGTCAGCTTTTCGGGCACATGCGCGGCTCGTTCACCGGGGCTACCGATACGCGACCCGGGCTTTTTGAGTATGCCAACGGCGGGACGGTGTTTCTTGATGAAGTGGGCGAGACTTCCCTGCCCATGCAGGCGAAACTGCTGCGGGTGATCCAGAACCGCGAAGTGCAGCGGGTGGGTTCGCCGCAAGTGCTGCAAGTGAATGTGCGGCTGATCGCCGCGACCAATCGCGATCTGCGCGCCGAAGTGCTGGCCGGGCGTTTCCGGGAAGATCTTTTCTACCGGCTGAACTCCATCCAGATTCGCATTCCGTCGCTGGCCGAACGCCTCGAAGATATTCCCTTGCTCGTGCAGTTCTTTCTAAAGAAATACAACGATGCGTATGGCAAGAATATCGCCGGGCTTACGCGGCGCGCGCAGACCGTCTTGTTGCAGCACGGCTGGGCGGGTAACGTGCGGGAACTGGAGAACGTGATCTCCAGCGCCAGCATTACCGCCATGGGAGATTTCATCGACCTCGGCGACTTGCCCGAACACTTCCAGCGGCGCGGGCCGCGCGGGGGCGGCGAAGAGCAGGATTGGCGGCCGCTGTCGCTCGAAGAAGTGCGCAAAGTGCATATTCAACGCGTGCTGGACATGTGCCAGGGTAACCGCTTGCGCGCGGCGCAGATTTTGGGCATCGGGCGCACCAGTTTGTATCGCTACTTGAAGCGCGACGCCGGCGAAAACGGCGGGCCGTTGCAGCACGCGCATGCCGGCTCCGGCGGCACGTTCGTCTGAGTAGGCGCTTGAACGGGCGTCTGAACGGGCGTCTGAACGGGCGCTGACCAACGATGAACGAACGTCTGGTTGTACCGCTCCGGCACAGTGTCCCCGCTTGAAGCAACCTCTCGCCTCGCAACACTCCCGCACGTTATTCATAATGCAGGGTTTTGCCGCGACGAAAGTTTGGCATGCACGCTGCAATAGTTCTCTGCGAGCTTGCGAGTATCAAAGTGCGGAAAAATTCGCGGCGAGACGACTACGAGGAGATCCCAAATTTTGCGCGCCAGCCCTGCAACGGAGCGATACCGGCGGCGCCTAACGAGTCCCACCTACAGCAGTTCTTCAGCTAACCTCTGACACCCAGCCTGAACCCTCTGCGGCGCCGTGCTCCGGTTTCCACCGGGACACGGCGCTCTTTCCTTAGGCCTGCTTCCAATTTTCTACAGAGGCTCGATTACTAAACTAGTTGCCGCTGTTTGCGGCTTCGGTGGTCGCCGCGGGGGTTTGTGCGTTGCTGGCCGCGTAGACCGGCACGGTGACCGTGCTGTCGAGCCGCGCCAGCATTCCGGTTTGCGCGGGCAACTCGACTTCCTTGCCCTTGCGAATCATGATGTACGCGGCGCTGCCGGCGATGCCGAAGCCGAAGCCGCGGGCTACGTTGCTGAAAATCGCGCCGACCAGCGCGCCGCCACCGGTGCCGAGCGAAGCGCCGATCACGTCGCCCCTATAATCGTGCTTTTCCTGCAGCACTTGGCCTTCATCAATCTTGATGTCCTTGCGGGTCTTGGTGTCGCCATTGCTGTGGCGATCTTCAATGGCCAGAATGCTCATCTGGATAGGAATGATGCGGCTATCCACCTCCATGCTGTGGAAGGTGAGATTCATGTACGCCTGGCCGCGGAAGACGGAAAAGTGGCGGGCTTTCTCGACCGTGCCGATGGTGCCGTTGACGCGCGTGCCCTGCGGAATGAGCAGCGTGTTGTTGATGAACACGGGCTCGGAAACGATAGCCACGAAGGGATCGCCGTCGCGGGAGCTGGAGCTGCTGATATCGGTGACCAGGCTGAGGTGCACGCGCGTGCCTTGCATGACCTGCTGGTGCGGTTCGGCGTAGGCGGCCAGCGCAGTGAACAAAAACACCACGGCAACCAGGGATGATACGAACGCTTTCTTCATCTTGGAAACTCCTCCTGCGCGCTCTTTCGACAAGCGAGCTTGGCCCCGTGACGTGGGGTGGCAGCGCGGCGATGCCGCGATGCGAAGCGCTGGCGCAGCGACCCGGCGACGCGTTGCGGCGCGAAGCGGGTGGACGGCGGAGGAAACACCATCCGTCGATGAGTGTAACGCGCGTTCGCGTGCGGCGGAGGGCGGCGTTTTTGGCGCGGTGTTTACCTTCAGGGCACAATTTCGCGTAACGGAGAACGTGTATTTTAACGCAGAGCGCACAGAGGACGCAGAGAACGAACCATGTCTGGACGAAGGAATTGGACGCGTCAGAGTAGTTTGAAGCCGAGGCGAGTTCGTGCGGAATCGCCCATGTGCTAAACTTTTGCATCGCAGCAGCGGCTCGCGATTCGTGCGCGGCGTGCGGCTGCCGGAGAGTGGAGCTTCGGGCTCTGTGCGACAAGGTCCCGCGAACCCCGCCAGGCCCGGAAGGGAGCAACGGTACCGGGAACGCCTTGTGCGCCGCAGACCACCCGAAGTTCCTCTCACCGCCAGCCGGCGATCTGTTCCACTATTCTGTCCGAAGTGTTTCCGCAACATACTTCCTGGTGGCTATCCGATTCTCAAAATCCACAAAATCATCCCGTGGAATTCGTTTCCTCGATTTGCTTCCATCATTTTTATTCCGTAATCTGAGTGCCGTGACCGGCCCCTGCAGAAACTCCGAGAGCTTCGCAAAATCATGAGCAACTATCAGGTCATCGCACGCAAATGGCGGCCGCAGACGTTTCGCGATCTCGTCGGGCAAGAGCATGTGACGGAAACGCTGAAGAACGCCATTGAAAGAGATCGCGTGGCGCATGCGTACATTTTCTCCGGCGCGCGCGGCGTGGGCAAAACCACCGCGGCGCGCATCCTGGCCAAGGCGCTGAATTGCGTGCATGGACCAACGGCAAGCCCATGCGGCGTGTGCGATTCCTGCAGGGATATTGCTTCGGGAAATTCGCTGGACGTGATCGAAATCGACGCGGCCTCGAACCGCGGCATCGACCAGATTCGCGAGCTGCGCGAAATGGTGCGCTATGCGCCGGCCGGTTCGCGCAACAAAGTAGTGATTCTCGACGAAGCGCACATGCTGACCACGGAGGCGTCGAACGCGCTGCTGAAGACGCTCGAAGAGCCGCCGGACCGCGTGATTTTTGTGCTGGCCACCACGCAGCCGGAAGATTTGGAAGATACCATCCGCTCGCGTTCGCAGCATTTCCATTTTCGCGCGCTGACCTTCGCGGAAATCAGCGGACGCCTCGAGCACATCGCCCAGGAAGAAAATTTAAAGATCGAAGCGGGCGCGCTGGCGGTGATTGCACGCATGGCGGAAGGCAGCCTGCGCGACGCGCTGTCGCTCCTCGAGCAGGCGCGGGCGTATTGCGGCGACACCATTCCGGACAAAGAAGTGCGCGAACTGCTCGGCGTGGTTCCGGAAGACGCGCTCGAAGAATTAGTGAATGCCATCGCGGAAGGCTCGGCGGACCGCGCGCTGGGGCTGGTGCATCGCTTCCAAAAAGACGGGCGCAACTTGCAGCATTTTTGCCGGGAGGCCATCCGGCACATCCGAAATCTGCTGATTGCGCGCGTTTCGGGGGCGGATTCGGAATTGATTGCCGCCACGGCGGACCAGCGGCCGGCCCTGGCCAGGGCCGCGGCGCTTTTTGGCGAAGAAGACTTAACGCGATTTTTCCAGATCCTCTTGCAGACGGATGATAGTTTGCGGCGCGCGCCCGATCCCCGCGTGCATTTGGAAATGGGTTTGCTGCGGCTGATCAACGCGGGACGTTTGGCGCCGCTGGAAGAACTGCTGTCGGAAATGAAGAATGGTTCCGGTGGCGGCGGAATGCCGTCGTCGGGGACTGGCCGTCCGGCTGTTGGGAATGTTGCAGGCGCGGCGAAGAAAATGTTTGCCGAGTCTGCAAGCAGTGTGACCGCCGGGGCAGATTCTGCCGAGATGTCGCGCGAAGCGGTGGCGGCTGGGGTCATGGAGCATGGGAGTGTCGCGACGTGGCGTCCGGAAATGCCGCAAGCCACAGCGGTGAAAGCAGCGTTATCGAAGAGCGCTTTGACGCCAGCGGACGCGGCAATGGATGGCGCGGCAATGAGTTCGCCGGCCGCTTCGAGATTCCCTTCGACGCCGGAAGAGCAAGCTCCGGTCGTTGATGAACCGTTTAACGAGGCGAAAGATGACGCCCTAAAGGGCGTCGCTACAAATGCAGCCACAAATGCAGCCACAAATGCAGCTACGAATACGGCGGCAAATCGCGGGATCCCGCCGTCCGGCGATGCGGAAGGAATTTCGGCGGAGCAAGTGGCGGAAATTAAGGCGGCGATTCAGGCAGAGAAAAAATTCCTGGGCGAGTTGCTGGAGCAAAGCAGCCGCTGGCAGGTGGAAGGCCCGGAGCTGCGGATATTTTTCCCGGCAGAGAAGCGCGCATTCGCGGAACTGCTGGAAGGCCGCGACGCTTTAGAGAAAATTCGCGCCGCGGCCAGCAAGGTGCTCGGCAAGCCCGTGCGCGTCTGTACAAAAATTGAAAGTATGGCCGCGGCAGCGGCAGCGGGCGCCACAGCGGTATCGCGCAGCGCGGTGGCAAGCTCGGCACGAACCACGCCGCAGGATGCTTCGGCGAACGCGGAGCTTCGTGCGCAGTTTGAAAACGATCCGATGGTCCGCGCGATGCTGGAGCGCTTCGGCGGGGAAATTTCTGAAGTGAAGCCGCCACAAGCGGAATCGTAGTTAGATTCGCTGCCGAGAACGCGAACCTTACGCTGTATCGTCGTGTTCTCGAATTCCCTGTTCGTTCGTATTGTCCGCAGTTCCCGCGCCTCGTGCTGCGGGCCGGTTCAACACTTTGCGAATCTCCGGCTGAATAGCCACGCAGGCGGCGGCTCCGGCGGATTCTCCCAGCGCGCGGTAACTCTCGAAGTGCGATTCGTCGAACCATTGGTTGGAGGTCGAATCGTGAGGGAACTCTCCATCAATGTCCGCGTAGGCCAGCACGTCGCGCGGATCGCCTTCTACCAGATTAGGCTTGATGTAAATGATTCTGCCGTCCGGGACGTCGGCTTGCGGGTAGTGAATATTGCCGACCGCGAAGTGGGCTTGGGCGCGTTTGCAGCAGGGATTCGCGGAATCCGCCGCCGGGCATAGCGGGGCCAATTGGCTGAAGGAAATGTCCACGCCGAAATCCGTGCGGCAGCGTTCCATGGCGTTGTTCAGGTCGGCGAACTTGTACTCCAGATCGCAACTGGCGTCACAAGCGACGATTAGTTTGCAGCGACGGCGAACCAGTTCGTAGATCGCGAGATTTTCAAAATGCCCGCCGTCGGAGAGGTACACGAACTCGCTGTCGTCGTTGGTTGAGCCAAGAAGTTCACGCAGGAGCCAGTAGAAACCAATTCTAGGGCTGCCGTCGGACCAATGTTCCTTCCCGGGATTGCCGATCCACCAGCCGAGGCGCACATCGAAGATGGTCATCAGAAAGGCCAGCGCCGGCTGGGAATAGGAACCCATGTTGGGGCTGGCGGCCGCGCCGGACACCGCGACGGCGGTGCCGAGGGTGATGCCCTGCGGAGCTCCGAGCATTTTTGATGCGCCTTTGCACGTGCGGCCGTAGAAGGCCTGCCATTCGCGTTGATCGGTTCGCGCGCGCGTGAAGCCCGAAAGGGCCGGGGTGAATGCGAAGGAGCGGGCTTTGCGAGTTTGCAGCGCCAGTTCCTTGCCGCGCACTACGTTAAGGCTGGTATTCAGGATGGGCAGCGGTCGTCCGTGTTTCTGTTCCGTGGCCCCGGCGGGGATGCTGAGGGAGGCCAGGGGCAAATTGTCGTCTTCGGAAAAACCGGTGAAGGGTTGCGCGTGACGGTCGGGAACGGAAGCGCCGAGATAACAGCGGATCAAGCGATTGCGGTACAGGTAGTGTATAGAGAATTCGTTGATATCCACGCGCCAGGAAACTACCAGGGCCAAGAGGAATAGGACGGCGCAGAGCAGCGGGACGCGAACGCTGTAGCCCCATTCTGCGGGATGGCGATGGAAGGATCGGCTGTCGCCGGCGATGCGCACGGCGAGATAATCCGCAAACAGCGAGAGGCCCAAGAGCATGCCCAGGATGAAGATATACGGAGTGATGCGCGCGATGTAGGCCGGCAGTTTCTTTTTCCATTCGTCGCCGGGAAGAATTTCGCTGGTGTGCTTACTTTTGGCGAACAGCACCCCGTAGACCGTGGACGCGAGCCAAACGAGAATGCTGCTGTACGAGGCGGTGTGCCCGATGTAATGGTGCTTGGCGCCCCAGTCGAGCAACTTCTGGAGGCTCCATGGAAAGTACACCGCGATCAGAAACAAGCAGAGCCAGGCTAAGGCGTACAAGAGCAACCACCCGCCGAGGCGTCCCCACCACTCGCGATGGGCGTCGCGAAAATCCCGCCCCATCAAACCGATGTGCAGGACGCCGGCCAGCAACATGATCAGAATTTCCACGGGCACGCCGAAGGTCATCAAATGCCATCGGACGTAAGGGTGGCCCTGCGGCGAGATCAGCACGCGGGCAAAGGGCAAGAAGAGATAGCCGACGACCGTGCCGGTGATGGCCGCGGTGAGCAAGACGATCCATTCGGTGGGAGAGTTGGTACGGGTCAGGCCATAACGCTGGCCAAAAAAGTGAAGCGCCACACGCATGGCGAGACATGCGCCAGCCCATTGCCCAAAGTAAATAATTAGCCCAAGGAGCGGAGGCAGCGTCCATGGGTGATTCCGAATGCCCCAGTCGATTAGGAACTGCGCGAATCGATCGGTGAACAGGGCGGCGGCGAGGACCAGGGGGATGACGATGAAGACCTGCACTGCCCACTGCTGCGAGAACCAGCAATCCGATTTGCCGTTGGCGGGCTCGGCGGTGACGGCCTTGGGTTTGCGAGCCGAGGCTTTGGGATTGGAAGCCTCTTTTTTTTGTGGTTCGACGGTAATGAGATTGAGACCGATGCAAACGACGGCGACGAGCGCACACATCACGCCTAATCCGAGCGCTAGGCCCTCGGCGTTCAGCCACCCGGGGTACCACCATAGATTCATTTGCTGGAGATGATTCGCGGTGTGATCGAGAATGTGCAGGATATAGACGAGCGCCCGCGGGAAGAGGAGTAGCGAGAGCAGCGCGAGCACCAGGATGACCTGGTTCAGCATGGTGTTGCGCAAATAGCTGGCCAAGAAGGCCAGAAAGTCCGCGCCGAGAAGGCCTTTGCGTGGCGTCAGGTAATTGCTGTAATCGCGAAGGAAATGAACTTCCGGCTGATCGGCCTCTTCCTGTGGCGATTTTGGCGGGGCGCTGAGGCGCTCTTCGATGCCCTTGATGCCGAGTTCCTGATGCTTCATCCAGGCCATCAGCCAACCGCCGATGTAGCCGCCGCCGGAAACAGTGGAGAGATAATCGAATTTGCTGAGCAGTTTGCTTTTCGCGAGCGCCTGGAGGATGCCCAAGTTGAAGGTGGCACTGCGAATTCCGCCGCCGGAAAATGCCAGGCCGATGCAACTGTGCTCGGGCGGGACGTGGTATTCGCTCGGATCCAGACGCAACGCGCGCGAAGTGGCGACTTGCGCAAATTCTTCCTGCAGGACTTCGTTGATCGTGGGCGGCGGAGAAGGCGGCGGCGATTTGGTCGGTAAGCGCATAAGAAAAGAAGCAAACCGCGCGTCTGATTCGGCGAGCACACTCGCGCATCAGACAGCGCAGACACGCGTTGCTCTTTGCGAGGTAGTGCAAGAGAGAAGCATTTCGTTGCAAAAGAATTTTGTTTTGTGCGACTTTTTCGCAAAACGCGCGAGAAGCGGTGCTTTGAATTTTCCCGAGCACGCGTGGAGCGCAATTGTTCAGACCGAGGAAAGATTGTGTTAAAATGGACCACGGCGCGACGTTCGACGCAGGGGAAACATGGCGACGAGCGGCGCAACGGGATCGCGAAACGAAATGCGGACCGGGGGGCGGAATTTCGGGAGCGAACGATGCGCGGTCGCTCGGAAGAACACCGCGAAGATTCCGGAAGCACGGGATGCCCGAAGCGTGCTGCATGATCAGCAGAGAGGTATGAACACAAATGGAAGTCAACGCTCTGCAGCAGATGCTCTCGCGGTTGCGGCAAGTGCAGGAAGACTTGCAGCAGCAGGTCAATGCGGTGGCGGTGGAAGCGTCGGCCGGCGGCGGCATGGTCACGGTGAAGATGAACGGCCAGAAGCAGATTGTGGATGTGCGTATCGAACCGGACGTGTTCGCCAGCAAGGACCAGGAAATGCTGCAGGATTTGATCCGCGCGGCGGTGAACGAAGCGTCGCGGCGCGTGGACGATGAATTGGCCAGCCAGATGAAGAACATCGCCGGAACCATGCCGGGGATGGCCGGACTGAAGATTCCAGGATTGTTTTAGTTCGCGCCTTACGGTTTGTTGTGGTTCTTCTAGTGTTGCGTAGTTCCCTTCCTTGCGGTTCCTCCCAAGTTGCAAGTTTCTGCGTTGTTGGTGCATCGCCGGCAGTCGCGCGCCGCCGCAATCGCCACATTTCGTTCATTCCAAAATAGTTAGATGAAGTGCAGTTTATTAAGCAGGGTACTCCCACCCCCTGGGGGTGTTTGTGCAACATATAGACGTCAAAGGGTTTAGAGGGTATTTTCACGTAACATATAGGCCCAATTGGAGTTATACAGGGAGTCGGGTTGCAACGCGTTGCCGGGCGGTCGACGAGAGTTGTGAGGCGCAGGCGAGCGGATGGTGCTGGAGGCGTGCAAATCGAGGGGATGGAGCGCGGGGGTTGCGCGCGCATGGGGAACGGTAGCACATTATTATTACAGTGTCAGTATATTTTTGAGTATCGTTCGAATGGTCCGTACGGGCCGCGGCACCCGCCTGGGCGAGGAGACGAGGGTTGGTAAAAAGTCCCTGGGCGCCGGTCTTCGGAAGGATAGGGTTCCTCGGAGGAGACCCTCTTGCTGCAGAGTCAAGGGGGCGGACAGAACAAAGTGCACAGACTGAAGTCTCTGCCACGGAGGCGGGACTTGACGGCGCGCCATTATTAGGTTACTGACAAGTATTTAGCTTCAGCCCTTATGGAAGTAAGCGCGCACGGCTTATGCGCTTTTCCTTGCGAGATACCTTGCAGTTTGGCTGGTGGGGATGTTTAATACGGGCAGGAGGCAGTGATGGAAATATTGTCGGCATTGAAGCAGGAAGAGGCGCGGTTACAACATCAGTTAACCGGGATTCGCAGCGCAATCGCGGCGCTGGGGGGGAGTTTTTCGAGCGTGACGGCGCGCGGCAAGGGTGGACGCCCAAAGCGCGTGGTTTCGGCGGCGCTGCGCGCACACCTTTCGAAGAAGGCCAAGGAGCGCTGGGCGAAGGTTCGCGCGGAGAAGAAGTCGAAGTAACGTTAGCCATCGCGAAGGTGATGGTAAACGACAAGGCCGCGGCGCGCCGGTAAACACTTAACGCAATGAGTGTTGCGGCGTGCGGCGGCCTTGGTGTTTATATTCGGTTCGCGGCGACTGAATACGAGCTTGGATACATGCCTGGATACATGCTTGGATACGAGCGGTGAATTCAACGGGAATGAGTGGCCAGGACTTTGCCAACAGCGCAAAGTCCTGGCCACGTCCGCGGCTAAAGCCGGGACCTACGAAGACGGCGGCCGGGACTAAAGCCCGGCCGCTACAAAGGCCGGCTTGAATGAGTGACACGCCTCCGCTCGGGACCGCATTTGAACTAATTTGTGGTTGTGACGCGGAGCAGCATGCCGCTTCCAGCGTGTACTTTCAGCGCCCCAGAAGGTGCGGCCAAGGTGATGACACCCGCGGGTTCATCGCGTCCGGCGTGCGCAATGCTCACGCCACGCATACCGTAGACTCCGCAAGCATCGGAAGAAAAAACCCACAGCGCCTGCAAGCGGTCATCGCCATCCACCGGACCGCGGCAAGGCGCGCCCTGCTGCATTCGGACGTGCACCAGAACGCCGCCGTACAGCGCCTTACCCACGGGACGATTTTCCCGATCGGTCACTTCGCCGCCGGCTCCGTACACGGAATCGCCGCCGATCTGCGTGCTGTCGGCCCAGGTCGCAGGAGTGCCGAAACCGAGGGCTTGGTCGGGAACCTGCGCCAAGTTGACCTCCATGAAGGAAGCGAGTGCTCGCAAGTCTACGGCAATAACAAATTTCTGATGAGCAAAAGATAGTTCCTTAAACGCGAGGGAAACGGTTTCTCCGCCTCCGCTCGCGCTGGGAGTTACGGACAGGATTTTTCCTGAGACGGTTGCGCCCGCGGGAATCGCGCCGCCGCCCGGTAGCGGCACGGCTTGCATAATTCGCGCGGTGACGCTTTGGCCAGCCTGCACGTTTCTTGCCGAGAAGCTCTGGTTTAGCCGTGCGGGCAGGATGGTGCCGTTGGGAATCTGCGGAACGGGCGGCGGCGGATTGACTGCGTTCGGGGCGCCGTTGGGCTGGGCACGAAGGGAAACAGTTGAGAGCACGAACAGGAGCGCCAAAGCGGCGGAGACCTGGATAATTCGGAAATTTGGTTGAGACATAGGTAGCCTCTTTTTAGTTAGGTGCTCATTAAGACCGCAGCGTTGCGAGGAAAATTTTAGGAAAGCGGCGGTCTCGCCATCCCCGGAGATTGGCGGCTGAAAGACCGGGCGTTAAAGGAGTTTTGTAAATTGAATTTTTGCGCCTAGCTGCCGCGGCACACAGGCGACCGCCTCAGCAGGCGGCCGCTACATTGCGTCGGAGTCCAGCCCCGGACGCGCGCGATGGCGGCGTGGTTTGCGTGTTGCATGGCGGTATGCTACACAAGGGCATGCCTGATTTTGCCGCTCCTGTGGAACGATTGATCGATGAATTGAAACATTTGCCTGGGATTGGGCAAAAAACTGCGCAACGGCTGGCGTTTCATCTGCTGCGCGCGTCAAGGGAAGACGCCTTGGGACTGGCCGAGGCGATTCGCGACGCCAAGGAAAAAATTCGTACCTGCACCACCTGCAACAACATTACGGACACGGATCCCTGCCTCTACTGCGTTGGGCCCTCGCGCGCGAAAGCCACCATCTGCGTGGTCGAGGAAGCCCACAACATCATGGCCATCGAAAAAACTCGCGCGTACAACGGTATGTACCATGTGCTGGGCGGCTCTTTATCTCCCTTGTCCGGACGCGGACCGGACCAACTGCATATCAAATCGCTGATCGAACGGCTGAAGGGCGGTACCGTGGAAGAAATCATCATGGCCACGAATCCCACCGCTGAGGGCGAGGCTACCGCCGTGTATCTTTCCAAGTTGTTGAAGCCACTGGGAGTAAGGGTGTCCCGGATCGGCGTAGGGATACCTGTCGGGGCGGATTTGGAGTACGCGGATGAAGTTACGATGATGAAAGCCATGGAAGGGCGGAGGGACCTGTAACGGACTCAGGCAAGAGCGCAAGTAAGTGGTTCGAAGGTAGGCGATAAACCCCTACTAGTACCTACAGGACGCTCTAGGCAAGAACCAAATTTCAGTATAGAGTCTCGCCTCTGGAAGACTCTCCCCGCAGTGAGTAAGTCCTTCCTTCACGTGCTGCGCTATGGACGCACTGTAACTTCGTTTGGCGCATAGGACGACGTTTCAAAATGGGATTCTGGGCACCATCATCGAAACACAGGTCGAGAAATGATGCTGGGTGGCGTAGCTATTGCTTTAGCTAATCTTTGGGAAGCAAAGGCCTACGGCGTGGATCGCGCATGGTCCGCGGAATGGTTGGTCGCAAGCATCCTGACGGTTTCGCGAAGTGACGAAAAAAACGCAAAGTGGAAGTGTTTATGGAAGACCAGCGCGGCAATTTTGCCGATGAGACAATGGACATGGCATCCGATAACGCGATGAGCGCGAACACCGATTTACGGAAACGACGGAGCACGCGCATCGTGCAGGCCGTGCCCCTGGCGGTAACTGGCGTGGATGCACTGGGGCGGCCGTTTACGGAACGCACCTCCACGCTGATCATTAATTGCCACGGCTGCCGCTACCAATCGAAGCATTATGTGCTGAAAAACATGTGGGTGACGCTGGAGATTCCGCATCCGGAGAGCGGCCAGCAGGCGCGCAACGTGCGCGGGCGTGTGGCGTGGATTCAGCGGCCGCGCACCGTGCGGCAACTTTTTCAAGTAGCGCTGGAACTGGAGCAGCCGGGGAATGCCTGGGGCATGGCGTTTCCGCCGGAGGATTGGTTTACGTTTCCGGAAGAGAATCCCGCGCAGAGCACGACGACAAGTGCGCACGGGGGAACAATTTCGGCAATGGCGCACGCGGCGTCGAGCGCCGCGCACGGCGCGCATGGCGAAAATTTCCCGAACGCCGTCCACGAACCTGGAACGGGCCTCGGCGAATCTGAAGTACGA
>Ga0209139_10000306_pt1 | contig 16488 bp, 15 predicted proteins | sample BogFormECP14_OM3_FD_188246 | JGI IMG/M metagenome (GOLD analysis project Ga0209139, IMG submission 188246) | Bog forest soil microbial communities from Calvert Island, British Columbia, Canada - ECP14_OM3 (SPAdes) (version 2) | ecosystem: Environmental > Aquatic > Freshwater > Wetlands > Bog ...
CACCGTCCGCTCGGGAAAAAACGGCCGTCAGACGACCGCCGCCAATGATCCCAGTCCGAACTGCGCCGCGAAAAACGCGCGATAGGCGCCGTCGCGCGCGATCAGCTCCGCGTGCGAACCCGATTCCACCGCGACGCCGGCGTCGATGACGAAAATTCGATCGGCGCCGATGATCGTCTGCAACCGGTGCGCGACGACGATCGTCGTCCGTCCCGCCCTGAGGGCGTCCAGCGCCTTCTGCACTTCGCGCTCGGACTCGGAGTCGAGTGCGGCGGTCGGTTCGTCGAGCAGCAGAATCGGCGCATTCTTCAGAAGCGCCCGGGCGATCGCGACGCGCTGGCGTTGTCCGCCGGAAAGCTGCGTGCCCTGTTCGCCGACGTTGGTGTCGTAGCCGTCCGCGAACTGCAAAATGAAATCATGCGCGTTCGCCTTGCGCGCCGCCGCGACGATCTCGGCGTCCGTTGCGCCCGGCTTGCCCAGGGCGATGTTGTTGCGGATCGTGCCGCGAAACAGGAAGACGTCCTGAGAAACAAACGCGATGTTGTCTCGTAACGAGGCGAGATCGACCTCGGCCAAGTCCTGGCCGTCGATCACGACGCGACCGGCGCTCGGCGCATAGAATCGTTGAACGAGTCCGAGGATCGTCGTTTTTCCGCCGCCTGAAGGCCCGACCAGCGCGGTGGTTTGATTGGGCAGCGCGACGAACTCGAGTCCCCTGATCGCCTCCTCCCCCGCGCGATACGCAAACTTCACCTTTTCGATCTCGACGCGGCCCTCGACTACGCCCAGCTTGGGGAGACCGGCGCGCGTGGCGTCGCCGAGCGGCGCATCCAGAACCTCGTAGATCAGTCGTGCGCCGACGAGACCGTTCTGGATATCGACGGGAAAGCGGCTGATCCGTTTGGCGGGCTCGTAGGCCAGCAGGAGCGCGCCCAGGAAAGACGCGAACGCCCCGACGTCGGCGTGCTGAACCGCGACGCGCCACGAGCCGTAGAAAATGGCGAAAGCGATCGCGCAGCCGGCGAGCGAGTCGGCGAGAAACGTCACCAACCCGCCGCCCCTGGCGATCCGGTTGGCCGAACGCTCGACGGTGCGGATCGCGCGCGACATGCGTTCGCGCATCTCTCCCTCGAGATTGAACGACCTGACGATGCGCGCGCCCAGCACGGTTTCTCCCATCGTCTGCACGATCTGCGTCGAGCCTTCGTAGGAGCGCTTGGCAAATTCGCGGACGCGCCTGAGAATGCGGCTGACGAAGAACGCCGCCACGGGAAGCGCCAGCAGCGCCCCGAGCGCCATTTTGGGGTCGCGCGCCACCATCACGAACACGAGCCCGGTCACGGAAACAAGGTCGCGCGCGAACCCCTGAATTACGAGTTGCAGCGCGTCGCGGACACCGTTGGCGGCGAAAGCGAGCCGTGCGATGAACTCGCTGGAATGACGATCCTGGAAATAGGCGATGTTCTGGTTGAGCAAGCGCTCGAACACGCGCCGTTGGGCGGTCGCCACGATCCTGTTGCCGATCCTGGACAGAACGACCAGCGAGCCGTAGGTCGCTGCTCCGCGCAGCACAAACAGGGCGAGCGCCTCGAATGCGAGGTAACGCATCTGCGCAAGCTTTTCCGCGCTGACCATGCCGTTGAGCACGGGCCGCAGGAGCCAAGCGACCGAGACGTTGGAGAGCGCGATCAGCCCTAGGAAAATCGCCGCCAACAGATAGCCCCGCACATGATCGCGCCCGAAGTCGCGCAGCAGGCGCAGGAGCAGATTTCCGCTCGGGGTTCGCGTGGCGAAATCAAGGCGATCAAGCATTCGCCGTTGCTATCCCGATCCGTCGGAAAGGGAAAGCCGTCGGCCGAAAGGAATTTCGCGGCCCCCGGCGAAGCGAGGCGCCAACGCGTGCGTTCAGCGCCGCCCGGGCGGCCCGGACCGGAACGTCCGCGGCCGCTTATATTCCACGACGACCGCGCGATTGCGCCCGTTGACCAGGGTCGAACGGCCGCGCGACATCGCAGCCTGCTTTGCCGCGAGCGCCTTCACCTCGTCGTTCGATACGCCCATCAGCGAGGCCGCGATCTCGATTCGCTGACCGATGTCGTCGGTCAACGCCTCGGCGGCGATCAACGCCTCTTCGATCGTGGGCGGATCCTTGCGGACGCGTCGCGCGCCCCATTTCGTCTTCCACGTGGTGCTCATGGCGCCCCCCGCATCTCTCATCGCCCGTTCGAATCAACTCTCGGCAGAATGCTAACACGGCCAAGTCGGTTCCTGAATGGATAGCAGAATTGTTGCAGCGCAGCAATAAATTCCGAGATCGCGCGAACCGTTTTCCCGCCTTCAGTCTCATATGTAGGTCGAATTTCGACCCGACCCAAGAGCCCGCTTGCTTTCGCCGCGACGAGGGCCTATATGCCGGGCGACTGTTTCTCATAGCTCCTTATTCCCGGGTAGGGAGAGTTTTTGAGAGTGGGCCCCGGCCGGGACCCGCTCTTTTTTATTGCCGCTGGGTTCATGGACGAAGCACCGGATTCGCTGCCCGCGATGGCCCTCCCCGAGGGATTGGACGAGCCGCGTCTGATCGCCGACAACGGCCTCGCTCAACGCGTAGGCCGCATTGTCGAGCCGGTGCTGCGCGATCTCGGGCTGCGGCTGGTGCGTGTGAAGATCTCGGCCTCGCAGACCGCGGTGCTGCAGATCATGGCCGAGCGCCCCGACGGGACAATGTCGATCGAGGATTGCGAGCGCGCGAGCGTCGAGATTTCGCCGACGCTGGACGTCGAGGATCCCATCAGCCAAGCCTACCGGCTCGAGATCTCCTCGCCGGGGATCGATCGTCCGCTGGTGCGCGAATCCGATTTTCGCCGCGCGATCGGCCACGAGGCGCGTGTCGAAATGGCGGTTCCGGTCGACGGCCGGAAGCGCTTTCGCGGCGCGATCGAGGCCTTGGCGCCGATAGAAGGGATCGTCCATGTCCGGCTGGGCCTGCCGGGGAACGACAAGGACGCCGCTTCCGACGTGGACCTTCCCATACGGGACATGGCGGAGGCGCGCCTCGTCCTCACCGACGAATTGATCCGCGCGACCCTTCGCCGCGAAAAGGCGGCGCTCAAAGAGGCCAAGCGCGCGGGCAAGCCGCCGCCGAAGACGAAGACCGAAACCAAGACCAGAGCGAAACCGAAAGCCTAACATCCACCGCGGCCCCGAGCGCCCTCGGGACGCCCGGGGACTTCACGAAGGAGAAGACGATGGCCGTCAGCGCCAACAGACTCGAACTCTTGCAGATCGTCGACGCCGTCGCGCGCGAGAAGTCGATCGACCGCTCGATCGTGCTCGCCTCGATGGAGGATGCGATGCAGAAAGCGGCGCGCTCGCGCTATGGTCAGGAGACCGAGGTGCGCGCCGACATCAACCCCAAGACCGGCGAAATCCGGTTCTCGCGCTTGCTGCTGGTCGTCGATCAGATCGAGAACGACGCGACCCAGATCACGCTCGCCGATGCGCAGAAGAAGAACCCTTCCGCGCAGATCGGCGACTGGATCGCCGAATCGCTGCCGCCGTTCGATTACGGCCGCATTCCGGCCCAGGCCTCCAAACAGGTGCTGGTGCAGAAAATCCGCGAGGCCGAGCGCGACAAGCAATATGACGTCTACAAGGACCGCATCGGCGAGATCATCAATGGCCAGGTGAAGCGCGTTGAATACGGCAATGTCGTCGTCGATCTCGGCGGCGCCGGCGCGGGCGAGGCGGTCGTGCGGCGCGACGAACTCGTGCCCCGCGAGATGTTCCGCCCCGGCGACCGGATCCGCGCCTATGTTTACGACGTGCGCCGCGAAGCGCGCGGACCGCAAATTTTCCTCTCGCGCACGCACCCTCAATTCACGGCCAAGCTGTTCATGCAGGAAGTGCCGGAGATTTACGACGGCATCGTGGAAATAAAGTCCGTCGCCCGGGATCCAGGCTCGCGCGCGAAGATCGCTGTCGTCTCCAACGATTCCTCGATCGATCCGGTCGGCGCCTGCGTCGGCATGCGCGGCTCGCGCGTGCAGGCGGTCGTCAACGAGTTGCAGGGCGAGAAGATCGACATCATTCCCTGGTCGCCCGACGCCGCTACCTTCATCGTCAACGCGCTCCAGCCCGCGGAAGTCATGAAGGTGGTGCTCGACGAGGATTCCACGCGAATCGAGGTCGTCGTGCCCGACGATCAGCTTTCCCTGGCGATCGGCCGGCGCGGACAGAACGTCCGTCTCGCCTCGCAATTGACGGGGTGGGATATCGACATTCTCACCGAGGCAGAGGAATCGGAGCGTCGGCAGAAGGAATTCGTCGAACGCACCAACACGTTCATGACCGCGCTGGACGTCGATGAAACGGTCGCGCAACTGCTCGCCTCGGAAGGCTTCCGCTCGGTCGAGGAAATCGCCTACGTGGATATCGACGATCTCGCCTCGATCGAGGGCTTCGATGCGGAAACCGCTGGGGAAATCCAATCCCGCGCGCAGGGCCATCTGGCGGGGATCGAGGCCCAATACGACGACGCGCGGAAGGCGCTGGGCGTTTCCGACGAACTCAAGACGATCGAGGGCCTGACGACCCCGATGTTGATCAAGCTCGGCGAGAACGAGGTCAGGACCGTCGAGGACCTTGCGGGCTGCGCCACCGACGATCTCGTGGGATGGACCGAGCGCGAGGAGTCCGGCGAGAAGAAGTACGCCGGCTATCTCAGCGAATTCGGGATTTCCCGCGAGGACGCGGACGCGATCATCATGGCCGCGCGCGTGCGCGCCGGCTGGGTGGATGCATCCGCCGCCGAGACGCCCGCCGTCGAGGAAGAGGCGCACTAAAAAGCCGGGAGGTCGCGGATTGCGAACGCGGGTCGATAGTGAGGAAAAGGGCCCGGAGCGAACCTGTGTCGTATCCGGCCTCAAGGGATCGCCGGAGACGATGCTTCGCTTCGCGCTTTCCGGCGAGGGCGCGGTCGTGCCCGACATTCGCCAGAAGCTGCCGGGACGGGGCGTCTGGACGCGGACGAGTCGCGCGGTCGTGCGTCAGGCCGCGGCCAAACAAGCCTTTTCGCGCGGATTTCGCGCCAGCGCCCGGGCCAGCGCGGATCTCGCCGACGAGGTCGATGGTCTGCTGGAGCAGGACGCGCTGCGGTTTCTCTCCCTGGTCAACAAGGCCGGGTTGGTCACCATCGGCGGCGCCAAGGTCGAGGCGGCCATCCGCGCCGCCGCCTCGAAAGGTAATTTGGCGGGGCTGATACAGGCGTCCGACGGCGCGCGCGACGGCGCGAGCAAGCTGCAAAAGCTGCTCGACGGCGTCCTGGGCGATCTGGGCGAATCCGTGGCCAGAATAAATCTCTTCGATTCTCGTCAATTGGATTTGGCGTTGGGCAGGACAAATGTGATACACGCAGCGCTCACCGCGGGGCCGGCCAGCGCTGCGTTCCTCGCCAAGGTCGCGCGCCTGATCCTCTACCGGTCGGGCGTGGGGGCGTCGACGGAGGTTCCGGCCATCGCCGGCGCTGACGTAGCGACGAGCGAAATTTTCGATACGAGCCGAGAGTAAACTGGGTCTGTGGAACAACGCATGAGCGAAACGAACAACAGCGGCGACAAGACCTTGGGCGCCCCGGCGCCGAAGGCGACTTTGCATCTCAAGCGCCCCATCGAGCAGGGCATGGTCCGGCAGAGCTTTTCGCACGGACGGAGCAAGGCGGTCGTCGTCGAGAAGGTCAAACGCCGATCGGGACCCGGAGAAGGGTCTCCGCGCGAAGCGCCGTCGACTCAAGCGGCGGCGGCATCCGCCGCCGCTGCGCCCAAGGCGACGATCGTGCTCACTCCCACGGCGCCCCGTGGTCCAACGGTCGGGCCTTCCGCTCCGCCCAAGACGGGCGTCGTCCTTCCCACCTTGACCGAGGAACAGCGCGAAGCGCGCGCACGGGCGTTGAACGACGCGCGAGCGCGCGAAGAGGAGGACCGGCGGCGCCAGGAGGCCGAGGCTAAAGCCCGACGCGAGCGCGAGACGCGCGAGAAGTCCGAGCATGAAGCCGCCGAGGCCCGCAAGCGCGACGAAGAACAGCGCCGCGCCCAGGAAGCCAATTTCAAGCGGCAATCGGAAGAAGAGGCGCGTCGCCGCCTCGCAGGCGGGGAACCCTCCGCCGCGCCGGCGACGAGCTTGGGCCGCAAACCCGGAACCATGGCCGCCGCGCCCACCGCGACGACCAGCGCTCCCACCGCCCCCGTGCGCCCGGCCGCGGTCGAACCGGCGGACCAGGTGAAGCGCGTCATTCGCCGTTCAGCCGTCTCGGCGCCTGCCGGCAAGGTGATGCTGCCGACGGCGCGACCGACGCGCGGCTCCGAACAGCGTAATCGCGGTCGGCTCACGGTCGCCACCGCGACGGCGGCCGACGATGAGCGCACACGCTCGGTCGCCGCGTTCCGTCGCCGCACCCAGCGTCTGAAGGGACATGGGCAGCAGGAGTCGAAAGAGAAGATCGCGCGCGAGATCGTGCTGCCGGAGACGATCACCATTCAGGAACTCGCCAGCCGCATGTCGGAGCGGGCCGTCGACGTCATCAAGCTCTTGATGCGTCAGGGCCGCATGGTCACCCTGACCGACACGATCGACGCCGACACCGCGCAGATCATCGCGGAGGACATGGGCCACACCGTGAGGCGCGTGGCCGAATCCGACGTCGAGGAGGGTCTGTTCGATACCGCCGAGGACTTGGGGGCTCCCGTTCCGCGCCCGGCGATCGTCACGATCATGGGGCACGTCGACCACGGCAAGACTTCGTTGCTCGACGCGATCCGCCACGCCAACGTCGTCGCGGGCGAGGCCGGCGGCATCACGCAGCATATCGGCGCCTACCAGGTCACGGCGCCGGGGGGCGCAAAGATCACCTTCATCGATACGCCGGGCCACGCGGCCTTCACCGCGATGCGCGCGCGCGGCGCCAAGGTCACCGACATCGTCGTGCTCGTCGTCGCCGCCGACGACGGCGTCATGCCGCAAACGATCGAGGCAATCCGGCACGCCAAGGCGGCCCATGCGCCCATAATCGTGGCGATCAACAAGATCGACAAGCCCGAGGCGAATCCGCAGCGCGTGATGCAGGAATTGCTGCAGCACGACGTGCAGGTGGAAGACTTCGGCGGTGAAACGCTGGCCGTCCCGGTGTCCGCCACGAAGCACACGAACCTCGACAAACTGCTGGAGGCGATCGCGCTACAGGCCGAATTGCTCGACCTCGTCGGCGATCCCGATCGCAATGCCGAGGGCACGGTGGTCGAGGCCCGCCTCGATCGCGGCCGTGGCCCCGTCGCCACCGTTCTGGTCCAGCGCGGCACGTTGCGCGTCGGCGCCCTGGTGGTCGCGGGCTCGCAATGGGGCCGCGTACGCGCCCTGCTCGACGACAAAGGCGAGGCGGTGACCGAAGCGCGGCCCTCGACGCCGGTCGAGGTCCTCGGCTTTTCTGGCGCGCCAGAGGCGGGCGACCGCGTCGCCGTCGTGGAATCGGAAGCGCGTGCGCGCGAAATCACGGAATATCGCGAGCGCCAGAAGCGCGAGAAGCTCGCCGCGCGCGGCGGCGGGATCGTGCGCACCTCGCTCAGCGACATGATGAGCAATCTGAAGACAGCGGGCCGCAAGGAATTGCCGATCGTCATCAAGGGCGACGTGCAGGGCTCGGTCGAGGCGATCACCGCCGCGATCGAGAAGCTCGGCAACGAGGAAGTCATGGCGCGCGTCATTCACGGCGGCGTCGGCGGCGTGACCGAATCGGACGTGACGCTCGCCGAGGCGTCCAAAGCCGTGATCATCGGCTTCAACGTGCGCGCCTTCAAGGAAGCGCGCGATCTGGCGGAGCAGCAGGGCATCGAGATTCGCTACTACAACATCATCTACAATCTCGTGGACGATGTGAAGGCGGCGATGTCGGGGATGCTGGCGCCGACCTTGCGCGAAACCATGCTCGGCAATGCGCAGATCCTGGAGGTTTTCTCGATTTCCAAGGTCGGCAACGTCGCGGGTTGCCGCGTCACCGACGGCGTCGTGCAGCGCGGCGCCCATGTCCGCCTGATCAGGGACAGCGTGGTGGTCCACGAAGGCAAGCTTTCGACGCTCAAGCGCTTCAAGGACGAGGTCGTGGTCGTTCAGGCCGGCCAGGAATGCGGCATGGCGTTTGAGAACTATCAGGACATGCGCAAGGCCGACGTCATCGAATGCTATACCGTCGAGGAAATCCGCCGGACGCTGTGAGCGTGGCCTAGAGGAGTTGGAGGATGCGAGGAAGCGTCACCCGCGCCGCCGAAGGCTTCGATCGCCGTGCTTTCACGGTGGACGAAGTTCTGCGCATGCAGGAGGCGGGGATCATATCGGAGGACGAGAATTTCGAGTTGATCGAAGGCGAGATCGTCCCGATGCAAGCGAAGACGCACGTGCACGAATTGCTGAAATCGGCGCTTACTATTGGCGTCGTGAAGGCGCTGCCGGACCGGCTATGGGTCGGCGTCGAGACGACGATTTATTTGACGCCTAACACCTTCGTGGAGCCGGACTTGGTCGTTTATCCACGAGGCTTTAAGCTCGAGACCGTCAAAGGCTCGGACATCGAACTGGCGATAGAGGTCGCTCTGACGAGTCTGGCGTATGATCGAGGCCTTAAGTCGAGGCTCTACGCGCGGCACAGGGTGCGTGAGTTTTGGGTCGTCGACGCGGCGCAGCGACGAACCTGGGTTCACACCGGCCCCAAAGGCGAGGGGTGGAGCAGCGTGGTCGAACTGGGACCGGAGGAAACGCTCACCTGCTCGGCGCTGCCCGGTTTCGCGTTACGTCTGGACGAAGTTTGACCGGCGGTCGCTCGACCCGGACGCGTCGGCCCCGTTCCAACCTCAGACCGTAACCCGACGGCGTCTCGGCGCCTTCCTCTCCAAGCTTTTTGTGATTTCGACCATGCCTCGTTCCGATTTCAAATCCGCCAACCCCTCGCATCGTCTCGAGCGCGTCGCGGAATCGATCCGGCACGCCTTGGCCGAAATTCTGTCGCGCGGCGATGTCGCCGATCCCGTGCTCGAGCGGCAAGTCGTGACGATACCCAGGGTTCGCATGTCGCCCGACCTCAAGCTGGCGACCGTCACCGTCATGCCGCTGGGCGGAAAGGACACGCAGAAGACGCTCGCGGCGCTCGCACAGCACAAGAAAGAGCTGCGCATGCTCGTCGCCCATCGCGTCAACTTGAAATTCGCGCCGGAGCTGCGTTTCAGCTTGGACGAGACTTTCGAGGCACAAGCCCGGATCGACGCAATTCTGAGAACTCCGGAAGTCGCGCGCGACTTGCGCGACGACGAAAACGAGGACTCGAATTGAACGAAGACCCGCAATTGCAAGCCGTGCGCGATGAAGAAGCGCCCGAGGCGCCCGCTCGCGCAAAACAGCGCGAACAACGCCGCTCGGCGCGCGCCGAGGTCAACGGCTGGGTCAATCTGGACAAACCGGTCGGCGTCACCTCGACCCAAGCGGTCGCGCAGATCAAATATCTCTTCAACGCCAAGAAGGCGGGCCATGCCGGCACACTCGACCCTTTGGCGTCGGGCGTCTTGCCGATCGCTCTCGGCGAAGCGACCAAGACGGTTTCCGTCGTCCAGGACGGGACCAAGGCCTATCGTTTCACGATCAAATGGGGCGAAGAGACCGATACCGACGACGCCGAGGGCCAAATCGTCGCGAAATCCGACGTTCGTCCGTCGGCGAGCGAGGTCGCGGCGATGTTGCCGCGCTTTCTCGGGGCGATCCAACAGACCCCGCCGACCTATTCGGCGATCAAGATCGGCGGCGAGCGCGCCTACGATCTGGCGCGCGGTGGCGCGGAGTTCGAAATCGCGCCGCGCGAAATCGTCGTTCATCGGCTCGTTCTCGTCTCGAACGAACCGGATCAGGCCGTTTTCGAGGCCGAATGCGGCAAGGGCGCCTATGTCAGGGCGATCGCCCGCGATCTGGGTCGGACGCTGGGTTGTCACGGCCATGTCGTGCTGCTCAGGCGCACTCGCGTCGGACCTTTTTGGGTCGATCGCGGTCACGGCCCGGAGGTCTTGCGCGAATCCGCCGAGGCGCGCGCGACGGCGCTATTGCCGATCGAAGCTGGCCTATCGGAACTGACCCGGGTTCCCACCGACCGCTCGGGCGCCGCGATTCTGCGCCGAGGGCAGAAACTCCTGTTGCGCGGCGCCGCGGCGCCTCCGGAAGGTCCAGCTTATTCGGTCTGTCTGGGAACGCCGATCTCGGTCGGCGTCGTCGAGGGCGGCTATTTCATCTCGACGCGTGTTTTCAATCTGCCGAACTGAACAGGTGGGGCGATGCCGCGAGTCCCATGGCCCGGCCGAGAAGGTTGCGCTCGGCTCGCCCGCTACTTCCAGGCCGCCAGCGCTTCGTTGACGACCCGGTCGCCGTCCGCGGCCTTCTCGAAAGTCAGTTTCGCAATACGGTCGTCATTTAGCAACAATGGAAAATCGAACCATCCGCGCGTCGCGATCTCGTCGACATTGCGCGCGACGTCGGCGTCGGCGCGGTTGAGGCCGATCAGGAAATAGCTGTCGTTGATCTTCACCTTGACGCCGAGCAGCGGGTCGGCGTTGGGGGATTCGTCGCGGCGCATGCGCGGCAGGTCGATGTCCTTCACGCCTTTGATGGATGAGCCTTCATCGAAGATCAGGCGAAGATCGATGGTGTGCGAAGCGGGCAACGCGGCGTCGGTGTTCTTACGAAGCGTCATCGACGCGTGCATCTTCAGGTCGGGAATATCGATATCCGCCTTGACGCCGCCGCTTCCCGGCTGGCCAGGAAGGGCCGGAGCGGCCGACCAGACGACCGTTCCTATGGTGACCGCAGGCTTTTGTGCGTCGGCGGCGGTCGCGACGAGCATCGCCGCCCGGGCGGTCACCGGCAGCGCCGCGGTGACGGTCGAGGCCGCGCCTGCCGCGCTCGACGCGGGCGCCGCCGTAGGGCTGGCCGTCGTCGCGGGCGCCGCCGTAGGGCTGACCGTCGGCGCGGGAACGACGCCGGCCGTCGTCGAGGGGGATTGAGCGGGAGACGGCGGAGGCGACGGCGACGGCGTATCGGAAGGCGCCGAGACGGGGGCGTTTCCAACGCGCTCCACGATCTTTTGACCATTCGCTGCTGGTGAAGCGGTCGGCGTGGGCTCGACGGGGTCCTTTATCGCCAGGTCTTGCGGTCTTTCGCGAAAAATGAAGGCGGCCAAGGCGATCGATCCCACCAACCCGACCACGACCGCGAGCGCTATCCAGGGCCACGGATTTTTCCGGCCGAGCCCCGCGCGGCCGGGGGCGCCGGGCCGCGGTGGGTCGGCGTCCGCGCGGGGCGGGGCGACCTCGAGCGGCGAGCCGATTCGGGGGGCGTTGTCTGGCCCCGTCGACTCGACGGTGGCGGCCGATATCGGCGGGGCGGCGGCGTTCGTTTCGGGGACTACGCCGGCGGCGAATGATGCGACGAGGGCCCCCGCGGGTGACGGCGGCGGTGGAGCAGGGCGCGGGGAAACAAGGCGCGGGGGAACAACCGCAGCCGACGCCGGCCTGGCGGCGCCAGCGCCCGACGCGAAAGCGGGAGCGGCGGCGACCGGGGCCGAACCCGACGGCGCCGCCGCTGCGCCTTTGAACCCGAGAGCGGGAGCCTTCAGGGGGGCTGCCGGTCGTGGCGCCGTGACCGGCGGCCGTGAGGGCGCCACGGGCCTGGCGGACGGCGGGGTCGGCGGCGCCGGAGCAGCGGCGGGCGCCGGAGGAGCCGCGGGCGCCGGCTCGAATTCGGCTTCGAGCCGCTTCACGGCGACGTCCAGCGCGTTCTCCTCCCGGGCGATGTCGCTCTCGGGCAGCGGAGGTTTTAGCGACCGCAGTTGCCCGATCAAAGCCTTGCGTGCGCGGTCATATATCGCCCGTCGCGCCGAAGCAGGGCTCGACTTCGGCAAATTTGAAACCGCGCGGGACAACAGCGAATAGTAGTCAGCCATGAAACGCACCACATCCACGCCGTGCTCGGCCGAGCCCCAGGGGTGAATTAGTCTTGAAAAGGATCATGAACGAGAATCGTATCGTCTCTCTCCGGGCTAGTCGATAGCAACGCAACAGGCGCCCCTATTAATTCCTCGATCCTGCGCACGTATTTTATCGCCTGGGCCGGCAAGTCAGCCCAGGATCGCGCGCCCACGGTCACGCCCTCCCAGCCTTCGATGGTCTCATAAATCGGCTCGACGCGCGCCTGAGCGGCCTGAGACGCGGGCAGATAGTCGATCTCCTTGCCGTCCAATCGATAACGCGACGCCACCTTTATCTCGTCGAAGCCATCCAGGATGTCCAGCTTGGTCAGCGCGATGCCGTCGATCCCAGATATCTTGACGCTCTGCCGCGTCAGCACGGCGTCGAACCAGCCGCAGCGGCGAGGCCGGCCCGTATTCGTGCCGAATTCGTTGCCGCGCTTGCCGATACGCGCCCCGACCTCGTCATGCAACTCGGTCGGGAAAGGCCCCCCGCCGACCCGGGTCGTGTACGCTTTGACGATGCCGAGGACGTAACCGATCGCGCGCGGTCCGAGACCCGAACCGGTCGCCGCGTTGGCGGCGACGGTGTTCGAGGAAGTGACATAGGGGTAAGTGCCGTGGTCGACGTCCAGAAGGGCGCCCTGAGCGCCCTCGAACAGGATGCGCTTACCCGCGCGCCGTTCGCGATCGAGCAGATCGAACGTCGGCGCCATGTAGGGCAGAACTCGCGGCGCGATTTCGAGCAATTCGCGCTTGATGTCCGCCGCGACCGGCGGCTCGAGGCCCAGCCCTCGCCAGAGCGGATCGTGATGAGCGAGCAGCCGTGCGATCTTGCCGTCGAGAAATTCCGGCTCGGCCAAATCCATCAGGCGTATCGCGCGCCTGCCGATCTTGTCTTCGTAGGCGGGCCCGATGCCGCGCTTGGTGGTCCCGATGGCCACGCCGCCGACCTCGCCCGATTCCCGGTGCGCGTCGAGATCGCGATAGAAGGACAGAATCAACGGGACGTTCTCGGCGATCTTGAGGTTTTGCGGAGAGACCGGCACGCCCTGGGCGCGAATGGCGTCGATCTCGCGGATGAGGTGATAGGGGTCGAGCACCACGCCGTTGCCGATGATCGACACCTTTCCGGGGCGCACGATGCCGGAGGGCAGCAACGCCAGCTTGAAGACCTTATTGCCGATCACCAGCGTATGGCCGGCGTTGTGTCCGCCCTGGAAACGCACGATCACGTCGGCCGACACCGACAGCCAATCGACGATCTTGCCCTTGCCTTCGTCGCCCCATTGAGCGCCGACCACCACGACATTCGCCATCGCCGACCCTCCTCCCGCGACGTCAAACAAAACCCCGAATCCAGCACGCAATGCGCTGGTCCGGGGCTCATTGCGCAAGTGACCTACGCGAAAGACGCGTTGGAGTAAAGACGTCGATGGGTTGCGAATATTCCTGATGCCCCGTCTTGGAACGGCCGCGTTGTGAGCCCATATCCCGCGGCGCGGGCCCGATGGCCCGAAGGGAGACCCTTATGAGCCCCGAAGAACGCCAAATGCTCGCCGACCTGTTCGAGCGCATCCGCGCCAACGCGGCGGCCCCACGCGACCCGCAGGCGGACGCCTTGATCAACGACGCCGTACGCCAGCAGCCCTACGCGCCCTACATTCTGGCCCAGACCGTATTGGTGCAGCAGCAGGCTCTCGAAGGCGCCGCCCACCGTATCTCCGAACTCGAGGCGCAGACGCGCGCATCCGCGCCCGCGCAGGAGACCAGTTTTCTCGGCAACCTCGGGCGAAGCCTGTTCGGAGGCGGCGCGGCGCCTCCGCCGCAGCCGCAGTCGCAACGCCCGAGCGGATATGATGCGAGCGCGTATCAGCGCGGCGCGCCTCAAGCCCCGCCGAGCTACGCGCCACAGCCCCCACCGGGTTACGGGCCCCCGCCGCAACCCGGTCCCTGGGGCGCCCCGGCAGCCGCGCCGGCAGGCGGGGGCTTCCTCTCCGGCGCACTCCGTACGGCGGCCGGCGTCGCCGGCGGCGTGGTGCTCGGCAACGCGCTCGAGAACATGATCGGCGGTCGTGGCGGCGGGTTGTTCGGCGGCGGCAGCGCCTTGGCGGGCGGCAAAGAAAGCGGCGGCGAGACCGTCAACAACTACTACGAGAACGCGCCCGATGCGGCCGGCCAGCATGCCGAAGACGTGCTGCAGGACCAGGACCAGGATCAGGACGACGCCCAGGACGCTCAGGACGACAGCTATGACAGCGGCTCGTCCGACAGCGGCAGTTGGGATACCTGAAACGAAGAAGCCGCCTCGCTCGGCGCGAGGCGGCTTCGCCGTCGATAAGAAAAATCAGATCACGATGACCTTCGTGCCCACGGGAACGCGGCCATAGAGGTCGATGACGTCCTCGTTCATCATGCGGATGCAGCCCGACGAAACGTTCTGACCGATGGTCGAGGGCTCGTTGGTGCCGTGGATGCGATACATCGACGATCCGAGATATAAAGCGCGGGCGCCGAGCGGATTTCCCGGACCGCCGGCCATGTGGTCTGGCAGATCCGGGCGACGCAACATCATTTCGGGCGGCGGGGTCCAGTCCGGCCATTCCGCCTTTCGCGAAATCGTCTTCACGCCCGACCATTCAAAGCCCGGCCGGCCGACTCCGATGCCGTAACGGACGGCGCGACCATTCGGCAAAACGAGAAACAGAAACTTGTGCGGCGTGTCGATGATGACCGTGCCGGCGCTCTGGACGCCCAAATAGTCGACCTCTTGCCGCCGGTATTCGCTGCTCGGTTCGCCCTCGATCGCCTGCTGGGTCTCCTGTTGCGGCGGGGCGAGCGCGGCAAGCTGACGTATCGGCGCGGCCCCGGGCGCCTGCCACGACGGCCTGGGAACATAGACCGGCTGTATTCGAGGGCGGGAGTTTGTTCCCCCCGTGAGCAAGAGCTCGATAAGGCCGCCGCCGTAGGCGCCCCCGCTCCGGGCGGCAGGCGGAGCGGTCGTTCGCAGCGGAGGGTTTTGCGGCCCCACGCCAGGAATGACGATAATATCCGACGTCGCCGCGGCGGCGGCGCCGATGCACGAGACAAGTCCTAGCAAAGGAACGGCGAAGGCGAACACGCGTCGCATGAAGAACTCCTACCCCCCACGCGACCCCATTTCCGGCCACGCACCATGGTTAATGTACGCCGTTCGAGCGAATGCGCGACCCTCTTCTGTGACGATGGTTATTTAAGATTGACGTTTTATGCTTAAGCGATTTTTACGTCTTCGCTCGCGGTCATGGCCCTGCCGGCGCGTCGTCCGCTGAGCGGATTTTCTTCGTCCCAGCCGTAGCGCAGCGTCTCGAAGCGCATTGCACGCGTATCGATCATCAGCAATCTTCCGACGAGGCCTTCGTCGCCGTCACCGAAGCCGCCGACGATTTCACGGATCGCCTCCAGCGCCATCAGCGATCCGAGCACGCCCGCCAATGCCCCCAGCACTCCCGCTTCCGCGCAGGTCGGAACGGTTCCCGGCGGCGGCGCCTCGGGAAACAGGCAGCGATAGGTCGGGTTCGGCGTGCCGTCGGCGCCGGCCGCGTAGGGCTTCAGCGTCGTCAGCGTGCCGTCGAATTCGCCGATCGCGGCGGTCACCAGCGGCCTATTCTCGAAAAAGCAGGCGTCGGAAACCGCGTAGCGGGTGGCGAAATTGTCGGAGCCGTCGAGCACGAGATCGTAGCCCGCAACGATTTCGCGCGCATTGGCGTCGTCGATGCGGCGCTCGATCTTCTCGACGAGGACATGCGGATTGATCCGCCCTATCGCCTCGGCGGCGCTGTCGACCTTGAGCCGACCGACGTCCTCGGTGGCGTGCAGCAACTGTCGGTGCAGGTTGGAAAGCGCGACGCGGTCGTCATCGACGATTCCGAGCGTTCCTACCCCCGCGCCGGCGAGATATTGCAGCGCGGGCGAGCCGAGCCCGCCCGCGCCGATCGCCAACACCCGCGCGGCCTTCAGCTTGTTCTGCCCGGGGCCGCCGACCCCGCGCAGAATGATCTGGCGGGAATAGCGCTCGATTTCTTCAGAGGAGAGTTTCATCCAGAAATTTACCGCTGTCGATGCTTCAGCGCATATGTGAAAACGAGGCCGCTCGGGCTTGTGCAGGCTGCGAGGGCGGGCGACAGTCGAACAGGGGCCCGAAACACGATGGCGATAGTCTACGAAAAACTGCTCAACCTCGCAATTCCGACGATCGAACAAACCTACGCGCCGAAGGATGCGATGCTCTACGCCCTCGGCGTCGGCCTCGGGTTGGATCCGAAGGATCGCGGCCAGCTCGACTTCGTCTTCGAGAAGAACCTGAAGGTCCTGCCGACCTTCGCCGTCGTGCTCGCGCATCCCGGCCTATGGGTCAGAGACCTCGATACGGGGATCGACGCGGTCAAGGTCGTGCATGGCGAGCAGGG
>Ga0209139_10000307_pt1 | contig 16455 bp, 15 predicted proteins | sample BogFormECP14_OM3_FD_188246 | JGI IMG/M metagenome (GOLD analysis project Ga0209139, IMG submission 188246) | Bog forest soil microbial communities from Calvert Island, British Columbia, Canada - ECP14_OM3 (SPAdes) (version 2) | ecosystem: Environmental > Aquatic > Freshwater > Wetlands > Bog ...
CTGGCTCATTGCGCTAGCCATCGTGATTGCCGCCATTTTTACGTTCTACGCCATTTCTTCCTTCCGCCGCGCGCAAAAATTATGAGCAACTCCGACGCCAAACCAAAAAGCCCGGCGGCTTCATCCTCGGTCCCGGCCGAACGCAGGGAAAAATTCACAACCCTTTCCGGCACGCCCATCGAGCGTCTCTACACCGCTGCCAATCTTCCGGATTGGTCCCCCGACGCGGCCCTCGGCTTCCCCGGCGATGCTCCCTACACCCGCGGCATTTACCCCACCATGTATCGCGGCCGCTTCTGGACCATGCGCCAGTACGCCGGATTCGGCAGCGCCGCGGAATCCAATCAGCGCTATCGCTATCTCCTCGGCAAAGGCCAGGCCGGCCTCTCCGTCGCTTTCGATCTTCCCACGCAAATCGGCATGGATTCCGACAGTCCTCTGGCCCTGGGTGAAGTCGGCAAAGTCGGCGTGGCCATTGACTCGCTCGAAGACATGGAAACGCTTTTCGACAGCATCCCGCTCGAAAAAGTTTCCACCTCCATGACGATTAACTCCACTGCCGCGATCTTGCTGTGCCTCTACGTTGCCGTGGCCAAGAAACAAGGCGCGAGTCTGCAAAAGCTTTCCGGCACCGTGCAGAACGACATTCTCAAGGAGTACATCGCGCGCGGCACGTACATCTATCCGGTGCGCCCGGCCATGCGCATCGTCACGGACATTTTTGCGTGGTGCCATGGCGAGCTGCCCAAGTGGAACACCATCTCCATCTCCGGCTATCACATTCGCGAGGCGGGCTCGACCGCCATCCAGGAAGTGGCTTTCACCCTCGCCGACGGCATCGCCTACACACAAGCCGCCATCGATGCCGGACTCAGCGTCGACGATTTCGCCCCGCAGCTCTCTTTCTTCTTCAACGCGCACAGCGACTTGCTCGAAGAGATCGCCAAATTCCGCGCCGCGCGCCGCCTGTGGGCCAAAATCATGCGCGAACGGTTTCGAGCCAAAGACCCGCGTTCGTTGCTACTGCGTTTTCACGCACAAACCGCGGGATCCTCGCTCACCGCGCAGCAACCCGAAAACAATATCGTTCGCGTAGCCATTCAAGCGCTCGCCGCGGTCCTCGGCGGCTGCCAGTCCCTGCACACCAATTCCCTCGACGAAGCCCTCGCATTACCCACAGAGGACGCTGCGCTCATCGCCCTGCGCACGCAACAAATCATCGCCAACGAAACCGGTGTGACCAATACCATCGATCCCGTCGCCGGCTCCTACGCTATCGAAGCTCTTACCAACGAAATTGAAGCGGGCGCGATCGCCTATATCGAAAAAATTGACGCCCAGGGCGGCGTCCTCCGCAGCATCGAATCCGGCTACATCCAGGGTGAAATCCAAAAAGCCGCCTACGAATTCCAGCGCGCGGTGGAAACCAAAGAACAAATCGTGGTTGGCGTTAACGATTTCGTCGCGGAAGAAGAACGTTCCATTCCCACGTTGCGCATCGATTCCGAAATCGAGCGCGCGCAAGTAGCTCGCGTACAGTCCTTGCGCGCCAAACGCGACAACACCAAAACCACCGCGGCCCTCGCCGAATTGCAGCGCCGCGCCACCACCACGGAAAATCTACTCCCCGCCATCCTCAACGCCGTCGAAGCCTACGCCACCGTCGGCGAAATTTCCGACACCCTCCGCCAAATCTTTGGCGAGTATCAGGAATCTGTGGTCATCTGACATCCGCGGTAGCTGGCCCGTCGCACAGGCTGTTTCCAGCGGGGCGGTAGTGTATTCTGGCCGCGAGTCGGCCATTTATGAAATTGATCCTCGCCTCTGCTTCGCCAAGACGCGCCGAAATTCTGCACGACGCGGGCTTCACGTTTTCCGTGATCTCGTCCGCCGTCGATGAAACGCCGTTCCCGGAAGAATCTGCCAGCGAACACGTCTCCCGCCTGGCCGCCGCCAAAGCCGAACTCGTCGGCGCCCGCGCCGTTGGCCCCGCCATTGTCATCGCCGCCGACACCGTGGTTGCGCTGGACAATCACATCCTCGGCAAACCGCACTCGGAAGAACACGCTCGCCACATGCTCGAGACCCTCTCGGGTCGCACCCACACCGTCTTAACCGGCGTCACGCTGATCCGTCTGCCGGGCGCCGAGCGCATCGAATTTGTGGAATCCACGCTGGTGCACTTCGCGCAACTTTCCGAGGAAGAAATCACCCGCTACCTGGCCACCGCAGAGCCCCACGACAAAGCCGGCGCCTACGCCATCCAGGGCCGCGCCGGCCGCTACATCCCCCGCATCGAGGGCGACTACTTCAACGTAGTCGGCCTCCCCCTAGCCCGCGTCTCCCAAGCCCTAACCGACCTCGGCTATTCGGAAGACTGATCGCGAAAAGCACCCAAATTCCTCTTGACATTTGTTAGCATCAGAGTATACTGTCGATCAGGTACCTGTTTGCCATCTCAGTAACGCCGCTCCCGAAATTTTATTGCGGCCTCTCCCAAATCAGGAACTCGAACCCGCTCCCGCTATCGACCGGCTACTTCAGGTGCGTTGGGCCTAACTTAGTGGCAGACCACGCAAGAATAACAAAACGAAGACTTTGTAACTCCTTTAAAATGATATTCTTTGCGGACCCCTCGGTGTTAAGTCCTTTCCTGACACATTCTTGCGAAAAACGCGGGGGTGGGGGGCAGAACGCCCGCCCGATCGGACCGATACTTAAGTATTCGCTTGACAATTAGCGGACCGCAGTAAATACTTAAGCGTCCACTAAACTGATGCGAATCAAGTCAGCTTGGATGGCAGCACGATTCTCAACTTATCCGAAAGCAGAAAGGAAAATGGTCATGCGCAAAGTAGTCGTTTTCAATATGGTTTCTCTCGACGGTTATTTCGTGGACGGCAAAGGTGACATGAGCTGGGCCCACAAAAATGACGACGAGTGGAACGCCTTCGTTAGCCAGAACGCTAGCGGCAGCGGCGTTCTCCTCTTCGGCAGAGTGACCTACCAGATGATGGCCAGCTACTGGCCGACGCCCATGGCGCACCAGAACTCCCCAGCCGTCGCCAAAGGCATGAACGAGATGCCCAAGATCGTCTTTTCGCGAACATTGGAATGTGCCACGTGGAACAACACCAAACTGATCAAGGGCGACCTCGCAACCGAAGTCCGAAAGTTGAAGAGCGAACCCGGACCCGACATGGTGATTCTCGGCAGCGGCAGCATCGTCTCCCAATTGGCGGAGCAAAATCTTATTGACGAATACCAGCTCGCGCTAAGCCCCATCGTTCTCGGCAAGGGCAGAACCATGTTCGAGACCGTAGACCAGAAGTTGAATTTCAAGCTCACAACCTCGCACACCTTCCACAACGGCACCGTCTTCACGTGTTACCAGCCTGTGATCTGAGCGCTCAGCGGCTCTGCGCCTCTGCGCGAGAAATCCTAATCCTCTGGTTCATCGAACAGGAGAAAAAACAATGAAAGAACGAACCGTAACTCACGGGACCTTCGTGATCGAACGCAGCTACCCTGTCCCGCCGCAACGCGTCTTCGCCGCCTTCTCCGATCCGGCGAAGAAACAACGCTGGTTTGCGGCGGGCGACGAACCCGAAATCGAATCTTTCGAGATGGATTTTCGCGTCGGCGGCACCGAACGCAAACGCTTCAAGGTCAAGCTCGGGTTCGTCTGCGAGAACAAGACCATCTATCAGGACATCGTGCCGAACAGCCGCATCATCTTCGTCTACACGATGAGCGCCGCCGGTCACGTCATGTCGTCATCGCAAGCCACCGTCGAACTATTGCCCTCCGAAAAAGGCACCGACCTCATCTTCACCGAACAGGGCGCCTTCTTTGAGAACTCAGATGGTCCCCAAGGCCGCGAACACGGCTGGGGCGTCCTACTCGACCAACTGGGAAAAGCACTGGCCAACTAGTCCACGAACGAACCGCGGAGGTAGGCCAAATGCTCAATCAACAAGCCAGCATCGACCGCGTCTTCCAAGCACTCGGCGACCCCACGCGCCGCGCCATCGTCGAGAAACTGAGCGAAGGCCCCATTTCCGTATCGCGCCTCGCAGCTCCTCTCGACATAACCCTCGCCGCCGTCGTTCAACACCTGCAAGTCCTGGAAAAAAGCGGCCTGGTGCACACCGAAAAAGTCGGCCGAGTCCGCACCTGCCGCATCGAAACCCGAGGCCTGTCCGTAGCCGAACAATGGATCGAAGAGCGCCGCTCCCTCTGGGAGAAACGCTTCGACCGCCTCGGCGATCTCCTCTCCGAACCGGAGCAAACCGAACCCGAGAAATGAGACAGAAACAGTGGGACAGCCAAACGGTTTTCCATCGCGGTTTCGTGCGATGAATCCTGGCTGTCCTCTTCCAATTTTGTCCAAACGCGTCCGAACAATCAGGCGATACACAAACCTAAAATTTTCACACAACCCTATCCGCTCCGTGGGCTCTCAAAAGTTCGTCCACTTCCGCGTAGCCTGATGGATACTCGACGCCGTCCACGGTCGCTCCCGCGTTGAGCAGCGCATCTACAGACTGCGGGCTGCGACGGTTCTTCCAGTACGAGTCAACGCAAGCGCGCACCGCAAGCGCCAACGCCGTGCGGCCCTTGCCGTCCAACGCATTCACCGCCGCACCGCGCTCAATGAGTAGCTTTACCGTCGAAGGCCACGCACGCCACGCGGCCGAATGTAGTGCCGTGCTGTTCTTCGCCACATCGAAGTAGGCGTCGCCTAATTCGGTGACGGCATTTACAGAAACGCCCAGATCCAGCAGCCGCCGCACACCGTCCGAGTTTCCCACGCCCGCGAACTCGGCGAGCAGTTTGCCTCCTCGCTGGACCAGTTCGCGCACCAGCTCCGGCGCCTCCTCCTTGATCGCCTGCACCGCGGCGTCGTCGTTCCGCGCGCACGCCGCGATGAGCCGCGCCACTCCCTGCAGCTCGATCGGAATGCCTCGCGCTTGCATCAGCTCCAGCACGTCGCCGCGCCCTCGGCGTGCCGCCATCTCGATCGCCGACATCATGCCGGAATTGGCCTCCGGCCGTGTATCGGGCTTCTCCGCGATCAGCGTTGGATCGGCGCCATGTTCGAGCAGCGCCGCAATGATGTGGATGCTGTTGTCGCGCAACACCGCGTGATGAAGCGCCGTCCTCCCCCAGCGCCCTGACCGGTTGGGGTCGGCGCCATGCTCCAGCAGCCATTTCAGTCCGTCGAAGTCGTGCCAGTCGGTCTTGCGCAGCAGCAACGTCGTCAAGCTTGCCTCGTTGAGCTTGCCGCTCTCGACGAGGATCTTCATCACCGTGTTGTCGTAGGTCTCTGGCACATGATAAGGAGTCTCACCGTCATTCGGATCGGCGCCCCGCTCGAGCAGCAGCCGCGTCAATTCCGGATGGTGTGCCAGTCCGGCTGCGCCGTAGATTGCGGCTTCCCACGAAGGATAGGGCTCGTTCGGCTCCATCCAACCCGTGTTCGCATTCGCTCCCGCGTCGAGCAAGGCCCGCGCCGACGCGACGAAGCCCTCGGACCTCGCGCGATCAAGCCGCAGATATCGGGAAAAGCAAAGATGCGTCAACGCGTCCCAGCCATGCGGGCCGCCCTTCGCCGTTGCGCTGCCAGCGTCAGCCGCGAGGAATCGGCGAACCGTAGCGGCGTCGCCGAGAACGGCCGCGGTATAGACGTTCGCGCTCGCGACGTGGGGATGCGCAGCCAGGATTGCTTCGGCCTGCTCCAGCGTCCCCGAGGCATGCCAATCGTCGCGCGGAACGCTCGCCGCCATGAGGAACGCCGCGACGGGATCGTCGACCGAAGCTACGAAACTCGCGGCGGCCTGTGCTTCGACGCGCTGTGCGAACTTCGGCCAGCTCTCGAATCCGTGTTCGCGCGCGAGGACAAATTGCGCATCCGCGAGCGCGAACTTCGCGCCGCCGATCTGCGCGTCAGGCAAGTCCGCAAAACGCGGATGCAGCTGTTTGACTCGTCGGATTGTTTCAGAATGGATAGCTTCGGAATCAGGAGACTTGCTGGATTGCGCTGCTCGAAAGAGTTTGACCAGCTCTTTCGCTTGTTTCTTGTACTGCTCAAGGCTCGGGCGAGCCGCTAGCGGCTTGGCTTCCATCACGACCTTCCTTTCGTAAATGCGCCTGGAGTCCGCCCGAATCAGGCTGAAAGAAAGTTCGTAACACGACGTGAGTACTGAAGGTGGGCACGGCCCTTTCCGCGGACTGGATGCGCCCTTCGCGCTGCCAACAATTTAGCGCTGCGCACGAATCGCGTGAATGTGGGACAGGTTTACTCTGAGCCTCGAAGGGCGTTCTTGCCTATCCGTCTTTCGCAGTGCTGCAAATAAGGCGTAGCGTAACCGGACGAACAGTCCAAAAAGCAAAAGGCGCTCTTTGCAGAGCGCCTCGGAGATCAATTTTTATGTGCAGGCAAAAAAACGTTCACGCCTTCTTTTCTTCGGCTGGCTTCTCGGCAGGAGCCGCCGCGGGAGGAGGTGCCGGCGTCGAAGATGCCTGCGCCCCAGACATACCTTCCTTAAATCCGCGCACACCTTCGCCCAGTCCGCGCATCAACTCGGGAATCTTGCGTCCCCCGAAGAGCACGAGAATCACAATCGCGACAATCAACAAATGCATTGGGCTGTCCCACATAGGACACCTACCTTTCACTTCGGGCTAAATGCGCCCGCACGCCGGGGCTGCACGGCACGTACGCCTCAAAGTATAACACGCTCATCCCCGGCCCGCCGCGTCACGCGCTCGCGATCCAGGTATTCAAGCAGTGGAATGGCGTACTTCCGTGTAATGCCCGTCAGCTCTTTGAAAACAGGCACGGAGATTCGCTCGCCCTTCGCCTTCTTATACGTAGCAAGCTGCCCCTTCAGATGAGCGAGCGCGTCGCGGTGAAAAACCAGCTCCGAACTCACGCGAACCAGGCTTTTCTCGCGCAGCAAGATTTGCAGCAGCTTCTCGGCGCGCTTGGACTCCACCGAAAGTGTCGCCAGCACTTCTTTCACCGATGGCACCGCCAGACCCGCATCCGAAAACGCCTTCGCAATTTTCTCTTTCGCGAGCGCTTCGTCGGGTTGCAGCGCAATCTCCGACCCTGCTTTTTTTACAAGTTCGCCTTGAAGGTCGAGTTTTTTCTCGGCAGCCAATTCGGCAAGCGCAGCGCGGAAGGTTTCCTCCCGAACGCGCCTTCCAAGGCTGGCGCGCAAATCCTCACGCGCAACGCCGGGCAGCAACGGATTCTCTTTGTGAAACCGCTCGACTCTTTCGGTAAGTTTGCGCCGCACCTCGTCAAACGTTTTTTTACCCAGCAGAATCAACGGCTCCGTCGAAACAGTTTTGATTCGGCCCGCAGCAACCAGATTCTGCGTGGCGTCGCGGATCTCTTTATCGAGCCAGCCCGTGCGAGCTACGATTTCGTCAAACGCCAGACCCAGCAGGGCACGCTCCGTCATGGCCGAAAGGATTTCGTCGCGCTTCCCCGTTTCCATAGTCTCCAGAAAGGCCGCGCGTCCGGTGTCACGCACCATCGGCCGCCGTGCAAGCGGATCCAGAATCACGCCGCCGCCAATCGTGATAACGGGCGAAAACTGCCGCGCGATGAACCGGTCTCCCGGGAGCAGCAGCACGTCGCCTTGCAGCCGCAGTTGACCCAGTGCGCTTTGCCCGGGCGCGAGGACGACTTGTCCGTAGAGCAAAACTTCTGCGATGGTCTCTACAGTCCCTGCGTGGAAATGCACCTTGGCACGGTGCTTCAGCTTACGGGCCGAAGGAAGCAGCGTGATCCGCACATCCATCCTGCGTGAAGTGCGAAAACGCCCCGGCGTAGCCAGCGTCATCCCGCGCTTCACTGCGTCGTGGTTGATGCCGGCGAGATTCACCGCTGTTCGCTGTCCCGCAATCGCTCGTTCGACCGATTTTCCGCCAGACTGCACGCCGCGCACGCGCAGCTTCTCTTTGCCTGGAAATAGCTCGACTTCATCCTCGGGGCGAATGCTCCCTGAAATCAACGTGCCGGTCACGACAGTTCCGAACCCTTTCATCGCAAACGCTCGATCAATCGGCAACCGGAAATAGCGTGCAGCATCTTTACCGGAAATTTCCGAAGCGGCGGTGTGCAAAGCGCTCTTCAGTTCAGTAAGTCCGGTTCCAGCCTTCGCGCTGACCGGAACGATCGGTGCCCGTTCCAGAAACGATCCGCGCAGATATTCTTCCACTTCGAGCCGCACCAGCCCGAGCATGTCCGAATCCACCAAGTCGCTCTTCGTCAGCGCCACGACTCCACGCGTAACGCCCAGCAGCCGGCAAATATCGAAATGCTCCCGCGTCTGCGGCTTGATCGATTCATCCGCCGCAATCACCAAAATCACCAAATCAACTCCCGCCGCGCCCGCCAGCATGTTGCTCACAAACCGCTCATGACCTGGCACATCCACAAGACCGAATCGCACGCCATTTTCTTCCAAGAACGCGAAGCCAAGATCGATCGTAATCCCGCGCCGCTTCTCCTCCGCGAGCCGGTCGGGATGCGTCCCGGTTAATGCCTCAACTAGGGCGGATTTGCCATGGTCGATGTGGCCGGCTGTCCCCACAATCACGCTCTTGGTCGGAATGGACATGGAGTGTCGCGGTGCGCCTGTGTAGGGGCACGGCATGCCGTGCCCGTCTTGGCAAAGTCAAACGAACTAGCAGTGTCACTTGTGATGCTACTGGAGAACGGAAGAGAGGGTCAAACTTCAAGGATCGAAGCGACCATCGCTGGAAGAAAACGTCACCTACTTAGCGGTGGCGATTTCGTCGACGATGGCTTGGGCGGCGGCGCGCGGGTCGGAGGCCGCGATGATCGGTCGGCCGACCACGAGAAAATCTGCGCCGGCTTTGATGGCTTCCGTAGGAGTTGCGGTGCGCGCCTGATCGTCGTGTTTTGGCGGGGCACCATCTTTGTCAGCTGGGCGTACGCCGGGCGTCACGATGAGGAATTCAGGGCCGCAGGCCTTGCGGATGGCTCGGGCTTCCTGGACGGAGGCCACGACGCCGTCCACACCAACTTTCTTTGCAAGCTGTGCGAGCTTCACGACGCGCGCCTTTGGCACGCCACCGATGCCGACTTCCTTCATGGTTTTCTGATCCATGCTCGTCAAGAGCGTCACGGCGAGCAAGCGAGGCCGGTCCGCACCCATAGGGACGCCCGCGCTGATGGCCTGCACTGCTGCCTCGAGCATCGCGTGGCCGCCCAGCGCATGAACGTTGACGAGCTGCACGCCCGTCATTGCCGCCGCGGAAAGCACCGCTCCGGCAACCGTGTTTGGAATGTCGTGGAATTTCAGGTCGAGAAAAATGCCGGGACCCAGCGCGGCGATCTCTTTTACGGCAGCGGGACCGGCAGCCGTAAACAACTGGTTGCCAATCTTGAACATGCCGACCAAGTCCGAGACCTGCTTCGCGAACTTGGCTGCAGAGGACAAAGAATCAAAGTCCAGTGCCACGATCAAGCTGCTGCGGGGATGGGCGTCGAAGCTCAAGGTCATGTGCGACCCCGATTTCGACGGGGTCAGTTTTTGTGTGGCAGTTCCATCAATTCGAGCCGAACCTGGTTTACGCCCGAATGAATGAGCCCAAGCTTCCGGGCCACGCGATAGGATACATCAATTTCGCGCCCTTCTTGATAAGGACCTCGGTCATTGATGCGTACTAGTTCAAACTTCCCGTTCCGGGGGTTCACCACCCGGACGATGGAGCCAAAGGGAAGGTTGGGGTGAGCGGCGGTCAAAGCTTCGCAATCGAAGCGTTCGCCGTTAGCGGTCTTCTTGCCGTTAAACCCCGGCCCATACCAGCTGGAGTTGCCCACCCAGGTCTTTATCGGCTTGACCGGCGCGCTCAAATGAGCAACAAGGGGAGCGTCCATGACTGGAACGATGAGGAACATTAGGAGAACCCATCGGAAAGCGGCCCAGAAAACAAATAGTGGTCGTCTCATAGTGTGTTCTTTGTGCTACTCATATCCAGAAAAGTGTAGCGAAAAACGGTCATTATGTCAACCAAAATCGGCGAAAATTTTCCCCCTTATCTCATTGACAGTAAACGTTTTAGCTCTGAAAAGAGCCCTCTCAAGGTCGTCCACAAGTCGCTGACTGACCGTAGGGTCAGTAAAGCTGGCCGTCCCGACCTGTACGGCGGTCGCTCCCACAGCTAGATATTGAAGCACGTCCTCGACCGTCTCTATACCGCCGACACCTAATATGGGGATCTTAATCGCCTTATTTGCTTCATAGACCAGCCGCAGCGTGATCGGTTTTATAGACGGACCCGAGAGGCCGCCAGTTTGGTTCCCGAGAAGAGACTTTCCCGTCCGCGGATCGATGGACATGGCCGGGTAGGTGTTCGCGATCGTAACGGCATCGGCACCGGCGCCCTCTGCCGCTAGAGCGATAAGTCCAATGTCTGCAACCAGCGGCGAGAGCTTTACCCAAAGCGGGCGTTTGACCGCGACCTTTCGCACCGCGCCTACCACCTCAGCAACCAGGCCCGGGTCACCGCCGAACTGCATGCCGCCCTTTTTAACGTTAGGGCAGGAGATGTTCAGCTCATAAGCGGCTAATCCATCGGCGTCCTCAAGTATCCGAATCACCTCAAGGTAGTCCTCAACGCAATAGCCGAAAACGTTGGCAATAATTGCCGTATCGAATTTTCTTAGTACCGGGAGTTTTTCTGCCACGAACGCCCGGACGCCTATGTTCTGGAGCCCAACTGCGTTCAGCATCCCGGAAGGGGTCTCGCAAAGACGGGGCGCGGGGGCGCCTTCCATGGGTTCGAGGGATAGGCCTTTGACAACAATGCCGCCGAGGCGATTCAGGTCAACAAGGTGGGCAAATTCGACGCCGTAGCCGAACGTTCCGCTAGCCGTAAGGATAGGATTCTGCAGGCGCACCGCGCCAAGCTGCACGGTCAAATCAACACCAGCTGCGGAAGTCACTTCGCGCGAAAGAATAGCACGAACCCGGCTGCGCAGGCCAAATCTCTATTTTTCTTTTGGCGTGTTCGGCGACGACTCTCTCTGGGAAAGGGCCTCAGCCATTACGTGGCCGTCGCGAGGCGCCAGCGTGATCCCGCAGAGCGAAGCCAATGTTGGGGCGATGTCCGCCGGCGTCACTTCACGGAAATACTCGCCCGACCGGATGCCGTAACCCATGAACAGAATTGGGACGTGCTGGTCATAATTGTAAGGAGTACCGTGCCCCGTGCCGTACAAGCGGGTCTTCCCAACCGGCGTGCCATCTATCAACCAGTACGGCTTTGGCACGATGAACAAATCGCCGCTGCGCCCCGGGAAATAGCTGTCGGCCATCGCTAAGCGGACCGGGCTGTCCGTCGCCGGACGATCGGCCAATTGTTCTGCGCGATAGACTTCCGCGACACCTTGTACGGTCTTGATTGCTCCTATGACGGCTGTCATCGCGCCAGCGTCGCCTTTCAATTTTTCGTAAGCTCCTGGAACGAAATAAACGTCGCTTCCCGTAATGCGCGCCACGGAAGGCTTGGGGAAACCGAGCGGCTCCACGGCCTTTTCAATTTGCTCCTGCACATCGGGTAAATGTAGGACTCCGGCGTCTGCGCCCGTTTTCTGCATGTCTTCCGGCACCGGCACCACGCCGTGGTCCGCGCTCAATACAACGATGTACCTTCCGCGGCCTACTTTTTTGTCGAGAATGGCAAAGAGTTCGCCGAGGTCCAGGTCCAGCCGCACCAAAACGTCTTGAATCTCGCGGCTCCGCGGGCCGAAAGCGTGTCCTACGTAATCGGGGGAGGAGTAGCTCACGCCGAGGAAATCCACTCCGCCGCTTTTGCCGAGCCCGAGCGACTCCACGGCGTTCTCAGCAAGCTTCGTCAGGTAGGTATCCGCAAACGGGCTAGTCGACCATTGGGAATAGAAGGCCTCGTCGGGCTCGTTGCTCGCGGCCTTTCCCCTCAACGGATGCGGAAAAGTAAGGCCCCACCCCTCCGGGGGCACAGCGCCGGTCGTTTTTTCGTCGTACCAATATGCGCTTTCGGGTAAGGAAAGCGCCCATGTCTTCCCGTAGTCAGCCTTCACGGGATGGGCTGTGGCGTAAGCCTCGATGAACGGCATCGTGCCGTAGACGCTGGACGTTACCAATCCGCCCGCGTCAAACCACGCTACTGCATCTCCCTTGTGCCCAGCCATGGTGATGGCGGCGCGCGCCTTCAGCGAGAACGTCACCACCCTCGTCGCACTGCCAGTTTGAAATTTCAGTTCTTCGGCAAACGACGGAACCAGCATTCGCCAGGCCGAGTCGCCGCCCTTTGCGCTGACGCCCGCGTAACCTGCATTCTTCGCCTGCGGATCGGCGGTGCACGTCACCACTTTCTGCGAGTCGCGGTCCCACCAGGCATTGGCGACCATGCCGTGCGTCGCCGGAAGCGCGCCAGTAGAAATTGTGGCGTGTCCCACGCAGGTTTCGGTCGCGGCATACGGGTACGCTGCATCGCGAAACCAAGCGCCTTCGTCGACGAGCCGCTTCAGGCCGCCTTTCCATTGGCTGCGAAATTTATCGACGTAGTCTGCGCGCATCTGGTCGACGACTAGCATGACTACCAACTTGGGGCGCGGTTCCGTGGCGGGCGCGGGCGTAACTTGAGCAGCCGCGGGTGGAAGGGACACCACCGCGCCGGATAGAAGAAAGATCAATGCACAAAAAGCCTTTGCGGCCATCCATTTCGGACGCGACTCGTTTGTAACCAGCATTCCCACCTCGCCAAATGTATCGCGCGAAAGTTTATCACGCGGCCTATCAGCCGTTGCTGTGACGGGCGTTCTTGCCTGTTTCGGCCTCTTCGCAGGCTCAACCAACTCGCCTGTGTCGCCGAACAGTTTGGTCCAATCTAGACACACAGGAATGTCTGTCCTACCTGCATGTCTCAAGAGGCTTGTGCTAGGATTACCCGACCATGCGCATCGTCGAAAAAGCTCAATTGATGTCCGCTTCCGAGATCGACCGCACGCTACGTCGCTTGGCCCATCAAATTGTCGAAAAGAGCGGCGGCACCAAGCACCTCGCGCTGATTGGCATTCGACGCCGCGGCGTGCCCTTGGCCCAACGCATCGCGCAAGCTATGCGCGGCATCGACGGCGTCGACGTCCCCGTCGGCACGCTGGACATTACGCTCTATCGCGACGACCTTTCGAAGGTCGCGTCCCACGCCGTCCTGCAGTCTTCCGACATTCCCTTTGGTGTTGATGGAATGGACCTCGTCCTCGTAGACGACGTTCTTTACACTGGCCGCACGATTCGCGCGGGAATGAACGGCCTCTTCGATCTTGGCCGTCCGCAACGCGTTTCTCTTTGCGTGCTGATCGACCGCGGGCACCGCGAAATGCCCATCGAAGCGCAATTCGTCGGGCGTACGGTTCAGACCAGCGACACCGAAATCATCGAAGTGCGTCTCCGCGAGATTGATGACGAAGAGCGCGTCGTTCTCGTCGACCGTCAGGAGCCATAGTTGAAGCAGGATTTTTAGCTTTCGATGCGAAGAGTGCAAATGTGACCTATCGCTTCCGCGACCTTCTGGCTCTGGAACCGCTCAACGCGGACGAACTTACGTTTCTTCTGGACCAGAGCGGACCGTTCCAAGCCATTCAGCGTAATCCTTTAAAAAAACTCGCCACTCTCCGCGGCAAAACCGTTGCCTTGGCATTTTTCGAGACTTCGACGCGCACGCGCATCAGCTTTGGCACCGCCGCCTCTCGTCTTGGCGCGGACACCATGAACCTGCAGGCGGAATCTTCCAGCGTTAAAAAGGGCGAATCGCTGCTCGACACCGTGCAAACGCTCAACGCGATGAAGCCGGATTGCCTGGTGATGCGACACGCTTCGTCTGGCGCCGCTGATTTCGTCGCGCGCCATCTCGACATTCCCGTCATTAACGCGGGCGACGGCACGCATGAACACCCTTCGCAGGGCCTTCTCGACGCGTTGACGATTCGCGACCGTCTCGGCAAAATCGACAATCTCAATGTCACCATTCTCGGCGACCTGCAACACAGCCGCGTCGCGCGCTCCAATATTCATTTACTCGGCAAATTCGGCTGCCGCTTCACGTTGTGCGGTCCGGCAATGTGGGTTCCTCGCGAACTAGAGAAAATTGGTGCGCCGGGCGTATCCATCCGCCGCGTGTTTCGGCTAGACGAAGCTCTCGAAGATGCCGACGTCGTTCTTATGCTTCGCGTGCAAACCGAGCGTATGCACGAGCCATCCATCTCCTCCGAGGATTACGTGCTGGGCTATCAGCTCAACGCTGAGCGTCTCCGTCGCGCAAAACCGAATGCGCTCGTTCTGCATCCCGGCCCGATGAATCGCGGCATCGAAATTACGCCGGAAGTCGCCGACGGCCCGCAGTCCTGCGTGCTCGAACAAGTCACAAACGGCATCGCGGTTCGCATGGCGCTGCTCTTCCTGCTGATTTCCGGCGCGCAGGAAGAGGGCCGCGATCCCGCAACCACGAACGCGAGCGCCGGCGCGGAGGAAACGCACGCGCCGCGGAATCGCCGCTCCACCGATAAAAAGGATCTTTCGCATGCTTCTGATTAAGAATGGGCGCGTCATCGACCCCGCGTCGAAGACCGATGCATCGCGCGATGTGCTGCTCGACGGCGAGAAAATCGAGGAAGTGGCCGAACCGGGAAGGCTTTCGCGCGATTTGCAAAATTGCGAGATCTTCGATGCCACTGGTCTGATCGTTGCGCCCGGCTTCATCGACATGCACGTCCATCTGCGCGAGCCCGGTCAGGAATCGTCAGAAACGATCGAGACCGGCACGCGTTCCGCAGCGCGCGGCGGCTTCACCGCCGTTTGCTGCATGCCCAACACAAAACCCGTCAACGACAACGCCAGCGTCACGCGCTTCATTCTCGACCGCGCGAAGACTGCCGCCGGCGTGCGAGTGTGGCCCATCGGCGCCGCCAGCGTTGGCAGCAAAGGCGAAGCTATCGCTGAAATTGCAGCCATGAAGGAAGCTGGCATCGTCGCGGTTTCCGATGACGGCAAACCTATTGCCACGGCAAAACTGACGCGCCAAGTCATGGAGTATTGCCGGTCGCTCGATATTCCGGTGATTGAGCACTCCGAAGACGTTTCCCTGGCCGCCGGCGCGGTGATGCGGGAAGGCGTCACGTCGTCGCGTCTCGGGCTGCGAGGGATGCCTGCCGAAGCCGAGTCGGTTTGCGTGGCGCGCGACGTCCAGCTTGTCGAGTTGACCGGCGCGCGGCTACACGTGGCACACCTCTCTGCAAAGTCTTCGCTCGAACAAGTCCGCTGGGCCAAGCAGCGCGGCCTGCGGGTGACTTGCGAAGTCACGCCCCATCATTTCACGTTGATCGACGAAGATGTTCAATACGACTCGCGCTACAAAATGAATCCGCCACTAGCCTCACGCGAAGATCGCGAAGCGCTGATCACGGGTCTGGCGGACGGCACCGTCGACGCCATCGCTACCGATCATGCACCACACGAACCCGCGCTCAAAGACGTCGAGTTCGACAAAGCTCCCTTTGGCATTCTCGGCTTCGAAACGGCCATCGCTCTCACTCTCGAGCAACTCGTTCACACGGGCCGCCTCTCGCTCATGCGCATGGTCGAACTTTTCACTTCGGGCCCCGCCCGCGTGCTCGGCATCGAACGCAAAATCGCTCCCGGCCAGCCCGCCGACCTCACGATTTTCTCCACCACGCACGAATGGACCTACGACGTAAAGCAATCGCCAAGCAAATCCCGCAACTCTCCCTTCGACGCCCGCACCTTCAAAGGCGCGCCGATTGCCGCCATCGTCGCCGGGAAAATTGCGTTTCAACGTTAGTACCCCTCACTCGTTTTCCTCAGTCTTTGTGGAACTTTTCCCCTTCTCGCGACATTACCCTTACTGAAGGACCAAGCCGTAGGGTCATCCTTCTGAGGATGACCGCGCGGCCTTAGCGCATCCCAATGCAAGACGGACTCCCAGTTCTCGTTCTAAACTCGGAGGCACTTCCTCGCCGCCCCATGAACGACACACTCTCCAGCCCAGCCAATCCCGGCGCCAGCGACGAGCAGCTCATGCTCGCCTTTACCCTCGGCTCCTCCGACGCCTTCACCGAACTTTTTCGTCGCTACAAACAACCCATCTATGGCTTCTTCCGGCGCCGCCTCTCCGATCCCAATCACGCCGAGGAGCTAACCCAGGAAACTTTTCTCGCGCTCCTCCGCGCCGCGCACCGTTACGAACCGCGCGCCCTCTTCCGCACCTATCTCTACAGTGTCAGCTTCAAAATCCTGCGCGCGCACCGGCGCAAAGCGGCCTTCCGCGCCACGTTCTTCGGGCAGCCAAAAAGCATCCCCGATCCCGCCAAACAGGACGCCACCGAATCTGGCCTCTGGGTCCGCCGCG
>Ga0209139_10000308_pt1 | contig 16360 bp, 16 predicted proteins | sample BogFormECP14_OM3_FD_188246 | JGI IMG/M metagenome (GOLD analysis project Ga0209139, IMG submission 188246) | Bog forest soil microbial communities from Calvert Island, British Columbia, Canada - ECP14_OM3 (SPAdes) (version 2) | ecosystem: Environmental > Aquatic > Freshwater > Wetlands > Bog ...
GGTTGGTGAGATCGGTGGCGATGGCGGGATCGGTGGGAGGGAGCGCTTTCTGATCGATGGCGAGAGCGCGGCGAAGGAGAGGCTCGGCTTCCTGGTATTTGCCCTCGGCGTCGAGCAGCGTGCCGAGATTGGTGAGGGTGCTGGCGATGTCGGGATCGTCGGGCGACAGGTGTTTTTGCTGGATCGCGAGGACGCGGCGGTAGAACTGCTCGGCCTGCGCGTAGTCGCCCCTTTTGCGCGCGAGGATGCCGAATTCGTTGAGGTTGTTGGCTAGTTCGAGGTCGGTGCTGCCGGGGTTGGCTTCGTGGATCTGGACGATCTTGCGGAAGACTTGTTCGGCCTGCTGGTAATCGGCGGCGTAGGTGAGGCTGACGGCGAGGTTGCTGAGCACTTGCGGGTCGTTGGGGCGGAAGGTGAGGCAGGTGCGGAAGGCGTCGGATGCCTGAGTGTAACGGCCCTGCTGGAAGAGCGCGGTGCCGAGGAAGAAGGCGGCGTCGGCTACGTTTTTCTGGTCGGCCAGCGCGCGGGGGGTGTCGGAAGAGAGTTTTTGCTGACGCTGTTCGAGTGCGCCGGTGAGCGCGGTGGAGGCGCCGGAGTAGTTGTCCTCGTACAGCGCGGCCATGCCGGCTTCGTAATGGTCGGTGGTCTTTTTGCCCCAGCCGCGGATGGCGGTGTCGACTTCGGTTGGAGTGAGGCCGTATTGGTTGGCTACGGTCGCGAGGGCTTGTTTGGGATCGGGTGGCGGCGTTTGCGGGTTCGCGTTTTTGGGAGTCTTGACGGTGTTGATTTTGGCGGCCAGGGCGGTGACAACTGAGCCATTTTCGAGGGCGGCGCGATCGCCTCGCTCGACTACGACGACGCGGATGAAGTTCTCGGGCTTGTCGGCGAAGGATGGGACCTGCACTCGGTAGTCCCATGGGGAGATGATGACGAAGTCTTTGCTGGGTGGGGAGTGGAGGATTTGTAGAGTGATCCAGTCATTGGGTGCAGCGCTTTTTGCGAGAGCGAGCTGGGCTTTGCCGTCATCGCCGGAGAGATGGCTGCCGCCGAGACCTTCGACGCCGATGTCGACCCCGCGGACGGGGCGGCGCTGCGTGTCCTGCACCTGGACGGTGAGGTAGCCGCTCTCGGCGAGTGCGGGAGAGACTGCGAGCAGCAGGATGGTGGCGGCGATGAGGTTAGGCGGTTTCAAGGCACTGATCTTTGCGGCCCGATAAATGCAATGACGATAGCTCCAGAGATTGATCACGGAAAGAGAAAAGAAAGAGAGTCGTGACGGTTATTGGTGGGTTTCCCCGGTTTCGTGCTTCTGCGAGGAAACAGCAGATCCTTCGACTCCGCTCCGCTACGCTCAGGATGACATCAGTTGGGGGAGTGTATTGGCTCCCACCCTATCGCAAAATGCGCGATAGGATGGGGCACCCCTTTTCGTGCCCCGGGTATGCGAAAACCGGGCGCGGTCCCGCAACAATTTGTTGCGAGATTAATTTTGATCTCGTCGCCGTGGTAATCGCGTGTGGCGAGCAACCGTAACCATTTTTTCCCTCATCCCCGACTCAGTGGTAACACCCTACTTCCAATTCGAAAAAGTAAACGTATGCTCTTGAGCATGATGTGTCGCACGCAGCAGAGTGCGCTGAGTTTTTTGATCATGCTGCTCATGACGGCGGGGCAGTTTTGCCGGGCCCAACAACAGATGCAGGTAAGTGCGGATGCATCGAGCAACGCCGATGCGAAAGCGCCTGCGATAGCGCCGGGAACCTACAAGATTGGCGTGGGCGATGTGCTGCATATCACGGTATGGGAAGAGCCGCAGTTTACCGAGACGGCAGTAGTGAGGCCGGATGGAAAGATTTCGGTGCCGCTGGTTTCAGATGTGGATGTATCGGGGCAGACTCCGGAGGCGGTGCAGGAGTCGTTGACGGAGAAGCTGAACAAGCTGGTGCACAAGCCGCGCGTGACGGTGGTGGTGCAGGAGATTCACAGCCGCATGGTGTTTATCACCGGGGAAGTGCAGCGGCCGGGCGCGTATCCGCTGATGGAAGCGATGAACGTAGTGCAGCTGGTGGCGCGCTCGGGTGGTTTGACGGATTTTGCGAAGCAAAAGAAAGTGTACGTTCTGCGGGCTGCGAACGGCGCGAGAGTGAACGTGAATTTGCAGAAAGTTCTGAAAGGCGACGCGCCAGAACAGAACGTGGAACTGGTGCCGGGAGACACAGTGGTGGTGCCATGAAGATTCAAAGACTGGGGCTCGTTCTGTTGCCCCTGATGCTTACCGGTGGGGCTGTGACGCTGGTAACTGCACAAACACAGCAACAAGCGCGATATGTTGCCGATGATGATAGCGGGGATTCGCATAACTATGCCATCCACAGAGCGGACAGTGAGAATCCGCGAACGACGAGTACCGCACCGTTGAGCAGCTGCGGCGATTCGTTGTCGGTCGCGCTGCAGCAGGGGACGCCGGAGTTTCCGTGCTGGGCGAATATTCGCACGGTGGAGCGCTGGAATTCGGCGGCGATTATTTCCGGCTTGCAGCCGGGAAGCGATACGACGGTCAACCTGCCGAAGTATGAGCCGTCCACATTTAATTTCACGCTGGGCGGGCTGACCGGACTCAGCTTTCCCAATGCTGGTCCGGGCAAAGCTTACGGCGGTCTGGCGGCAGGGGCGGTGACTCTTGAGCGGCGCCGCTGGCAGTTCATGGCGGAAGATGGCGGCGGACTGGCCGATTTCCAGGCGGGCGGCAACGACTACTTTGTCGGCCTGAATCGAGCGGCGGTGCGCGCGACGGGCGAGATCAGTCCGCGATGGACGTGGCAGGGGACGGCAACCAATACCTACGGGAACGATACGGCGCGTGTGGTGGCTCCGCTGGACTTTCGCCAGGTAGGCGACGCGGGCGTGCCTGCTGCTGAGACGGTTGTGTACGGGCTATACGGCGGCAAAGTTCTGACGGGCGAAGACGGCGGCAAGATTCGGTATGAAGATTCGCGGCGGTCGTACTGGGACTTCAGCGGCACGCAAACGTATATGAAATACGACGCGGACAATTTTCTGGTACAGACGGCGCGTGCGCGAGTGGAGTATCTGCATGCGCTGACGCCGGAAATGGGAATTGGCGTCTATGGCAATGGGGAGCATCAGACGGGGCCGCTCCTATGCAGCCTGGGCGGCGCGGGAGTGCGATGGGTGGATGCGTGGGGAACGCACGCGAGCTTGAATATTTCAGGCGGGGTGAGCGGAGCCAGTGCATCGTGCGGAAAGAGTGTGCAGTTTGTAGGAACGGCGGCGGTCTACGTCAAGTTTGCGCCGTCCACCGATCTGTATCTTTCCGGAGGACGCGATCTGAGCGACGGCATCCTGGAGCATACGGTGTTTCTGGGTACGGGGGCCGCGGGTGTTCGCCACTCATTTCATCGGGTTGTCGATTTGCGCGCGAGCCTGAATGGGATTCAGGGCGTCGATCCGATGACGAAGCAGTCGTATCACGGAACGTTTGTTGAGGGCAGCCTGCATTACCGGATGGGGCTGGGCTTTTCGCAAGAGATCGAGGTTCGCAGTTACAAGGTCGCGGGTACGCCAACCAATGACCGGGCAATTGCTGTTTTCACGCTGTGGTGGAGTCCAGGACGGACTACGGATGTTCCCGCAGCGCGTGCTTCACTGAAATAAATCTGCCTTCATTTTGATGTGGAGTTGAGGGAGCTATGCAAGAGAAGTCGATTCTCCTGCGCTTTCTGGCTGTGCCGCTGGGACACAAGCTTCTTGCGGTGGGCGTTGCCGTTGCGATCGGGAGCGGTTTGTTCATCTTGTCGCGGCATGCCGCGACGCAGCCCTTAGTGCCGGCGTTGCTGTCGTTTGACGAGAGCGCGGCGCAAGAGGCTGCGCCTGAGATCGCGCGCGGAAAAGAGCCGGCGGTAGCGCTGGCGCAGTCGATTCTGACCGATGAGGTTCTGAGCGGATTAGCGAATCGGCCGATTCTGTCGGTGTTCGGCCAGAAAAGCGATCCGGATCAGTTTCGTTCCCGCCTGCAGATCACGCAGCCTTCGGCCAAATCGCTGCAATTGAGCTATCGCGACACCAATCGGGAATTTTCGACGGCTACCGCGAATGCGGTGGCGAATCTGCTGGTGGCCTGGAAGCCTTCACCGCCTGCTCCCCCCGCGCCCGCGCCCGAAGCTGCGCCGCCGGCGACGCCGGCGGTCGCGCAACCGCACCGGCGCAGGCTGGTTGTGCCGCCCGCCACGGACTCCCTGCGTGATCTGGAGGCGCAATTGACGGCGATCGATCAGAAGCTTGCTGCGCTGGCAGCGGGAGCGAAACCGGCGGCTAACGCGGATACAGCTCCGAAGCCGGCGAGCGCTGAGATAGTGCAGCAGCATCTGCTGGAGGCGCAGGTCGCCGCGGCGCAAAAGAAGCTGGACGACCTGCGTCTGCGGTATACGGATGAATATCCAGATGTAGAAAAGGCAAAGGAAAATCTCGCGGAGGTCCAGCAGGAGCTGGCTGCGGCCAAGCGGTCAGCGGGCGATGCGGGAAAGGTCGTCAGTTCGGCGCCGCCGCCGAGTGCTCCCGCTGATGATGCGAGTGAGCTGCGGCAGGAGCGGGGCCAGCTGACCAATGCAATTGCAATCGAGAGACGGCGCCAGGCGATGCAGCGGCAATTGGCTGTGTTGGAGGATGAGGAAGAGGATCTTCCGGCGCAGACGGCAGCTCCTTCGCCGCAGCCTGTGCCGGTTCAGGCCCCGGTGCGCGCAGCGCTGCCGCCGGTCCTCAAGAATCCGTTCACGCTGGAGCGGCCGGCGGGGAATGCCGGAGCAAGTCGCCCCGAAAGCGGTTCGATGTTGCGCGGAGCGCTGGCAGGGATACTCTGCGGGCTGCTGTATCTGGGCGGCGCGATGTGGGGTCATCGGTATGCTGAGAATGCTCCTACATCTACACCGCTGGGGCTGAACCTTGGGACCAGCGAGGCGGAATTACCGAGACATATGGACGCCTCCGCAGAGATTGGGACGACCTGGGAGGAGGAAGTCAGAAGGGTCATCGCTCAGACCGATCTTGGGCGGCAGGAAGAAGCGTTTCTGGCTCGAGCCTCGGCGCCGGTGGATAAGCACGGTGAAAGCGCGGCGGGGCTTCAGGGGCTGCTGCACTATAACGAAGTGTCGGAGGCGATACGCGAGAAGATCAAGAGGGAGCCGAATAGCTGGATGGCGCATACCGAGGATGCACGTCTTGCGTTGACGACGGGGGATGTCGATACGGCGATCAAGAAGATCGAGCTTGCCATGACGGTGGCTCCGGAGGCAATGAAGCCGAAGCTGGATAAGATCGTGATGCAGTTGAGCAGGAATTTGAAGGTCAGCAACTAGGCTGGGCGAGTACATTACCGGGAAAAAAGAAAAAACAGATCCTTCGCTACGCTCAGGATGACACCGAGGTGTTGCACAGGATGACACCATTGGTGATGAGAGCTTCAGCTATGGCTCGCAAACGCAAAATTATCGCGCTCATCGCTACCAGCGCCGATGGCTTTATTGCCCGGCCTGATGGCTCCGTCGATTGGCTTGATCGCCCGACTCCAGAGGGCTGCTATGGAATGAGCGCGTTCTATCAATCGATAGACACGATTCTGTGGGGACGGAAGACGTATGAGATGGCGCTCGACTTTCAGAAGAAGGGCGTGCCTGGATCGGCTTTCGATACGAAGATCAAGAACTATGTTTTCACGCGCAGTCTGCCGCAATCAGGGGCGCCTGAGGGTGTGGAGATTCTGCACGGGCCAGTCAAAGCGTTCGCAACCCGGCTGCGGAAGACAAAGGGCAAAGATATCTGGATGATGGGCGGCGGCGGGATTATTGCCTCGTTTCTCGATGAAGGCGAGATCGATGAGTTCATCATGCATGTGATCCCGACATTCATCGGCGAAGGCATTCCATTGATCGCGCCGTGTCACCGCACGGTGCCGCTGAAATTGATCTCATGCACGAAGTTCCCAGATGGCGTAGTGGAGCTGCATTATGCCGTCGGCAAATCATCGAGCGCTGCCAGGCGAAGGAAAAAATAAACATCGCAAAGGTCTATACGTCGCATAAATCGACGGCCTGGCGCAGCGAGATGAGCGGGTCGCGCGTGGGGACGAACTCGTGGGCCACATAGCCCTGGAAGTTGAGAGCGGCGATAGCGCGCATGACGCCGTCCCATTGCACTTCCTGCGTGTCGTCGAGTTCGTGGCGGCCGGGGACGCCTCCGGTGTGAAAGTGGCCGAGCCACTGGATGTTCTCGCGGATAGTGGTGATGAGGTCACCTTCCATGATCTGCATGTGGTAGATGTCGTAGAGCAGCTTGACGCGCGGTGAGTTGACTTCGCTGACGACGCGCACGCCCCATGCGGTGTGGTCGCACATGTAGTCGTGATGGTCGTGCTTGCTGTTGAGCAGCTCCATGCAGATGTTGACGCCGTTGTCTTCGGCAATTTTCTTCAGGCGGTTGAGGCCGATGACGCAGTTGCGCGCGCCTTCATCGTCGGGCATGCCCTTGCGGTTGCCGGAGAAGGTGATGACGTTGGGGACTCCGGCCTTGGCGGCGAGGGGAATGTTTTTGCGGAAGGCTTCTTCGATGGCCGCGTGGTTCTCGGTGCGGTTGAGGGCGTCGGGGATGGTGCCTCCGCCGGCATAGCCCATGGAGCAGATGAGGCCGTAACGGCGCGGGACGTCCCACTCGCTGATTTCGAGAAGATCGACGGCTTTGAGGCCCATTTGCGCGGAGGCTTGGCAGAGCTGGTCGAGCGGGATGCTTTTATAGCACCAGCGCGAGACGGACTGGCGGATGCGGCCTTTGCGCGGCGTGGGCGCTTTGGTTTCCGGGACGTTTCCTGTTTCCTGGCTCATGGCGATTCCCGTCACGATAGTAGCTGCGAGGCTCGACTTCAAGAAGGTTCGGCGATTTTGCATATTCAGAAAAATCCTCTTGGGTTAGGTTCTTGCTTTCCCACCCTATGCTTCGCATAGGATGGGGCACCCGTTTTCTTGCTACTGCGAGCTAAGAAGCAGATCCTTCGCTCCGCTCAGGATGACAGCCTAAAGATTATTACTCAAACTACTCCGATGGCGATGGGTTGGGGGCGGTGAAGTCGGAGCAGCATGGCTTCTGGACGTTTGAGAATTCCATGAATTCGAGGCGCGTGCCGTCGGGGTCGAAGAGATTGAGCTGCCACTTGCCGTCGCGGCCGATCTGGGTGTGGTCGTTCGGGCTGGAGAGGCGGTTGGCGGCCTTCAGCGTGTCGAATGTCTTGGGTACGCTGATGACACCGATGGAGAGGTGATTGAGGACGCCGAGCTGTTTCTGTGACATGTCCTGAATGCCTCCGCCGGAGGGGCCGCTTGTGAGCATGTATTCGAGCCAGTCGTGGCTTTCGGGTGTTTGCTGAGAGACCCAGTCGATCTTGCCGGGCTGCATGCCGCCATACCAGTAGGGTTTGAAGTCGAGGATGGCGCGGTAGAAGGTGTCCTCTTTTTCGCGGCTGTGGACGAGCATGCCGACGTGGATGATGTGGTGGCCTACGAGGTTCGGCGCATTGACGGGCTGCGGGTTCGCGGGCGGCTGGACGAACTGGACGATGTTGCCTTCAGGGTCTTTTAGGTCGATCCAGCGGCTGCCGTCGTCGGCAAGCTCGCTCGAATGGATGATTTCGAAGCCCTTCGATCGCAGGTAGCGAGCCATTTGAACGGCGTCCGTCGTGTTGTAGGCGAGGTGATCGAGGCGGTTGGGCGAGCTTTTGTCGACGAGCGGCAGGACTTCAATGAACTGCGTGCTGTTGACGTAATAGCGCGCGCTGTGCCGGTTTTCCGGGTCGCGTCGTTTTTCGCAGCCGATGAGGTCTACGTAGTAGTGCTCCGCTGCCGCTGGATCGGCGGCGTAGACGGCGATGTGCGAGATACCGGTGATCGGAGGGCGCTGCGGAGGGGTTTGGGCTAAAGCGATTGAGCAGGCGAAGGCGAGGAGGCCGAGAGTGTATTTCATCGCCTACCAAGATACTCCGGAGGGTGGGGATTGACGAGATCGCAATGAGGGCACAGGGCGTCGGGTTAGGTTCGTGCTTTCCCACCCTATGCTTCTCACCCCATCATGCGCGGTTTTCGCGTGATGGGGTGAGAAGCATAGGATAGGGCACCCGTTTTTCGTGGCGCTGCGTGGAAAAGCAGATCCTTCGCCACGCTCAGGATGACAAGCTGGAGAGTAGCTCGATTCAAGTTCTCTGCTTGTAAGGTGTGCCCTGCATCTGGTCTTCGACTTCGCTGTCCTGTAACATCGAGTTTCCGCGGTCAGGTTGGATCGCTCTTGTTTTACCTGCTTGCACGATGAACTCTTTTCGCGCCACTCCGAATCAGCTGACCTTCCTCCGGCTGTGCATCATTCCATTTCTTGTCCTGGCGGTGCTGGACGGGCACTATCGGACAGCGTTTACCCTTTTTGTAATCGCAGGGGTGACGGATGGGCTGGATGGGCTGCTGGCGCGCGCGCTGCATCAGCGGACGCGTTTGGGGCAGTATCTTGATCCGGTAGCAGATAAGCTGCTGTTGAGCACTCTGTTTCTGGTGCTGCACCATGAAGGGTTGATCTCGCGGCGGGTGACGGTGCTGGTTTTTGGGCGCGACCTGGGCATTCTGATTGTGGCGGCGCTGCTTTATGCCGCGCTGGGAATGCGCGACTTCCGGCCAAGTATTTTCGGCAAGGGGAATACCCTGGCGCAGATTATTGCGCTGGTGACGGTGCTGCTGAGCCGTTTCTACGCGCCTGCGTGGATCCTGTTTATTCGGCACTGGTCACTGAACGCCACCATCGGGCTGACGGTCATATCCGGCGTCCAATACGCCTTTCAGGTGGCCCGGCGGCTGAGCATGCCGAACGTTGCTGCCAGCAACTAGGCGATTGCGACTCCCACCCTATCGCAAACTACGCGATAGGATGGGGCACCCAGGCTCAGGGCGAACAGCTAGGCTCAGGGCTCAGAAAATGGCTTCGATGCAGGGGGTGACGGTACTCTTGTTGCGCTACTCGTCCTCGTCGTTCAGGACGGTCTCTTCAATAGCCATGTCCTGAAATTCGTTGGAGTCGAAGACTTCGCCGCAGTCCAGGCACTCGACATATTCAACGTCCTCTTCGCGGGCTACGACGCGAACCTTGGGGTGTTTGCAGGGCGTGTTCATGGGGTAGTATCAGTCGCGAAAATCAGGTGATATCGGCAAGATTGTATATAGGACGCGTCCGATGTCAAACGGAATCGGATGAATCCTGCGTAGAAAAGCTTACGCGCGGGTGGGCTCGATGGTTCCGTAATCTCCGGATTATAAGGTCGGGCGCATTGAATTCGGACCCCAGTGGTCGTATACTTTAGTTACACCGAAAGGTTTTTTAAGGTAACACGCGTTCAATGCTGAGGCTCACGAAGAAAGCGGACTATGGATTGATGGCTCTGAAGTACCTGGCAGAGCATCCGGAGGCGACTGCGTTGAGCGCCAAGGACATAGCCGAGGCGTATCACATTCCGGCGCAGTTGCTGGCGAAGATTCTGCAGCGGCTGGCCAAGGTGGGGATGCTGAAGTCGCATGCGGGGATGAATGGTGGCTATTCGCTGCTGAAGGATCCGCGGCGGATTTCAGTGTTTGAAGTGATTTTCGCGATCGACGGGCCGCTGTTCATTACGTCGTGCTTTACGCATGAGGGAAACTGCGACCTGACGAACAGTTGTACCATCAAAGAACCATTAGCCCGAGTTAATGAAACCATCTCCAGCGTGTTGAAGAACATTCATATTTCAGATCTGGTGGAAGAAGGCCGCAGCCGGACGGTGCGCGAGTTGATAACGATCCGCAGCGTATCGGGCGCAAAGATTTTTGCAGGCGACGTAACTGGCGCGAATTGAGGAGAAAAGAAGCATGAGCAGCGTATTGGAAACGGGAAACATCAGCGCGCCGGCGGGCGTGAAGCTGCCGATCTACATGGACAACCACGCGACGACGCCGCTCGATCCGCGGGTGCTGGACGCGATGATGCCATACCTGACGAACACGTTTGGCAATGCGGCGAGCCGCAACCATTCCTTTGGATGGGAAGCCGAGAAGGCGACGGAAACGGCGCGCGAGCAGATTGCGAAGCTGATTGGCGCGACGGCGAAGGAAATAATTTTTACGTCGGGCGCGACCGAGTCGAACAACCTCGCCATTAAAGGCGTGGGCGAGATGTACCGCGAGCGCGGCAACCACATCATTACGCAGGTGACGGAGCACAAGGCGGTGCTGGATACCTGTAAGCGGATGGAGAAGGCCGGATTCCGTGTGACCTATCTGCCGGTGAAGGCAGATGGGCTGATCGATCTCGATGACCTGAAGCGCGCGATCGACGACAAGACGATTCTCGTCTCGATCATGTTTGCGAATAACGAGATTGGCGTCATCCAGCCGATTGCCGAGATTGGCAAGATTTGCCGCGAAAAAGGCGTGATCTTTCATACCGATGCGGTGCAGGCCGTGGGCAAGGTTCCGGTGGACGTGAACTCGATGAACATCGATGTGCTCTCGCTTTCCGGTCACAAGATTTATGGGCCGAAGGGTGTGGGCGCGCTGTATGTGCGCCGCAGGAATCCGCGCGTGCAGATTTCTGAGCAGATCAACGGCGGCGGGCACGAGCGCGGCATGCGGTCGGGTACGTTGAACGTTCCTGGCATTGTCGGGCTGGGCAAGGCCTGCGAGCTTGCCCGCGAAGAGATGGTGAGCGAGGACAAGCAGCTGCGCCGCCTGCGCGACAAGCTGAAGGCGAAGCTGGAATCGAGCCTGGACTATATTCATGTGAACGGTTCTATGGAGCACCGTTTGCCCGGCAACCTGAATATGAGCTTTGTGTATGTTGAGGGCGAGTCGCTGCTGATGGGGATTAACGATGTTGCAGTTTCGAGCGGTTCGGCATGCACCTCTGCGACGCTTGAGCCATCATATGTATTGAAGGCCCTTGGGCTGGGTGATGACGTGGCGCACAGCTCGATCCGGTTTGGGCTGGGACGGTTTAATACTGAGGCAGAAGTAGACTACGTAGCTGATAAGGTGATTGACATTGTGCAGAAGCTGCGCGAGTTGTCACCGCTGTACGAGATGGTGAAAGAAGGCATTGACCTGACGAAGATTCAGTGGGCGGCGCACTAATTGAGCGCGCTGTGCGCGGACGAGTAGGAAGATGAAACAGATCCTTCGACTCCGCTACGCTACGCTCAGGGTTCGCTCAGGATGACAAGTTTTTTAGTTATTAACAGGAGTTAGTTGTTAGCAGGGAATCAGAGGAGAATCTGACATGGCATATAGCGAGAAAGTAATTGATCACTACAATAATCCGCGCAACGTGGGGCAGATGGACAAGTTGAGCCAGGAAGTAGGCACGGGTCTTGTTGGCGCGCCGGAGTGCGGCGATGTGATGCGCCTACAGATTAGAGTGAATCCGGAGACGCAGGTGATCGAGGAAGCGAAGTTCAAGACCTTCGGCTGCGGCTCTGCGATTGCTTCATCTTCGCTGGCGACGGAGTGGGTGAAGGGCAAGACGGTTTCCGAAGCGATGGAGATCAAGAACACGGATATCGTGAAGGAGCTTTCGCTGCCGCCGGTGAAGATTCACTGCTCGGTGCTGGCGGAAGATGCGATTCGCGCGGCTATCGGTGACTGGAAGAAGAAGAACGGCGTTGCCGAGACGGCGAACGCGGCAGAAGTTGTCGCGGCGCGGTAAGGGTTTGTGCTCTCCCACCCTTTCGCAAACTGCGCGAAAGGATGGGGCACCCAGGTTTTGTGCTGTATTTAGGATTGGACGATGAGTGCTGAGCTGTCTGTTTTGAATGCCGAGAACCTGACGCCGAATCAAAAGGGCATACAGGTAACGGCGAGCGCGTTGAAGCGCATCCGCGTGGCGATGGTGAAAGAAGGGATTTCGCCCGCCGAGGGCGGACTGCGTCTGGGCGTGCAGGGCGGCGGCTGCTCAGGTTTGTCGTACAACATTCGCTTCGACACGCAGCCGCGGGAGCGCGACCGTATTTATCAATTCGAGGACGTGCGCGTCTTTGTCGATCCGAAGTCGTTCATCTATCTGCACGGAATGATTCTGGATTATGAAGAGACGTTGCTGCGGCAGGGCTTCAACTTCGTGAACCCGAACTCGACGAAGTCCTGCGGCTGTGGATCGTCGTTTTCATCCTAGTATGAAAAGCCGCTCGAGATAGAGCGGCTTCAATCTTTACCATGCAAATTGCTGAGCAACAATCCGTGAAGACGGCCTGCTGGTCGTGCGGCTGCGCATTGGCTGCAGGTGCGCCGTTTTGCGATGCTTGCGGGAAGGTGCAGTCTCCGGTTGCAGGTGTGACGTACTTCGATGTGTTTGGGCTACCGCGCAAGTTGGCGCTGGATACTTCTACATTGGAGCGGACGTTCTACAAGCTGAGCCGCAAGCTGCATCCGGATGTGTATGCGCGCGCGAGTGAGAAGGAGCAGCAGTGGAGCCTCGAGCAGACGTCGCTGCTGAACGATGCGTATCGCACGCTGAAGAATCCGATCACGCGCACGGAGTACTTGCTAAAACTTGAGGGTGTGGAGATTGAACAGGACCGGTCTGCGGAGAACGGGGCTAAGAAGGAATCGCGGGTCCCGCCGGATCTGCTGGAAGAAGTCTTTGAGCTGAATATGCAGCTGGAAGAGATGCGGATGAATCAGAAGATGGGTGAGGATGATCCCCAGCTGCGACAGGATTTAGAGAAGGCGAAGACGCAGTTTGAAGGACAGATGGCTGAGTCTGATTCGCAGTTGCAGGCGTTGTGGGCGAAGTGGGATGCGGTACTCGATGCTCAGGACGAGACATCAAAGAGTGGCGTGAAAGACAAGATGGTGGCTTTGCTGGATCGTCGGCGATATGTGCGGAATCTGGTGCGCGACGTGAACGAGGCGCTGGGCGGGTAGCTTTCCCACCCTTTGCTGTGCAAAGGATGGGGCACCCGGTGATCGTGGCAATTGGGGCGAAAAGCAGATTCTTCGCTACGCTCAGAATGACACACTTTGATTAGAGAAGATTGAAGATGGTGGAAGAACGCATTGTTGGAATTGATTTAGGCACGACCAACTCGCTGGTTGCGTTTATGCAAGGCGAGCAGCCGGTGGTAATTCCCGGCGAGGATGGGTCGAATCTTGTGCCTTCGGTTGTTGCATTGGCCGGTGATGGCCCGCGGAAGTTTGTTGTTGGCAACGGGGCGCGGCAGTACCTGGTCGAGACACCGGAGCGGGTAATCTATTCGGCGAAGCGCCTGATGGGACGCGGTGTTGATGATGTGCGTGAAGAGTTGAAACTCTTTCCGTTTCATCTTGCAGATGATCTGCAGGCCGGTGAAGTTCTGCGGATCAAGCTGGGCGATGAGGAGTTTACTCCGCCTGAGATTTCGGCGTATGTGCTGCGGCAGTTGAAGAAGAATGCGGAGCGCTATTTCGGCGCTTCCGTGACGAAGGCCGTGATTACCGTCCCGGCATACTTCAACGACGCGCAGCGGCAGGCGACGAAGGATGCGGGCCGCATGGCCGGGCTTGAGGTTTTGCGGCTGGTGAATGAGCCGACGGCGGCGGCGCTGGCGTATGGGCTGGATCGCAAGAAGGAAGGCATCGTTGCGGTTTACGATCTCGGCGGCGGGACCTTTGATATTTCCATTCTGAAGCTGCATGAAGGGATTTTCGAGGTCATCGCCACGAATGGCGATACGCATCTGGGCGGCGACGATATCGATAATCTGTTGATTGCGATTGCGTTCGATGACATTCAGGGTGAGTTTGGGATCGATGTTCGCACGAGCCCGGAGACTGTTCAGGCGATTCGCAAGGAAGTAATTGCGGCGAAGATTGCATTGTCATCCGAGCAGGTGGCGCGTATCGGCGTCGAGCTTCCGGATGGGAAGAAGTATCAGCGTGAGTTGCCGCGCGAGGCGTTTGAGCAGATTATCGGCGCTGTGATTGCGCGGACGATTGAGCCGTGCAAACAGGCGCTGAAAGATGCGGGTGTGACGCCGGAGCAGATTGAGGAAGTTGTGCTGGTTGGCGGATCGACGCGAATCCCGGCAGTGCGCGTGTTGACGGACGAGGTCTTTCATCTGAGCCAGCGGGGCAAGGTGCCGCACACCGAACTCAATCCCGATGAAGTGGTGGCGCTGGGCGCGGCGGTGCAGGCGAATATCCTGGGCGGCGGTTCCAAGGCCACAGAAGACATGCTGTTGCTCGATGTGACGCCGCTTTCGCTTGGGATTGAGGCGCTGGGCGGCGTGGTGGCGAAGATCATTCAGCGCAACTCGACGATTCCGGCTTCGGCGACTGAGCACTTTACTACCGGCGTCGATGGGCAGACGAACGTGGCCATTCATGTTCTGCAGGGTGAGCGCGAGTTGGCGAAGGATTGCCGATCGCTGGCGCGCTTCGATCTGAAAGGCATTCCGCCGATGTCAGCCGGGCTGCCACGTATTGAGGTGAAGTTACTGATCGATGCAAACGGAATTCTGCACGTCTCGGCGCGAGAGCAGCGGTCGGGCAAGGAAGCCGATATCGAAGTCAAGCCGACGTATGGGCTGACAGACGAGCAGGTTGAGTCGATGATTCTCGATTCGTTCGATCATGCCGAAGCGGATTTTGCGGAGCGGCAGTTGATTGAAGCGCGGAACGAGGCGGATACCATTCTGGCAGCGATCGACAAGGCTCCGAGTAATGCAGCGTGGCAGTTGCTGACGGATGAAGAGCGTGCACAGATCGGATTGTTGAAGGACGAGTTGTTTGTGCTAAAGCAGGGCGATGATCTGAAAACATTGCGTGCGGGCACGGAAGCGCTGGATAAGGCGACGCGGCGATTTGCGGAGCTGATGATGGATGCAGCGCTATCGAGCGCTATTAAGGGCGAGACGATGGATTCGGCTGGCGATAAGCTGGGTGAGGGGCCGACTGCGCCGCATCCGTTTGCGCCTGCGGAGATCAGTAAGGATTAGATTTGTGGTCTCCCACCCTTTCGCAAAATGCGCGAAAGGATGGGGCACCCGACATTTGTGGACACGACTTATGAGTAATGTGAAGACTGAGCAGGAGATTGATTTGAGTACGCCCCCCGCGCCGAATACTGTGCGCGTTACGTTTCAGCCTGAAGGGAAGACGGTGGAGTTTGAGTTCGGCACGCTGCCGTACGATCACCACGGCAAGCCGATGTCGTTTCTTGATGTGGCGGAGAATTACGGGATTTTTCTTGATCATGCCTGCGGTGGCGCGTGCGCATGCACGACTTGCCATCTGTGGATCAAAGACGGCGCGCAGGGATTGAGCGAGGCCGACGACGATGAACTGGACCGGCTGGATATGGCGGCGGATCTGCAACTCAACTCGCGGCTTGGCTGCCAGGCGGTGATCACGAAGCCGGGTGCTTATGTGGTTGAGATTCCCAAGTGGAACCGGAATTATGTTTCTGAGGGCAAGCCGCTGGCTTTGGCGGAGGAGAAATAGTTCTGCGGTCGTAGGAAGAAAGCAGATCCTTCGCGTTGCTCAGGATGACATCATTTAATAGCGAGGACGAAGATGGCGCGTGAGATTCACTGGACAGATGCGGAAGAGATTGGGATTCAGCTGCAGGAGAAGTTTCCTGATCTCGATCCGCTGACGGTGCGGTTTACCGATCTGCACAAATACGTGACGGAGCTGGACGGGTTTGCCGATGATCCGGCGAAGTCGAATGAGTCGAAGCTGGAGGCGATCCAGATGGCCTGGCACGAGGAGTTTAAGGATGCTCAGGGTTAGGCATTGTTGCTGCAGCGAGGGAAAAGCAGATCCTTCCCCTTCGCTACACTCAGGGTCAGGATGACAGCCTTGTAAGGTGTGAGTTTAAGACCAGTCGAATGCGCCGCGGAAGAGTTCAAATTCCGCGGCTTTTTCTTTTTCAAGATAAATCGAGAGGATGTCGAAGCGTGCAGCTACTTCTTTGGTGGGAAGCTGGCGCATGTAGCTGCGAGCCAAGCGGCGGAGCGTGCGGCGTTTGTCTTCATCGACGGCGGCTTCGGCTGTGGCTACGTCGCGCGTGGAGCGGGTTTTGACTTCGATGAAGCAGAGGGTGTCGCCATTCCAGGCGATGAGGTCGATGTCGCCGCGCAGACGGCCTGAGCGCCAGCCGCGTGCCACGACTGTGTACCCCTGACGGCGCAGGTAGAAAAATGCGGAAAGTTCGCCGCGTCGGCCTGTGACCAGGTGTGCTGGTTCGGACGCCCTTCGTTGCGCGGCGGCTTCGATAAATTTCTCGAAGAGATGCAGTCGCGCTGATTCAAAGATCG
>Ga0209139_10000309_pt1 | contig 16338 bp, 4 predicted proteins | sample BogFormECP14_OM3_FD_188246 | JGI IMG/M metagenome (GOLD analysis project Ga0209139, IMG submission 188246) | Bog forest soil microbial communities from Calvert Island, British Columbia, Canada - ECP14_OM3 (SPAdes) (version 2) | ecosystem: Environmental > Aquatic > Freshwater > Wetlands > Bog ...
GATCTCGCCAAGTTCGACGCGAAACCCGCGAATCTTAACCTGCTGATCGATTCGGTCGAGGAACTCGATGTTGCCATCCGCCAGGTAGCGCGCGCGATCTCCGGTCTTGTATAGTCGCGCTCCAGACTCGCCGCTGAAAGGATTGGGCACGAAATTCTCAGCGGTCAGGTCCGCTCGATTCAAATAACCGCGAGCTAGGCAGTCGCCGCCAATGTAGAGTTCTCCGGAAACTCCCACTGGAACCGGGTTACCATGCCCGTTAAGAATGTAAGTTTCGCGGTTCGCCAGAGGACGGCCGATGGGAATCCTTCGGACAGTTGAGCCCTCGCTCGATGCGACATCGAAAACAGTGGCCGTTATAGTTGTCTCCGTCGGCCCATAGGCATTGACGAGGCGGACCAACCTAAGAGGCGTTCGATTCCAAAGCTCGACGAACTCGGGCAGCATCGTGTCTCCGCCAACGATAAAGACCCGGGCCTGAATGGCAGGAACCAGCTCCGAGAGGCCAGCCCAATGCCGCGCCAGTTCATTCCAGTAACTAGTCGGAACATTCAGGACAGTGAGTCCGGATTCGGAGACCTTCTTGTGAAACTCTGTGATATCCCATACGTCGGTGCTCATCATGACCAGCCTGGCTCCGGCCACCAGCGTAGGCATAATTTGCTCCAACGAAAGATCGAAACTAAGCGAGGCAAATTGAAGCACCCGATCGCTCGAATCCAGCGCGTAGTACTTTTGACCACTAAGGCAGTGCGCTGCGATCGAAGCATGGGAAATGAGAACTCCCTTCGGCCGGCCGGTGGATCCCGAGGTGTAGATTATATAGGCGAGGTTTTCGGGAGTGGTCAGGCAGGACGGATACTCCGCGCTCGCTTGTGCGATGGTCTCCAGATCTGAATCCAGGCAGACCACCCGCGCATTGTGATGAGGCAATCCCGGCAGCAACGATGCATGCGACAGAAGGACAGGCACTTGGGCATCCTCGAGGATGAACGCGAGCCGCTCTTTCGGATAGGCGGGATCCAGCGGCACATAGACTCCGCCCGCCTTCAGAATGGCCAGCAAACCGATAACCATATCGACGGAGTGCTTCAGGCACATTGCGACTGGCGTCTCCGGTTTCACTCCCAGCAGCCGCAGATGGTTCGCAAGCTGATTGGCTCGATGATTCAGTTCTTCGTAGCTAAGTTGCTGCTCGTCGAGCACTACTGCTATCGCCGCGGGCGTTCGTTCGACCTGCGCCTCAAACAGTTGAGTAATACACGTGTCTCCCGCTTTGTCCGCTTTGGTATCGTTGAAGGTGACCAGGATGTTGCGCCGTTCTGCTTCGGATAAGAGTGGCAATTCCGAGAGGCGTCGCTCAGGAGCTGCGGCTATAACTTCCAGCAAGGACTTAAAATGAATCAGCATTCGTGCGACGGTCGCCGCTTCAAACAAATCGGTGTTGTAGGTAAGTGTGCCGAGAAGTCCTTGAGCCGTGTCGGCGAAATGCATCGTCAAATCAAAGTGAGTCGTCGCCGTATCCACTTCCACGGGGATCAGGCTCAAGCCCGGCAGCTCCATGGCCTGCAGCGGAGTATTCTGCAGCAGGAACATCACCTGGAAGAGCGGATTACGGCTTAGGTCTCTCGCCAGATGCAGTTCCTCGACCAATTTCTCAAAGGGCAGGTCTTGATGAGCATACGCTCTCAGGCACACTTCCCTGACCCGCCGCAGAAGGTCGCGAAACGTGGGATTTCCTGAAAGGCCGGTGCGCAGCACCAGCGTGTTGACAAAAAATCCTATCAGACCTTCGGTCTCCAGCCGGTTACGGTTAGCGATCGGCGTGCCGATGACGAGGTCGTCCTGATTCGTGTAGCCCTGCAGCAAGACCTGGAACGCGGCCAGCATCGTCATGAACATGGTGACCCCTTCCCGCCGGCTTAGCGCCTTCAGTCGGTCACCTACAGTTGGAGCCAATAGAATAGATTGGTGCGCGCCATGAAAAGTCTGGATGGCCGGCCGCGGATGGTCGGTGGGCAATTCAAGGATTGGAGGCGCACCCAGCAGTTGCTCTTTCCAATAGCTCAGCTGAGTCTCGAGAACCTCGCCCGCCAGCCAGTTTCGCTGCCAGTGTGCAAAGTCCGCATATTGGACCTGCATCTCAGGCAGCGATGCCGGCCTGTCAGAACAAAACGCGTCGTAGAGTATGGCCATCTCACGGATCAAAATTCCGGCTGACCAGCCATCGGTTACAATATGATGCATCGTCAGCAGCCCGACGTGATCGTTCTCGCCCAGCCGTAACACGGTGGCTCGCACGAGAGGCCCTTGGGCCAAATCGAAAGGCCGCTGTGCCTCGTTGGTCGCGAGCCGCTGAACCTCCGCCTCTCGCTCCGTCTCAGGCAACTCGCGCAAATCGAGGATTGGCAGGGCCAGCGTCAAGAGCGGCGCAATAACCTGAACCGGTCGGCCATCGACTGTGGCAAAGGTCGTTCGCAAGGACTCATGCCGCTTTACGATTTCGTTCAGACTTAGCCTGAGGGCCGCCACGTTGAGGGGCCCCTTGAGCCGAACGGCGGCGGGGAAATTATAGACTGATCCCGGTTCGAGTTGATCGATGAACCAGAGGCGCTGTTGAGCAAAGGACAAAGGCAGCTCGCCGTCCCTGGAAACCGGCACGATAGGAGGAGCCTGTAACGCCGCGCCTCGGTGCGCGTCTATCCTCTCAGCCAGGCCGGCCACGGTGGGCGTTTCGAACAGGTGTCGCAGCGGCATCTCCACTTTGAAGGCGTCGCGAATCCGGGAAACGACCTGTGTTGCCAGCAGCGAATGGCCACCTAGCTGAAAGAAGTTGTCGTGGATACCTACTCGCTGGACGCCCAGGACCTGGGCCCAAATCTCGCCGAGCAGCTCTTCGGTAGGCGTTCGGCATACCACAAAAGCCTCATCCAGCTCGGGGCGCTGAGCGTCAGGCGCCGGTAGCGCGCCACGGTCCACCTTACCGTTGGCATTCAGCGGAAAGGCGCCCAGCAGGATGAAGGCTGCGGGCATCATGTGCTCGGGCAATCTGTCCTTTAAAAAGGCACGTAGCTCACTGGCAGTAGGATGGGTCTCTCGCTGAGTCGTGACATATGCGAGCAACCGCCTATCACCTGACTCGTCTTCATGAGCCAGTACGATAGCCTCGAGCACCGCGGGATGTAGAGCGAGCGTTACTTCGATTTCTCCAAGTTCGATCCGAAAGCCACGAATCTTGACCTGATGATCGCCGCGGCCGAGATACTCGATATTTCCATCGGGTCGGTAACGCGCCACGTCTCCAGTCTTATACAACCGAGCGCCCGACCTGCCGCTGAACGGATCTGGAACGAATTTATCGCCGGTCAAATCCGGCCGTCCTACATAACCTCTCGCCAGACCTATCCCACCAATGTACAGGTGGCCGGTGACACCGACAGGAACTCGCCGAAACAAATCATCCAGAATATATACTTGCGCGTTCGGAATCGGACGGCCGATGAAGACAGTGAATTCGTCACCAGACTCTGTAACTGGCCAATAGGTAGAGTCGATGATCGTCTCAGTCGGGCCGTAAACATTGTACAGCTTGGCTCCGATGCGGCTTTGAAAGCGCTTGACAGTCTGGGGCGACAGCGCTTCGCCGCCGCACATGACAGCCCGCATGGAAGGCGTGTCTTTGAAGGCTGGCTCCTCGACGATAAGCCGCAGCAGCGACGGCACGCAGTGAAGAATTGAAATCCGTTCCCGCTGAATTGTCTCGGCCAGGTATCTGCAATCCCGGTGACCGTTGGGTTCCGTGATTACGAGCGTTCCTCCTGAAATCAGGATTGGGAAGAGCTCGCGTCCGGCCGCATCGAAGGTAATCGGCGTTTTCAAGAGACAGCGGTCCAGAGGCGATAAATTCAGAGTTTCAGCTATCCAGTTAACGGCATTAACCAGCCCACCATGTTCGACCATCACACCTTTCGGCGAGCCTGTGGAACCCGAAGTGTAGATCACATAAGCCAGATCGCGACCGCTGGTTGCCGCCGAATCTACCGGGTTCTTGTCGCTATGCCCGGCAATCGAATCCCAGTCGGTGTCCAGGCAGAGCACGCTGCTTTCATGCCGGGGCATCTTATCCGCGACACGCTGCAGCGTCAGCAGTACTGCTGCGTCGACGTCCTTCAGCATGTAGCTCAAACGATCCGCTGGATATTCGGGATCCAGTGGCACATAAGCGCCGCCAGCTTTGAGAATGCCCAGTATGCCGACGACCATCTCAAGGCTCCGGTCCATGCAAATCGCGACCGGGACGTCAGCCCTTACCCCCTGCGTTCGCAAGCGATGCGCGACTTGATTGGCGCGCGAGTTGAGCTCGGCGTATGTGAGATGCTTGCCTTCGAAGACGAGCGCGATGCTATCCGGCGTGCGCTCGACTTGTTCCTCGAACAACTGGTGAATGCATTTGTCGCTGACAGGTCCGGTGTCGACTAAGTTGAAGTCGATCAGCTGCTGCCGTTCCATTTCGCCGACGATTTCGTAGTCGTCGAGCCTAGTGTCCGGGTTGAGGGTTACACTTTGCAGCAGCGTCTGAAATTCCGCCTGTAACCGATCTACATCGTCAGCGCGAAACAGGCGGGAGTCGTAGTGAAGCTCAGTGTTGAAAGAGTCCTTCGTCCGAATGCAGCAAAGCTTAAGCGCAAATCGGTCTGAGCAGACGTATCGCTTTTGAATGACGAAGCTGACGGCGCCGGCGCAATATTCCGCGTGGTCTTCCCGGAATTCGAAACCCACAGGGAAATGAGCTAGTGAGTCGATGTCATTTTGCGATTTTGGGGAGTCGTCCCAGCCGAAGTACTCTTGCCACGCGACAGTGTCGTGCGCCGATAACTTCGTCCGCTTCAACAACTCAGTTAGTCGAAGGTCGCCTTCCAGACGGCAGATCATAGGTAAGCTCTTGCCGAACAAGCCAAGTGCCTCCTGTAACCCTTCATAAGTACGGGCGTCGGAGGTCACGCCGACAACGAAGTCTGACTGGCAGCTCAGACGCCACAACAGCATTTGCCAGCAGCTCAACAGGAGCACAGAAGGAGAGGTTTCGTATTTTCGAGCGAGCGTCGCGATATTCGCGCTCAGGTCGCGATCAAGTTGAGAGCTTAAAAGTTGCGGCGCAAATATTGAGTGTGCGGAAAAGCTTCCTTGAGCGGGTAGCCGCAATCTTTCTGTGATAGAGACGTTTTGTTCGCGCCAATATTTCCTGCCTTCCTCCGCATCTTCTGATTCCAGTAAGTCATTCTGCCACTGCGACGCGTCGGCGTACTGCAGCGGTTCGTCAGAGAGATTTTCGCCGGCCAGTACGGCCGAATAGCAGCGACTGACCTCTCTAACGAGATTGTCGAGCGAGGTCGCGTCTGCACAAAACGAGGATAGGTTGATGAGTAATGTGTGCCGGTCCGGCGACAGCGTGAGCAAAGACATGCGGATAAGCGGGCCCTTGCTCAGGTCAAAGGCCAAATCGCCCATTTCACGATATAGTCTTTCGATCGATTCTTCTTGCCGCGAAGGGTCGCAGCCGCTCAGATCATATTTGTCGGTCCGCGCCATGCACTCAGCGCTGACCACCTGAACTGGAGCATTCGCGCAAGGTGCCGACTGAAATGAGGTGCGAAGAATCTCATGTCGCTCGAAGACCCGCTGCAGAGCGCCCTCCAGGACTTGCACATCAAGACTTCCTTCGATCAGGATGGAGCACTGAGCACGATAGGGTAGGCTGCCGTCGGCTAGCTGCAACGACCAAAGATGCTTTTGCTGAGGTGAAAGCCGGAACCCTTCAGTAACTTCTGGTTGCATTCGAGTGCTTCAGCTTCCCGCCAACGCCGTCGTCTCGCAGTTGCGATGCGCTAACGGTTCTCCGCCTGGCTTGCAGTAGCTTCTGACTATTGAGTTCCCTATGCTGCGCGCGGATTTGGGCTCGCTCGTCCCGGTCGGCTTCGGCCAGCAGCTCCTTCAGGTCGTTCAATTTGGTAAGCGGCTGCTTGACCACGCTTCGCAGAAGTACTTCGAAATGCGTTGACAGTCGCGCCATCGTGGACGGATTGAACAGATCGGTGTTGTACCGCATCGAAGCAGACAGCGACTCGTGCGTTTCGATTATCAGCAGCACCAGGTCGAGGCTGGCTGCCCGGCGTTCCAAGGGAAAGGACTCCAACGCGAGACCGCCGGGATTCATGCGTATCCCGGTTTCGCCGGTGGCGAACGTCGATGCTCCCACTTCTGCGCGCCCATGCGGCTTGTCGAGCACGAACATCACCTGGCAGAGCGGTGGCCGGCTGAGATCGCGAGAAGGACGAAGCCGCTCGACCAGCAGCACAGTAGGGAAATCCTGATGCTCGAGCGCGTCGAGCACGGTGCGTCGAACTCGGTCGAGAAATTCTCCGAACGAAGGGTTTCCGGAAAGATTCGTCCTCAGGACCACGGGATTGGTGAAGAGCCCGACGATTCCCTCGAACTCGGCCCGGCTTCTGCCTACCATCGGGGTCCCGACGACTAAGTCTTCCTGGCCCGTGTGATAAGACAACGCCACCTGGAACGCCGCGAGAAGGACCATGTAGAGCGTCGCTCCATGCGCCATCGCGAGTGCCTTGAGCGCACCGCTCAACTCCGCGTCCATCGTGAAGTCGTGCGATGCTCCCTGGTAGGTCGGAAACGCAGGACGCGGCCGATCGGTCGGGAACTCCAACACCGGTAGCTGACCGGCCAATTTCTCGCCCCAGTAGGCCCACAACCGCGCTCCATCGGGACCGCCAAGCATTTCGGCCTGCCAGCGGACATAGTCGGTGTATTGAAGAGCAAGCGGCGGCAGCGCCTCCTTAACCCCGCTGCATTCCGCCGGGTACAGGACGCCGAGTTCATTCAACAGCACGGCGAGCGACCAGAAGTCGATAACTATGTGATGAACCACCAGCAGCAGAATATGTTCGCGCGCCGATCGTCTGATCAGACTCACGCGCAGCAGCGGGCCTTGTTCCAGGTCGAATGGGCGATAAGCCTCGTCGAGCAGATGGGCCTTGAGTTCGTCCTCGCTCCAGGCGGAACCGTCGACTTCCTCGAAGCGAACTTTCTGCTGTCGGTGTATCTGCTGGACGGGTTTGCCGGCGCGGGCGGGAAAAGTGGTGCGCAACGAAGGATGGCGCTCAACTATCTTCTGAAGCGCGCGCCGCAGTGCCGCAACATTTATCTCGGATGAAATTCTGGCCGCGAAATTGACGTTATAAACCGTGCTTTCCGGCGCCAGCTGGTAGAGAAACCATATCCCCTGCTGATTGTAGGACAGCGGGTAAATTAATTTCGGTTCGCTCGCATTCTTGTTAAGCAGCTGTCCCAGCAGTGCGCGTTTTTCGGCTGGCGACAGATCTGCGATGCGCCTGGAAGTGCCGTTATTCACGGGCTCCCTCCTTAGCCAGCAGCTCGGTGAGTATGGAGTTCACTTGCTCATCCGAATACTGGTCGACGTCTTGGGACGGAGCTTGGTCGACGATGTCGTTTGAAGCAACGGGCACTGGCGCGGCCGGAGCTTCCGAAGTAAGCAGACGCAGCAGTTGCGTTGCAGCCTGCTCGACGCTTGGTCCCGAGAGAAAAGTGACCATCGGGATGTTGATGCCCAAGTCCGTCGCGATCCGGTTCTTCAACTCGACTGCCATCAAGGAGTCCAGGCCTAAGTTGCTGAGCGGTTGCTGGACGTCGACCTTCGATGCGGCCTGTCCCAGCACACGAGCTACCAACTCGGTTACATAAGACTGGACCAGCTGAAAGCGCTCCGCCGGTTCCGCGGCCAGCAGCGCGGTTCGCTTCTCACTCACATCGCTTGATCGCGCTGAGCTGGCGGCTTGCTCGCCACCGAGTTCGGACAATAGTGCTGATTCCGTTCCGGCCGGATAGAACTGACGATACTTACTCCAATCAACCGGCACGACGGCGACCTGGGTCGCGCCCTGAGACAGCATCCGGCCCATCACTTCCAGCGCTTGTGCTGGCGCGATGCTCCCGATTCCCGCCATCGCGAGGCGCGCCGCGAGCCGCTTTCCTCCCGCCGTTTCCGCGAAGCCCAGCCCGTTCCACGCGCCCCAGTTGATGCTCAGCGCGGGCTGGCCGAGGGCTCGGCGATGATGTGCCAGCGCGTCGAGAAAGGCGTTGGCGGCAGCGTAGTTGCCTTGGCCCGGCTGTCCCAGCAACGAGCCGGCCGAAGAGAACATCACAAAGAAATCCAGCGGTGCGTCTGCGAGCATCTGATGCAACAGCCAGCCGCCAGTCACTTTGGGCCGCAGGACTGAATCGAACGCCTGCCCGTCGAGCTGCGCCAGCAATCCGTCGTGCAGCACTCCGGCTGCGTGCACGACGCCTCGAATCGGCGGCCAGCCTTCGGCTCGATAACTATCTATGTAGGCGCCCAACTGATCTTCATCGGCAACATCCACCGACGCCAGATGCACGCTCGCGCCCATGGCCTCCAGCTCACGAATCGCGGCGATTCGATTCGCCGGTCCGATTCCCGCTTCGATAGAGTTCCAATCCGTGCGCGGCGGCAGCTTGCTGCGCGCCATAAGGATCAGCCGTCGCGCCCCCTGCTCGACCATCCATCGCGCAACCGAAAGCCCCAGCTCACCGAGTCCACCTGTGATCAGGTAGCTACCGTCGGCGTGCCAGCTAAGAGGAGCGGACTGCGCGACGGTTCGAGGCTTGCGGATCAAACGGCCCGCGTATCGGCGTCCATCGCGGAACGCCAGTTGATCCTCTCCATCGGGACTCGAAATCTGCCTACACAGGTGAGTAGCCGCGTCTGTGGCAGCCTCCGGATTCGGGTCCAGGTCTATAAGGCCTCCCCAGAACGCGGGATGCTCTTGAGCGATCACCCGACCCAGTCCCCATAGCGGCGACTGAGCGATGTTGAGCGGCACGCTCGTGTCCCCGCCGGGCTGAGCGCCGCGCGTCGCGAGCCATAAGTGAGGCAGTTGATTGCTCTCTACTCGGGCCAGTGCCTGGACCAGGTGCAGGACACTGTTACAGCCAAGAAACTGTGCGGTCGCCAGCGAACTCGAATTGGTCTGGTCGTGGAGGCCCGCATCGAGACTCCAGAGATGGACCACTGCTCGACAGGGCGGCTGACCCTGGGCCGTCAATCCTTCGATGAGCCGGCGCATGTCGTCGGTCCGTTCGGCGTCGATGCGGAAGTGTTCGGCGTCGGTCCGTTGGTAGGATTCGCCGTGGCTGACGACTATCGATCTCTCTCCTCGATTTCTTATCTGTGCTGCCAGCTTTTCTCCGACGCCTCCGCTATCGGCGAAGATCAGCCAACTGCCCGAATCGGCTGGCGCTGAGACTACGGGTAGTTCCTTCAACCGCCACTGAAATTCGTAGAGCCAATCGTCGACGTTGGTCGTGCGACCGATGCTATCCAAACGCAAGCCGACAATTTCGACGGCTACCTTTCCGGCTTCATCGAGGAGCTGGACGTCGCCTTTGATGCTATTGGCGTCGGGTGCTTGCAGGTGGGCGTGAATCCACAGATTCGATCGATGACTGCTGTCGACTCGGATCTCGTCTATGTGAGTGGGCATGTAATTCGTTTGTTCTGCCGTCAGTGCCGAGGCGAAGGTTTGGAAGCAGGCGTCCAGCAGTTGTCGAACTGGTTCGTCCGGGGCTTTCAGCTCGGCGATTGTTTCGTTGGCGCCTCGCCACAGGCCCGCGATGGTCTGGAAGGACGGCCCATAGGTGACGCCGACTTCGCGGAGTTTCTGGTAATGGTCCGCGGCCGAGATCTGTTCGGTGCATCGAGTTTTGAGCTGCGCCAGAGATTCTTGCAGAGATTCTTTTTCGATGGCTGGCTTTGCGTCGGCGCTTAGCGATGCGGTGGCGTGCAGCGTCCAGGATTCGTTTTCGTTGGTTCGGGAGTAGATGTGAATGCTGGACGTGGCGTCGGCGTTCGGCGAGAGGACCAGTTGGGTCGCGCGCGTTTCGCCTTCAGCGACGAAGAGGGCTTTCAGGAGGTTTACGTCCTTCAGTGTGAACGAATGCGATGGGAATGCTTCGGCGCAAGCGACGAAGGCCATCTCGAGGTAGACCGCGGCGGGCAGTACGGCCACCCCTTCGATACGGTGATCGTCGAGATAGGGCAGGGTGCTGTCGAGGCTGCCTTCCCAGTAGTGAGTTTCCGATCCCGCGGATTTGAAATGGCGGCCGAGGAGCGAATGCTTGCCTCCGGCAACTTCGCGCGTGACAACCTCCGGCGCATCCATCCAGAATCTTTCGCGCTGCCATGGATAGGCGGGAAGCTGGATGGGCCGTCCTGCGACGGAGTAGATGCGGTTCCATTCGATGGGATAGCCCGTCGTGTAGAGGGCGCCTAGCGAACTGGTCAGAACTTTGTCTTCTTGTTCGTCGCGTCTCAGCGATGGAATCGCGGCGCCTTCGAGGCCGGTGTGGCGAAATTCCTGCTGGATTGCACTCAGCAGAATGGGATGCGGGCTGATTTCGAGGAAGATGTCGTGCCCGCCCGCCAGTAGTTGTTCGACCGCGGCTGAGAACAGGACTGGTTCGCGGAGGTTGCGGCTCCAATAATCCGGGTCGAGGGTCAGGTCTTCGGCGTCGTGGCCGGTTACGGTCGAGTAGAGCGGTATCGACGGATGCTTCGGCTGAATCCCTTCGATTGCGCGCTTCAAATCAGCGCGCAGCGGTTCCATATCCGGGCTGTGGGCGGCGAAGTCGACCTTGATCATGCGGCCGAAGATGTCGCGGCTCTGCAAGCGCGCGACGATCGCTTCGAGCGCGGCGGGATCGCCCGACAGCACGGTTGAAGTGGGGCCGTTGCTGACGGCGATCGACACGCGGTCTTCGTAGCCGGCGATGGCGCGCTGGGCGTCGGCGATGGAAAGGTCAACCGCCGCCATCGCGCCGCGGCCAATCGTCGGCTTGACCAGGCGGCTGCGCGTGCAGATCACGCGGACCGCGTCGTCGAGGCTGAGCGCGCCTGCCACGTGCGCGGCCGCTACTTCGCCCATGCTGTGGCCGACGACGGCGTGCGGCTCGATATCCCATGAACGCCAGAGTGCGGCGAGCGCGACCTGGATTGCGAATAGCGCTGGCTGCAGCACGTCGATTTCGCCGAGGCGCGAGCGCGATGCGTTGGCGGCTTCGAGTTCCTTCAGTATGGACCAGTCGCCGTGGGGGCGCATCGCGCGGTCGCATCGTTCGATCGCTTCGCGAAAGACCGGCTCGGTCTTGAGCAACTCACGGCCCATCCCGAACCATTGCGAGCCTTGTCCGGGGAAGACGAAGACCAGCTTGCGCTGTCGATCGGAAAGCTTGCGGCCGGATGACAGGCCGGGACGAGTCTCGCCGGCGATGAAAGCGTCGAGGGTGTCTGCCAGTTGCGCGGCGGAGTTCCCGGCTGCGGCGAGGCGATACTCATGATGACTGCGGCGCGCGCTGGCCGCGTAGCAAATGTCGTAAAGCGATCTGGCAGGCTCGGGAGCATTCAGGAAATCGCGGTAGCTTCGCGCGAGAGCCTTGAGCGCCGGTTCGCTGCGGGCCGATAACGGCAGCAGATATGTTGTATCGGCGGCGCGATTTTCCACCTCATCAGCAACTTGCGCGACCGGTTCGGATTCGGATTGAGGCGCACCTTGCACCACGACATGGACGTTGGTGCCGCCGAAGCCGAACGAACTGACGCCGGCGAGCATGGGAGTGTCCGGCGGCGCGGGCCATTCGCATAGCGCGGTGTTCACACGAAGCGGGAGCTGGTCGAAAGGAATATGAGGATTGGGCTCCTTGAAATGCAGACTCGGCGGGAGCGCTCGATGCTTGAGCGACAGCGCGACTTTGATCAATCCGGCGATGCCGGCGGCGGCTTCGAGGTGACCGAGGTTTGTTTTGACCGAGCCAAGGAGGCACGGGCTGTCGGGCCGGCGGTCGAGTGCGAGAACGGCGCCGAGCGCTTTCGCCTCGATCGGATCGCCGAGCAAAGTGCCTGTTCCATGCGCTTCGACGTACTGGACGTCGGCCGCCGCAACGCCGGCGCTCAGATAGGCGGCGCGCAACACTGCCTCCTGCGCGTGCGGATTCGGCGCCATCAGGCCATTGCTGCGGCCGTCCTGATTGACGGCGCTGCCGCGGATGACGGCGTAAATCGGATCGCGGTCCGCGAGCGCCTGCGCAAGTGGCTTCAGCACGATGACGCCGGCGCCTTCGCCGCGAACGTAGCCGTTGGCGCGGGCGTCGAAGGTTTTACAGCGACCGTCCGGCGCCATCGCGCCCGCCTTGCTGAAGTTAATCGTGATCGCGGGCGACAGGATCAGGTTGACGCCTCCCGCCAGCGCGAGCGTGGACTCTCCGCTCCGCAGGCTGTTGCAGGCTTGATGAACGGCGACCAGCGACGACGAGCAGGCGGTATCGACGGCGAGGCTCGGTCCGTGAAAATCGAAGACGTAGGAGATGCGATTGGCGGCGATGCTCAGCGCGTTGCCGGTGCCGGCGTAGGCGTCGATGCGGTTGACGTCGTTGAACTGGATGCGGCCGTAGTCGTTGTTCGAGATGCCGATGAACACGCCGGTATTGGTGCCGGCCAGACGGTCGCGCACCTGGCCGGCGTCTTCGAGCGCATCCCACGCGACCTCGAGCAACACGCGCTGCTGCGGGTCCATTCGGGCAGCCTCGCGCGGCGAGATACCAAAGAAGTGCGCGTCGAACTGGTCGACGTGGTCGATGAAGCCGCCGAAGCGCGTGACGATTTTGCCCGCGGCGGCCGGATCGGAATCGTAATATTCGTCGAGGCTGAAGCGATCAGCGGGAACTTCGCTGATGGCATCGATGCCGCCCTGCAGCAAGTCCCAGAAAGCGAGAGCATTGTTTGCGCCCGGAAAGCGGCATCCGATGCCGATGATCGCGATCGCGTCTTCGTTGCTCTCGCGAACGGGGATCGCGTTTGCATTTTCGTTAGCATGGACGGCCGGTGTCGACGAAATCTCAGGCTCGGCCAGGCGGCGCGCGAGCGCTTCAATTGTCGGGAACTCATAGGCCAGCTCGGCCGGAAGATCGCGGCCCAGCCATTCGGAGAGCTCGCCCGAGAGACTGACCAGCTCGGTCGAGCCCAGTCCGTAGCTGGCGAACGGCTCGGCGACGTCGACTTCTTCTATTTCGATTTCGAGCAGCTCGGCCAGGCGATCGACCAGCCATGCCTGGATGGTTTCCGCGCCTGCTATTGCGCGAGTGCCGTTGCGCGCGGCGCCGTGGACGACTCCGTTAGTGTGATTGGTATCCATCACTCGCTCGCCCATCACTCGCTCTGCGCGCTCCGCTCGAGCGTGCCGTCGCGAAACTGCGCCTGGCAGATGCGGCGCTGAACCTTGCCGCTTGGCGTGCGCGGGATGCCGCCCGCGCGGAGCAGCACGACGGCATGGACGCGGATGTCGTGCTGTTCGGAGACGGCGCGGCGAATGGCGCGAACGACGGCGTCGAGGCCCTCGTGGGTCCAGGGGTTGCGCCGGTACCCGTTTGCAGCGAGCGTTTGGCTGACGCCGTTGCCGCGCGGAGGATCGGCGGCCTGCCGGCGCTCCACTTCGGCGGCGACTATCAGGCGCTCGTCGTCGGTGACGTCGACCGAGAAGGCGGCGCATCCGCCGGAGCGCACCGAAGCGTGGCTTTGCTCGACGGTCAATTCGATGTCGTTGGGATAAAGGTTGCGGCCGCCGATGATGATCAGATCCTTGAGGCGGCCGGTGACGAACAATTCGCCGTCCTTGAGAAATCCGAGGTCTCCCGTGCGGAGATAAGGGCCCTCGCGCGTGTCTGACCGAAAGGCGTTGAAGGTGTATGCGGTTTCGTCGGGGCGCTTCCAGTAGCCCTGCGCCACGCTCGGACTCGACACCCAGATTTCGCCGATTTCGTCAGGCGCGCACGCGAGCATCGTCTCGGGATGAACGACGATGATTTTTGTGCCATGCATGGCGCGGCCGCAGCCGACCAGCGTCCGCACGATCTGATGAGGGTCGGAGGCGGCCGCGATGGCGTTGTGATCGAGCGCGGCGACGCGCGTCGTGCAGAGCACGGGGTCGCCGTCCACCTGGCCGCCGGAAACGATCAGCGTCGCTTCGGCCAGTCCGTAGCATGGATAGGAAGCGCGCGGACGGAAGCCGCACGAGGCGAAGGCCTCGGCAAAGCGCTTCAACGTGTCGGCGCGGACCGGTTCTGCCCCGTTGTAGGCGACGCGCCAACTGCTCAAATCGAGGCCGGCGCGCTGTTCGGGCGTAATCCGGCGCGCGCACATGTCATAGGCGAAATTGGGACCGCCGCTGATGGTGGCGTGGTAGCGCGAGATCGCCTGGATCCATCGCAAGGGGCGCTGAAGAAAGGACTGCGGCGGCATGAGAACGCATAGCCGCCCGCTGTAGATGGGCTGGATGATGCCGTTGGTAAGTCCCATGTCATGGAACACCGGCAGCCACATGACGGAGACGGAGTCGGCCGTTATCTCGAAGGCGCGCTTGATGTGGGCGCAGTTCCGCATGATGTTCTCGTGACTGACCATCACGCCGCGCGGTACTGCCGTGGAGCCGGAGGTGTATTGGAGCAGCGCGAGAGCGGAGCCGGTTACGGCGGGGTCTCGCCAATTGCTGGCGGCGTCGTCGGGAATCTGGTCGGTCGCAATCCAGCGCATCGCGCGAAGTTCGGGTGCCTGCGCGAACAGGCCCTCGACTTTGGAGAGAATCGAGGCTGTCGTGAGCACCAGCGTCGGTTGCGCGTCGCTCGCTATCGTCAGCAGGCGGGCGAGCGTGCGCTGCGGCTGTGCGATATTGAGATGCGGAACGGGGACGGCGGTAACGCCGGCATACAGGCATCCGAAGAAAGCGGAGATGAACTCGAGGCCGGCCGGATAGAGCATCAGGGCACGCTCGCCGGCGGCGCGATAACCCTGAAGCATGGCGCCGATTGCACGGGCCTGGCGGTCCAGCGCGCCGTGGGTTAGGTGGGCGCCTTCGACTTCACCGTCAACCAGGTAGCTGTAAATGCGCGCGTCGGGCTCGCGCTGTGCACGCTCGCAAAGCAGGTCGATTAGAGTGGAGGCATTGCCGTTTATTTGATTCACACGAAACCCGCCAGGCGCATTCGCCAGGCGACTCGCATTTGCGCAAAGTTACCTGAGTTGGATAGGCAAGAGGCCGAATCGCTTGGCAAGATCAGTGTTGCAGGAAGCGGGTTTGCTAGATACGAAGTGTTCCCCGGATCGGTAACTCGGTGTTCTGCGAAGAACCAAGGCGAAGCTAAATGCTTCGGTTACTTGGGCCGCGCAATGCGCAGAAGTGCGCGCGAAGGCGGTGCTAGTGTGGGACTCGGCGGTCGATTTGATACTCTGTTGCCGCGATAGTATATAGCTAGTTAGTATAGCGAGGCGCCGCTTCAACTGAGTATAGTTAGTATCTAATCATAAACATACTAAGTAACCAATTAGGGTAGCTAATTTGACAGACATTGGGTAATGAGCGTAAACTTGGATTCGTCGGAATCGTAAAACGAATCGAGCCCGACTTTGATCAAGCCCGACCGGTGGCCCTTCTTCTCGCCTTTGACCACGCTCCGCTAGACCAACGCTAATACTCCGAGACCTCAAGGCTTGAGGGAGGCCCACGTGGGACGACCTCGTTTCCATTCATTTCGCAAGACTGTGGCTGCACTTACTGTGGCTGGAGCGGTGTGCTTTGCGGCATCTGCCCCTGCCTTCGCTGCGCCGTGGCAGCATGCGTGGGGCGACTACGACAGTCATCAGCAATGGCATGACGCGGGTTGGTGGCTGCAGAACCATCACGACTGGGTAATTTCGCATCATCCGGAATGGTCTGAGAACTACGCGGCGACGCGCGGTCAGATAGGCGATTCGGACAGCATGCACGCGCGGCACTACGGCGACGGCGGATTGGATCGCATTGTCGAGGCTAACGAAAAGGCTAACGCGAGGGCGATCGAGGCCGCGAAGAACGAAGCGCGCAAGGCGCGTGTAACTTCACCTACATCCTAGAGGTATCTATATGAAGACGACCAACTCACGAAAACTGGTAATGACACTGGGCGGAATCCTGATCGCGACTGTGGCTGCGGGATGCTACGGCGGCGGAGGCTCGGGTTACTATTCGAGCCAGCCCTACGGCTACAACAGCAGCTATAGCAGCTATGGGAGTTCCTATCCTTATAGCGGTTACAGCAATGGACAGCACTATCAGCAGAACAACGTGAGCTCGTACCATGGTGGCTATCAGAACGCCGCGCGAGCCGATGAGAATCGTGACCAGCATGTTGCGAAGACTC
>Ga0209139_10000311_pt1 | contig 16314 bp, 10 predicted proteins | sample BogFormECP14_OM3_FD_188246 | JGI IMG/M metagenome (GOLD analysis project Ga0209139, IMG submission 188246) | Bog forest soil microbial communities from Calvert Island, British Columbia, Canada - ECP14_OM3 (SPAdes) (version 2) | ecosystem: Environmental > Aquatic > Freshwater > Wetlands > Bog ...
TGAAAAAACAAGTGAAGAATGTGCAACGCTGGTTTCCACAAGTGCAATAGAATCAATGCGGAGGAGTGGCAGAGTGGTTGAATGCGGCGGTCTTGAAAAATGAAAAAGGTTGTTTGCTATCTTGCTGAAAATTAACCTAATCCCTTTGCCAGCTGCAAGTTAGCGACAATTTCTAACTTTTGGCTTTGCCTCATTTTGGGCCATTTTATGCCGGCTAGTGCTACAAATCTGCTACACTCGACCGATATATACCTATAGATATATAGTAGTGTAGCAGGATTTTGATGCCTCTATGCGGATAGCAACACAACATGCTATTGAATCAACAAGATGTATTGCTCCGACATTTTTCTATTTATTGGGGAATTAACGGCAAAATCGCGCTTTAGCTCTCGGATCGATGTGGAAGAAATTCTTTCGGGCGGCGGAGGTTTGCTAATTCACCCTGACCGGTTCGCGCGGATCGATTTTCGTTTGTTTTGTTTGTGTTACGTGCTCTTCAGTTGCTCAGAAATACCCCATTTGCAGTCTAGAGTTCAGCAAGTGTTCAGCAAAAAATTGCTAGTTTCCTGCACTCTGACAGGGAGAGGCAGCAACTATTCCGGGTTCCGACGACTCGTCCGCAAGCTCTTTCGTCACTTCCTAGAACCCCGTTTCTGGCCAACCTCCGAATTGCCGACGATTCACATAGAACCGTGTGTTTCCCATGATGTTTTTTCCGGACCTCAATGTATGATTTGGCCCCGGGTAATCGAATCTAACGGAGGTCGCGCGCTACTCAGAATGATCGCTTGCAGTCCACGAGTTTCCATCGTACAGTCTTGAAGATGTCAGTTACTTCCAACCAATGCCAGCTTTGCACCGGAGCTTGTCGCGCGTGTTGTACGTGTTGCCTGCAGGTGTGCACTGGCGTCGGGGGGATCCTGATCTAGGACTTTAATCTAGAAGAGTCGTATCAAACCCACCGCCAGCGAGCCTGGCAGGTGGGATTTTTGTTTTTTGGGTCAAGTTTTTGTGCTTCACACGAGAACGAAAAGGGAAACGATGCAACGCAGCACACAAGAGATGATCGATACGCCTCCGAACGGCGCGCATGTAGGCGAGGACCCTTCGGGCGGTGAACGGCGCGGGCTCAGCCATTTGCGGACGCTGGAGACAGAGAGCATCCATATCCTGCGAGAGGCCGCCGCGGAGTTCTCAAACCCCGTCATGCTCTATTCGATCGGCAAAGACTCGTCGGTCATGCTGCGGTTGGCGCAGAAGGCATTCTTCCCCGGCCGGATTCCCTTTCCGCTTCTGCACGTCGACACCAGCTACAAGTTTCTGGAAATGATCACGTTTCGCGATTCGTACACGAAGTCGATCGGCGCGGAATTAATCGTGCATCGCAATGAAGAGGCGATCGCAGGCGGCGCGAATCCCTTCGCACTCGGTACTCAGAAGTGTTGCGGCCTGCTAAAGACAAAATCTCTGTTGGACGCTTTGCGGAAAGGCGGTTTCAACGCAGCCTTCGGCGGGGCGCGCCGCGACGAAGAAAAATCGCGCGCGAAAGAGCGGATTTACTCTTTCCGCGACGCGCACGGGCAATGGAATCCAAAGAATCAGCGCCCGGAATTGTGGAATCTCTTCAATTCGCGCATCGACAAGAACGAAAGCATCCGCGTCTTCCCGCTCTCGAACTGGACCGAACTCGATATCTGGCTGTACATCCACGTTGAAAACATTCCGATTGTGCCCCTGTATTTTGCCAAGCCGCGCGAGGTCGTCGTCCGCGGCGGTTCGCTGGTGCTCTTCCATTCCAGAGACGAAATTCTGCCGGGTGAAACCTCACAGGTTGTGAATTGCAGGATGCGCTCCCTCGGCTGCGTTCCGTGCACCGGCGCAATTCGGTCTGACGCGGATACCTTGCCGAAAATTATTGAAGAAATGGTTTCGTTTCGCAGGTCGGAACGGGAAAACCGGGCCATCGATCACGATGAAGAAGGTTCGATGGAGCTGAAGAAACGCGAGGGCTACTTCTGATGGCCTCCGTTCCGGTTATTCACGAATCCTTCGAGCAATTCCTTGACGCCGACCTCGGAAAAGAATTGTTGCGATTTACAACGGCGGGAAGCGTCGACGACGGAAAATCCACGCTGATTGGCAGGCTCTTGTACGACGCAAAAGGTGTGTATGAGGACCAGCTTGCCTCAGTCAAGAAGAGCCGTGTGAATCGGTCCAGCGGACCCATCGATTTCTCGCTGCTGACCGATGGCCTGCGTGTGGAACGCGAGCAAGGCATCACGATTGATGTTGCCTACCGGTTTTTCGCGACGGCGCGGCGCAAATTCATTATCGCGGACACGCCTGGCCACGAGCAGTACACCCGCAATATGGCGACGGGCGCGTCTACCGCCTCCCTTGCGGTGATTTTGCTGGACGGAAGCAAGGGCGTGTTGCCGCAAACAAGGCGGCATACCTATATCGCATCGTTGCTGGGGATCCCGAACATCCTGGTGGCTGTGAACAAGATGGATCTAGTCGGCTATTCGGAGGCGATTTTCCTCCAGCTGCGGCAAGAATTTCTTGCACTCGTGCAACCGTTGAATTTTTCGCTCGTACACTGCGTGCCGGTAAGTGCCCTCGATGGTGACAACATTGTAGATCGTAGCGTGAGAACCGATTGGTATTCCGGGCCGACTCTACTAGAACACCTAGAAACCGTCCCGGTGCAAGCGGCTTCGGCTCTGCCTGCTTTCCGGTTTCCCATCCAGTCAGTGATCCGGCCAGACTCCGCGTTTCGTGGCTTCGCGGGGCAAATCGCCGCAGGAATGATTCACCCGGGAGATTCAGTTGTGGCATTGCCCACGAAGCAAACCACGCGCGTGCAGGCAATCGTCACGTTTGACGGCAATTTGCAAGAAGCAGCCGCGCCCCAGTCGATCACGCTGAAGTTGGACGACGAGATCGATCTCAGCCGTGGCGACATGCTGGTTTTGCCCTCGCGACTGCCGGCGATTTCCAATCGATTCAGCGCTTCCATTGTTTGGCTCCATGAACAACCCCTGCGCAAAGACGTTGGATACTTGCTGAAGCACACGACGCGCCAGGTGAAAGCCCGCGTAACGAGCATCAGCCATCGCATCGACATCAACACGCTCACGAAGGAACCCGCGAGCGATCTAGCGATGAACGGGATTGCGTTGGTCCATATAGAAACAACCACACCTCTCTTCTTCGATCCGTATTCACTAAACCGCCAGACCGGCAGCTTCATCCTGCTGGATCCGCTCTCGAACGCCACCGTCGGCGCAGGCATGATTCGCGAGGATTTGACCCCTAAGCAGGTTTCGAACGAACAACCTGTGACTGCCGCCGAAAAAGCAGCACGATATGGACACCGTCCTGGAGTCTTTCTGCTGCCGAATCGCGCGTCGCTCGCCGATACGGCGGAACGAGCGCTGTTCGAGAACGGATTTGCAACGATCACTATCGACGGCGATCAGATACCTTCAGCGTACCTGCCGTCTCTCCTCGCCTCCGTTTGGTCCGCAGGATTGATAGTTCTTCTGGTTATCGACGAGCCCTCGCGACAGCTCGTCGATGCGCTCGAGTGCGTCGCAGGAGGTTCGCTGTTTGATCTGGGGCCGGATTCGGATCGCAAGAATCTTCAGGAGATCGCCGCGCAGGTCGTATTTCAGGCCGAAACGTTGCGAATCGGCGGCCCGCTCGAGCAATCAGAGAGAGAGTCCTCCAATGCCTGACGCGCAACTCATACAAAAGTCGGACGCCCTGAATGCTGAGGATTTGCTTCACGCGATTTTGGAGCAATCTCCGACGGCCCCGGCTTGCCTCACCTGCAGTTTTCAAGCGGAAGACATGATCGTTCTTTCACTCTTGCGGCAACGGCTTCCAAACCTTCCCGTGTTGTTTCTTGAAACTGGATATCACTTCGCCGATACCTACAGGTTTCGGGATCAGATCGCCAGAGACTGGAAGCTAAACCTCGTAAATGTGGCGCCGCAAACAACGGTTCAGCAACAGGAAGCGGAATTTGGGATCTTGCATCAATTCGACCCTGCGAAGTGCTGCCAACTTCGAAAAGTAGAGCCGCTCATGGAGTCGTTGGAGCCGTTCGAGTTGTGGTTTACGGGGCTGCGGCGTGAGCAATCGCCTACAAGGCGGAATCTCAAAAAGATCGAGCACCACAAACTACCGAGCGGCAAAACGCTCCTGAAAATCAGTCTGCTCGCGGATTGGACGTGGGCGCAGGTATGGGAGTTCACCGGTAAGCATCAACTCGTGTATCTCCCGCAATACGACCGTGGTTACCTGAGCATCGGCTGTGAGCCGTGCACTGCGATTCCCGCCTCTGGCGCCGACGCACGTTCCGGCCGCTGGGGCGGCAAGAAACTCGAATGCGGGATCCATACCTTTTCGGAGAAAACAGACGGATGAATTTTCTCCTGGGATTTGCGATCGCGTTGATCGTCGGGCTAACCGGAATCGGTGGCGGCAGCTTCACTGTGCCCGCGTTGCTGCTGATTGTTGCGCTGCCCGCGGGGGAGGCCGTGGGGACGGCTTTTGTTTTCGCAGGCGTGTTGCGGCTGGTCGCGGCGCCGTTTTATCTGGCGAGCCGCCATGTGCACTCACGCTATTTCCGGTTGCTGGTAATTGGAGCGGTGCCGGGCCTTATCCTGGGAATCTTTGTGCTGCGCGTCCTCGCAAAGCCCGCGAGCAACTCCACAGTCCTGATCATGCTGGGTCTGCTGCTGGCATTTTCATCCAGCATCACCTTCGTTCCCCGCATCCGAAACCCTCACTTCGCTTCGAACAATTCGCATTGGCTGCCATGGCTCGCTTTTCCGATCGGCGTTGAATCCGGATTCTCGTCCGCCGGCGCAGGAGCTCTCGGCACCATGCTGCTCCTGAATTACTCGGAGATGGCGCCAGCGCAGGTGGTTGGCACGGACATCTTATTCGGTCTGGTGTTGGCGGTTATTGGCAGCTTGGCGCATTGGACATTTGGATCGATCAGCACCGCGACGCTGCTGCAATTGCTGACCGGAGGATTGCCGGGCGTGGTGCTCGGTTGCTTGCTTGGCCGAAGGGTGCCTGCGCAGAGATTGAAGACAGTCGTAGCGGCCGTCGGTTTGCTAGCCGGTTTGCAATTGGTTTGGTCGGGAGTGCACTCCTTTACCTCCAAGTCCGCCGCCGTCGAAACGAAATTGAACACGCGATTGACTCGTGCGGTGCACCCATGACTCCCTTCTCCACCGCTGGGATTCTTTCAGCTCGCTTCTCCGCTACTCCTCTCCGTCTGCTCGTTGCCTGTTGTCGCTGAACCTCTCATTCGCTCCGAGCAGTAAAAACCACAGCTCGAACTGTAGTCCGGATTTCGCACCACATGCGCCTTGCGCACATAAATCAAAAACAAAACGAAATGGAGCTTGGAAATGATTTCTATAAATCTCGCAGTCTCTTCACCTAAAAAATACGAAGCGCGGGGAATCTTCGCCATGCTCGCTTCCCTATTGCTTGCTCTTTCCACTTTTGCCCAGGGGAATTCTTCGTTGTGGGGCAAGGTTACGGACGCCACCGATGCGCCGGTCTCCGGTGCCACGATCGTGATCAAGAACCTGGAGACGGACACGGAGCGCAGATTGGTGACGGACGACACGGGTCTGTTCAACGCCGCGGCCTTGTCGGTTGGACAATACGAAATTACCGCTGCCAAAACTGGCTTTCAGACCGAGCGTCGTGGCTCGATCAGACTGACTGTCGGGGAGCACGAGGAAGTCGATTTGAAGCTGCAAGTCGGCGACGTGCACCAAACTATCGAAGTTCCCGCGTTTTCCACGGCCGTCCAAATTTCGACGGAGGATTCTTCCGGCCTCGTCGGCGAGCGCGAAGTAAAAGACCTGCCCCTGAACGGACGAAGCTTCGATCAATTGCTGACGCTGAATCCCGGCATCGTCAATTACACATCACAGCGGTCCGGCGGCATCGGTACTTCAAATTCCGTGGTCGGAAATATGTTTGCCGTCTCCGGGCGCCGGCCGCAGGAGAACCTTTTTCTGCTCAATGGAGTGGAATACACAAGCGCTTCCGAGATCAACAACACACCGGGAGGCGCAAGCGGCCAATTACTGGGCGTGGATGCGGTCCGCGAATTTGCCGTCGTCACCGACACGTATGGCGCCGAATACGGCAAACGGCCGGGCGCCCAGATCAACATCGTCACTGCCAACGGCACGAACGCCTTTCATGGGTCGGTCTACGAATTTCTGCGCAACAGCATCTTTGATGCACGAAATTTCTTCGACCATGGTGACATTCCTCATTTCGAACGCAGCGTATTTGGCGGCTCGGCTGGCGGCCCGATCGTAAGAGACAAAACCTTCGTTTTCGGCAATTACGAAGGATACCGGCAGTCACTCGGCCTCAGCGACCTGACGCTCGTGCCGGACAACCCTTCCCGGGCGAGCGCGGTCCCGAGCATTCAGCCTCTGCTGGCTCTGTGGCCGGTGGCGAACGGACCGGAAATCCTGACTTCGTCCGGCACTCCCAGCGGCATTGCAAAAGCATTCAACAATCCCCTGCAGCACATTCGCGAAGATTTCGGGACGGTACGCGTGGACCAGGTGCTCACCCCGGGCGACAATTTCGCGGCGGTATATACCATCGACGACAGTACCGCCCTTTCACCGACGAGCAATCCTTTCACGTACACGAACGTAAATCTGCGTGAGCAGGTGGCCAGTCTCAGCGAAACGCACGTCTTTTCCCCAACAGTGGTAAATCGCGCCACGTTCGGCTTTTCGCGGGGCGCATTTTTCTTCGATAGCGACACGACTACAGATCTGTCCGGCTGGATTCACGAGGACCAGCCCGTCGGCGCGGTCGTTGTTGGCGGCGGAACAACTTTGAACGGCGCGTCGCAAATCACTAACGGCGGCACGAACGCCGGAAGCAACCTCACCGCCGTGCGCAATCTGTTCACCGGTGACGATCAGTTGACCATTACCCACGGAAAGCACTTGCTCAGCTTCGGCGGTTGGGTCCAACGCATTCAGGCGAACGACACTCTGATTCAGGATCAATATGGCCAGACCTCGTTTACAAACCTGCAGAGCTTCTTGCAAGGAAAGGTAAGCACCTACACCTACGCTCCTTCGTTCACGCCTCTCGGTTGGCGAACCCTGGAAGGAGCAGCCTACGCCGAGGATGCGATTCGTGTAACGTCTTCGCTCGAAGTGCGTCTTGGGTTTCGGACGGAATTCACGAATGGCTGGAATGAAGCGAACGGCCGCGCTTCGAACTATCTATTCGATCAAAACGGGGTTATCGCGACCAATCCAACCGTTGGTGGCTCCGTCTTCACGACCAACAACGCGAAGTTCCTGCCCGCCCCTCGTGCCGCACTCGCATGGGCCCCGTTCGCTTCCAAGAAAACCGCCGTGCGCGCCGGATTCGGTGTGTACTACGCTTTGCTGGACAATTTGAGCTACCGGTTGGATCAAAACGGACCGTTCAACACAGTTTATGCCGTGAAAAATATCGCGTTCTCTGCGATCACGCCGGACGCCTCATACACAGGATCAAAGGTAATTCCAAGCGGAGTCCAACCAGATTTGCGGACGCCGACCGTCGACACCTGGTCACTGAAAGTCGAGCAGCAGCTCACGCCCAGCACAACGTTCAGCGTCGGTTACATCGGCTCCCACGGTTATCACGAATTGCTTTCCGTAGATGCAAATCTGCCCACGCCTACGATTTGCCCCGCGGCACCGTGCCCGGCGGGATATCCGAACGGCGCCCTTTACTATCCGAGCAATGCGGCGCTCGAAAACAACGCGGTCTGGAACACCACCCACTGGTTTTCGCAGGGAATCAGTTCTTACAACGGATTGCAGGTGGATGTGAATCGGCGTCTCAGCGAAGATCTGCAGTTCCGCGGTGTCTACACGTTTTCGAAATCGCTCGATGACGGCGACAACATGAACACCAGCGTGGCGACAAATTCTCCAGCCTTCGTTGCGAATCCGCTGGACCCGAAGACGGACTATGGACGCGCATCGTTCGACGTGAGGAACGTCGGAGTAATCAACCTAACCTACGATTTGCCGTTCGGACGTTCCGCCGTTGCCGGAGAAAATCCATGGTTCCGAAGGTTCGCTGAGGACTGGCAGGTCAGCGCGATTCAGACGCTGCTTTCCGGCCTGCCTTTTACGCCGCAGCTTTCCTATAACCCATCGAACGACGGCGACACGCGCAATCCCGTGCGCCCTTCCGTAAATCCGAATTTTACGGGATCGATCATCGAGGGCGGGCCCAATCAATATTTCAATCCAAACGCGTTCCTTCAGCCTTTGCCGGGCACATACGGCAATGTCGGACGAAACACGCTGCAGGGGCCGAATCTCTACGAAACGGACCTTTCCGTCTCGCGGCGATTCTCGCTCACGGAACGCTTTGGCCTGCAATTCCGCGCGGAGATCTTCAACTTGTTCAACCAAGTGAACTTTAATACGCCGAACCCCGTGGTTTATGCGGCCGCCACTGGCGATCCTTCGCCAACGGCGGGCGTAATCACGTCCACAGCAACAAGCTCGCGCCAGGTGCAATTCGGATTGAAGCTTTTGTGGTGAGTCGTGGCTCGAGTGGATTCCGAGCCACGCATTATTCCTAAATGCTAGAAGCTATAGGCTTCGCCGGTGCGCGTTGAACCTTTGCGACCTCCGTCAGGAGAAACAGATCCGTGAGGAGCGCACGCAGATGAATGGAAGCGTTCAGATTGTCGATCAGCGGAGAGCCGATGGCGGGTTGCGCCAGGACCAGCTCAATGGCGGCAAGCGAATCGCTCGCGTCGCGCTGGATCACCGCGAAGAATGCGCGATATTTTTCCGCCGGATCGAGGCGTTCTTGTTTCACAGCGGTCGCACAGCTATCGGCCAAACCAGAGATGGCTTGCACGGCGCGCCCCAGATATTCGCGGATTTGTCCGCCGGACCGGCTTCCTTCATCGCTGGGAAGCCCTTGCGCCGCATAAGCCAGCATGAACTCGTAACATTCTTCGATCGTGTCGCAGCGTTCCGAGATCTCAGCCAGCATCTCTTAATCCCTCTGCGGCTTCTCCCTTGGATGCCGGCGATGAAGTAGGAGATTCGACGGGCCAGCGCTGCGGATCGTGTTCCTTCAGATAGAAGTCGCGGCTCATCCACCCGAAGATCATGGATTTCGTGATCGCGCGCTTTTCCGGACGAAGACCAAAATAGACATGCACCATGATCAATGCAATCAGTCCCACGCCAGCCAGGCCGTGCAGCACATACATCATTCCCCAAGTCATGTCGCTGAATAGGTAAGGATTGCGGGGAAAAAGGATTGTGCGCACGCGGAACATCATGAACACGCCGGTCACGATTGCAGAGAGGCCCGCGGCCATGATCGCGGCGTGATAGAGCTTGTTCTCGAGGGGATATTTGGCAAATTTATTCGGCGGCGGCGCAGACTTGCCCAGGAAACGCAGTGTTCTTCTGTACGCATCGCGCAGATCAATTTTGTCCGGCCAGATCGACCAGAAGTCCATAAAGAAGGAAGCGTGGATGATATGGAAGAGGATAGAGACAGTCAGGATCGAGCCAGCTATCCAGTGGTACGTGACCCAGTCGAACGGCATGCCCACCTTGGGGAGAAAAGCGGTAAATAGCAGGGTAAACATAGAAGCTGCCATGATCCAGTGAAAGAGCCGCGCGGTCAGCGAATGTCTGGGTACGTGCTCGGGTATGCGCGCGGCGATCAGAGGCGATCCGCTGCTCGCAAACTCCTTGGGTTTGGCGAAATATCGGAGGTATGTGGCGTGAACAATAAAAAACAGAAATCCGACAATAACCGCGACCCAAATCAGGAACCAAGCAATGTGAATCGGGACACGCTGTCCCCACGGACTGACGGCCCACTTCAGGAAGTCCATGTAGCCTCCTCCACTCCTCCAATGGCGCGCTTTACCAGATTCCGCATCAGCGGGATCTTGTACGCGTTGAACTGCAGGGGGACGGCGCCTTGCACTGCCAGTTTCCCAGCTATTTCGCCGGTTGCTGCGTTTGCCGGTTTGCCGCGGACGGAGTCCTCGACGGCTTTCAATCGCAAGGGACGAGCAGCCGCGCCATTCACGGCGATACGAATGCGTTCGATATTGTTACCCGAGACGACCATCGCTGATGCCACGTTCAAGAGTGGGAAGTCCCAGACGTTCCGGTCGCGCACTTTTTCAAAATAGAAATGCGCGCCAGCCCACGCAGAGGGGATCCGAATGGCGGTGAGCAAATCTCCGGGTTGCAAGATATGCAAGCTCGTGATGTCGATGTCCGGACCGATGAAGTAGTCTTCGGCGTCGATGACGCGTTCGCCTTTGTGAGTGCGGATCACGAATTTGGCATCGAGCGCGATGAGAGCAGGTGCGGTGTCCGAGGGATTCACGGCCACGCAGCGTTCCGCGTGCAGAATCGCGTGCTCGCGGTTGCGGCCTTCCGGCGTATCGGCATAACAAATGTTTCCACCGGCGCGGTAACAGGGCCAGCCGGCACGGTAATACCAGCAACGCGCGTCTTGCGAAACATTGCCGCCGATGGTGCCCTGGTTGCGGATTTGCGGCGAGGCGACCAATTCCGCGCTGTCCGCCAGCAACTTGTACTTTTCTTTGATGAGAGGATGCTCGACTACTTCTGTGAGCGTGGTCATCGCGCCGATCTCGATGTTGTCGGCGGTGCTGCGAATTCCCTTAAGCTCGGCGATTCCGCTTAAATCAACTACGACCTTGGGTTTTTTTATGCGGTCCTTGAGCCAGTCGAAACTATCCATGCCTCCAGCCAGGACCCAGCCATCGCGTCCTTGCTGCTCGAGCAACTTTTGCGCATCAGCAATAGAGCTTGGCTGCAACAATTCAAATGCTGGCATAACATCTCGAATTACGGCCATAGGCTCTCCTTTCGCATCTCCACTAAATGTGTGCCATCAAGGGATGTTGCATGGGTCGTCCCGATTCGAGTGAAGTCAGGATGGTGTCGGCGTTGACAGGTGCGCGGCGGAAAATTTCGTCTCCCAATGCATCCGAGAGTGCGTTTAGGATGGCGGCACAGCCGCCACCCACGGGAGGCTCGCCGACACCACGTGCCCCCACTGGAGTTTCCGGATCGGGAATATCCACCGCCGCCCATTGCATGTTCACAGGCACATCGAGAATCGTTGGAGGCTTGTTCTGATAGAAGCGCGTCGAAAGCATGGCGCCGTAATGCGGGTCATATACCCACTTCTGACCGATTGCGTGGCCTATCCCGAGAACCGAGCGGCCCAGCACCTGGCCGCCAAGCGCGCGCGGATGAATCACCGAGCCCACATCGGCGTAGGCGAGAAAATCCACGATGTAATATTTTCCTGTTTCGATGTCGACTTCAACTTCGGCGAAGCTCGCCACGTAAGAATATGTTTGACCGTCGCGAGGATAGTTGTCCTTCGCAGCCGCCACCAAACCCTGCCCCGCCAGCGCGGCCATCGACGCCTTTGTCAGTTTATTGAGATCCGCCGATGGTTCGTGGCCGTCGTAAATGCCACCCAGTTGAATTGCTTTCGCTGCGGCCTGCGCCAGCGTCATGCCCGCACCACCGCCTTTGCGGAAGACCCGCTCGTTCGCGACCTCGTAACTCTCTGGCTTGCCACCAAGACTCTTGGCTGCAATCTCCTGAAGCTTTTTCTTTGCGTCCATGGCCGTTGCATAGGCGGCCCGCGTCATCGCGTGCGTCGTCTGGCTGCCACCGGAGACACAGGTGAAAGGCAAGTTCTTCGCTGTGTCACCCCATGTGATATCGCACTTCTCCCACGGAACACCCAGGACCTCGGCACCCGCGCGGTGCACATCCATCACCGACTCGGTACCCAGATTGCCGATGCCGGACTGGAATCGGACTCGCCCTTCGGGTGTGATGACGAGCAGCCCATCGAAGCCGATCGTGCCGCCTACGTAACAACTCAGCGAAACGCCAATGCCGCGCACCTTTGTGCCGCTTCGTTTCGGAGTGCGCGCAACGCGCTCGTTCCATTTGAACTGTTCCGCTCCGCGGTCGAGCGCTTCCTTGAGGAATGCGCTCGTTGCATAAGGACGCTTGCCCGTACTGGCCATCACTGGCCCGACTGGCGCCTTGCCTTCCGGACAGTTGATGCGGCGGATGGCCACTTGATCCAGCCCGAGTTTTCGCGCTGCCTTTGCAATGACGGGCTCCATGATGGCAATTCCCTGCATTCCGCCCGGGGAACTTTGCGCGCTGCGCGGAGGTGTATTCGTGAGGATTGTCGCTCCACGCCAGCGCATCGCTTCGCACTGATAAAGTAGCGAAACGATGCGGCCCGACGAAGGAACATCGCCGTTAGCGTCGTAAGGGCCGTTGTTGGAAATAACAAACATGTCCAGTGCGGTGACTCTGCCTTCTTTGGAGAAACCGACTTTCATTCTGCCCATAAGACTGGGTCGCGCACGCCCGATAAACGTTTCCTCTTCTCGGCTGATCCGCATCATCACCGGAGCGTTGACCTTCTTTGAAAGGAGCGCGGGAATCACCAGCGTCACACCGCCCGTGATTTTGCTGCCGAAACCGCCTCCCGTGTATTCACTGATCAGAACCACGTTGCCCGGATCGATGTTCAACCATCTTGCGATTGCTGGCACTGTCTGCGCCGTGCTCTGCGTACCTGTGTAGACGTGGACTTTGCCGTTCTGCCAGTAAGCCATAGCGGTGCGGGTTTCGAGCGTCTGGTGGCTCGTGTCCGGCGTCACAAATGTCTCGTCCAAGACAAGCGCGGCATTCTTGAAGGCCGTGTCGAGGTCGCCGTAGGACCATTCGGCGGGCGTCTTGCCCATTGGCAATTGACCTTCCTTCGCGTGGGCGAAATCTTCCTTTGTCCATTTCAGTTCGCCAATCGTGGGCGGAGGGGGGCTTGCCGGTGGCATTCCCGCTGCAGCGGCCGGCGCTGGAGCCTGAACCCAAATGTTTCCTTCCACTCTCGGATTTGGTCCGCCGGGCCGCAGCGTTTCGAGTGGATCAATCACAAACGGAAGCGGCTCGAAATCGATCCGGATTTTTTCAATGGCCTCCGCGGCAGTGAGTTCGTCAACCGCAGCTACAGCGAGAATAGGCTCGCCTTGATACAGCGGTTCCATGGTAAGTGCACGCTCGCTCTTTAGATTGGCTTTAATTATGGTGCCGTTGTCGGTAAGGCTATCGGCTGGCGGCGGAAGCTCATCCGCCATGAGAATCGCCTTCACACCGGGCATAGCGAGCGCCGCACGCGTATCGATGTGCTTTACGCGGGCATGCGGCAGTGGACTGAGGAGCAGCTTGCAAAAGAGCATTCCGTCCGCATGGTAGTCTTCGGCGTACTTCGCCAGTCCCGTGACCTTCGCGTAGAGGTCGGGAGTTGGGTAATCCTTGCCGATCAGCTTATGCCCGACGCCGTACACCCGCTCGGGAGCCTTGGCCGGTTGCGATTCTTTTTTCACAGGTTTCTCAGACATTGCTGGCCCCTCGCATATTTTCCGCGCCGCGCATCAGCGCGGTGAGGATCTTGTCGTAGTCCTGGCAACGGCAAAGGTTTCCAGAAACGCCGAAGGCCAGTTCGCTGCGCGTGGGATTAGGATTTGTTTTGAGGAATCCTACGGACGCCATGATGAAGCCGGGCATGCAGAATGCGCACTGGAAACCCTGCTCGTCGAAGACGCCTTGCTGAACGGGGTGCAGTTTTCCTTCGGGGCTCGCGAGGCCTTCGATGGTGAGAACTTTGCGGTCGCGCACGGTATGCGTCAGAACAGAACACGCATAATGCGGCACGTCATTGATCAAGACGGTGCAAGATCCACATTCGGCGCGGTCGCAGCCCAGCTTTGTGCCAGTGAGGCCAAGTTTGTGGCGCAGCGTCCAGGCGAGGGTTTCTTGCCGCATTACGTCGACTCGCCGCAACTGACCGTTTACATTTATGCCGAGAAGTCTTTCACCTGTGCCGCGCGTAGACTGGCCTAGGAGAGTGGAAGCGCGGAACAGATAACTTACGGAGGAAACTGCCACACCACCTGCGATCACTCCCTTGATTAAATCTCGTCTCGAAAGCTTGTTCGGCGGGGCCGCATTCACTTCTTTATCGTCCGTCTCTCCCATCCCCCGGCTCCTCCTCTAGTATCCCCGTAGATTTAATGTTGCGCGGACTTCAAAGGGCTCCTGCTTGAGGAAACTCGCTTCATCACTCGAAAATGTACGTATATTCGTATTCCGTCTAGAGTCTCCATTCTGTTGGATGACATACGGCATCTGAATGGGTACGGCAGAGCCACATTCCGCGCGGGGCGACCCGTGGACGAGATTCTACGCCTTGTGGCGCCCCAGAATGGGCGATTTGCGAACCGGCCCGCATGCTCATCGGCAAGCTCTTCCGTAACTTCCTAGAACCCCATGCTTGGCCAACAGCGGGCATTAGTCCAGCCACGCGAAGACTGGCGACACGGATGGAACACTATCAAGGTTCACAACCGCCAACGATTGGGTCGGGGGAGTTCGAGCAAAAATTCCTGACAGCAGCTCCCGCCACTTGCTTCTGGACAAGCAGGCGCGATTAGAGGTTTGTTTCGCAGGTGTTTTCTTCCGCGGAAAAGTTTAGGCTCTTGGAGGGAGCACCGGCGGGCCCGATGCTTGCATCCAAAGGGCATCTTTCATCGGGGGAACGGCCATGTCTAGTACACCTCAAGTTCTATCGCCCCTTTCACACGAAGAGCTAAGAAAGACGGATGCCTACTGGCGAGCCTGCAATTACCTGTCAGCAGGAATGATCTATCTTCGAGCAAATGCCCTCCTTCGCGAACCGCTAAAGCCAGAACACATCAAGAACCGTCTCCTTGGCCACTGGGGATCCGACCCCGGCCAATCCTTTCTTTGGGTGCACATGAACCGGCTCATCAAGAAATACGATCTGAATATCCTTTACGTTGCCGGCCCCGGCCATGGCGCGCCCGCCACGCTTGCCAACTGCTATCTCGAGGGCCATTACTCCGAGATTTATCCGGACAAGAGCACCGACGAAGCTGGCATGCTCAAATTTTTCCGCCAGTTCTCATTTCCCGGGGGAATAGGCTCGCACTGTACTCCGGAGACGCCGGGTTCGATTCACGAAGGCGGCGAGCTGGGCTACTCCATCTCGCATGCCTACGGGGCAGCGTTCGACAATCCTGATCTCATCGTCACCGTCGCGGTAGGCGACGGCGAGGCGGAAACTGGTCCGCTGGCAACCTCCTGGCATTCGAATAAATTTCTGAATCCGATTCGCGATGGAGCGGTCCTGCCGGTGCTGCACCTCAATGGCTATAAGATCGCAAATCCAACCATCCTTGCGCGCATCCCACATGAAGAGTTGGAAGCACTGCTCACCGGTTACGGGCACAAGCCTTATTTCGTCGAAGGCAATGATCCGGCGATGATGCATCAGAAAATGGCTTCCACTCTGGAGCAGTGCTTTCTGGAGATTCGTTCGCTGCAGCAGCATGCCCGGTCAACGGGGGACACCACCCGTCCGCGCTGGCCCATGCTCGTACTTCGCTCGCCGAAAGGATGGACCGGACCAAAAAAAGTAAATGGTCACAAGGTGGAAGATTTTTGGCGCGCTCACCAGGTTCCCGTGGCCGACCCAGCAACGAATGAAAAAAGCCTCAAAATAGTCGAAGACTGGATGCGCAGCTACAAGCCTGAAGAGCTTTTTGACGCGAAGGGCACGCTCATTCCCGAGCTACTGGAACTTGCGCCGTCCGGGACACGCCGCATCTCAGCCAACCCCCATGCGAACGGCGGTCTGCTGCGCAAAGAACTCGATCTGCCTGACTTTCGCAGCTATGCGGTCACCATGAAGGCTCCGGGCACTTTGTACGCACCGCCAACGGACGTACTCGGCCACTTTCTGGCTGAAGTGATGCGGCGAAATATGAACTCCTTCCGTGTCTTCGGCCCGGATGAGACGGCCTCCAACAAGCTCACGGCAATCTACGCCGCTTCAAAGAAGACCTGGCTTGCCGAATACAAGCCAGAAGACGCCGACGGCGGCGAACTTGACGTCGCAGGACGTGTAATGGAGATGCTCAGCGAGCACACGCTCGAGGGTTGGTTCGAAGGTTACGTACTAACAGGCCGACACGGTTTCTTTTCGACGTATGAAGCCTTCGTGCATGTGATCGATTCGATGTTCAACCAGCATGCTAAGTGGCTGGAGAAGTCGAAAAAAGAACTGGACTGGCGCGCTCCGGTGCCG
>Ga0209139_10000314_pt1 | contig 16265 bp, 10 predicted proteins | sample BogFormECP14_OM3_FD_188246 | JGI IMG/M metagenome (GOLD analysis project Ga0209139, IMG submission 188246) | Bog forest soil microbial communities from Calvert Island, British Columbia, Canada - ECP14_OM3 (SPAdes) (version 2) | ecosystem: Environmental > Aquatic > Freshwater > Wetlands > Bog ...
GTTGTCGCTGCTCTCATTGGCCACGTAAATCTTGTTCGTGGCCGCGTTGACTGCCAGGGCTGCGGGGTTGGTTCCAACCGGCACCGTGGTAAGTGCGTTGGTGGCTCCGTCGATCACGCTAACGGTGTTGTCGGTGGAGTTTCCGATGTAGATTTTGTCGGTGACGGGGTTCACCGCTATCCCCTCAGGTCCCGCTCCGGTGGCTAATGTGGTTGTGTTGTTGCTAGCTCCGTCGATCACGGTGGTGTTGCTACTGTTGGCATTACCGACGTAAATCTGATTGGTGACGGTGTTCACGACGAGTGCGTCAGGAAACGTCCCAGTTGCCACAGTAGCGGTATTGTTGGTGACCCCGTCAATCACCGTGACGGTGTTGCTGCCGACGTTCGTGACGTAGATTTTATTCGTCACCGCGTTTACCCCCGCGATGAAGGGCTGCGTCCCGGCGTTCACCGTGGTGGTGTTGTTGGTGGCCCCGTCAATCACGGTGACGGTGTTGCTGCCAGGGTTGGGCACGTAAATCTTGTTGGTCACGACGTTGACGACCGCGCCGGAAGGGTTGGTCCCCGTGGTGACCGTCGCGGTGACGGCGTTGGTGGCGCCGTCAATTACGGTTACGTTGGCGCCGTGTCCGTTGACCACGTAGATTGTGTTGGTCACGGGATTGAGTGCGACGTCAATCGGGAAGGTTCCGGCGCCTACGGTGCTGACGTTGTTGGTGGCGCCATCAATCACGGTGACGTTGCCGCTGGTCTGGTTGGCCACGTAAATTTTATTGGTTACCGGGTTCACGGCCAGGGCGAAGGGTCCGAAGCCGTTGCCATTGGTCAGACTGGTGGTGTTGTTTGTGGCGCCATCGATCACGGTTACGGTGCTGTCGGTAATGTTGGCTACGTAGATCTGGTTGGTTACCGTGTTCACGGCCTCGGCAGCGGGGCCCATGCCTACGGTCACGGTGGCGACGATGTTGTTAGAGGCACCATCAATCACGGTCACGGTGTTGTCGTTGAAGTTGGCCACGTAAATCTGATTCGTGACGGGGTTCACCACCACGGTTGCCGGGTTATTCCCGACGGTAAGCGTGGCGGTCACGGTTTGCGCGCGCAGGGGCGGGGCGACAAAAAGCAAGCTGGCAACAAAAGCAAGCCCTGCGGTTTTCCAGGTTCGAGAAAATTCCACGGCAAACCTCCTCGCAACATGTCAGCTCATGCCAAACGGGTCCCGGGATGCGTTTGAAAAAAAATGTCCGGCGGCGACAAACGCACAGCGCTGCCAAAACGCCAACCGATTTTCCGGAGCACGGCTCTTTCTTGGAATGGAGTGTTTACGGGACGTCCGGTTCGCTGGGGAGGAGGCGGGCACGGGCAGTCCTTTTGCTAGGTAAGGTATCACCGGCAAGCGCAAAACGGCGACAAAAATTAATTAAGAAGAAAGTTGGTTTGGGGAGGAATTTGGGGAGCCTACGACCAACCCAGGGAGGTGAGCTGGACATGCATCTCGTTTGGTAGACCCGAGCAAAGTGGCTGGTGATTCGTAGTTGCCCAACGGTTGCTTCAGGCCGCTAGGCGAAAGATAGCGGGCGGCGGGCGCAGAAACGCAACGTTTCTGGGCCGATTCGAGGACGCTCCCAGGGCTATTCGCGCGATGTGCTCGAAGCCTCGCTCACGGTATAACACCCGTGTTGGAAGTTCCAAACCGGTTGTTGGCCGAGGCGGCCTACAGGACGCATTTCCGCTTGGCGCGACCCGCGCACCGTGTGAAGGCGGAATCTTCCGTCACGGACGGTGCGCCTGCGGGGATGCGGATCTCAAGAGTCAAGCATCCTCGCTGCATCTAACACGATGCTCGCGCGGTCACTGAGGTGTCTGCGTGTTCTGCGATTCTCGATAGAACTGCTGCAATACGAAAAAAGCCTTCTTTTTTTCACCGTGATCGGACACCAGGCCCTTGCGATTGAAGTAATCCTCAATGCCGGGAAGCGTCCTTCGCGGGCTGCGAAAATCCTTCAAAACCCAGGGCGTGGTTCCTCGCAGAAAGGGAATGCGCCGCAACATGGCGACCTGATGCATGTAAAGACTCTCTTGGTATTCCTCCGTCCAGCGCGTTTGCGCGTCGCCATGGTTGCCGAAAAGCGCGTCAGCGCCGAATTCGCTCATGATCAGCGGCTTGTCGTAGCGGGAAGTAAAATCCGTGACGTCGAGATCGGAGATGCGGTGCACGTACCAGCCGATATATTCGTTATTACCCATGACGTCGAGCTCGTTCGCAATGGGATCGTTGAGACGAACGGAGAGGCGGTTTCCCGCTTCGCTCTCTTCCGCTTGCAGGGCCGCGGAGACCAAGCGCGTAGGGTCGCTGGAGTGCGCCAACTGAATCAGCTGGCTTAAGAATTTGTTGCGCGGCTCGCTGATGGGCGTCTCGTTGGCGACGGAGTAGATAATCAGGGCCGCGCGATTGTGATCTCGCGTGATCAGCTCGCTCAACTGATTCTTGGCGTTCTGCAAGGTCTCGGGATTCTCCCACTGAATCGTCCAGTAGACGGGCACCTCCTCCCAAACCAGAACGCCCATTTCGTCGGCCATGCGCACCATCGCCTCGCTGTGCGGGTAATGCGCCAAGCGCACGAAGTTGCAACCCAGTTCCTTCGCCCAAAGCAACAGCGTTCGCGCGTCGTCCTCGCTCCAGGCGCGCCCGGCACGCGTGGCGGCCTCTTCGTGAATGCTGATGCCGCGCAGGAAGATGGGTTTTCCGTTGAGCAGAATATCGGTGCCGCGAACACTGATGGAGCGGAATCCGATGCGGTCAACCACATGGTCGGCGGCACTGGAGAGTTCGACGGAATAGAGCTTGGGCTCCGTGGGTGACCACGGCGTTAAATCCGCGGCGAAAGAAAACTCCACGCGTCCCGTGTCGTCCGTCTCGAAGGTTTTGCTCAGTTTCGCTTCGGGAATGCGGATGGTGACGCTCTGGCGAAGTTGCGGCCCGTTGAGCTGCAGCCATCCCTTGACCTGGTGGATCGAGCCTTTCTCGAACTGGACGGAATAATCTTGAATGAAGGTTTCCGGCACTTCGACCAGAGTTACCGGGCGGGTGATGCCGCCGTAGTTCCACCAGTCCGTGTTCACGGTGGGGACATTTTCTTTCGCGCGCGCGTCGTTCACTCTGAGAATTAGAAAATTCCCGGTGGGGCGAACGCGGTCCGTGATTTCGAAATCAAAAGGTGTAAAGCCGCCTTCGTGGCGGCCAAGTTCCTCGCCGTTCAGATACACCGAGGCCGTATAATTCGCCGCGCCAAAATGCAGGAACACCCTCTTGTTTGCCGATTTAACATAGTCAAAAGACCGTTTGTACCAGACGCTGCCTTCGTAAAATAGCAGCGATTCGCGCTGCGTGTTCCAATCTCCCGGCACATTGAGATGGCCAGAGGTGTCGAAGTCATATTCCACCCATTCGGATTTGGACTGCGGCTTGAAATTTTTGTAAAACGCGGCGTTGTTCTTTAGCGGCTGGCCGCGGTAGTCGAAGGCCCCGACATCGTAGGGATCCACGATGACTTGCCACTGGCCATCCAAGCTGACAGTGGAGCGGGCGGCAAGGTCCTGGATCAACGGAGCAATCTGCGCGCGGCCTTGGCTGGCGGCCGCGAGTATGCTTATGGCAATAGTCAGGCAACGAAGCGGATTAGCCATCAGGGCACCCGTTCCACAGAGGGTTTTCATTAAGTGCGAAGACGAAGGGGTGCTGAGCCGAAACTCAGCACCCGCCTGGGCAAGTGCTTACCACAAACTGCTCAGAAGGTGAACTTGCCGCCGAGCTGCAGAACGCGTGCCGGAAGCGAGGTGGTAATCTGCCCGAAAGAGGCGGTGCCGGCGTTGTTCACCGTAGGATTGTTCCAGTTGGCGCGGTTGAAGGCGTTGAAGGCGTCCGCCTGGAACTGCAGACGCATGCCTTCGCGGAAAGGCAAGTCGATGGTCTTGCGCAGCGAGAGATCCCACTGGTAGTAGTTGGGACCAATGATATCGCCGACGGGGGCGTCGCCAGCGCCGAGCGCGCTCGAGGCCACAAAAGCGCCGGGATTGACCCAGCATATGGCCTTGGTGTTCGCGCACGTTCCGGTAAAGGCGAGCGATTGGCCGGCAACAAAACCTCCGCGCCGTGCCACACCGTTGCCATTCAGACCAACGGCTTCGCTGGCTGTCGCCGTCAGCGGCGCGCCACTCTGGTAATGCATCAGGGCGCTCAACGAATACCCTTTTACCAGTGCGCCTTTCGCGCCGGTCAGGTGTTTGCCCCAGGGCGACTCGATGGTGAAGGTGGAGGACACGATGTGCGTCGCGTCGAAGCTCACCTTGCCGTAGTTGTACTGCTTCCAATTTTCCACCACGCCACCGGTTTGCACTCCGCCCGCGACTGCAGCGGTTCCCCCGTTTACCAACACCGGGTTGGCAGCGGTGCTGACCAGGCACGTGAACGGACACTCTGGCTCCGGATTCTCGTTGTAGGCATCTGCCGCCCCGCCGTCGTCTCCCATGGTTTTGGAATACGTATAGGAGATTGTGGAAGTAAGGATGCCCGTGCGCTTGGTCAGGCTAATCTGCAGCGCGTTGTAGCTCGAATTGACGTCGCTCAGGGCCAAGTTAAGGCTGGAGTATCCCAGGTACGGACGGATCTGGTCTTTCGACAAACCAGCGGGCGCAAACCCCCCCGCGCATTGAAAAGCCGCCGCATTGATCCCGTCCGGGCACGCCTGATTGTTCGGGTTCGGCGAGACCGGTATGAACCCTTGGTCTGTCCACGAGGCGTTGTTGATGCTGGGCGTGCGCAGAAGGTGCCGTCCCACGTTGCCGACGTAGGATACCTGAAGCAACATGCTTTGCGGCAATTCGCGCTGCACTCCCAGGCTGTACTGGTAGCTGCGCGCGACCACCAAGTTAGGATCGGTGCCGCTGAGGGTTTGAGTTGTTGGAGCAGCCACCGTGCCCGGGCCCGGGGCCGAGTCAAAGTCTGACAGGGAGGTGTTGGTGCCCGAGATCGTCGCCGACTGCGCCCATGGCTGAAAGCCCTGAGAGTTGATGCCGTTGCCCAAGACGTTGCCTTCCGGATGGTCGTAGAAGATTCCAAAACCGCCGCGCAGCACCGTCTTGTTGTCAGAGAAGGGCGTATACGCGAAACCGATGCGCGGAGCAGGCAGGTTTTCCTTATTGTAGAAGCCGCGCGCCGCACCGGAGTTTATCTCAGAGAGGAGTTGAGGATTTGCCGAGGTGACGGGAACCCGGATCTGTTGGTCGGACGGCACTTGCCCGGGGCGTTGCAAGCCGTTGCACTCGATGGTGAGCACGGGAGTACCGGAAACGTTGAGCTGCGGGCCGCTGCACAGACCCGGAGAAGCGAGGCTGATGCTGCTTGTTGCCAGGCCGCCGGTGAACGTCGGGTCCAGGGCGGGGTTGAAGGTAAAGGGATTAAAGTTGGTTATGTTGTTGCCTTGGGCGTAAGTGGGGGTGGAGTGGACATAGCGGAAGCCCAAGACCAAGCTAAGTTTGCGGGTCACCTTCCAGGTGTCCTGCACGTACAACTCAACGTCGTTGAACCGGAAGGAGCCCACGGTCACGGCGGAGTTCTGCGACAGGCTGTTAAAGTTTCCGAGCAGCGCGTCGGCGAAAGGATCGCCGGTTGAGTTTGTGCCGGTAGGCGAGCCCGACACGGCCGTTCCCGCGCTAGCGGCGAAATTTACCAGGCCGTCGTAGGTGGTGCGCGAGTTCTGCGTCTTGCGATTCCGCGCGAACTCGCCACCGAACTTTATGGTGTGCTCACCCTTCTGCCAGACGACGTTGTCCGCCGGATTGATGTCCGCCGTGGGAGACTCGAGGAAGTTCGGCGCCGGGCCATTCACGTTGGCTGGCGCCGAGGTCGCAACACCCGGAACCGCCGTAAAGGTTATTTGCGGCAGGCCATCGGGAAACTGCGTTGGGTTTCCCAGCGGCGGAATGAAGGAAAAACCATAAGTGGATTTCAAGTATGCGGTGCCCTGCAGTGGGGTGGTTTGCTTGTGCCAGTCGGCGTTGAATTTGAAGGAGTTGATCAGCGTGGGGCTGATGGTATACACCCAACCGAATTGCGTGTTGTATCCCGGACGATTGCGCAAATCCGGATCCACCGGGACCGCCCCGGCGGTGCCGAACGTCGAGAAGGGATTAAAGATATTCACGTTGTCGTGAATATAGCGGAAGTAAAAACTGTGCTTTTCGTTGGCGTGCTCATCCACGCGGATGATGTCCTCGCGTAGGTTTAGGGGGTTTGGGAGGTTAAAGGTAGTGTTGTTGGAGGCTATCGAAGTTGGCAAGCCGCCCGAAACAGACAACGCCGCCGCCGAGGTATACAGCTTCGCAATGGCCGCGCCGTCGCCGCTGATGCACGCCGGGTTGATAACGTTCGGCGCGCTGAAGAAAACGCCACCGCAACTTGCCGGGATCACCGCTGGCGCGGTAAGCACGATCCCCTTTCCGCCAGCAACGGGAAGAACGTCCGTAAAGTTGCCCGTGGCCTCCGCCGCGGTCGGAAACGTCTCTGTGACCGAGGCCGCCGTCAACCCGGGGTATACGCCGCGAAATTTCTTCCACTCCTGACCCGCAAAGAAAAATAATTTGCCTTTGCGTTGGATCAGCGGAATTGGGCCACCGAAGTTCCAACCAAAGTCGTTGAAGTGAAACGGCGGCACGGCAGTGTAGCCTTGCGCCGTAGGATTGGTGAGTTTCGTGCCAAAATTTTCCGCGTTGAAATCATTATTTTGGACGAATTCGAAACCGCCGCCGTGATACTGGTCCCCGCCGCTTTTGGTGACGACGTTGACCGTGGCCGAAGCGGAGCGGCCAAACTCGGCGTCATAGTTCGACGACTGCACATCTACTTCCTGGATGAAGTCGATTCCTACCTGGTTGAATACGCTGTTGTTGGAGCCTGAGTCGAGGTTAAAACCACCGTCCACGCTCCAGTTTTGTCCATCCAGCCGCTGTCCGTTGATGTCAGCCACGCTGTTGTTGTAATTAGCCGTCAACGCGGCGGGGTTGGTACCCGATCCCTGCAGCGCCGCGCCGGGAACCAAGCCGACCAGCGATTCGTAGTGCCGCTGGTTCAAGGCCAGATTCTGCACTTGCTGCTCAGTGATGGTTGTCGATATTTCCCCAGACGTTGTGTTGATGGTGTCTCCCGTGGCCATCACCGTTACTGTCTCGGACACTGCGCCGACTTGGAGATTTAAGTCCACGGTCAACCGGCCGCCCGCCGTCAGCACGTTTCCCGTTTTGATTGTGGTTTTAAAACCCACTTGCTCGCCGGTTACCGAATAGGTTCCAGCCGGTAGCTCATCGGCGACAAAGTAGCCATTCTTGTCGGCGCTGATGCTGCGGCTGATCTGGGTCGCTTCATTGACGATGGTGATCTTCGCGTTCGCAACGGTTGCGCCGGACGAGTCAACAACCGTCCCCGCGATGCGCCCGAAGATATCCTGTGCGGCGACGTAGTTGACAGCCACTGTGAATACGAGCAACACCACGAAGATTGTTAGGGCGCGAGCCGCTACCATCGGGTGCCGCTCGGTCCCACCGCAATTTGTTGCCTGACGAGAATGATTTCGCGAGTTCCTGAAGATCATGAAGTGCTCCCTCTCGGAATGTGTAATTCACACTTAACCCCGGCGCGGCCCCCTCGACGAGGCCGCGCTGCGACTGGGACGAGAACGCACCGCATAAATAGCGTGAATCCAAAGAATCGATGGCTGAGTAAAGCAAGGCCTAGCCCCAAGTTAGAAGTTAGCTCACGGTGAATTCACCGTGAGTATCAGGGGATTTTGCGTCGCAGCGAGGTACCCCGACGGTCTAGCGCGCCGTGTCATTTCCAGATTCCTCCTTCCGGCCGTGGGAGGTTGGAGAGATGCCGTCAAATCCAACTGGTCAGTTCTTTTACTTAACTGCTTTAGAATCAAGCGCTCTTACGACACATTCGTTTCCGGGAATTTTGGAGTATACTCCCGCCATAGATTGTCTAGGATCGTCTAAATGGTGTGAGTATCGGGCGCGAGGGCTGTTTTCCCAGGGGATATCCATTTGCCATCATCTATCGGTAACTTCGAGGCAGAACGTGCTGAACTCGACGCTATTCTTGCGTCCGAGCTGTTTGCTCGCACCAATAATCTGGTTCGCCTGCTCACGTTCGTTTGCGAGAAGCACTTCGAAGGGGCCACTGCTGAGATAAAGGAATACAACATTGCAGTTCAGGCCCTTGGCCGCCCGCCAGATTTTGACCCACAGTTGGATACTATCGTCCGCGTCACTGCCCATGCCCTGAGAAAGCGGCTGGACGAATACTACCGAGATGCGGGAGCCGACCACCCGCTGCGCATCTGTTTGCCGCCTGGCGGCTACATTCCCAAATTCACGCATCGGAAGGATTCGGTTGGAGAGCAACCTCATCTCAAACTGGATGAGCGTGATGCAGCACATTCAAATGGCGGGCTGTATCACGAGGAAGGTCTGCAAGAAGCACATCTCGAGCGTGGCTCTGCGCTGCAATTGCCGCCGCTGAAAATCGAAATAACCGGGGGCCGCGGTTCCCCAAGCGCGGCCAGTCGGAACTCATCTCTCCGAGGAATAATCATCGCCACGGTTCTCGCTCTCGCGGTCTGCATCCTTTCACTACTCGCCTGGCGCTGGCGAACGGGAACTTCGCAAGACGGCGATTCTAGCGGCGCGCACGCACCCGCTATTCCCGTGAGTTCGCCCGCGAATACCGTGCGCGCCTTGGTTGGCAACACGTCCCGTCCATATATCGATCGTGCTGGATTGAACTGGGACGCCGACCGCTACTGCTCGGGCGGAGACAAATTCTTTACTCCAGGGCACGTGATTCAGGGCACCGAAGATCCTGAACTCTTTTCCGCCGGTCGTCGCGGAATTTTCCAGTGTAGTTATCCTTTGCCCTCCGGCGTGTACGAAGTGCATCTCTTGTTCGCTGAAACATCGGGCTTTCAGGAAAACACTCGCAATGAGCAAGTCTCGATCAACGGGAAACCGGTCCTCGCATTTGATGTCGTCGACGACGCCGCCGGCGACGACACGGCAACCACCAAAATCCTTACCGACGTCTCCCCCGCGGCCGATGGCATGATTCACCTGGATTTCACCACCCCGGAATCCTTCGTTAACGCTGTGGAGATTTTGCCGGGAACCCCCCACCGCGCGCTTCCTGTCCGGATTGTCGTAGGAAATTCTTCCTACCGTGATTCTAAAGGCAATGATTGGACCCGCGATCGCTATTTCTTCGGCGGACGTCCCAGCAGCTTCGCGGGCGACCTGTCAAATATTCCGGATGGCCGCCTATATGAATGGCATCGTTTCGGTCACATACACTACATAGTCCCCGTTGCGACGGGAGAAAAGTACACCCTCCGTCTGTACTTCCTCGAACGCTGGTTCGGCATTCGAAATGGGGGACTTGGGGGCGTCGGCAGCCGAGTTTTCGATGTGTCCTGTAACGGGACCATGCTTTTGAAGAATTTCGATATTTTCCGGGAGGCTGGTACCGGGCCCCTGGTGAAATCCTTCGCTCACATAGCCCCCACGGCCCAGGGCAAGATCGAACTCTATTTTATCCCTGGCGTGAACTACCCATCGATCAGCGCCATCGAGATCATTCCGGAGTAGCCGCCCGCTCCAGCCAGTCTCGTCCGTAAATATCTCTAAAGTATCGACTTATGCGCTGAATTAACTTTTCGTAACATCGTTTAACATCTCTAAATACATGGCTAACCTTGAATAAACTTGTGGCCTTTCGTTCCAACGAATAGCATTTCTTCTGCGCGCAAACGAGATTTACTCGCTGAGAAATCAACAAGTAGCGCGCGTTCTTGACTGGCTTGATAGGAAATGGCGGAAGGTATGACACTGAGCGAGGACCGCTCCAAGCAAAACGCATTTCGACGGATCGCCAAATCGTTCACCCAGGTGCTTCAATGACGCTCCTGAGCCCTGACCGGCTCTTCCCGTCGGACCTTGTAACCCGTTCGATAGCCAAGCGCCTCCATTCCAGCATCTCTTGCCTGCCTATCCTGAGTCCACACGGCCATTCGAATCCTCGCTGGTTTTCCAGGAACGAGCCTTTTTCGGATCCCGCCCAGCTGTTTGTCGTACCGGACCACTACGTGTTTCGCATGCTCTATAGTCAAGGCGTCCCGCTGGAGCGGTTGGGGATCGGCTCGGCGTCTGTGGAAGATCCGCGCATCGTATGGCGCATTTTCGCGCAGCACTACCACCTCTTTCGTGGAACGCCGACAAGGTTGTGGCTGGATTTTGCCTTTCACGAGCTTTTTGGGTTAGCCGCTCGGCTTACTGCGGCGAACGCCGATGAATATTTTGACACCATTGTGGAGAAACTCAGAACGCCGGCGTTTCGTCCGCGCGCGCTTTTTGAGCGATTTCAGCTCGAAGTGCTGGCGACCACCGATTCGCCCCTGGACTCGCTGGCCGACCACGACGCGATCCGCGCAGCATCGTTCACCGGCTTCAAGGCGCGGATCATTCCCACGTTTCGTCCCGACCCGGTCGTTGATCCGGATTTCCCCAGCTTTGTGGAGAACCTTGGACGTCTTGGGCAACTGGCCCGTATGGACACCAGCACTTGGCAGGGCTATCTTTTCGCATTGCGGCAGCGCCGGCTGGATTTTAAAGCCGCCGGTTGCACCGCCACAGATCACGGCCACCCCACAGCGGCGACCGCTGACTTGGAGCCTGATGCGGCGGATCGTCTCTTTCAGAAAATAGTTTCTGGACAGAGTGATCCGGAGGAGCGCGAACTGTTTCGCGCCCAAATGCTCACCGAAATGGCCGCGATGAGTCTCGACGACGGGCTGGTCATGCAGATTCATCCAGGAAGCCTACGCAATCATAATGCCCAGCTTTTCGCACGCTTCGGTCGCGACATGGGCGCGGACATCCCCGTCTCCACCAACTACGTGCAGACCCTGAGGCCCTTGTTAAGCCGCTTCGGAAACGAACCTCGCCTCACCATCATTCTGTTCACTCTGGACGAATCCGCGTACAGCCGCGAACTCGCTCCGCTGGCCGGACACTATCCTTGTCTCCGCCTCGGCCCCGCGTGGTGGTTCCACGATAGTCCGGAGGGCATCATGCGTTTTCGCGAGTACACCACCGAGACGGCCGGGTTTTACAACACGGTTGGTTTCAATGATGACACCCGGGCATTTCTTTCGATTCCCGGACGGCACGATGTGGCCAGGCGCGTCGATTGTTCCTTTCTGGCGCGACTAGTCGCCGAACACCGCCTCGACGAGGACGAAGCCCACGAAATTGCTACCGACCTGGCGTACGGCCTGGCGCGCAAGGCTTATCGGCTGTAGAGCAGGAGCAACCGGGATATCGATGACCGCAGTTCAAACACCAGACGCATGCCGCGTTTTCGAATTGGCTGACGAGCGCTTCTCGGATGAGTAGCTCTACTGATTTTTCTCCCGAGCAGCAGGACGTGCAGGACCGCACACGATCGGACGTGCGGAACTTGGGGCTTTCTCACAATCCTTCCGCCGGTCCTGTAACCAGAGTGCGCTGGACCATCGCCGCGATGCTGTTCTTCGCCACCTCCATAAACTATATGGATCGGCAAGTGCTCGGCCTTCTCGCGGGCACGCTGCAGCACTCCATCGGTTGGACCGAAGCGCAATACGGGTACATCGTTGGCGCGTTTCAGCTCGCTTACGCCTTAGGACTGGTCTTCGCCGGACGCATGGTGGATCGCCTGGGGTGCCGAATCGGCTATGCCCTGGTGATGGGGTTCTGGAGCCTCGCCTCCATGGGCCACGCCCTCGCGGCTTCCGCCTTCGGATTTGGCGTCGCGCGTTTTTTTCTTGGTCTGGGCGAGTCCGGCGGATTTCCCGCCGCCATCAAGACCACCGCCGAGTGGTTTCCGCAGCGTGAGCGTTCCATCGCCACCGGCATCCTCAATTCCGGCGCCAACATCGGAGCCATTTTCGCGCCCCTGTTGATCCCCTGGATTACTCTGCAATTCGGCTGGCGCGCCGCGTTCCTCGCTACCGGTCTCTTCGGCGCGATCTGGATCGTCTGGTGGCTCACTCGATATCACAGCCCCGAAAATCATCCCCGCGTAGGCGCCGCGGAACTCCAACACATCAAAGAAGACCCCGCTGAGCCGGTCGAGCAGATTCCCTGGTTGGCGCTCTTGGGTTACAAGCAGACCTGGGCCTTCGCGGTCGCCAAATTTCTTACCGATCCCATCTGGTATTTTTATCTTTACTGGCTGCCGAAGTTCTTTGACGAGCGCTATCATCTCGGCCTCAGCCACATCGGCCTGCCACTCATCGTTGTGTATAACGTTTCCGCCGTCGGAAGCGTTGCCGGCGGATGGCTCCCCACGTCCTTTAACAAAGCGGGAATGTCGATCGCCAAAGCGCGCATGTTCGCCATGCTCGTTTGTGCCTGTCTCATTCTGCCCATATTCATGTCCAGCCGGCTCTCCTCTCTTTGGTCCGCCGTCGCCGTTCTCAGCCTGGCCACCGCCGCGCATCAGGGTTGGTCCGCGAATCTCTTTACCACTGCCTCGGATATGTTTCCGCGCAGTTCTGTCGGCGCGGTTGTCGGCATCGGGGGCATGGCGGGTTCGCTGGGCTCCGTCTTATTTTCGCTCAGCACGGGATGGGTCCTTCAGTCGCATCGCGGCTATGGGCCGCTATTTTCCGTGGCCGCCACTTCTTATCTCGTCGGACTTTTATTCCTGCAATTGCTGGCGCCAGGCCTGCAAAGAGCCAACGTCCCAGCGCAAAGCCGCGCGCAACTTGTAAAATGATACCCAGCCCATGAGCCTCTACTGCGCACAAGGCGGACCGCATCACGAACTCTCTCCGAGCGAGTTGCGAGATTTTTTATCAGCTGCGCTCGAAAAGTTCGGAAGCCGCAAGAAAGTTTTGGCCGTTCCCCCGGACCAAACACGCGTGGCCTCGCGAGCCGGCGACCTGACGCGCAATGCGTGGGAATATTACGGCGAGAATCTGCGCGCGGTATTGCCGGCCCTGGGCACTCACAAAGCCATGTCGCCGGAGCGCATTGCCGAAATGTTTGGCAACGTTCCGCTAGGGCTCTTTCACGCGCACCGATGGCGCGAAGACGTCGAAACTCTGGGCGCCGTGCCGAAAGAATTCATCCACGAGCAATCGGAGGGGAAGCTGGACTACGCATGGCCCGCGCAGGTCAATCGCTTGGTTACGCGCGGCGATTTCGATCTCATCCTATCCATCGGCCAGGTTGTGCCGCATGAAGTCATCGGCATGGCCAACTACAATAAAAATATCCTGGTCGGCACCGGCGGACCGGATAGCATCAACCGCAGCCACTATCTAGGCGCCGTCTACGGCATGGAACGCATCATGGGCCGCGCGGATAATCCCGTGCGTCGCGTCCTCAATTACGCGGCCAGCCACTTTCTGCAACACCTGCCGATTGTTTACGTGCTCACCGTCGTCGGCCGTAATGCTGCAGGAGTGACCGTGGTGCGTGGTCTGTTCGTCGGCGATGATGCGGAGTGTTTTCAAGCCGCGGCCGACTTGAGTTTCAAAGTGAATTTTTCTCTGCTTCCCAAACCTCTCCACAAAGTTGTCGTCTATCTCGATCCACACGAATTTCATAGCACCTGGCTCGGCAATAAAGCGATCTATCGCACGCGCATGGCCATGGCCGACGGCGGTGAGTTGCTCGTACTGGCTCCGGGCGTCAGCGATTTCGGCGAGGATCCGCGCATAGACAAGCTGATCCGCAAATATGGCTATCGCGGTACTCCCAGCACGCTCGCAATGGTGAAAAACAACCCAGACCTCGCCGCCGATTTGAGCGCCGCGGCCCACTTGATTCACGGATCCTCGGAAGGCCGGTTTCGCATTACCTGGTGCCCAGGGCATTTGACGCGCGCAGAAGTGGAGGGCGCGGGTTTCGCGTACGGCGACCTCAACAAGATGCTGCAGCTGTACGACCCCGCAAAGCTTGCCCAAGGCTGGAATCGCGTGGCGAACGAAGACGTTTATTTCATCGAGAATCCCGGCCTAGGTTTGTGGGCCTCGCGAGATCGCTTTTAGAAGGAAGTCGCTGCGCGCTCCAGAGGGGAGGACACAAAATGTCTCCAGTGTTGGATTTGTCCGGAAAATTAGCGGTCGTGATCGGAGGCACTTCCGGCATTGGCCGGGCGCTGAGCCTGGGTTTGGCGGAAGCCGGCGCAAATGTAGTCGCCACCGGGCGCAATGCCCCCAACGTGGAAGCCGTCGCCGGCGAAATTGAAGCGCGCGGACGCGCCACCTTGCGCATCACTACCGATACCCGCGACACCGCTTCACTGCAGCGCTTGCTCGCGGCCTGCCTTCAACGTTTCGAAAAAGTTGAAATTCTTTTGAATTGCGCCGGCAAAATCAAACGCGCCCCCACCGTGGACTTTCCGGAAGCCGAGTGGAACGACATTCTCGATACCAACCTCACCGGCACGCTGCGCGCCTGCCAGGTCTTCGGAAAGCACATGCTCAGCCGCAACTACGGAAGAATTATCAACATCGCTTCGCTGAACAGTTTTGTGGCCCTGCAGGAAGTCGCCGCCTACGCCGCAAGTAAGTCCGGCGTTGCCGCCCTGACGCGCTCCCTGGCCGTCGAATGGTCGCGATACGGCGTGCTCACCAATGCCATCGCTCCCGGAGTATTTCGCACTTCCTTGAATGCGGAACTCTTAGACAATACCCCGCGCGGAAATGAGTTGCTCCTGCGCACGCCCATGGGCAGGTTTGGCCGGGTGGAAGAACTAATTGGCGCGGCCGTATTTCTCGCTTCGGACTCCGCGTCCTTCGTCACCGGGCAGATTCTCGCCGTCGACGGCGGATTTCTCGCGAGCGGCGTCAATCAATAGCCCCCGGCTCGGCCAGCCCAAAACGGAACATCAATCACATTTTTAAATGCAATGAGCAAAACTACTAAAAAGGTCTTTGGCTTGTACACCTACTTCTTAGTATAGCTCCGGTGCTCGCCTGAGTGTCGTCCGTTGAACTCGCCAGCTCCGCGTCCAAGCGTAGCGACACTCATGTACTACCGTCGTCACCTCATCGTCTGGAGTGCATTCTTATGAATAATAAAAATAAGCAAGTCATGCTCGTGCGTGCATTGTTGGTTTGTCTGCTGCTCGCCGGAGTTCTCTTTTGGGGCTCCGCAGCTTCCGCACAGAACAACACCATCTTAGGCCTCAATGTCTACGTATCACTGCTGTCCGGGAAAGTTGCGTGAAGTTGGTGTAAGCGTTTGATTTGCGGCGAGATAAGTGAGTTTTACCGCAGGAACGATTTGAAATTGCAAATGCCAAGAAAACGGTGCTCGGCGGCACGCCGCGCAGCGGCAACAATGCGGGATGAACGCTGGCCGCACGGTGTTTGCGCAACTGCTCGAGCATCTACCGCACAAAGAATTTCACAAGTGCGTGGATCGCTACGGTGGAGAACGCTACGCGAAAAACTTTTCCTGCTGGGAGCAGTATTTGGCTATGGCCTTCGCGCAACTGACCTATCGCGAGAGCCTGCGGGACATCGCAACCTGCTTGCGCGCGGTGGGCGGCAAACTTTGTCACCTGGGTTTTCGCGCCAGCGTGGCGCGCGCGACGCTGGCGGACGCCAACGAGTCGCGCGACTGGAGAATTTTTGCCGACTTTGCGCAAACACTGATCGCCACAGCACGAAGGCTCTATGCCCGCGAAGCGATGGGCGTCGATCTGGAGCAGCGTCTGTACGCGCTAGATTCGACTACCATCGATTTGTGTCTGGGGTTGTTTCCGTGGGCGCGCTTTCGGCGGCGCAAGGCCGCGGTCAAGATGCATACGTTGCTGGACCTGCGCGGCAATATCCCCGCTTTTGTGCACGTTACGGATGGCAAAGTGCACGACGTCAACGTGCTGCGCCATCATCTCCAGCACTTGCGGAAAGTTCACCAGCGCAATGAACGCGGGATCGAATCCCTGTTGCTGCGCGGCGTCGGTGAGCGCCGTGCCCGACAGATCAGGATTGGTATAGCGCCAGTTATCCACGTCCAGAATTTCCTGCGGATTGGTCGTGGCTGTCATGATCTGTGACAGCAGCGAATCCGGCCGCCCCAAAATAGCTTTAGAGACCCGTGGGAAGGGTCACGTGGAGATCACATGTCTCGCTTGACTTTTGAATGGACCGCAGCTAC
>Ga0209139_10000315_pt1 | contig 16258 bp, 17 predicted proteins | sample BogFormECP14_OM3_FD_188246 | JGI IMG/M metagenome (GOLD analysis project Ga0209139, IMG submission 188246) | Bog forest soil microbial communities from Calvert Island, British Columbia, Canada - ECP14_OM3 (SPAdes) (version 2) | ecosystem: Environmental > Aquatic > Freshwater > Wetlands > Bog ...
CGCTACTCCTCCACATCGCTTCGTCCCCCTCGCCGCTCCGCGGCTGGGGGTGCCCCCACTGCATCGTCGTCAGCGCGTGCCATAAGGCGCATAGGGGTAGTCGGTAATCCGGACACAGCCGTCTTCGGTGATCACCACGATCTCCTCACTGCGGTAGCCGCCGGTGCCGTCTTCCCACACCACCGGCTCCAGCACCAGCGTCATCCCAACGGGGAAGACGAAGTTGTCGTCGAACTCCTCACCCAGATCGGTGCCGATCATGGGTGGCTCGGCGGGATAGAGGCCGATGCCGTGTCCGAGGTAGAAGTGTGGAAGCCACGGCTTGCTTCCGCCGTTGGCGGAGATCGCCGCCCGTGCGAGATCACCTGACGTCGCACCGGCTTTGGTCACCTTGAGCACCGCGTCGAGGATGTGCTGCCACTGCTCGTACTGAGCCTGCTGGCGCGCGGACGGTGTGTCGCCGACCACCCAGGTGCGCCCGAAGTCCGAGCAGTATCCGGCGTAGCTGATGCTGACGTCGGTCCACAGCACATCGCCCTTGGCGAGTTCACGTTCGTTGGTCAGCAGCGGCAACGCCAGGTCGCCGTGTGTCGTCCACACCCCCTCGGCGCGGGACGGCGGCATCACCTGCCAGATGGCCTCCAGCATGTTGGCCGTGGCGCCCAATTCGAAGGCGCGGCGCACCAGCTTGGCCGACAGATCGGTCTGCCGCACACCGGGAGCCAACTGTTGTTGCACATCGACCATCGCGCGTTCGGTGATGCGACTGGCCATGCGCAGACAGGCAATCTGGTCCGGTGTCTTGACCAGGTTCGCCGCGCCGACCACCACCGCGGCCTCCGAGGGTGGCCCGCCCGGGAAGATCCGATCGGCGGCGCGGCGCATCGCGCCGGTCATCTCGTCGACCGCGACACTGGCACCACGGGGAATCAGCTCGCCGATCACCCGTCCGAATTGCTCGACGCCCTCGTCTAATTCGAGATACAGCGGATCGTGCAGATGGTCCGCAGGCACCTGGGATTCCGACGAGGCGCCTTCCCGGAACGGGATGAACAGATGCGGGTGCTCGTCGTCGGCCAGCACGATCGCCACCGGACGCTCGACGTGCGACAGGCCGGCGTCCAGCACCGGCCAGCTTGCGCCGGTGGCATACACCACGTTGTCGTTCATCAACAGGATCAACGCATCGACGCCCTGGTCGGCCATCGCGGCCCGAAGCCGCGAGCTGGTATCGCGGTGCATCCGCGCCCAGTCGGGCTCCTCGGGGATGACGAAGCTCTGGACGCTGGAAGACGCCGTCATCTCAGATACCGAGGAACTTCTTGATGTTGCCGCTGACGATGCGGACGGCGTTGTCCGGGCCGACGGCTTCGACGACGGCGGCCAGCGACTTCTCCGAGTAGCCGAAGCTGCTCTCGTTGTGCGGGTAGTCGGACGACCACATCACCTTGTCGACACCGATCTGCTCGATCAGCTTCAAGCCGAGCGGGTCGACGATGAACGAGGCACTCATGTGGGTGTCCCAGTAGTACTGAATATCGTGCTCCAGCGGGTGATCCAGCATGTGCTGATAGGACGCGAGCACGTGCTCCGCGTCTTGCAGCGCCGGTGGAATCCAGGCGATGCCACCTTCGAACCAGCCGATTCGCAGGCCCGGATGACGGTCGAGGATGCCGCCAAAGATATACTTGGAGAACATCTCCCGGAATCCGTCGATGTTCACCATCATCGCGACCGCGACGTTGTTGACCTCGCAAGGTGCCTTCGGCGGAGTTTCGCCGATGTGGTGCGTCACCGGTAGGCCGGATTCCTCGATCGCATCCCAGACCGGTCTCATCGCACTGCACGCGTAGTCCATCATGATGCCGTCGTCGCCGTTGCCCGGATTGAGCGGCAACAGAAATGTCTTGAGCCCAAGCGATTTCAGCTCGGCCAGGGTGCGATGGGCACCTTTTCGATCCCACCAGTTGATCAGGCCCACGCCGAGGAAGTGGCCGTCCGAGCGCTCCTGCAGATCAGCGAGGTACTCGTTGTAGATGCGGAAAACGCGCTCGCGCAGTGGCTTGTCCGGAAAACCGAACATGGCCAGCAACGCGTTGGGGAAGGCGAGTTCCCGGTCCACGCCGTCCTCACGCAGTTCGCGTATCCGCGCTTCGATGTTGTTGGTGGCCGCCCCGGCCAGATCGTCGTATTGCATCAACACCGCGCTGAAGACATCGGGCAGGAAGGACTGCCCCTGGTGACCGATCTGGTAGGCCCCGTCCTCGTACCAAATCCGCGGCGCACTGTCTTTGAGGTCGTCGGGAAGGCGCTCGTAGAAGATGTCGGCCGCCAACGAGATGTGGGTGTCGGCGGAGAACACTTCGGTACCTGCGGGAAGGCCGACGTTTCCGTGGGCCTGGCCGTGCCGGTTCTTCGGCGCGCCGAAGCCGCCGGAAGGGTAGAGCACATTGGCTTGAGTCATTTTTCCAGCGCACCAATCAGTTTCAGATCCGTCAGATATTTGCAGATTAACTCTTTAGACGCGTGCGGTATCGAGAGTCGGGATTTCTCGACGGCAGCGTCAAAATGCGTGCCCGGCGCCGGTGAGAGCGTCGCTATTCACCATCTGACGGGCAACTCGTAAATCCCGTACGCCAATGCGTCGTGTTTGAACGGCAGCTCGCCGATGTGCACCGCCAGCCGTAATGTCGGGATGCGGCGCAGCAGAGTATGCAGGACGATCTGCAGTTCCATCCGGGCCAGCTGCTGCCCGACACATTGGTGCCGACCGTAGCCAAAGCCGACGTGCGGGTTGTCCTCCCGTTGCAAGTCCAGCTGGTCCGGGTTGGGATAGCGACGGGCGTCCCAGTTGGCCGGCGGCACGTCGAGGATGATGCCCTCGCCGGCGCGGATCACCTCGTCGCCGATTTCGATGTCCTCGGTGGCGATTCGACGCTGCCCGGTCTGAATGATGCTGAGGTAACGCATCAATTCCTCGACGGCAGTGGCGATCACCTTCTGATCGTCGGTGTCGCGCAACAGTGCCAACTGGTCGGGGTGCTCGAGCAGCGCAACGATCGCCAGGCTGATCATGTTGGCGGTGGTCTCGTGTCCGGCGATCAGAACACCGGTGGCCAACTGCGCCGCCTCCCGGACACTGAGCTCCTCGGCGTTGACCCGCTCGGCGAGGTCGCCGACCAGATCTTCGGTCGGGTTTTCCATTTTGGTGCGGACCAGCTTGGCGATGTATCTGGCCAGCGCGGTTGCACCTTCGGCCGACTCCTCGGCGCTCGCGTAGCGGCCCATCCCCCGACTGGCCTGCTCCTGGAAGAACTCCGCGTCCGAATACGGCACGCCCAGAAGCTGACTGATCACCAGCGACGGGACCGGCAGTGCCAGTGCGTCGACCAGATCGGCGGGCTGCGGGCCCGCGAGTATCGCGTCGATGTGGTCGTCGGTGATCTTCTGGACGGCGGGACGCAGACCCTCGACCCGCTTGAAGGTGAACGGCTTGGACAGCATGCGCCGAAACGTGGTGTGCTCCTCGGCATCTGCGGTGAATACCGAGCGCGGCCGCTTGTGGACGGTGGCCAACATGCCTTCGTTCCAATGCGGGTAACCCGGCTTGCGATCGTCGACACTGGCCCGGGAGTCGGTGAACAACGAGCGGATCGCGTCGTAGCCGGTGATCAGCCATGGCAAGCTGCCATCCCAAATTCGCACTCGGCTAAGGGGTTTGACGGTGTTGAGCTCCAACGCGACCGGAGCGGGGGCCAATGGGCAACCCGCCGCGCGGGCCATCGGATAGTCCGGAATGTTCGAGGCAACGTCACCGGGATGTCCGGTCAAAGTGTCAGACATAAGCTCCTTCTCCCATGGCGAACTCAGATCAGTGCGGTAGCGAGGCCTGGGCGCGGTGAACCGGCGCTTGCCACAGGCCGACGATCGCGTCGATCAGCCCTTCGGCCGCGATCGGCCAGCTGGACCGCGACCGCGGCCCGTGTTCGGCGAGCTCGCCTTCATGCTCAGCACACGTGTGCATCAACAGGTTTCGGGCCATCACCATGCGCTCGAAGCGAACCCGCTTCGGCAGATCGGGCAGGCAGCGGTTGATACCGCTGATCGCCTGGACGAGCACCGTCGACCCGAGTGCGTCCTTGGTCACGACTTGCCGATAGGTCGGGTCAGCCATCGCCTGCGCGGCGAAGCGCGCATACCAACTCGGGTTGCCCAACGCGGTCAGGTGGTCGGTGAGCGGGCGCACCAGCGTGCCCACCCAGTCCCGCAGCTCCGTCGAGCTCTCGACACCGGCCAGCATCTGGGCGCGGAGTTCCTCGATGGGCACTCGGTGCTTGCTTTCGATCGCGCGCAGCAGATCGGTCCTGGTGCCGAAGTGATAGCACGCCGCCGCGTTATTGCCTTGGCCGGCCGCTTCGCTGATCTGCCGGTTCGACACCGCATACATTCCCCGCTCGGCAAACAACCGCTCAGCAGCGGACAAGATCGCTTCCCGGGTACCCGTGGACCGATCGTTACGCAGGACTCTGGCTGCGGTCACCGACTCAGTGAACACCTGCGAATGAGTTAAATCAAGCAGTTTATTTAGTTGGCCGATGCCGCCGAACGGCCTGACTTTCACCGTCGAATTCGTCGCGAGGCTTCCGAAAACCATCGATCTTGGTGCGCATTGCCTGACTGGCCGTACCGCATGTCTCTAACAGCGGCGTTGCGCATGCTGGGCGTATATACTTCGCCGAACTGCTGCGCCCTTCGAACGTACATTAAACAGACGCTTAGTACGCCAGACTCTGACGCGGCACGCCGAGCTACGCCTCACATCGGAGGAGACCTTGCCACGCAACCTGGTCACCCGCGTCGCCACCAGATTGATGGAGACGACGGCGTCGACGGTTGTCGAAGTCAATGAGCAGGTGCTCGCCGAACTCGTCGAGCACCTCGACATCGATGGCGCCTTCCTTCGCCACAACGACCACAAGATACGGGTGTCGAAATTGGTTGCGGTATGGCCGCCGCGACGCGACCCCTCAGTCCCCGACTCGGCGGCGGTTGCCCACTTCAGCAGCGCCGACCCGGTTCTCTCGTTGTGCGAGCACGGCAAGAAACTAACGGTGATCAGACTGGAGCCCTCCGATCCGGTTTGCGCGCGCTGGATAGCGGCCTCGCAGGAGCGTTGGGGCATCGACCCCGGCAAGATCACGGCGCCGTCGGCAGCAGCGGCGCCCTTGATCTCGGGGGGCGCCACCACCGGCCAGCTGGTCTGCGTGAAATTTCGTCGCAAGAGATGGCGGCCCGATGAGCTCAACGTCATCCAGACGGTCGCATCGCTGCTGGCGCAGCTCCAGGCCCGCATCGCTGCCGAAGAGAAGCTTCGCAACCTCGCCGAACACGACGATCTGACCGGCTTGCACAACCGCCGCGCGCTGATGGCGCACCTGTCCGAACGACTGGCGGCAGGTCGACCTGGCCCCGTCCCGGTGTTGTATCTCGACCTGGACCGGCTGAAGTCGATCAACGACTATCTCGGCCACACCGCTGGTGACTGGTTCATCCGGACATTCGCTGAGCAACTGCAGATGAAAGCCGGCGCCAAAAGCATGACCGCCCGCCTCGGCGGAGACGAGTTCGTCGTCGTGCCTGATCGGTCGATGTCGATCGAGGTGGCGGAGAAGACCGCCGAGGAACTGTGTGCGGCGCTGCGCGATCGGATGTCCCTCGGCGGTCACATGATCACCCGCACTGTCAGCGTCGGTGTCGCGGTGGGCATACCGGGCCGCGACAACACCAGCGACCTTTTGCATCGCGCCGACGAGGCTGTCTTGACGGCCAAGCGGGCCGGCGGTAATCACGTCGCGGTCTCCAGCGATGACATCTCGCTGCAGCGACTCTTCCGCAACGACATCGAGCTCCACCTGCGGGGCGAAATCGACAACGACGCGCTGCTGCTGCACTATCTGCCCGAGGTCGACCTGTGGACCGGCGCGATCGTGGCTGTCGAAGCGCTCGTCCGGTGGCGGCATCCGACCTGGGGACTGCTACTGCCCGAGTCGTTCATCGGCGTGGCCGAATCCGCAAACCTGGGCGGCGAGCTGGGCCGTTGGGTCATGCGAACCGCGATCGGAGAGTTCAGCCGCTGGCGTTCGCGCGGCGTCGGGCAGAACACCATGTTGCGGCTCAATGTGTCGCCCGCCCAGCTGGTCAGCCGAGGCTTCGTCGGCAGCGTGGCCGAAACCATCGACGAGTTTGGCATCGACGGTGGCTCGGTGTGTCTGGAGATCACCGAACGCGCCGTGGTTCGTGACATCGACACCACCCGCAAGACCCTCGAGGCGTTGAAGGAAGTCGGCGTCCAGATCGCCATCGACGATTTCGGCACCGGTTATGCCGTTCTGTCGCATCTGAAGTCGCTGCCGGTCGACACGCTCAAGATCGACACGTCCTTCGTTCGCGACCTGGGCACCAGTAGCCGTGACCTGGCGATCGTCCGGGCGATCATCGGCCTGGCCGAAGCCTTCGACCTGCAGCTGGTGGCCGAGGGTGTGGAAACCCCGGCCGCCGCACTGACCCTGATGCGACACGGTTGCCACCGAGCGCAGGGTTACCTGTTGTCTAGGCCGCTGCCCGGCCACGCGATGGAGTCGCTACTCTCGTCGCGCTGGATGCCCATGCCGTTCCTGGAAGACAGCCAGGCCTTATCCTTGACAACGATCTGACAACAAACATGAGCGATGTAACCGACAAGCGTTCCGATACGACGCGCGAGCAAATCCTGCGAGCCGCGGCGCACCAGTTCGCCCAGCGTCCGTATTACGCCGTCGGCCTCGACGACATTCTCGCCGAGGCGCAGCTGACCAAGGGCGCGATGTATTTCCACTTCCGCTCCAAGCATGCGCTGGCGTTGGCGATCGTCGACGAGCAGACCGTCAGGTCCGGCGCCGCATTCCAGGAGTTGTTCACGCGCAAGCTGTCCGGGCTGGAAACTCTCATCGACGTCTCGTTCCTGATCGCCATGGCCGACATCACCGAAGACATCACGCGGGCAGCCTTCAATCTGCTCGAGTCGGTCGGCCGCACCGAGAAGCTGCAGGAGCGGCTGCTCGGCGGGTGGATCCAACTGCTCGGCGAGATCGCCGGACGCGGAATCCGTGAGGGCGACATCGTCGACAGTGGCGATCCAGAAGACATCGGACGCCTGCTGGTATCCATTTATATGGGCCTGCGTCAGACGAGCAGCCTGCACGACCCGGTGGTACTACTCGGTGACTACCAGAAAACCTTGTCGACGGTGCTACGCGGAATCGTGCAACCCGACAAGATCGATTACTTCGCGCAATTCTTGAAGCGCCGCACGGCTCTGGCGATCAAGGCCGTCTCTCCGCCGGAGGTTTCGGACAACTGAAGCGGCTAGCGCTCGTCAAGCCACAGCTGCTCGGTCAAGTCTTGAAACGTCGCAAGCGCAATCTCGTCATCGGCGCGGATCAGCGCCGACCTACTCATAAGCGCGCGCACACTCGACCCGTCCCGGTGGGCCAACTCGACTACCTCGTTAGCCAGGGATTGCAGGACAGTGACCGCGGACTCCTTGGAGAGCGGGAGGTGGAAGATCTCATCGAACTTCAGCGACACCACGTCCTCCGGTGCGCGGCCGACCATTTCGGAGAATGCGGAATTGGCGAACACCAGCGCACCGTCGTTCGCGATAGCGAGCACGGGAACCGGAATCCGCTCCAGCACAACCAGAGCAGGCAACTGCTTGAGGGTGGCCATCGGCGAAAGACTCGTCTGGCCGTCACGGCGTCGCTCCACGAACTGATTATGGTGCATTCGAGCCACGCGTAAGTGCGCTTGTTATAAATGGCCCAGATTTTGAAGTTTCTGTGAAAGCGCCACACCCTATTGAACGTTCGCAAGTTGTTGTTCAGCCGAACGCAGTGACCGGTTCTGGCTGAACGAACACGGATATTCGCGTAAAGATTTCCCAGCGAAGGGTTCCGCGGCGCCGCGCGGTGGCATCATCTGACCATCGTCACCCGCGCCCGGGTGTTTACGGAGGTTTCAGCATGACCGCATCCGAAGCGCTCCGTCACTCACGAATTGCGCTCAGCCACGGATCGGGTGCGATCCCCGTCGTCGGGTTCGGCACCTTGATTCCGGATCTCGCGGCGACCAAGCAGGCCACCAACACAGCGCTGGAAGTGGGTTATCGACATTTCGACTGCGCGGAGCGGTACCGAAATGAGCAAGCGGTCGGTGAGGCGCTTCATGAAGCGTTCGACGCGGGGACGATTGCGCGGGAGGACGTCTTCGTCACCACGAAGCTGTGGAACAGCAATCACCGTCCCGAGCGGGTCCGGCCCGCGTACGAAGCGAGTTGCCGCCGATTGCAGGTCGACTACGCCGACTGCTACCTGATCCACACGCCCTACGCGTTCGCGCCCGGCGACGATCAAGATCCTCGAGACGAGCACGGCAACGTGATCTACGACGAGGGGGTCACGTTAGCTCAGACATGGCAGGCGCTCGAGCACCTGGTCGACGACGGTGCCTGCGGGGCTATCGGCTTATCGGACATCTCGCTGGACACGCTGCGCGAGCTCGTCGCGGTGGCGCGGATCAAGCCGGCCGTCGTGCAGGTCGAATCGCATCCGTACCTACCCGAGTGGGAGCTGCTCGACTTCTGCCGCGAGAACGGGATTGTGTTGCTGGCGTTCGCTCCGTTGGGGCATGCGATGCAGCCAAACCTTCTGGAAGACAACGTGATTACGGACATCGCGAAACGTTTGCAGATGTCGCCGGCTCAAGTGGCTCTCTCGTGGGCGGCGCAGCGCGGCAGCGCTTTCCTGACCACCTCGACCAAACCTCAACGCATTTCGGAGAACTACCAGATATCCCCGCTTCCCGACGACGCCATGAGCGAGATTCGAAACCACATCACCACGAACATCCGATTCAACTCGGTGGTGCAGACCGGTGTGCCGGGTTTCATCCCCCGACCCACGTGACCTGAAGTGGCAGAGGAGAAGCCGACGAATCGTGTCGCGGTGATCACCGGCGCCAGTCGAGGCATTGGTGCGGCGACTGCATTGGTTCTTGCGGAGAAGAGATTTCGGGTAGTGGTCAACTACCGCTCTAGCACCGAGGAAGCAGACGAGGTGGTCGGCGCGGTGAAGGCGGCCGGCGGAGAAGCGTTGGCGATTCGGGCCGATGTCACCGATCCCGACGATGTCGCGGCGATGTTCGCCGAAACCGAACGGCACTGGGGACGCGTCGATGTGCTGGTGCACAACGCGTTGATCCCGTACGACGTCGTCTCGTTCGCCGATCTGAGTTGGGAGCAGCTGGGCGGCAAGCTGGACCGCGAAATGCGCGCCGCGTTTCTAGTGACTAAAGCTGTTGTGCCGGGGATGATCTCGCGTAGTTTTGGCCGACTGATCTATATGACGACGATACTGTCGCGTCGTCCCCGCGAAGGCATGATCAACCTCGGTACGGCCAAAGCGGCGATGGATCAGTTCGTCCGCTATGTCGCATTGGAGGTGGCGCCGCACGGGATCACCGCCAACCTTGTTTCGCCGGCAACGGTGGCCGGTGCCACCTCCGACAAACTCTTGGCCGCCGACGACGTACGCCGTCTGGGCGCCAGCAACCCCATGGGCCGCCTCGTCACCCCCGACGAGGTGGCGCAGACGATCGCCTTTGTCGCCAGCGAGGATTCGGGTTTCATCACCGGCCACTGCGTGGAGGTCAACGGCGGCCTGGCGATGGATTGACATCGAGAAAGGGGTTGTCGGCTGTGGAGACAATCGATCTCGCCTACGTCGGGCGAGGCCTGCACGAAGAGCTGGTCGCCCATGTGGCCGACCAAGAGGGCTACTTCGAAGACGAGGGTGTCCATGTGGCCATCCGCGATGGGGTGAGCTGGCCGGCCGAGCGACTACGTCGGGGCGCGGTGATCGGCCTGGGCAGGACCCTGGTGTCGCGGCTCAAAGACGGGATCGAGTGGACCGCGGTCAGCTTCAGCACCGACCACCCGCTGTTCTGGTTTCTCGGGAACGCCGAGGTGAAGACCATGGCGGACCTACGCGGGCGGCGGCTCGCCGTTCACGGCCCGTCCGACCCTCCGGGTACGTTCGCCCGGATCGTCCTGCGCAAGCATGGTCTGGACCCCGACAAAGACCTGGAATGCATCGTGGGGCATCCCGGTGACTATCAGATGGATCTGCGACGCCTGCGGGACGGATCCATCGACGCCGCCTACGTCGGCAGCACCCTTTCGCCCGAACAGGTGGCGGCAGAAGAAGGATTCCATGTGCTGGCCTGGGTCGGCGACCACTTCCAGATTCCGACCGTCGGCGTCGTGGTCGACCCTAGCCATATTCCGCTCGACAGCCCCGCCTTGCAGGCCTTGGCGCGTGCCAATGAGCACGCGCTGCAATTGCTCGTCGAAAAGCCAAGCAAAGCAGTCGATTACGTTGCCTGGTTCCTGGACCGACTCACGCGCGACGAAGCGCAAAGGTACTACGAGGACTATGTCGGGCCGTACTTCGTCCCCGGCCGGACGGCCGATCTCGACATGGCGCAACGGTCCATCGACGCCGTCGCCGCCGAACTCGGCATCGCACCCGTCGCGGCGGAGGCGATGTATGGACTCGCAGGGAAGTCGATCGCAAGCATCTGAGCGACAGCTTTCCACCCGGGCGTATCGTTTGCCCCGATTCCATTCATTCGACGGGCTGACAACGCATGGACACTCTCGAAGGCAAGGTTGCCGTCATCACCGGTGCGGCCAGTGGGATCGGTCGGGCGATCGCGCACTCGCTGGCCCGCCGGGGAACGCAGATCGTTGCCGTTGACATCAATGCCGGCGGGGTCGCGACGGTCGTGGCCGAACTGCGTGAGCTTGGCGTGAACGCCGCTCCCCGAACCACAGACATCGGCGACCCCATCGCTTTGGACGGCATCCGTGACACCGCACTGGAACGGTTCGGCAAGGTCGACATCGTGGTCAACAACGTCGGTGTGCTGACTAACGGCCTACCGCAAGACATTCCAGCTATCGAGTGGGAGCGAATTCTCAACATCAACCTGATGTCGGTGGTGCGCAGTAACGCCACTTTCGTCCCGATGCTGCTGGACCAGGGCAGCGGCCATATCGTCAACACCGCGTCGTTCGCGGGCTTGTTCACTTACTCCTACGACCGAATGCCCTACGCGGCCAGCAAAGCCGCCATCGTTCAGATCAGCGAAGGACTCGCTCTATATCTGCGCCCCAAGAACATTGGAGTCACACTGCTCTGCCCCGGACCCGTACTGACCAACATCACATCGAACATGCCGACATTCGGCGGCGGCGCAGCCCTGCGCACACCGGGCGAGCAGTTCGAATTATTCGACGCCGCACGCGTCGGCGAACTGGTTGCCGACGCGATCCTGCAGAACCGCTTCTTCGTCCCCACCCATCCCCAAGTCACCGACGAGCTACGCCGCCGCGTCGAAAACTGGGATGCCTACTTGGATTATCAAATCTCCCGCGAACCCCTGGCACCGAAAGGCGACAACTCATGACCGACGCCCGCACCGATGGCCTCGCGGTCTTCAAAGACCTGCTGCCCGGCCTGATCCCCGATGAGGTCACCAGCATGCGCGACGACGGCTTCGCCGGCGAACTCGGCGAACTGAGTCTCGAGCATGTCTTCGGTGCACTGTGGACGCGGCCCGGGCTGGATCGCCGCTCCCGCAGCCTCGTCACGCTCGGGGCGCTCATCGCGCTCCGCGCCGGAGAGGAGTTGAAGTTTCACTTCCCGATTGCGTTGCGCAACGGGCTGACCGCCGAAGAGCTCGAAGAGGTGGTCTATCACCTGACTGGCTACGTCGGCTTTCCGGCAGCGACATTGGCCCGCAACGTCGGGCGCGAGGTGCTGCCTGAGCCGGACCGTCAATCCGGCAGCTGAGAACACGCGACCGCTGAGACCAATAATCAAGTGGCACAGCTCCGCTAGGACATACGGGCTTTCACAGCCTCGTCGGTTGTCGTCCCGTTCAAGCAAGTATCAGGGCCAGTCAAGGCGGGACTGAACTTCAGGGCGTCGACCAGTTCGGCTATCGCCCTCTCGCCCTGCCCGCCGACGACCGCCTCCGAAAAGCAGGTCTCCAGGTGGTTGTGCAGCATGACCCGGTTTGTGCGCTCCAATGCCGACTGAACCGCAGAAATCTGCTTCATCACATCCACGCAGTAGGCGTCGGATTCCAGCATTCGGATAATCCCGTCCAGATGACCCCGGACTGTTTTGAGCCGGTTGAGCGCGGAAAGCTTCTTGGCCGTCAACTCCTCTGACATCACCGTCCCCTTCCAGCGGCGCGTGCCAACCCCTGTGCCGGGCTGAACTACACCCAGCTTAGCTCACCCCACCCCACCCAGGGTGGGGTAGCATGGCCTTCGTTATTCCAACACAGGAGGTTCACCATGGCCGATACAACCGACGATCCGGACACCACACAGCCGACCAGGCCCAGCCGCCTGAACCAGGCGCTGGCGTGGGTGGGCATCGTCGCCGGCGGATTGTTCGTCGTCGGCGCAATTTTCTTCTCCGGCTTCTTCTTGAACTGGAGCGAGCACATGCACATGCAAATGGGTCATGCGGCGATGTCCCACGAACAGAAGGACTGTTGCGCCGACATGAAGCCAGGTGACATGAAGCCAGGCGAGATGAAGCCAGGTGCGATGGGGCCTGAGATGATGGGTCCGCACTCGGGACGCTAACCCGTTGCGGTGACACGGTTTCCACGGACTTAGACCGTGCGCCAATAGTTTGAGGGCCGAGCCTAGAGCGTCATTCGCCGGGCTCGGCTTTCACTCTTAAACGGTCGAGCAGCGTACGTACCCGCTGTTCGATCTCGTCGCGGATTGCTCGTATCGCCGCGGGCGATTGGCTTTCGGTCCCGCTGCCGGTAGTCAGTCGTCGGCACCGGATCCCAAACTCGTCGGGACAGAAGCCGCCATTAACGGATCAGTGTTTGGGCAGTGGGTCAGGTGCGAGGCTGCCATCGGGTGCGATGTGGGCGAAGATCTGCTGGACCAAGGTGAGCACATGGGGGTCGTCGACGGTGTAGATGTGGCGGCGGCCGTCTCGGCGTGCGCTGATCAGTCCGGCCAAGCGCAGCTTGCTCAGATGCTGGCTCATGGTGGCAACACCGACGCCGGTGCGTTCTGCCAGGGTGCTGACGTCGTGGACGTCTTGGGCGGCAAGCCATAGCACGTGTAGCCGTGTCGGGTTGCTCAGGAGTGTGAATGTGGCGGCGGCCGAGGCTAGTTGGGGGCGGGTGGGTTCGGCGCGCGGAATCGCGCTTGTGGTTTCGGGTGGCCGTACGTTTCGCTTCGCCATGGCGGCATCCATTCTTACGTACTGGTGAGGATGGGATTCGCCTCTTCAAACATTTTAATACTTGCGAATATGACGAAACGTCGGCAAGATGGAGCTGTCCATCGACGAACTCGCCGAACTCCTACTCATCCGGATCGCGAGGCACAGAAATGACCTTCCTAATCAATGAGGCGGCCGCCGCGGTCGCCACCCCCCAAGTGCGTTCGCCCCGCCCGCTGCGATCACTCATCGCCGGCCTTGTCCTGGCGGTCGCGCCACTTAGCGTTATGGGAGTAGCGGCCCCGACCGCACACGCCGACTACGCGGTCGACAGCAGCAATTTCCACGGCGCGCTCTCTTCCAGGGGCATCACCTTCGCGTCCAGGCAAGCTGCGACCGCCGCCGGTCGTGAGGTCTGCGATGAACTTGATCAAGGTATGCAGGCGAGTGACGTCGCGAACAACGTGATGGCACAGTCTGATTTGGACGGCTATCACGCCGGGTTTTTTGTCGGAGCCAGCATTGCCGCCTTTTGCCCACGCCATAGCCAGTAGAACCAACGACGTCAAGCGTGACCTAGTGACACGGTTTGAGTATTTAGTGACATCTAGGTGACATCGCGCATGAGATGGTCTGCTTCGACAAACGTAGACCCTCCGCCACCCGCCCAGCCCAGCACGGGGTCGCCAGCGCCATGTCCAAGGTCCCCACCCGACTTTTCTAATTCTGCGTATCCCGGTCCGCCCACCGGACCGCGCTATTGGCGCAACCCACCTAAGCGGCAACAATCACGACAGGCTGCGACAACACGACCAGTGAAGATGAGATGCCAGGGGTCAATGACATGAAGTCTCAACCTACGCTCCGGTAATGGACTCGGAAACTCAAACGAAACAGACGCCCGCAGCGAAGTCAGGCGCGAACGTCTCACGCAAGGTGCGCTGGCTTCTAGCCGTCACTATGGCCCTCGAGAGCTTGCTGGTCATTTACTTGACGGTGCGTGACTTCGCGCTGGCCGCGACCCTAACGGCAACGATTGGCTCTTTGACATTGCTGGCTATTTCGGGCGTTGGTGTCTGGGCGGCATATGCGACTTGTAAGCAACACGACGGCTGGCTAAGAGCAAGCTTTTTAGGCCAATTCTTCATTGCAGCCCTTGCGGTATACACAGTCGTGACCGATGTACGGAGTCCTCTTCTCCAGCCTTTCGTCGCAGGATTTGCATGCATCCTCGGTATCATCGCAATTTGCTGGGTCTTCTATTTACTGGGGCAGCGGGGCGGCGGCCCTCTCTCTGCGTGGTCGGCAACCATCGTAGCCCTTATTCCTGTTCTCGGCTTCGTGCAGTTTTGGCTGCAGACCGATTATCTGCCGCGAACCTCGCTGCCATTGGTTGACGTCAACACTGACCTGACTTCAACGGGGAAGACGGGAGAAATCGTTTACCTCGAGGCGAAAGTGACCATCAACAATCGCGGTTCAGTACCGGTGTATGTCGGTGCGACAGTGATGCGAGTCACGGCGTACCCTTGGCGGCCTGCTGGCACACGGACTCCGTTGCCGGACGCGATTCAATTCGCGCTTCCCGCATCCATGCCGTACAGGGATGACCCCTTGCCAATCGAACAGCGTAAAACGCTATATGCGAACGACCTTCTCCCGGTCGGCTACACGTTGGCTCCCGGTCAGTCGAACACCTACCGCAAAATCGTCAATTTCGACTCTCACGAATGGAGACTAGCGCGCCTCGATGTAGACGGGATCTTTATGACGAGCCCGAACGTCGATGAAGTCTATACGTGCCCCGTTCCGCCGGGTGAAATTTGGTTTCACGACCCCGACCACCCTGAGTCCACGCGCATACCGCCGCAGAAGTCGGCAGATGATCCCAAATTTCAGGAAGAGATCGTCAAACCTATCTATAAAGAAGTTCCCGGTGGCGTTCAACAATTTTTCTGCCGAGAAATTCGCCTCAAGCCGCAAAATGTGATTCATGAGGTAGTCGGGGATCAAGTCAGGTTTGAAGTTTTGGCGATTTTCAACGATCCCACAAACCCAAGTCTCCAATACCCGGAACTATTATTGTGGCCGGGTGTCAACGGCAATTATCATCTTGATTCGGGTCAATGGCAAAAGGTCTCCGCTGCAAACCCAACGCTCGTGTATAACAAAATTGGCGTCGAGTACAGTCCATCGGAGCAGTCAGCCCCTCCCGGCGGCGGCACAACCTCGACTACCCAGACCCCGCCGGCTACCCCACCGCGGTAGCTGACCACGGATGATTAACCTGGTTTAATCCTGGTGGAGCTATGGGGAATCGAACCCCAGATCTACTCGATGCAGCGTGCCGTCGGGCTGGGGCTTAAATGACCGACTAGCCGTGACGGTATCGGTGAGTGTTCCGTTTGTTGCTCCGGCGCATTGGGCCGGTGGCCGAAGGTAGGGCGAGCGCCGGTGAGCGAGTCCCGTTAGTTGGTTGGCTGTAGTCCCTTTCGGTCTCGCAGCTGCTCAGTGAAGTAGTGGCTTTTGCCTCGGCCTGTGGTTTTGGCCTCGTACATAGCGGTGTCGGCGTCGCGCAGGATCTCTGCCGTGCCGCGCAGGTCGCTGTTGGTGATCACAACGATTCCGATGCTGGCCGTAATGCGGAGTGTCACGCCCGCGATGACGACCGGATCTGACAGGGTCGCGTGGAGTCTGTCGGCGAGTGCGTCGAGATCGGCGCGAGCGATCTGGCCGATGAGCAGGGCGAGGAATTCGTCGCCCCCAAGCCGGGCGACCACGTCGTCGGATCGGACCGTGCGGCAGAGACGTTGCGCCGCGCTCCGTAGCACGTCATCGCCGGCGTCGTGGCCGAGCGAATCGTTGATGGTCTTGAGATTGTCCAGATCGATGAACAG
>Ga0209139_10000316_pt1 | contig 16238 bp, 17 predicted proteins | sample BogFormECP14_OM3_FD_188246 | JGI IMG/M metagenome (GOLD analysis project Ga0209139, IMG submission 188246) | Bog forest soil microbial communities from Calvert Island, British Columbia, Canada - ECP14_OM3 (SPAdes) (version 2) | ecosystem: Environmental > Aquatic > Freshwater > Wetlands > Bog ...
TTCCCTTCGGGCTGACCGCGCGAACGCTGGAAGAATTTCGCAACGGCATCGTACATTTGAGCCATGCGTCTTTCTATTTCCACTTCGTTTCCTCGCGGCTTCGTTTGCAATTGCGAACGAATGACTTCTCGCACTGGCTCGCGGATGGCCTTGGGCACGGAGCGCTGGCGGAACGCGTGAACCGCATCGACATTTATACAAATACGCTCGAAGGCGCCCGCTCCAAGGTGATCGAGTTGATTGACCGCGAGGAGAGAAGCGCATGAGCGAAGTAGCCATCGCCACCCGAATTCCGTTAGATGATTACGCTGCGCTTCTCGGTGAGGGCGAGATTGACGAGCTGCGCGTACTTGCCAAGCCCTTGCGCGGCCGCAGCATCGAAATGATTAATTCCACGGCGGTAGGTGGCGGCGTCGCGGAAATTCTCACCAGGCTTCTCCCGCTCGCGGAAGAACTTGACCTGAACATGCGCTGGGACGTAATGACGGGCGACGAAGACTTCTACGGCGTCACGAAGTCATTTCACAATGCGCTTCACGGCGCGCCGTATCACGCCAGCGCCAGAGATTTTGAAATTTTCCTGGCGAACAACGAACACAACCTCGCGCGCCTGCCGCTCGACGCTGAATTCATGATTATCCATGACCCGCAACCGGCCGGGCTTATCGAAGGCCGCAAGAAGAACGGGAATCACTGGGCGTGGCGGTGCCACATCGACCTGTCCCACCCGCACCGCGGCGTTTGGGACTTCCTCGAGCAATTTGTCGCGCGGTATGACGCCGCCATGTTTTCTTCGCCGGAGTTTTCGCGCGCGCTATCCATTCCGCAATACCTGTTTTATCCAGCGATCGATCCACTCTCGGAAAAGAACCGCGAGTTGGAGAGCGGCTTTGTGGCGCGGACCCTCGCGCAATACCACATCGATCCATCGCGCCCGATTCTCACGCAAATCTCGCGGTTCGACCGGCTCAAGGATCCCATTGGCGTGATTCGCGCGTACCGCATCGTAAAACGCTATTTCGATTGCCAACTGGTGCTGGCTGGCGGCAGCGCTTCGGACGATCCGGAAGGGGCGGTGGTTCTAAAAGAAGTCCAGAACGAGGCCAACGGCGAGACCGACATCCACATCATCGAACTGCCGGCGTGGGCGCCGCTGGAAGTGAACGCACTGCAGCGCGCCTCCACGGTGGTCATTCAGAAGAGCCTGCGCGAGGGTTTCGGACTGACCGTTTCCGAGGCGCTTTGGAAGAAAAAACCGGTGGTGGCTTCGGCCGTGGGCGGGATTCCCGTGCAGATCATTCACAAACATACAGGGCTATTGGCGCATTCCGTCGAAGGCACGGCCTATCAAATTCGATATTTGTTGTCCCATCCGGAAATTGCGGCGAAGCTCGGTGAAAACGGCCATGAGCACGTGAAAGAAAATTTTCTTATCACGGAAAAGCTCAAGCGGTATATGACCCTATTTTTGGCGATGGACCGCGTGAAGTGAGGGAGGGACAAGCCCCTCCCCTACATGTGCTCTTGAATGTCAGTAAGTGAGCGACCAGCCGACGACGGTCATCGTCAGCACTACCAGTAGCATTCCCGTGCTAACGACGCTGAGGACGCGTCCATGTCCTAGCAGATAATCCCGCGACTCCGCGTCAATGCAGAGAAGCACGGAGACGACCAGGACTACTGCCCACGCAAGAATTGCCGGCACGCCCGGATATTTGCCGATCATCGAAAGAAACTGGCCCGGCGGCTGGCCCGCGGGAATCCACCAGGGAATCATCGGAGCAATTCCGGTCGCAAGCGAAAGCGTCAGCAACTTGCGCGTAAACCACCCTTTGATTTTTGGCCGGGCTTCTTTCCAAACGAAGTAGTCCCACGCCAGTAGCGCAACGGCGAAAAGCACCCAGCCATAGAGCGCGGCTTTCTGGTCGACCCACCACCAGGCGCGAAACACGACATGCGAGTTGTGGTTAAAGGCGTAGCGCGGCAGCAGAAACATCGCGACCAGGCCATTGCCGGCTACAGCCACGAGCAGCGTAACCAGGCTCATCAGCTGGAACCAGTAGCGCGTAGGAACACGCCGACACCTGGTGCAAACGGATTGTTTGGGCAGGAAGTTTAGTCCACAACGGTCGCAGAACACGGCTGGTCTCCCAATTCGCGGGAATCGAATCCTGTGATCGCTGCCAGAGTACCTGATTGGAAGCGCAAAAAACTACTGGTCTGACGGTCAGTTGAAAGGGCAGGCAGTATTGGTAGTATGAAGGCACCAGCTCCCAATCCCTTCCAGGGCGAAGTGCCAAACGAAACGCCTGAACCGCAAAAAGTGCGCGGTCAGGCGGAGGTGCAACATGACCGAAGCCTCGAAACGATGGGAAGGACAAATTGTCGACGGTACTTTGCCCCTTCGGCAATTTCTGGGTGGTTCCGATCACAGCGCGGTTTTCTTAACGGAATACGGTGAAGGCCAGCCGCAAAAAGCTGTCATCAAGCTTTTCACGGCGGATCCCGCAACCGCCGATGCGCAGATCTCCCGCTGGGAATCTGTCGCGGACCTTTCTCATCCCAATTTGCTGCGATTGCTGAGCGGCGGACGCTGCAGGCTCGACGGAAACGATCTGCTCTATCTGGTGATGGAGTACGCCGACGAAGACCTCTCGCAGATAATTCCGCAACGCGCGCTTACGCCGGAAGAAACGCGCGACATGCTCGGCCCGGTCCTGGACGCGCTGGAATATCTCCACGGCAAAGGTTTTGTACACGGTGACCTGAAGCCGTCGAATGTTCTGGCCACCGGCGACCGGCTAAAACTCTCGAGCGATGCGATCTCGCGCATCGGAGAAGCACGGACCGCAACAAAACGGCCCGACTCCTACGATCCACCGGAAGCCATCAGCGGCACGTTGACTCCTGCGGCCGACGTTTGGTCGCTGGGAACGACTCTGGTCGAGGTCCTGACGCAGCATTTGCCGGAGTGGCAACCGGGGCCGCATCGCGAGCCGGTGGTTCCGGTGAATATTCCCGCGCCTTTCCAGCAGATCGCGCGCGAGTGTTTACGCTTGGAACCTCAGCTGCGGATCAATCTTGCGGAAATTGGGGCGCGGTTGAACTCTCGCGCCGCGACAGCCACTGCCTCGGCCTCAGCTGCTGCCATTCCCCTGGCTCCGCAATCGAGTCTAAGCGTTAGTCCCCTTGTAGGCGCGCCTGCTCAGGCCACTCCACCGACAGCCAAATCCGGGGCCCCGGTGTCGGTGGCGTCGCGTGGTCTCGCGAGAATGCAGCAAAATGATCCTCATCGCCCGGCGCCCCACACGGCATCGGGAACGAGGCCGCGATACCTTGTTCCTCTCATTGTTGGGGCGCTCGTGTTTGCTGCGATTCTGACGTTGCCGAGGCTGCTGACGCATCGCCCGGACGCTCAGCCTGCCGCCACCGTCGCGTCCGAAAAGCCGCCGGCACAGTCCGCTGGTAAGAATCCGGTGGACCCTGGTTCGTCAAAGCGAGCGGTTTCTCGATCCGAGAAGTCGACGGCACCGGTGACGACGCCTGCCACAACAGCCGCGGATCACCGCAGCGTTTCTCCGGCCGCTCCACACTCTCTGCAACCGACAAGCGAAAAGGAGTCGCCGTCTCCGGCGGCCGCGCCAATCGCACCTGCCGCCACTGACAGAGGCGTGACACCGAACACGGCTGCCGTCGCTTCGTCAAAGGGCGAAGTGCTGGACCAGGTTTTGCCCGACGTTTCGGAGAAGGCGCGCGCCACCATCCATGGAAAAGTACGAGTCAGCGTAAAAGTTCAAGTTGATCCGTCCGGCAGCGTGACAGGAGCTGAATTTGACTCTCCCGGCCCCAGCCAATTTTTCGCCGATCTGGCGCTGCAGGCTGCGCGAAAGTGGGCGTTCACTCCGCCGGAAGTCAACGGCAAGAGCGTGGCGAGCGAATGGCGATTGAAATTTGAGTTCACGCCAAAGGACACCAAAGTCGCGCCGACGCAAACAGCTCCTTTGTAGGAGGAAGCAAGCCTGTGAGACGAAAAGCGAACTGACTTTGCGCTGTGGGTCGCCTCGCATTTTGGTTCGCCCCTCTTAGAAAAAGCAAAGAATAGATACCTGTCCGTAGTTACGGAGCGTTTTCTCACGTCGCCTATCAGTAACTCACCGAAGTGCTTGAAACTAAGCATGTTAAACAGCCTTCGAGGCTTTTCTGGCCTGCCGTACCATAGCCGCATTCCGTCGTAACCCTTACCTTCGCTAGGAACAGACGGCGCTTTGATGCGCCACACCTTGGCGGAGCCACTGCGAATGCTCGAGCTGCAAAATCAATCTTTGCCGGGGCGTGACTCCGGCCCAGCCGAAAAAACGGAACGTTTGCGACGCGCAATTCGTTGGACAACGTTGCTCGCGCTGATCGGCGGCGTTTCCCTTCTTGCGGGTTTCGAGACTGCTCGTACGACGCTAGCGATCCCCAAATCAGATGGTGGCATTCCGACGGAAAATTCGTCTCCCGCTGTGTCGCCCGTGCGCATGCCCACTGCGGAGAAAAAGGTCGATCCGGAGCTGAACCGGCTGCCACCGCAGCAACAAGCGGAGCGTTTGCTCGAACAGGCGATGCACAATGACGAGTCCTCGTTGGAACTGCTGCGTGAAAACGTGGATGGCTGGCGCGGCCACATCAAAAATACCGACAAGCTTTTCGATTTAGTGCTGGCGGCTCTGAATTCGCACGATCTTCGCGTGCGAACGGCGGCGGTTGACGTCGACCTCGCAGCGAACAATCTGAGCAAATCGCCGGAAAGTGTCGCGCGGTTGATCGGACAGTTGCGGCGCGATCCCGCAGGCCGCGGAATGGCTCTGTGGCGGCTTGGTTCGTTGGGCAATCGCGGCGTGGAACCGGAAAAAGTGCTGAACACTTTGCTGAATTATGCGCAAGACCCGAGCGAGCACACCCGCTACTGGGCGGTCGAAGGACTGGCGATGCTCGGCAATGACGCCTCGATCGGCCCGCTGCTCGATCTCTTGACGCACGATCCCTCGCCGCGAGTTCGCGCACGTGCGGCAAGCAGCCTCGGAGAATCCGGTCTGCTGACCCGCGAAGAACGCCTCGCGGCCGTGCCTCATCTGCTGAATTTTGCCGATGACGATTCGCTGAACACAACCACACGCGAGCTGGTCTATGGAACGCTGCGCGTAATTACCGGCGCCGCGCTGGGCAACGATGCCAACGCTTGGCGCGCCTGGTGGGCGCTGCATGACCCGGCGCAAGAGCGGCCGAGCAACAGATCACGCCTGCTGCGCGCCTAGACCAAGAAGACGGAAATTTCTGTCTCAGAATTCAACTCTTAACGAGAAGCAGCGTTGCCGATTGTTCCGCCTCATGGTGCTGTCCTTTGAGTAGGAAAGAGCCACGCCAGCACCAAGTGCGTCGGCCAGTAGATCACGACGATTAGCACAATGAGTGTGAAGGCAAGATGCGCCGGCCCCGGTCCCCAGGCACGATGCATGACGGGATCGCGGTAGGCACAGTTCATGTTCGCGTCTGCCGGCAAGAATCGCCCTGCAATCAAAAGAATGGCGGCGATCGCGGATTGCAAAGCCAGAGCGCGCTTGTCGTACCCCACCCTGCGCAACGTATAGAGCAGTACGAGTGGTAGGCCGACGTGAAACGTGGAGAGCAGGCGTACCCATAGTGGGTATCGCGTGTCCCACATGTAGTCCGTGCCGCCTACGAGAAAACGTCCCGTCGTCAACCGCCAGCCGACATCGAGTATCCAGAAGAGGCCGGCTGCGAGCAAACTTACCGCCTGGCTCGAAAGCAGCAGCGGATTTGCCAGCCAAATCCCGAAAAACGAAAGAATCACCGCAACGTCGCACAAGTGCAGCAAATTCGACCAGCCCCAGACGCGAAAATAGGCGGGGAGCCACACAACCATCCAGAGCAGGCTGAACCATCGGAGCACAGGAAAAGGGTGAGGGCTCGGCGACATGGATTTTCCCCGTGTTTGCTGCTCGAGGAAGGCTAAGGCTATCACAACTCGTCGGCGAGATTGCTCGAGCGCGAGCGCGTTAGAACCCGGGGATTTGCGGAAGGGGCGTGCGAAGCACGGTGGCGCGAAGCCTTCAGCCATAGCGCAATTCAGGCCCCAGCTTTAGGGAGGTGGGCATGAAGGTGCCGCTTCCACGAGCGACTTCTCTTCCAAGGCTGTCGAAGAGGACGCCTTCCGTAACGTAGATGCGTTTCGAGCGGCTAACGACCTGGCCGCGAGCGAGTAGTTGGCCCTCGGAAACCGGCCGCAAGAAGTAAAGCTGGAAAGACGAAGTTACAAGAAAGCAATCCGTGACGATGGATTGGGCCGCAAAAAATGTCGCGTCATCCAGCGCCTTGAAATAGACCGCTCCGTGAATCGCATGCGCCGCGTGATGAAAATCCTCGCGCACGGTCATCTCAATCTCGGCGCGCCCTTCTTCGGGGATACGCAGCCTCGGCCGGAACCATTTATTGATCGGAGCCCGATCGTACATCGCGACGAGCGCTTCAAAATGTGGGTGTGTCATGGTGTGGGGTTTGGTCTTGCTCCGGATTGTAAAGATTTGGACTCTAGCCCGCGCTGGATGACTCGCGAAGCCCGAAGTGCTCCCGATGCTTGCGAAGCAGGAATTGGTCGGTCATTCCGGCGATGTAATCGCAGACGGCCACATGCCGCGGCGCCGTACTGGCCGATTCCTCATGAGATGCCGGCATTGAGCCTGGCGATTCAAGGTAGAAGAGGAAGAGTTCCTCGAGGCACTGGACCGAACTGTCGCGGTCCTCGGTAATCGCCGGCTGATTGTAGATGTGTTTGAAGAGAAAACGTTTCAGCGACGCATTGTGTTCGGCGGTTTCGGTGCTGAATCCCGCCAGTCGCTTGGGGGCATGACGAATGTCGTCGACAGAGGCGACGCCGGCGGATTGCACATGGAGCCGCGTGTTCAAGACGAGATCACTGGCCAGGAAATCGACGGTTTGTCTGAGCGCTTCGTTGAACTTGAGTTTTGCCCGGGCTGATGGATGCCCCGCTTCAACTGTCGCGTAGAGCTCGCCAAAAAGAGGAACCTCTCTGCGAAGCGCATCCAGATCAAGAAGTTCCGCTTCCAGGGCGTCATCAAGATCTGCTGTGTTGTACGCGATTTCGTCGACCCAATCGATGAGCTGGCCTTCGAGCGGTGTACGAAGATCGAGCAAATACTCACTAAGATACGGAAATTCCGCAGCCGTATAATCGTGCGAGTGCTTGATGATGCCTTCGCGCACCTCGAACGTAAGATTCAACCCCGGGAAATCAAGATAGGGACTCTCGAACTGTTCGACAATGCGCAGCGCCTGCAAATTGTGGTTGAAGCGCGAGCCGTGAGCCCGCATTAACTCGTCGAGTTTCTGTTCGCCGGCATGGCCAAACGGCGGATGCCCAATGTCATGGACCAGCGCAAGCGTTTCGGCAAGCTCTGTGTTGAGCCCGAGAGCCGCGGCGGCCGTGCGAGCGATTTGTGTGACTTCGAGCGTATGCGTGAGCCGGTTCCGAAAGTGATCGGAATACCGGATGGTGAAAACCTGCGTCTTGGCTTCCAGGCGCCGGAAGGCACGCGAATGAATGATACGGTCGCGGTCGCGCGCGAATTCGCTGCGGTAAGGATGGGGTGGTTCCGGATAGCGCCGGCCGCGTGAGAGTTCCACACGCATCGCCCACAGCGCGCTTGTGAGGAGTGGTTCGATCAGCGGCTCCGGCGACGGACAGCGCGAGCGCCCGCCCGTTTGCGTTCACTACGATCTTGAAACTTTTAGAAACTCGAAGCCCAGGCAGGCTCGTTGCCCAACGAACCTGCGCCTCACGATTTCGGCGCGAGCATTTCCAATCCGCGATCCGCTTCGTCTGCGACCGCCGTGTTCGGAAACTCTTTCTTGAGCTGCTCGTAGACGTTGGCAGCTTCCTTCGGATCGCTCTGCCGCAAAGTCTGCGCAAGCTCCAGCAAAACGAGCGGACGCGGCACGAAGACGGAGGAATGGTCCGCCAGGTCGCGGAAAATCTTGGCGGCATCGGCGGTCTTTCCGGAGCGCTCGTAAATCACCCCGGTTTGATACTGAGCCATGGCCACGAGTTCCTTGTCCTTGCCGGAACTGATCTTTTTCAATTGCTCGAGAGCCTGATTGTGGTGCTCGAGGTCCTCGTAGCAAAGCGCCGAGTAATAAATCGCAAGCCGTCCGGGATTTGTGTTCGGATACTTTTCGCCAACGGCCGAAAATTTCTGCACAGCGTCTTCGGCGCGTGCAGTCTCCGTCAGATAGAAGGGTTCCGTCGGATCGTTTGGATCCGGAGCTACCCCGACGCGGGCCGAGTAAGCCTTTGTCGCAATGTCGAGCGCGGCGGTGGCCTGCACGGTTTGACGGTCGATATAAAAGCGATAGCCGAAATAACCAACAACGACAAGCAAGACAGCCAGGACGGCCGCGGCGAGAACGGTAGTGTGCGAAAAAACCGCCTCCGCACCATGCTCGATCGCATCGTGGATCTTGTCCTGCTTCAATTCCTTGCGCGAAATATGTTCCGTCACAACGCTCTCCTGCTTGGTTTGGAATCCTCAATCGTAGCACAAGAGGCGAGCAGACCGCTTACCGCCATCGCGTCGGGTCGTGTGCCAAGAGTGCAATTCCGTGCAATACCGTGTTGGAACAGACCGCAACTCCGCGGCGGCTCAAGTGTTAAATTAGAGTGATGCAAGCTGCGTGTGCCCACTGCGGAACGGAGCATAAACTGAAGGATGCTGACTCCAACATGCATCCCAAGGTGCAGTTTAAGTGCTCGAAATGTGGGAAGCCCACGGTTGTCGAGCTGAAGCGCCGGCCTGACCAGACCGTCGTCATCACCCCCCTGCCCTCGTTTGCCCGCGCCGACGCCTCGACTTCCAATTTGACGCTCCCGCCGGCCGACGATGGTCTGAAGCTGCCCAGCGACGGCGTGTTTGTACTGGCGATCACCTCCGGCCCCGCTAACGGCGAACTCTTTCGGCTCGCACAGCCGCGCATTGTTATCGGCCGCCAAGGCGCGGACATTCCGCTGAGCGATCCCGAAATTTCGCGGCACCATTGCCTGCTGGAAGTCCGCGACAAATACATCAACTTGAAAGATCTCGATTCCACGAACGGCACGTTCTATGACGAAGAGCGCGTGCGCGCCGCCATGCTGCAAGACGGCTCGGAGTTTCGCATCGGTGAAAGCCGCATTCGCGTGAGCTTCCAGAAAAAATAAGCGTCCACTTCCCTGCTCCGTGCTCCTGCAAATTGAGCCTGAAGTCGCTGCATCGTGAGTGTAAGATACGGACGATGATGTTTCGCCCTCGACGCGCCCGATGAATCGCCTCTCCGCGTGCCTGATCACCCTCAACGAAGAACATAATCTGCCTCGGGCGCTTCAGTCGTTGAAGGACGTCGCCGACGAAATCATCGTGGTCGACAGCGGCAGCACGGACCGAACCGAAGCGATCGCCCGCGAACATGGCGGAGCTTTTTTCGAGCGCGCCTGGACAAACTATTCGGAGCAAAAAAACTACGCGGCGGCGCAGGCGCAAAACGAATGGGTTTTCTCGATGGACGCCGACGAAGAGCTGAGCAGCGCGCTCCAGACTTCCCTTCTCGAGTGGAAAAAGCACGAACCAAAGTTCGGCGTTTACGAAATGACGCGAAAAACCTGGTATCTAGGTGCGTGGATCAAGCACTCCGGCTGGTACCCGGATTTTCAGCGGCGCCTTTACCGTCGCGATGCCGCGCAGTTTGCGGGAATCATCCATGAATCGCTGAAATTTGACGGCAAACCGGGACGCCTCGCCGGAGATTTATTGCACTACACGGTGCGGTCGTTTGCGGAGCATGAAGCCAACGTCGAACGCTACACCGCGCTCGCAGCCAAACAAATGTTTGAAGCCGGTAGGAAAAGCTGGCAAGGCGCGATGTGGCTCGCCACGCCGTGGAGCTGGTTTCAGAATTATTTTCTCCGCGGCGGATTTTTGGATGGCTACCGCGGCGCGCTGATTTCGCAAATGGCAGCGCGCTCCGTCCGCCTGAAATACGCGAAGCTCGGCAAATTAATCGAACAAGAGCACCGAGGCGCCGCCGGAGACAAGCCGTGAAAGCGCTGCTGGTCGATCTCGAGACGGCCTGGCGCGGCGGACAAAATCAAGCCCTCCTGATCCTGAAAGGGCTCCGCGCTCGTGGCCATCAAGCCGAACTCGTGGCGGCCAACGGGTCTGCACTGGGAGAGCGCGCACGCGAAAGCGGTGTACAAGTGCACTTCGTGTCCCGCGGACTATTTCGCATGTTCGCGGCGCGCAAGATTCGCGAATTAATCCGCACCGGCGGCTTCGACCTCGTACATGCAAACGAGGCGCACGCGGTTTCCGCCGTATGGCTCGCGGGGGCACACAAATGCGTTCCGTTCCTGATTTCACGCCGCGTCGGCTACCCCATCGGAAGCAGCCCCTTAGGCCGCGCGCGCTATGAAGCCGCAGCGCGCATCATCGCAAACTCAAAGTGGGTAGCGGAGCAAGCGGCGAATTCGGGGGCGCCGCGAGAAAAACTGACCGTTGTGTATGAAGGCACGGAAATTCCGTCGAGATTCACGCCGCAACAACGGCGCGACGCGCGCTCGCGCTGGCAAATTTCCGGCGATGCGCCGCTCCTCGGCTGCGTCGGCGTTCTACTTCCGGACAAAGGCCAGGAGTGGCTGATCCGCTCGCTGGTGCAAGTGCGAAAAGACTTTCCGGGAGCGAAGTTGCTGCTGGCAGGCGACGGTCCGTGTCGCGCGAAACTGGAGGCGCTCGCAAAAGGACTCGGAATCGCCGAAGCGGTCCTGCTTCCCGGCTTTGTAAAGGAAGTAGAAACTGTCTACGCGGCACTCGATGTATTCCTTCTGCCGTCGTTCTTTGAAGCACTGAACAATTCCCTACTCGCCGCCATGTCCTACGAAATCCCCTCCATCGCATTCAATAGGGGAGCTCTCGGCGAAATCATCGAGCACGAAAAAAGCGGCCTGCTGGTCCCAGGTCCCGATGTCTCGGAGATTTCGGCAGCCACGGTCAGGATTCTAGGTGACAAGAACTTCGCGAGGAAACTGGGCGAAGAAGGCCGCAAACGCGTGGAAGAAAATTTCTCGGCCGAGCAAATGGTGAACGGAATCGTTCGCGTTTACGAAGAAGTGTTGAACGAACTGCCAAAAAATCGCCCGTAAAAAAGGTAAAGCGCCGGGCGGCTCCTTCTCCTTCCGCACGGCGCTTTACGCTATTTTAATTTTGCGCAAGTTTTCTGACTTCCTTTGTTCCAGGTATTCCCTCCTATCCGCTCGCCGATTTACGTCAAGCTATCGTGGGGATTGAACAACCCATCGCCCTTTCGGCTCGAGAAACTCCACGCCAATCGCAAAGCCGTCGCCTTGCAATGGCTCGCAGTACGTTACTCGTGCCGAGGAACGAAAGTCTCCGGTGCGCGACGCGAACGTCAGCCGTTCGCCCAGTTCCCAGCGGCGGGTGCTTACGACCCGCGCGCCACGCGCACTCACATTTTCCGTAAAAGTCGATTCCGTGCCGGGCATCCGGCGATGGCCGTCCAGCAGGACGGGAATTTCCATCGGGACTCGGCGTTCGGCGCGATTGAAGCGAAACGCCGCTTGGCTTTTGAATTTCGCCGGCATTCATCCTCACAGGCACGCAGCAATTCGCGTGAGATTTTGTACGCTGCTGCTGCGATGCTTCATGCCGTAGAGGGCGCGGTCGGCAGCGCCAAGAAGCTTTTCCGGCGTGTCGCCGTCGTCGGGAAACGCGGCGACTCCGGCGCTGACAGACAGCGCGGGCACTTCCGCTTCCGCGGCGAGACGTTCGCGAATGCGCGAGACTACCCGGGCGGCGATGTCTGTGCCTGCTTCGGGCAGCACGAGCGCAAATTCGTCTCCGCCGTAGCGCGCCGCTGTGTCGATCGCGCGGGAATGGCTGCGAAGAATTTTCGAAAGGCGCACGATCGCGCGGCTTCCCGTGAGATGGCCGTAGTGGTCGTTGATGGTTTTGAGTCCATCCATATCGAGCAGCACGACGCTAAAGGGACGTTGCGTGCGGCGCGAGCGATCCAGCTCCGCTTCCAGCACGCTGATGAGACGGCGATAGTTGGCGAGGCCGGTCAATGGATCGCTGACGGCCATCGAACGAACCTGATCAAACAAGCGCGCCTGATCAAGCAACGCGCCGGAAAGCATGACCACGTAGCTGGCGGTCTTGCTCAACTCCGCAAGAAAGAACGGGCCATCGAAAAGGTGCCGCGAGAAAGCTGCTGAGACGTGGCAAACCACGTTGAGCGACGCGACGATGAAGAGCGAATAGTCATAGAGGCTGGCCGCGGTTTTCTCGTTGTTACTGCTCCGGAGACGCTGTCCGAAGCAAATCGCAGCAAAGAGGAACAGCGCGCCCGGAAGCAAATCCCAGGGACGCGAAATAAAGCTGGTCACGTGCGCCAGGGGCGCCGAAGGAGCTGCCAGAAAAGCGGCGCTCGTAAGATACGTCGCAATGGCGACCACCAACAGCGCGCCAGCAGTCTCCTTACTGGGCTGCCGCGCGTTCGGGATATACCGCTCCACAGCGATGGCGGAGAGGAGAAAAACGGCGAGGATCGTGCGGCCGACCATCCAGCCCATGGGGATCTTGGTCAGTGCCGCGGGCCCGGCCACCAGAGTATCGTTCAAGCCAAAGTAGCCGACCGTCTCAATAATGCCCGAGAGCACGAAGCCAAACGCTAGAATGAGAGCCGTGCGATCATGAGTGCCGCGGAACCTGACTAGCGCGTTCGCTGCGTAGCAAAAACTCAGGAGCGTGCCGCCAATCTCGAGATAAAGGTAGATTTCAGGAGAGCCGGAGATTGCGGCTTGTCGCAGGTAGAAAATCGCGCCAAAAAACAGCAAGGCCGCGCCGGAAGTACACGCGATCAGGACGCGCGACTGCTCCTTCCGGAGAAACCCGACGATTTGGCCCCAACCACCCACGAAACCCCCCAAATACCGAAGAAACGACTACAACCCCGTGAGAATGCAAGTTTGTGCCCTTTCCGGACGGGAAATATCAGTCTGTAACTTACAGATTTTAAATTGCTTACGGAACGACATTTCGAGGAGGTCGTCTGGGAGTGTTCCGGCGAGACACTTTGTTATGGGCGAAAATGCGCACCTAAGGAATCTATCATCTTTGTTCCCTTATAGTTACCGACAATCGGTACAGTATCAGCCAGGAAACCGAGAATGTCTCAGTCTGAGACAGTCTCATCACGAAAACTCTGGATATACGGGCGATTTTTTTGCCAACTACAGCTTGGGTTTGGGCGGCGGGAGTTCGCGCGCAACAACCGGATCACTGAAGCCCGAGGTCTTATGCGAGCCATCGCAGAACGGCTTGTTGGCAGAGTGCCCGCAGCGGCAAAGGCCAATGGAGGTACGCCCAGCCAAACCAAAGGCGCGCCCTTCGGGATCGACGATCTCGAAGTCACCCTCCACACGAATCGAGCCGTTGCTGTTGACGGTAATCTTGGTCGCTGCCATTTCAGGCCTCCGGAAAAATCGGAAAGCGCGTTCGGCGACGATACGTTCGTCGAACGCGCTCTCTAAGATTACGCAGACTTCGTTACGAACTCAAGGAGGCTACGCGTGCCTCACCCTCGACTTCCTGAAGCTTCCCCGTGTGGACATCGTAGATGAAGCCGTGAACGTCGGTTCCGGGAATAAGGAACGGGTAGTTGCGAATGGTTGCGACTTGTTTTCTGACGCTCTGCTCGAGATCGGAGAAGGCGTGAAAATGAAGGTGCGAAGCGTCATGCCCGGTCTTTGCTTTCAATTGATCGCGAAGCTGTTGGTCGGTGAAGGTGAGCATGCCGCAATCGGTGTGCTGGATTACGTAGTAAGTCCGCGTGCCCAGCAGGTGGGACGAGATGACGAGAGAGCGCAACACGTCTTCGGTCACCAGTCCGCCGGCATTGCGGATGATGTGCGCATCGCCGGTCTTGAGCGCGAGGATCTGCTCGACAGTGAGGCGCGCGTCCATGCAAGCGACGATGGCGAGCTTTTTCGCGGGCGGCGTGGGCAGATGGCCCAGGGTAAAATGCTCCGCGTATTCCCGGTTCCCTTTCAGATTTTCTTCATCACTGCCCATGGCATGCTCCTTTTGCCAAGTGGAATCGCGAATCACCGAACGCTCAGTATTTTGGGACAGAGGGATCGACCTCATCGGACCAGGCCAGAATGCCGCCTTTAAGATTGAGAATCTTGCGGAAGCCCGCCTTGCGTAGAAAGTCTACGGCCTCGGCCGAGCGCTTTCCGCTACGGCAATGCGCGACGATTTCGCGCGACGAGTCCAGTTCGTGAACGCGGCGCGGCAATTCGCCCAGCGGAATCAGGTGCCCGTTCAAATTGCAAATTTGGAATTCATGCGGCTCGCGCACGTCCAGGATGAAGAGATCGTCGCCACGGTCAAGACGCGTTTTCAGCTCGCGCGGAGTAATTTCCGGAACTTGTACATTTGATTCCGGAGCTTCTTCGCCGCGCACGCCGCAGAATTCGTAGTAGTCGATGAGCTGGTGGATGGTGCGATTCGGGCCGCACATCGGGCAGTTGGGATTCTTGCGCAGTTTCAGTTCGCGGAACTTCATGGCGAGCGCATCAAAGAGCAACAACCGGCCGACTAGACTTTCGCCACGCCCGAGAATCAATTTGATCGTTTCCATCGCCTGGATCGAGCCAACGATGCCGGGCAACACGCCTAGAACGCCGCCCTCGGCGCACGACGGCACGAGTCCTGGCGGAGGTGGTTCCGGATACAGGCAGCGGTAGCACGGCCCATCCGGCATGCCGAAAACCGTGGCTTGCCCTTCAAACCGGAAGATCGAGCCGTACACGTTCGGCTTGCCGAGAAGGATGCAGGCGTCGTTGACGAGATAGCGCGTCGGGAAATTGTCGGTGCCATCCACGATGATGTCGAAGTCTTTGAAAAGCTCCAGAGCATTTGCACTCGTCAATTGCGTCTCGAACGATTCAATTTGAATATCCGGGTTCAGGTTCGACAAGCGAGCGCGCGCGGCCTCGCTCTTTGGCTTGCCAACGTCCGACGTCCCAAACGTGACTTGCCGCTGAAGATTCGTGAAGTCCACGACATCGAAATCCACGAGCCCGAGGCGCCCAATGCCGGCGGCCGCGAGATAAAGCCCGAGAGGCGCGCCCAGTCCGCCAGTGCCGATCAGTAGCACTTTCGCGTTTTTCAGCTTGAGCTGACCTTCCATGCCCACTTCGGGCATGATCAAGTGCCTGCTGTAGCGCAGTATTTCTTCGTTCGTCAGACTCGTCGCCGGCTTCGCGGCGGTTTGTGGCTGTATTGTCGTGGCCATTTCAAAACTCCCCTGTCGATTAAGATCGATTATCGTCGTCGCACGAACCGCCTGCGATGGACGGAACGATGCTGATCGTGTCGCCGTCTTTGGTAGGCGTTTTTTCCTGCGCCAAATAGCGGATATCTTCGTCGTTGAGGTAGACGTTCACAAACGCGCGCAGCTTGCCGTCTTCCGTATACAGATGCTTGCGCAACTCTGCGAATTGGCTCGTAAGACCGCTCAAAGCTTCGCCAACCGTCGCGGCGCTAAACTCCGCAGAATCCTTCTTGCCTGCATAAACTCGCAGCGGCGTCGGAATCATCACTTTGACAGGCATCTCGGATTCTCCAATTCTCTTCGACCAGTTCACTTTAGCCAGCTCTTTTCGGCCATTCTTCTCAGCACTAATCCGCGGCGCTTGCCTTAACCGGCGCAATCTTCTCTTCCCAATATCCTGAACGGTCGTCTTTCAAACGCCACGACGTCATGTCCTGCGGCACGCCCGTGTGCACGCTGACGATGATGTAGCTATACCACGGCCAGGCGTGATCGCGGTCATAGTCGCTGGGCCGCGCCGGATGATCGGGATGGGAATGATACCAGCCGATCACCTCGAGTCCTTGCTTGCTTGCCGCTTTTTCAGCGTCGCGCACATCGTCGGCCGTTACCGAAAAGCGATTCCGCGGCGAATCATCGCGCCGGTTCACCAGCGGAAAGAGCGCAAGAACCTCTCGTGGAATCTTTCGAGCATCCTCGTTTAGGTCGATCGCGACCGTACTGTTATCGCTTCCTAGCAGCGCGCCGCAGCATTCGTACGGATACGTCTCCAC
>Ga0209139_10000317_pt1 | contig 16159 bp, 10 predicted proteins | sample BogFormECP14_OM3_FD_188246 | JGI IMG/M metagenome (GOLD analysis project Ga0209139, IMG submission 188246) | Bog forest soil microbial communities from Calvert Island, British Columbia, Canada - ECP14_OM3 (SPAdes) (version 2) | ecosystem: Environmental > Aquatic > Freshwater > Wetlands > Bog ...
TGCATAAAATATTATTAATGCGAAAGCAAATAAGAATAAATAAACAGTCACGAGATCCTTAAACGAAAAATAAGGATGAAAAGCTGTTCTGTCAGCATTACCTGTTGTACCTACAGGATTACTTGACCCACTTATATGTAAATACAATAAGTGTCCAGCTACTAGTGCTGCTAAAATAAAAGGTAAAGTGAAATGTAATGAAAAGAATCTATTAATTGTTGCCGAACTTACTGAAAAGCCTCCCCATACGACATTTTATTATGTATTAAATTATTTATATTTATACTCATTATCTTACAATAATGATTAGAGTATGTCTTTAACCACTAAATATTTTATTAATATAGAAATGGTTATTGGGTTCTCCTGTTAAGATTATTGTTAATATTACTCACTTATTACTCGTTGAACGTTCTTAATTCCTTTATTGTTTCTAACTACAATAATATATTAAATTAATTTTCGCTGCAAATAACTTCAATTATTATAAGTATATCTTTGCAATTCACCCAATTTGCCTCTAAAGCATTACTACTTTAAGGAGCTCTTAATAAAAAATAATTAAATCAACAAATTATAATAATCAATAAATAACAATTTAATTTATTATTTTGGAATATATAATTTATTATACCGCTGACTCTTTAGTAAATCTTCCAATCATTGATTATATGATATTAGTTTCAACCCTAATAATGGATGATTACCTGAAAACGAAAAGAAATTAATAACAGATTGTATATCTTCTTTTTTAGATACAGAAAACTGATTATATTTATTATTATCAATACTTATTTTTCTTTGAGTTTTAAATTTTTTTATAAAGCCTTCAAATAAAACACTATTTTCTCGTTGTCTCAATTGAAAGCAAGCATCATTATTACTTTTAATAAAAAAAGAGCCTTCAGCTATAGTAAAACCGACTATTCAATTATCAAAAAATTTCAGGTTTAATAAACTTTCATTATTATCTATAATCGGATAAATAAATTCTATATCTTCTGGTATTTCAGAGAAAAATTTAATATTATTACGTAATATATATAAAGCTTTATTGTATTGAACAATTCTAGTTTTAGTTAAGAAAAAAATATTATGATAAATTAACAATGGAAATAATACATCTTGCAAATCCGTCTTATTTATTACTAATTTACACGTGTCTTTTTTCCCTTTTTTAGGGTAAGTATTAATAATACCTAAATATAAAACAGATTGTATATATTTCAATATAGATATATCTTTTATATCTAAAGATATAACTAAACATAATTTTATATATTTCGTCTTTGTTTTAGCTATACAAATATATCCATCTCCATCTATAAATCCTACTAACATAGCTAGAAAAGAGTATGATATATTGTAATATTTGTTCTTATCTAAAATTTCCTTCCGTCCTTTTTTTAAAGCGTATGGACTTATTTTCCCAATTGTATCCAACGTTTTTATAATATTTCACTTATTATACGATCAATTGTAATAAATACATATTTTAGTATAGTTATATAAAAGGATATTATATAAGAATTTGATATTATTTTTTATTTTTATTTTTAACTCAACAAGGGATTTTCCTAATCAAGGGATAGCACTTAAAAGGTTTGTAATAACAGTTGCGCCTCAGAGCGACATTTGACCGTAGGGTAAAACATACAAACTTAAATTAATTATCTTTTTCTCCATACATTTAATACAAATACGTATTAATATAAATATTCAGATTATAATAAAAAGTTTCGACTGTACATTAAGCATCCTTTCAGATACCCACCAGTGATTCAGTCTGTCACGATTTTTCACAAAACCGACGATCTATTGTTCATTTATTTAATCGTTTTCACTAATGTAGTCTAATAAATATTTCTTTGTTCAAATTAAAGATAAAAATTAGTTCATTAAACAAATTTTTATTCTCTTTTTTTTGTACTTTATTATATGAATATAATAACAAAAAATATAATATAGACTATAACATTATTATACATTTTAAAATACTTAGTTTACTTTTTTATCATATTCTATAATTCATTTATTTTTTATTAATCTCTTATTATTAATAGCTCGCCTCAGTGTTTTTTGATTAACCTGAAGATAATTAGCTAATTTTATCATAGAATCTTCTTTCCTATTTATTGACCTGTCTAAACTATATGCAATTACTGGTTTATTATTAGTTATACATTTTAATTTACTTTCTTCCGACATAGGTGGTCTTAAATAAGCAGCTGACCTCATTTTTTCCTTGATTTCTTCTGGTATATTTTTATCTTTATTTAAATTACCAATAAATTTTCTTCTTTCTTCTGAATATTTAGTCTTCATTTTTTCCTTAGTTAATTCAGTGTGTTTATACCCTAAGGAAGATCCTCCTATATTTAATATATTATACGGTGGCTTATATTTTTGTAAATAATATGTTTCTAAATTTAATAATATTAGACTGTTATTTTTACTAATTATAGGATTACAATATTCTATTATTATAAATGCAAATTGACCTATACCATATTTCTCTACTGCTTTAGCTACTATATCGCTACCTGTTTTATATATTAAATGATTCATAAAACGATCATATAATCTATCACTCGAAGCACTTCCTATGTAAAACTTATCATTTACTAAATTTATTATCATGTATATACCTGATTTTCCACTAAGAGTTTTTTTAATTAATATATGAGTATCCTTTGACCCTAAATTCTGGTATATCATTAAGGGTTTCAAAGCATATTTATTTAGAAAAATTTTTAATCTTTCAGAAGATTTATTATTATTATTTTTAGGATTAAATGAATTAGATGAAAAAAAAGAAGAAAATGGAATTTTGTTTATAAAATTTTGAGAAAATTTACTTTTTGTATTTAATAACAATGTTTCTGTATTTAATAATAAAATTAAACTTTTATATCTGTATATATGTCATATTGGGCTATATTTGAAACCCAAAAATGCTGTAGCCATCATTAGGAAAAAAATAATAGTTCCTATCACTCAAACACCAATTCTAGGAGATCGATAGCTACCGTAGTATAAACCACGTGCTATGTGAAGATAAACCGCAACAAAAAAGAATGATGCCATATTTGCGTGTGTATATCTTAATAGTCATCCGTCATTTACATCTCTCATGATGTGCTCCGCGCTTGAAAATGCTAATTCTGCTGTTCCTGCAAAATGCATTGCAAGAAAAATCCCCGTAATTATCTGTACAACTAATGATAATCCCAGTAAACTACCGAAATTATACAAGTAGCTTATGCTTGAAGGTTGCGGGCTATCTACTAAATAACTATTAAATATTGTTAAAACTGGATTTGTTTTAAGTATTCTCATTTTTTTTTTATTTTTTATTTTATCAGGACTTTACGTCAAGAAAACTTCCGAAATTATATTTTTTTAATAACCTCAATTATTAATTACATATCCAGTAAACATTATAATTAATTTGAAGATTATATTAGTATCCTCGTTTCTTAATATAATTATATATTTATTATTATATATTTTTAAAATATATCACTTATACCATCTCAAAGAGAAAATATTTAATTAGTCACATCTTTATGAGATAGGATAATAAATTATGATTTAAAATTGTGAGGATTAAACCTAGACATTAATAAGCTGTTTCTTGTTTTAACTACTTTAACTAACTACATAGTAATAAAGGTATTTTATTTTCAGAGTATTTAGACCCGTATATTTAAATATATTATTACTGATAATACAGGTTCCAAAATTATCTTATTTTCTCTAAATTCAACCAAAAAATCTCTTTTAATTATTACTGAATTTATATAAAAAATTCACTGACTTTCCCATTAAATAACAAATTATTAATAAATTATTAATATTAATAATTTATTATATTAATACTAAATATCTAGGTTATATTGAACTTCCCCCTGGCCTGCGTAGGATATCAATTGCCTTATCCTCTTCTTTCCTCCTTAATTTTACCTTAATTTAGAACAAACTCCAGTATATAATTATTGTATAGTGGAATTTTACTTTATTTCCCTTTATTGACACATTTAAAATAATAATTTTTTTTCTATTTATTTTATATTAATTTTGTCTTCTAGGATCTGCTCCCAACTTTCTAATTTCGTCAAATACAGGAGGAACACGATTTCTTAACCCCGGGTGACGTCTATTTACTTCATCCATGACAGGTGTAGCATATCTAATATGTGATCTTGTACCTACTATATCATTTGCTCACGCCGTTGGATTTCTATTTATCACAGTATTACGATGAGTACCTATAGGATTTGAAGATATACTAGATCTAGAAGATAAACTATCAGAGCTTGTATCTGGTAAATTATTTACATGTACCTCACTACGATTGCTATGTACCAAATATTGAACAATGTTATAATGTAAGTTATTAAAATTATTATCCACCTCTTTAACAATTCTAAACTTAGTATCAGGATCTATATTATGATCAGGTATTATAACTACTTCTACTAGGCTATTTATTGTAGTTTCTTTTAAATTGTTAATATTAGTATTCAAGCTTTTCATATTCCTATAATGCGGAGAAGCTTGCGTTGAATGGTCTCTTTCTACTGCTTTAACCCATTCATTAAAATCTTCATTAGCTATTGATTCCACCCTCTTTAACAAAGGGGGTAAATCTACATTTATATCCTCTACAAATTTTGATAAACCTAACGCATTGTCTAAAATTTCTAGATACTCATCTGCTATGCTAGGAAATAAATGTACGTAACTAGTAGATCCATCCCCTTTAATTACGTTCATTTGGAATCTAGGTGTAGGTACCATGTATCCTTCTTCTTCATCAGAGTTAACATACTCGCTAATAGTATTGATGATAGAATTACAATATTTAAGTATATTATCCTTACATCACTTCATTTTCATTTCCCTTTTAAAGGTTTCAGAAAGTGCAGATTGATTCAATTCATCAAAATGAGATAACCCCTCTCTATTTAATATATCTTCTCGTTCTAAAAGAGTTAATCCTTGAAAATAACTTTCATCTTTTAAAATAGGTATTGTATTACTAATATCCTGATTTAAAGTATTCCCTTGAGGCAAAGGCGCATTTAAATCAGGATTTGGATTTGCAAAAGGGGGTACTACTGCCATTTTTCCTAAAATTTTGAATATTTTTAAACGAGCTCCGCCTCCACCTTTACTCATTATAGAATCAAAGGTAGGGGATGAGAAAATTCTTCTTAAGTATGCTATTAACCATTCTCACCCTAACTTCAAAAATTTATTATATATATCTGAACTTAATTCACTTATCCATATAACAAATGATACATTATATTTTGTAATCCTTACCCATCCCATTTTTTTAGATACTAATATATAAACAGAAGGAATAGGTACTATAACATACACAATAATAGTTACATTTAATACTAAAGGGAAGTATTCCCACCTTTTAATTCTTTTTTCTGTAATTCTTTTTATAATTAAATTAAGTGTAGCTATATTAATTCTCATAAATCCTATAAAAATTATAGCGTTATTTAAATTAAAGTTTAATTTTATTTCATTTAAATCATAAATATCTAAATGGAGTACTAGCTTTATAATATAAATCACACTATAAGCAGGTAAACCGATACATAAAATAGAGAATGCTACATCTCCCAATTTTACTAATGACATATACCTTGATGATACTTTTTTTAGATCAACCCGACTATATATTACACAATAATTAAAAGCACTTTTTATACTTATACAAGTTATTGATAAAAAGAATAAAATTAATAATCATTTAAAACAAGGATTGACACTAATAGAAGTCCAATTAAAGTCACCCTTGAATATATTTGAGATTTTAGATATAAAATCATTATAATCCTCAGCTAAAATACATGGAAAAGCTGAAAAACGGAATGAAACTTTAAAGTCTTCCCCCTTTCTACTAGTTATCATTTTTCTGACATTAAAAATAATTGCTTTTATTAATAAAAAGACACGGAATCTTTTTATTTTATTAAAACATTCAATATAAAATAATGCAAAGGGCAATACTACAATCGTGCAAAATGAAATAATTATATAGAAAATTGGATCATTCATGAAATCATCAAACAAATTTACTATACAATTTGTAAATGACTCTATGTAGTTCGAATAGTCAACACCAAAGCTAAAACCTAAAAAACTACTTGTATTATTAGTAGATCCATTATTAGAAGGATTAGAATTAGATATTCTACTTGTCGGTCTATTATTATCAGACCCATTATTATTAGGCTCATTATTAATAATGTCAGATAGAGACATTCCTCTAGCCCTAACTGGTCCATTATTATTAGACCCATTATTATTATTATTAGATTCATTATTGTTAGAGATATTATTATTAGACCCATTATTAGTTGGTTCAGAATCAGACATTCTACTAGGAGGTCTACTTATATTAGACTCATTATTCATCATGTCAGATAGAGATAATACTTCCCTTCTAAATAGTGTATCTCTTACTTGACCTAAGATAGGACTATTTCTATCTTCAGTACCTCGTTCTAATCTTCTCTCATTATTTAATTCAGTACCTCGATTCTCTCAAACGGGCTGTGGAATTCTTCTCATATTTATTACAGTTGAAGGATTAGGATTCGTCAAAGGTGATTGACGTAAAGTTCCTACCGGGTTTGGATTTTGTAATTTTTCATAATTAATAATATCATTTTTAAAGTGACCTAAAGCTTGACCAAACATTGATGTTAATCTGTTACTTTCACGAGGATTTTGTCCATGAAGGTTATTTGCTAACTGAATAACTTCTCAGTGAGCTGGTCTTATTAACATATCAATCACAGAAGACACTGGGTGATTAGAACCAGAATGTAATTCATTTTCTAATTGTGATTTTCACATATTTAATATTCTATCATCACGTCAATATTCATCCTGATAAGTCCCCTCAATTATCTTTACCAATTTAATACCAGGGTTTAAAGTTTCTATGTATGCACTTAAATGATACAACCGCCGTAGTACTTGAAGATCATTCATAGCTAATGCTACGTACTTTCGGTTTCCAAAACCATCTATATGTAATACTTCTACTTTACATGTGGCTCTCTCTACTCCACTTGGATCCATGATATCGCGTGTCACTAGTTTCATTAATTCTTGAAAACTCATAATAAGATTATCTTCGCTTCATTTGAGTTTAATACTTAATACGTCCTCATAACTTAAACCTGCAGCCGATAATAACCTACTCTGATCATTTTCTTTTTCCGTTAAAATACCTCGTTGATGTTGATCTGGAGCCATATTTAAAAAATAGTCGCGACATCTGCTATAAGAAGAAGTACTTACTTTACTCTCTACTGGATCAATAGTAAATGGAATCACATTATGACGAATAGGAACTCGATAAGGAGAAATCCGAGAAGGTGATAAACAATCTCGTATTATTCTCTTTGATGAATGCTTGTGTACGAAGTGTTTTTTACCTTGTCTCCCTCTTTCCCCTATTTGACTACCTGGACCTCCTTGATTACCTTGACCTCTTTGATTCCCTCGGCCTCTTTGATTCCCTCGACCTCTTTGTGCCTCAGAAGATTGAGATTCTCTATTACTAGGTACCGGTTCCTGATTTAGATTTTGTCCACCTGCATTTTCCGATGGTCCACCTCGATTTCCTAATGGTCCACCTGGATTTCCCAATGGTCCACCTACATTTGCCAATGGTCCCAACCCAAACAAACGCCCTTTTCACCCTAGTTTTAGTAAACCATACTTAACTCAAGGTAATCTTGTTATTTCTTTTAAATAACTTCACAAAAGAACTAAATTTAATTCAGATATAATAAAAGCAATACTATCAAGAATAAATGCAATAAGTACTATTTGGATGTTTAAGTGATAATATTGACCTATAACTGAAATTATTAATAAACTTAATACTATAAAACCGATAATTAAACTTATATATTCTTTTCAATTAATTTCAGTTTCCTGAATAATTTTAATTATTATAGTTAATGTTGTTAAACAATTTCTTGTAAATAACATAAATATGATTATACTTATATCTAATTGTATAAGTGACAATAACTCGACTCCTGACTCTCCTTTCATATATCCAATATAACCAATTATTTTTACAAAAAGTAATGTACAATAACCAGAAAAAGCAATACATAATCACCCAAATAATCAATTTGCAAAATTAACTATTCATGGTTTTTTTAATCTCGCTTTAATTATATCTAATTTAGCAAATTTTTCACATTCTTTAACATATTTTCATAGTTGTCAACTAGTTAAAATAGATAAAAGAATAACTAAACATGCAAAGATATAAGGATGATTTTCAACGAATATATATATATTATTATCTGTATTATTTACTGTTGTCAATGCTAGAGCAACAGCATATCTACAGTCACCTTTTGATCTTTGAATTGATTGTGGTATTATTTGCAATTTGTTAACAAAAAAAAAGAATAATAACTCTTTTTTTTTGTTATGTATACTATTAGTACTATTTGGGTTTGGCAGCAAATATATTAATGTTCTTACTATATAAGATCTAATTAATGTAAAGAGACAGAGTCCTTTATATATGAAGAAGTTAATATACTGTATACATAGCTTTGTATTCCTGCAATGGCTAACTCCAAACCCGATATTGCAGAAATTAACAAAAGCGCTGACAAACCCCCTGACAAAACAGTAAAAAAATTTGCTGACAAAGCCAAAAAACCGAAACCTGCTAATATTAATAACAAAAGGTGACCGCTTATTAAGTTTGCCCCTAATCGAATACCCAAACTTAACCCCTTTGCTATATAAGATATTAATTCGATTAAGGCTAATAATGGCACGAGCACGAGGGGTGTTCCTTCTGGCAAAAAAAGGGCAAAAAATTTTAAAGCATGTAATACCAAACCCAATATTGTTACTCCAAATCATATACTAGAACTCATTGATAAAGTACTTATTAAATGAGCTGTTGTTGCAAAGTTATATGGTATTAACCCCATTAAATTACTAAATAAAATATAAACAAATAATACAAATATAAATACAAAGAAATATAATCCAACTAGTGAACCTATTTGTCCTAATACCATATTATATATAGTAAAATATATAGCTTCAGTACTAAAGGATCACCCATTTATTTTTATACTATCTTTAAAACTTCCGTAAATATAAAATAATAATATAAAAAATACTACTAATCCTATATATACAAATATATTTGTTATTAATCCTACTGGTGTATAATTTAATCCTAAAAAATTACCTAAAAATGGTTTAATTTCAAATTGATCCATAGGAGAAAATATCTCACTATTAAGATTCAATATTTCATTAATTCCTAAATATTTTTTTAAGATTGTTTCTACTCAGGAATACATTAAAGTATTTTAGTCTTATCATCACGTTTAATTTACGAATCACATAGTCAATCTCACTTGATCATTTTTTTTTCTCTCTCATTATTATAAACATTAACCCCTAATAACCAATTAACTCCCCCCTCCTCATATATCAGGTTATTAATAAATACCGTCGAGAACTTACTAAGAAGTTCCTTACAAAACAATTTAGTTAGCTGGAAATCTCAAATCATTTATTAAAATGAATTTTACCATTATATCCGATCTGATCTCTTAGAAACCCCCGTGGCCAAAGGCACGTAGGAAATTTATTAATAATAAAATGAGGTTTAACCTAATCAGCTTAACCTTCGGATATAAGAAACTATAATAATTATGATATTTTTAATATTATTAAGACATTATAATCTATTTCACTTAATTAACCCCATCCTACGCACCTGCGCGGTCGAAGGGGTTAATATAATTTTATACTTTCCTTCTCTTAGAGAAGAGAAGCAAATATTAGTTTATATTAGATAATATAGTTATATATAATAACAATTATATAAATAACTTACTGTTGAGATTTGAACTCACATATCTTTATATTTATTATTATTTATAACAATTTATAAATATAAAGCACTTTTCCAATTAAGTTAAGTAAAGTGAAGAGAGGATTTAATTATTATAAATAATTTTAATCATTATTTAAATAATTTTAATCCCTCGTTAACATAAAAAAACAGGTTAAATGGTACTCTGTTATTTGTTAGAACCCTCATTTTTTGCATCTATGAGAAATGCTATAGGCACTTTATTATATTCAACCACTTCACTAGCTCTTTCAGTTGGTGTATTATTAAAAGGCCCATTCTCTAATGTTACATCTAATACTCGTTTTTGGTTAAATTCCATGAATGCATGTTTAAACTTAGTTACTTTTTCCTCTAACACTTGTCTTGTTAATTCATTATCATCTCTAATAACATTCCAACTCTCCATGTGTTTTTTAGCTAAAGCCGGTATATCTCGACATAACCCCTCCAATTTATCAGAAGGAGAATTCAAATTAATTACCTTAGCCCCAGCGTCCCTTATATATTTATATATATACCTATTTACACTTTTATCTGCTGCATCATCTAGTCCATCTAGTTTTTTTATAATTATTATACAGCTTATTGGTTAACCGGGCTGAAGTATCAGCCCGGAAACAGGAAAAATACTATATTAAATACATTAAATATAATATTATTAAAACGTAGTACCGAATGGCATCATATCAAATGTATAAAATAAGCATAAAGTAAATATAATATATGCAAATACAAGAGGTAATAATTCTTTTCAACATAAAGACATTAATTGATCATATCTTAATCTAGGAAAAGAAGCTCTTATTCATATATAAAAGAAAACAACTATAATTATTTTGAATCCTAATATATATGATCCTTGAACTTTATCCATTAATATACTTAATGTGTTTAATATAGTATCTTTATCAGTAAATTGAGTGAAATATTCTTGATTTACATTCTTTATATTAAAATTATCATTATTATTTCTAAATAAATTAATTATATGTATTAATCCATCATTTATTTCATCAATTAAATCTCCATCTATACCATATAGATGTTCATCCATGTGATTTCAATCAATATCATCAGGATCCTTATAATGTCGTAAATTATTAATATAAGAATCAATAGCATAATCATAATTTACAACATTATATATTCATGAATATATATTATAATATGCATACATAAATGGTTCATATATAAGTTTATGTAAATCTGGACAATGGTGTCCTCCTAAGAAAAAAATGGACATAAAGGCTGACATAAGAATAAGTGCACTATATTCACCTAAGAAAAAAAAGACAAATATAGACGCACCGTGTTCAGTCATGAATCCAGCCACTAATTCTGATTCAGCTTCCGGTAAATCAAAAGGAGGTCGATTTGTTTCTGCTAATATAGCTATAAGGAACATTAACGCTATTGGTAATAACGGAAATATATTTCAGACTGCTTGTTGACATTCAACAATAAAGGTTAAACTAAAGGACCCTGAGAACATAATTAATATTAATAAAATGGAAGAAAATACTAATTCATACGAAAGAAGTTGAGCTGTGGATCTTATAGCTCCCATAAATGCGTATTTCGAATTGGCAGCTCATCCACTAATTAATATACCATATGATCCTATAGAAGAAACAGCTAAAGCAAAAAAAACACCTAATTCATAGTCGAATATTGCTAATCCTTCTCCAAATGGAATTATAGCTCATCCAATTAATGCGAATATTAATGTAATACACGGTCCTATTACAAATAATATAGTATTAGATTGTCTTGGAATAATAATTTCTTTTACTAATAATTTTAATGCATCTGCGACTTTTAAAAATTAATTAAAAAATTTAAATAATAACTTTTATTATTTTTCTATGACAGGAATAGAGTAATAATAATAACCCTTAAAAAGAATACCTGTATCTAATTTCCTCTTTAATGTACCAGGGTTTATAGGTAAATATTTTGCACTTTCTCTCATACTTATAAAGGGTGCATTATTAATTAAATATTTATCCTTTTCAGAGTAAACATATATTAATTTTCCTTTTACTTTCTGAGCCGCACTTAATGTTTTAGAATCTAATCTCTTACCATAATAATAATTATTTTTATCAGATCTCGATAAACTCATTCTTTTTTTCGCTTCTAGACTATGTACTTTACCTTTTAAAGAATTACTTATTTTCCATCTAGTTAATATAGACATCTTCTTTATTTTTCTAATATCTGAGTATGATTTAGTCATATAATTTAATAATGATTTAAATTTATTTAAATATCAATCTTATCTTTCCTGTAGTTTATCTATATTACATTCTTCTATTAAAGTTACAGAAAAAGCAGATCAACCAAATAATTTAACAAAATTACCCAAAAAAGTATGTTATTTACCGGTATTATAATAATGGTATTTAATTCTTCTACCTATATTATTTGAAGAACCATAATAAGTAAATAACCGACAAGATAAAAACGTAATTTTATATATTCCTGACTTGTTTTTTCATTTTTTTTTTAATATATTATGATTCTTAACAAAATTAGGACAATGATCTACATAAACATGCTTTTTATACCTTTCTATAAAAGACCAAGTACAATATTTTAAAATACAATTAATTAATAATTTTTCTTCTTCTAAGAAAATATTATTCATTTTAATTAATGTAAAATTTTTATTAACACCTTTATTTGTTATTTCATTAAGTTTTACTGAATTATCCGTATAAACTACCGTAGTAATTAGCGGTTCTAAGATTACATTATTACTTACGACTATAAAAGTTTATTTATTTAATATCGATATAGTTATAACAATAACTATAAAACTTTAATTAATTAGTAGACTATATTATTATATATAACATATAACTATATTATATATATAAGACGTTTAGTCGTTGAAAAATAACATTATTTTCTGTTATTTTTGCTGGTTGATATTAACAAAATAAAATAAATTTAATACTTTAAAAATATTATTCCAGCATACAGTCTTATTTATAAACCACTCGCTTTAATGGTTGCATTAAACCTCATACTCCAACAGCATTTGGTCCACATCTACGTTGCATTGATGCCATTATCTTTCTTTCTGCTATAGTAACAAATGCGACTGTCATTAATATTGGTACTAATACTATTAGGATTTCTAATATATTAAATAATATTGTCATTTATTTTATTGTGTTATATATTTTTATTGTTTTTTATTACAAAAACATTATATTTATGATATTATAAATATAATATTATAATATTATTTCAAATATAATTAAAATTTGGAATTTTTAATTATCTTTTAAATATATGATTTATATAATCAATATATAGAACATATATATATAATTATTCTATATTACTTCAAAAATGTGACTTTTAAATAAGACTCTATTACCCCTAGCCAGTTTGGGATTATATTTATCATATTTTTAATAAAATATGAAAATGAAAATTGATTAAAAATATGATAATGCCCGGAAGGGTTAAAAAAAATGTGTAATATTTAAACGTCAAAATAATATATTATTAATATTGATATCTTAACTTATTCAAACCCCCAACCCTTTAGGGTTGGGGGTTTGAATAAGGTAAATAAAAAATATAATTAATAATTATTCCAAATCATTAATTTCAGTAGTATGTGCTTTTTTCACTATATTTAAAGCACCTTCTTTTAATTCATAAATAAATCCTACAATTAATATATAAAGGAAAGCTAATACGTTATTTTTACTTATATTTTGATATTTCTGATAAATAGCAGTATAAGGAAAAATTAGAATAATTTCTAAATCAAATACTAAAAATAATAGAGAAACTCTATAGAATATAACATTAAAACGTTCTCGTGTTTGTACGAAACTTGTGAAACCACACTCAAAACCTCCACCTTTATCTAAATATTTTACACTTAATGAAAAATAAGAATTTATAAATAATAATAAAGCAGCTATAATTAAAGTAGCAACAATAAAATAAAATAAATTACCTATTATCTCTTCAGTATGTAAAGTATTAAAGTTCGAAACTCCATAGAAGGGCAAGATTAAACTCTTTCGACTCGTATTCACTTTCTTCTCTTTTATTATTTCTACTTTTGACTTTTCATTTACCTTTGGAGTTATTATTTTTATTTTTGATTTTCCATTTTCCCATGGAATACTTAGTTCTTGTTTATCATCTGGATTATATTGGTGCTCGATAATTTCAATATTTATTTTACCCATTTCCGCTTTAATTTGTCAATACTCCTTTGTAATTTCTTTTAGGTCCAATCCCCATATAACTGGTAATAAATTATATCTGCTACCCTCGAATTCCCTTTTTTCAACTATTCAATAATCCCTTTTAATTTTATTATTTATTTTAAATCATAGAAATTTGAATTGTCTTGCTAAATATAATATTATTACTATAAAATAGTATATTATTATTACTAAAATAATTAAACCTACAATAATTCACCAAGGATTACAGAATCCACTTTTTTTATTTGATTGTGTTAAAGACATATTATATTGCGCCTGTCTTTGTGTATTTGAAATAGAAGCAAGCTTTTTTATAATTCTTACTGGTTGAGGACTATCTGCCGTTAATATGATAGCTCCTATCATCCCTAATAATAGCAATACACTTATAATATAAATATAAGAATGATATACCGTATATAATACATCCCCTATAGCTGATATTTGTGTTACTCGGTTAGCAGCAGAATCTCAGTTAGGTACTACCAGTAGATAGTTATAATTCTGTAATTCTTCTTCATAATTATACGCAAATAATTTATTAAACTTAATATCCAAATCTCATAGATAGCCATCTTCTGTTATTAATTTCTCATCTTCTAGATAGCCATCTTCTGTTATTAATTTCTCATCTTCTACTAACTTAGAATTCAACCTCATTTCTCTTTCTAAATATAATATCAACTTCTTTTCACTTACTGAATTTAATCCTTTTTCTTCAAATTCTCGTCCTTCTTTCAGTAGATCACTTAATTTTTTTACTCCAGAAGTTTCATCTTCATTTTCTGTTTCATTTATGAAATTTTCCTCAAAATATAAACCTCATTCATTATTTTTATTCTTATTCATTTTCTCCTCACTCATATTCTCTATTATATTATCCAATTTCTCTATCTTTATATAATTAGGGATTTTTTCCTCTCATTTTATATCTTCATTATCTTTTTCTTCGTTTAATCAATTTAATTCTGAGCTATTTAAACCTGCATTTATTTTAAATAAATTATCATGGATAATTGGTTTTTTTATTATATTAAATGAAAGACTTTTCATTTTAACTATACCAATATTATATAAAATATTTTTTAATGTAAAAAAGAACCCACCTAGTAAAAGAAATAATAAAGGTAGGTAATTATTACTTCTTTTTTCAACAACCTCAATGTCAATCATCATAATTACAAATAAAAACAATATAGCAATTGCTCCGATGTACACGACTATATACGATATCCCCAAATATGTAATTCCTATATAAATTAAATAAAAGGCCACTAATATATATAGTACAATTAAATTAAATACAGAGATAATGGCATTTTTAGTTGTAATAACAAATACGCCTGCTATAATTGCAAGTAGAGGTAGTATTATTTTTAAAACGCCAATAGGAAGAAATATTTCCATACATATTTAGGATACCAAAAATATAAACAACGAATTAACAAATTATTATATATAATAAAAATATATAATATATTTATGTAAAGGTCTTTTTTATTTTTAGAATTTATTATAATTGATACTTTTTTCAAATAAGTATTAAAATTTAAGAAAAGACATAAAACAAGAGGAAAAAAGTAAAATGGTTTTTTGTTTTTTAACATAAACTATTATATAGTTTTACACAATGATTAAAATAATGTATCGGCCGGAATTCCGGCCGATACATTATTTTTAATATACTATCTGGCATACAAATCCATCACGATAGATAAGATGAAAGATAATTATTTTTTAATTTAAATATTTATTAACTTTTTAGTCCACCTCCTCATTGAGGTATGGGTCGTATGGTCAGTTTTCAGTATTAAAATAGAGATTAATGTAAAATAATGAAATAATATATAAATAATAATTATTAAAATTTCGGTTAACAACCGAAATTGAGAACGGACGGAATCGAACCGCCTATAGTACAACTAATGGGTTTACAGCCCACCTCCCAAACCAGATGAGA
>Ga0209139_10000318_pt1 | contig 16159 bp, 10 predicted proteins | sample BogFormECP14_OM3_FD_188246 | JGI IMG/M metagenome (GOLD analysis project Ga0209139, IMG submission 188246) | Bog forest soil microbial communities from Calvert Island, British Columbia, Canada - ECP14_OM3 (SPAdes) (version 2) | ecosystem: Environmental > Aquatic > Freshwater > Wetlands > Bog ...
TATCATGCTGCACAAAACGCGCTTTGCCTGATGCCAGCGCGGCCTGCAAGGCGGCCGTATACTGCTCCGTTCGCGGAGGGCCAATATCGACAAGAACAACCTGCTCGACGCCCGGCTCCTGCAGCAATCGCTGCGCTGTGTGAGTGCCGATAAAGCCCGTGCCGCCAAAGATGACGATTTGTTTCACTTACGGTTCCTTTTCGGGGGTGTGAGATTTGCAATGAGCACGGATTACTTCCCAAATATATCGAGAAGGCCGGTTGGCAATTCGAAAGGGAGGAAAGCAGTCCGGGCTGGCTTGCTATATCCATCGATTTCAAGCCTGAATCAGGTTCAGGAAGCGATCCGCGATGAAACCGATGTTGAAATGCCGCTCCGCATAGGCACGCCCATATTGCGCGCATGCGGCTCGCTCATCTGGCTGATTCATGAATTCCTTTGCGGCGGCAACAAATTCTTCCGGAGAGTCGGGTGAAACCACCAGCCCTGCCTTTGCATTTCGTATGACTTTCGCCGCCTGATTCACATTCGGCGCGGCCATCAGGATTGGCCGGGCAGCGCAAAGATACGTAAGCGTTTTCGATGGAACAGCAAACTTCCCCGCGTCGGAATCAAGCAGCGCGATGAGAACATCTGCGGTTGCTATTACCTCCGAGAGCCGCTCATATGGCTGAAATGGCTGCAGGCGAAATGCGTCCCGGCTCAGACTTTTCGTTTGCTCGCGCAGCCAGTCTGCCCCAGCGCCAGCCGCGTTCACAATGAGAATGGCCTCGCGCGTTGCATCCAGATGTTTCGCTAATTCCAACAACAACTCGGGGCGATGCTTCATGCCAAGCGTGCCTGAATACATGAAGCAAAACTTATCTGCCACGCCATTTTCGCGTGCCCATGCGTTGTCCTTTGACATCGGCGTGATTTCGTCGAGCGGAGACCAGTTTTCGATCAAGTGGATTTTGTTTTCCTGAATCCCCCAATGTTTTACGTAGTCGACGAAACTATCTGAAATGCAAACGACTGAATCGGACTGCTGAAGCAGTTTCTTCTCCATCGACTCATAGTATGCGCCGCCAATGTCTGCCAGGATTTTCTGCCGGCGCGCGAGAACGAAGCGGACAGCCATGCTGTATACGTCCTGCAGCCAATAAATAAATTTTGCATTCTGTTTTTTTGTGGCTCTCAACAAGATCTTCTGTCCGTCCAGCGGCATATTCGCCGAAAGAACGACATCGGGTTTGAAACGACCCAGCGCTTCAGCGACCACTTTTCCATATTCAATATCAGCGGCGCGACGACTGCGGATCGAGTGTTTATCAAACTCTCTTGTGATATTGAGACCGCAGATATTCAGATTTTCAAATACATTGGTGTTCTTGACGGCGCCTTTGGGGGTAGAGGTATTGCCGGAGAAATAGACGTGCTCTACTTCATGACCACGGATTGCCAGTTCGCGGCTCAGTTGAATCTGAAACGGGTGCCCGCAGAACTCATTGACAAAAATCCGCATTCATTAACCTTTAAAAAAGTACGACTCACCAAGCAAGAAGTAATTTTCCCGCTACCGGAAACCTATCCTTGAGCTGCGCTGGGTACTCCTATTGCCAACTCCAAAGGTGTAAGGCGAAGAGCTGCACCAAAGGGAAGAGTTAACCATAAAGCTCTTGGTGCGTAATCAGTTTACTGGAAAAAGGGCAGAGGCTTCCACTCTTAGTGACACCACAAAGGTTTACTACCCTTATTGCGGTGAAGCTGAGTCATTTACTTTTTGCTTGGTTTCTTTGCTCTTGTCCTGTGCCCTTTGGGTCGTCTCCTTGTTGGAATCCTTTACTTTTGTGGAAGGTTCTTTGTCTGGATCGAAGACCTTTTGCGTGCCTTCCTTCGTCTTGTCGTAGGCCTTTGTCGAGCCCTCCTTTGTCTTGTCGTAGGCTGTTGTCGAGCCCTCCTTCGTTTTGTGGTAGCCCTTCGTTGTGCCCTTCTTGACACCGTTACCAGTGCTCTTCGCGGCATCCTTCGTATCGGTTCCAGCAGTCTTCATATCCTGCGAAGCGGTCGAATCTGATTGCGCAAAGGATGCGGTGGAAATGCCGAAAACTAGGGTGGATGCTAAAGCCAGGGGAGCAAAATGTTTGATCATACGCTGTATTTTCATCGCGTAAGGTGAGATTCCTGAGGCCGGAAAAGAGTTGTCGTCGCGAAATGGTTAGAATGGTGGTCAGGCGGGTATTTCTTTGACTACAAGCGCAATACCGCTTTTCCGGGCTGAGACATGGCACTCAAAGGGCGTGCAACGCTTTGCCTGGGCTGTTCTTGTCTATAACGTTGCTGTCATTCTTTGGGGTTCCATTGTGCGCGCCACAGGGTCTGGCGCAGGGTGTGGAGAGCATTGGCCGCTTTGCAACGGCACGGTCATCCAACATTTACCTCGCATCGAGACGATCATTGAGCTGACGCATCGCGCTACCAGCGGCGTGGCTCTCATCGCGATACTGGCTTTACTCGCGTGGACCTTCGCAGCAACAACAAAACGACACATAGCTCGAGTTTCAGTTGTTGCCGCCGCGATATTGACCTTCAACGAAGCGCTTCTTGGAGCGCTTCTCGTGCTTCTGGGTAAGGTTGCGCACGACCAGTCGGCCTCGCGCGCGGTCTATCTGTCGCTGCATCTGGCGAATACGCTGCTATTGCTGGCTGCGCTTGCGCTTACGGCGCATTTCCTGTCGCGTCCGATGGGATTTATGCGCGGGAGCGTTGAGTATCGTTCTTTCGGCATCGCATCCGTCGGCATGCTGGCTACGCTCTTTGTCGGAGTCAGCGGCTCACTCGCAGCGCTTGGCGATACGCTTTTTCCCGCAACATCTCTGCGCTCGGCGCTTGCGCAGGACTTCTCGGCGAATAGCGCATGGCTGTTGAGAATTCGCTGGATTCATCCGACTTTGGGATTTATCGCGGGTGCCTTTATCTGCTGGCTTGTCTTCACCGGCGCGTGGAGTGGAAGAAATCGCAAATTGGCGATTGGTGTCGTGGGGCTGCTTACGCTGCAATATGCGCTGGGCTTTGCGGATATTGCCTTGCTGGCTCCAACATGGATGCAGATCGTGCATCTGCTCGGAGCTGACATCCTTTGGATTTCGCTTGTGATACTTACCGCCCGGCTGTGCGTTGTTCCTATCGGCTGCACAGAAGGTCTCTGCCGCGTTTAGCTTTTCATCATCCTCAAGGTTTTTTCAGTCCGGTGAGAAGCTCCGCTTTCGGTGATTTACTGCCTTCCTCAACCGTATAAAGCCTGTTCACTTCGAGATTCTTGAACGTATCCACCTGGCCAGAAGGCCAATGGATTTCCAGCAGATCGACGATCTTCGCCTGATCGAGTCCGAAGTGAAGGCGCAGATCGCTTTGCGAGTAATAACTTCCTCCGCTGCGCACCTCGTCGATCAGCAGCAGTGGCTTGGCGGAAGCGGGATCAGTTTTTGCGATGACTTTTACACGCGCGCCTATGCCGGTGCGGTTTGATTTTATGCCGATGGCTTTGATTTTGATCCAGTTGCGCTTCCATTCGGAATCGCAGCGGAGCAGCTGCGGCAGGGAATTGACGCAGTTGACGACGATGTCGATGTCTCCGTCGTTATCGTAATCGCCGAAGGCACATCCGCGCGCGGGCACGGCGGCGGTGATTCCCGGACCGGCTTTGTCTGTGACCTCTTCGAATCGACCGTTGCGGAGATTGCGATACAGGTATTTGTGCTCTGCGTAGGGAGCTTCGGTTTTCGAACTGCTCACTTCGGGATATACATGGCCGTTGGCTACAAAGATGTCCAGCCATCCATCGTTGTCCATATCGAGGAAGCCGAGGCCCCAGCCAAGATAGCGCGTGTTGACGCCCAGGCCTGAAAGATATGTCTCATCTTCAAAGCTGCCGTCGCCGAGGTTCTCATAGAGGGAATCTGTATCGCCGGCGAAGTTGGTCTTCACCACGTCGAGATTGCCGTCACGGTTGTAATCGCCGACCGAGACTCCCATGCCGGCCTGGGGCTTGCCATCCGGGGAGAAGGCGGCGCCTGCTTCGATGGCAATGTCTTTGAAGGTGCCGTCTTTCTGATTCTGGTAGAGAGTGGCGGCGGTTGAATCGTTGGCGACATAAATATCCGGCCAGCCGTCGTTGTCGAAATCTGCGACGGCGACGCTCAGCGCGTAGTTGCCGAGAGTGTTCCACATGCCCGACTTTTCTGAAACATCTTTGAAGGTTCCGTCACCGTTGTTGCGGTAAAGGATGTTTTTGCCGCCGGGCAAACCGGGAGGGCCGCAGGCTACGAGGATACTTTTATAGGTGCATGGGCCGGACTCGGGCGTTGGCGCGGTCTTCAGATCGAAGTCAATGTAGTTCGCGACGAATAAATCAAGATGCCCGTCGCGGTCGTAATCGAGGAAGGCGCACCCGGAGTTCCAGCGCAGCTTCGGCTGCAGCAAGCCTGCCTTCTCTGTTACGTCGGTAAATGTGCCGTTGCCATTGTTGCGAAAGAGCGCGTTCTGCCCGTAATAGCTGACGAAGAGATCGTCGTGGCCGTCGTTGTCGTAATCGCCGATGCAGCAGCCTTGTCCCCAGCCGCTGCGCGCGAGGCCGGCTTTCGCGGTGACGTCAGTAAACGTGCCGTCACGATTGTTTTTGAAGAGGTGGCAGGTTGGCTCCTGACCTTTTGCGAATCCTTCGAGACGCCAGCCGTTCACGAGAAAAATATCGAGCCAGCCATCCTGGTCGTAGTCATAGAAGGCAACTCCGCAGCCGGTGGTTTCGAGGAGATATTTGTTCTTGCCTTCGCCGCCATAAATTGTCTTCGCATTCAGGCCGGATTGCGTTGCCACATCGACAAATTGCAGGCCAAGCGGCGTACCTTCGATGGAGGAATGCGGTCCTGGAGGAGGGGGCATGGGTTTCGCGTCGTAGGAGCGCTCGGCGCCGGTTTGAGACTGCGATGTTTGTTGCGCGGCTGCCAGCAGAGCGCGTTTCCATGGCGGAGTAGCCATCAACAAAACATCGGAGAAAGGCAGAACAAGCGCAGTGCGGCTCAGGGATTGGAGAAACCGGCGTCGATTCATCGGGACGATTGCATTGTACGGTTTCAATCGGACTGGAGTACACAGAGTCAGGGATGGGCGGACTCAAGCGTGGCAGCCTTTGCGCGTTCCGATGCTGCATCGGCAGCGCGCCCCAGGCGCTCGTAGGCAACGGCCAGCTGCGTGTGCGCTGCGGCATACGTCGGGTCGCTGTTGATCGCGTCCTGATAGCGGTCGATTGCGTCGGCGATCTGCCCTTTCTGCAGCAGAAGATTGCCCGTATTGGTGGCAAAGGTGGCGCGCTGGCGATTGACGGCTACGCGCGTCAAATCGGCTGCGATTTTGCGCTCCGCGGCGGCATCGTCCTTCTTGCCCTGTTCCTGCAAAACGCCGGCGAGCGTAATGTGTGTGCCGGGCTGGTTGGGCTGGAGGGCGATGGCCTTCCGCAGAGCCGCGGCAGCTTCGTCGTATTTTGCCTGCTGCTTGCAGATGCTGCCCAGCATGGCCCATCCATCGCCGTTTTCGGGGCGGCGATCAAGCGCGATGCGAAGCTGGCTGGTGGCATCGTCGAAACGTCCCTGCTGCATGTAGAGAATGCCGAGCGTGTATGGCGGATCGGGCGATGCTGCGTCTAACTTTGCGGCGGTTTCCAGTTCGGCGATGGCGTGCGGCAAATCGTCCTTCAACTTGAAGGCAAGACCGAGGTTGTAATGCAATTGGGGATTTTCAGGAGCAAGCGCGAGGCCGGCGCGGAATTCGCGAATAGCGTCATCGAGATCACTTTCCTGCAGGTAGGCGACTCCGAGGTCCTGATGCGTGGTCGGGTCATTTGATGTGATGGCAAGCGCCCGCTGGTAATAGGGAACGCCGTCTTTGGCTTTTCCTGTTTGTACGAGAGCCACCCCTAGATTCGTGAGAGCGTTCGCATTCTGCGGTTGCGCTGTCACGACTTTTTCAAAGAGCGGAATTGCCTCCTCTTCTTTTCCGATACGCTGGAGGGCCATGGCCAGTTGATTGGCAGCTTCGATCAATTGCGGATCAATGGTCATGGCCTGCTGAAAATGCGGAATGGCGTTCTCATCTTGATTGAGTGCGACGAGAGTTTTGCCCAGCTCCAGCTGTGCCACGGCATTTTTTGGGTCTGCCTGTGTGGCCGCAGTCAGTTCCTGTATCGCCCCGGTGTCCTGATGTTCGCTCGCGAGTACTACGCCGAGATGCAGGTGTGCTGAGGCAAGGTTCGGATCGAGCCGCAGTGCTTCTTCAAACGCATTCTGTGCCTCTGGCCAATTTTGTGTCTGGGCATAGAGAGATCCGAGCTGATCGTAGAGCGCAACGTTTTGCGGCGAGGCTTCGATGGCAGCCTTGGTCTCGCGCATCGCTGCGGACAGTTGCTGGGTGCCAGCCAGGGCGCGAGCATACGAAGCGAGAAGATCGGGGGAAAGGGGTTGCGATGCGTCACTCTCCATGTGCTCGAAGATCGGCAGCGCCTTTTGGTACGCGCCGACCTGCGTGTACGCGAGAGCCAGGTTCTCCTGAGCTGCGCGGTCCTCCGATTTCAGTTGCAGCGCTGTTTCGAGTTCTGAGATGGCGGCTGCGTAGTCGCCCAGCTTGTAGAGCACCGCTCCCAATGCGCTGTGGCCCTCTTCTACCTGGGGGGCCAGTTGCACGGCGCGCTGAAACTGGCGGCGCGCAGTATCGAGATCGCCATTGGATGCGGCTGCATATCCTGCGTGGAAGGCTATATTTGCCTGCTGCAGACTCGTTTCCGTGTCGTGAGGATTCTGTGCAAGCACGATGGCGGAAGAGGCCAGCAGACAAGCAAAAGTAAGAAGCTGCGAAGGAGATGGCATCGATCAGCGAGGGTCTTCCGTCTTAGGAGGGTTGGCGGACTGGAGTTGCTCCGCCGCACGAAACTCGCGGGCCGCATCTTCTTTGCGGCCTTCTGTGCGATAGGCCTGCCCGAGGAGGAAGTGCGTCATATAGTTGCCGGGGTCCATTTGCCGGGCGCGTTCCAGATACATGCTCGCCATCACGGGATTTTGCTGGTTCAACATCAGCTTGCCGAGCAGGATATATGGACCCGTCGCGTTTGGCTCGAGCAATACGGCGCGGTTCAGCGCATGCTGCGCTTCAGTGTCTTGCCGGTTGCGAAGATAGGCATCGCCCAGCCGGTTATAGAGTTCTCCATTCAGCGGGTTTATTTGTGCTTCTTTTTCAAGCTCGGCAATCGCGGTGGTTGTATCTCCGGTGGCGAGCGCGATTTCACCGAGAAGCTGATGCGCCAGCGGCAGATTTGCATTCAGCTGCAGTGCTTTGCTTGCGGATGCGTGGGCGGCAGGCACATTTTCCTGATGGAAGAACATACGGGCGGCGAGCAGATAGGAAGGAGCGGAGTCGGGCGCGAACCCATACTGCGCGGCGAAGGCATGGCGTGCGTCGTCAAAGCGGCCAACCTGAATGTAGGAAACGCCAAGTACGTAATTAGGATCGATATTGGCGTTCGGTATGGCGGCGCGCGCCTGTTCGAGCAGCGGAATCGCGTCTGCTGCTTTGCCCATTCGGAATAACGTTACGCCGCGCAACTGCATTGCTTCCATGTCTTTAGGATCTTGTACGAGCGCTTTTGCGAGGGCTGCGTCGGCTTCGACAAACTTATTTTGCTGATAGAAAATGAAGCCGCGCAGTCGTTCGACTCCGGCCGGTTCAGGTGTTTGGCTGCCGAGAGTATTGAGTGCTGCGAGCGATTGATCGAGCTTGCCTTGCGCGATAAGCTGGCGTGCATCGCCAAGAGAGGGATTTGGCGGCTGCTGTGCCCCGGTCCATGACGCGCAAAAGACGAAAACACATAAACAAAGAGCCCTGTGCATGGCTGAAGGAAGTGTATCCAAAAATGAATGAGGGGAGCGATTTGCTCCCCTCAAGTTGGTTGGATTCAGACCGGACTAGAACTGTATCCGGAACGAGAATTGGAGTTGCCGCGGGTTGGTATAGACGTTAAGTGCCGGCTCGGCTGTAATGGTTCCATCTGTGTCAGTATTGGTTGTACCTGGATTGCCTGCGTTGATGTGGTTGAAGCCGTTGTAGGCGTCTATACGGAACTGAAGCAAGAGGCTTTCGTAGATGGGGAAGTTCTTTTGCAGCGACAGATCGGCGTTAAAGTAGCGCGGTCCGTAAATTGCGTCCCGGCCCATGCTGCCGATCTGGTCCACGCCTGCCTGAGTAAAGCGGCTGCTGGGAACATCAGCGGCCGTGTAATACGTGCGCGAGTGACTGACGGCATTGAAACCAGTCAGATGTTTCGTTACCCACAGGCCGCTTCCATTGGGGTAGCAGGGAGCACTGCCGGGAATCGAGTTGCCGCATCCACCGTTGACACCGAGGGTGAACGGCAAACCGCCTGACCAGGTGACGACCGGGCTGAATTGCCAGCCGCCTATCACCTCATCCGCCCACCGTGGGACATTGCTGGCGAACATCTGATTCTTGCCGAACGGAAGCTGATAGGTGCCGTAGCCGACAACTTGCTGTTCGCGGATGGCCTCATCGCGGCCTCTGACTACGCTCTTGTCCCACGTTGAATAGCCACTATTGGTGTTGAATCCGCGCTGCCATGCGTAATTGACATTGAAGGTGAGGCCTTTAGTGAACTGCTTAGCGAGGCTGACCTGCAGGGCGTCGAATTCCGTGTCCTGGTCATCTCCATAGTAGCTGACGCCATTGGTCCACCCGCACATACCAGGCTGAATGAAGGGCTGAGTGGTGGGCGTAGCATAGTTCGGGTCCTGGCAGGCTGGAAGCGTTCCCCCATAATAGCGTGACAGGAAGTTGGAAGTCTGAGTTCCGCTGTTTGCAGAGATCGTACCTGACGGAACGGTGGGGTCGTAGTGCAGAGTCTGGCCGGTGACGCTGTACTGAGAAGGCAGGAAGATACCTGCCTCGTTGGGATTGGTGTTGTTGTTGTCGCCACCGGCGAGGGTGTGCGTTCCCTTATTGCCGACATACGCCATCGTTACGGATAGCGTTGGCGTGAGCGAACGCTGAATGCTGAGATTCCATGCATCCAGAGTTGGCAATCTCAAGCCATCAGGCCGGGCCTTTACATTGACGGCGTAGCCGGGAGAGGGCAGGAGGCCATTGCCGGGAACTGTCGGGAATACGTAGGCTGCAGGGCCGTTGGCCAGGCTGAATGCGTACGTCGTGGTGCTTGGTGACGTAATGGATTGATTGGCCAGAACCGGAATGTTCTGGGTGACGTTGTGGCCGAAAATCGAACCGAAAACTCCGATATCGAAACTGCGGCCATAGCCAGAGCGAATGACTGTCTTTGGATCAAGCTGGTAGGTGACGCCGATGCGGGGGTTCCATGCATTGGAAGGCAGACTCCAGTTCATGTTGCTGCCTATGTTTCCATATCCAGCAACCCGCAAATAACCATCGTTGAGGTTCATGAGAGCTCCATTCCCTTTTGCGTTGACGGATTCGGGGAAATAGAACTCGTAACGAAGTCCCAGATTCAATGTCAGCTTGGGAGTGACGCGCCAGGTGTCCTGTCCGTAGAAGAAGAAGCGCTTCTGGAATTCCTTTGCGTTGTCGGAAACACTCACGTAGCGGCTGAAGGTGGTCACGTCGCCGAGCACGAAGGTGGCGAAACCATTGCCAGCGCTGGCTCCGTTCAAAGATGTCGGGCCTGGGTCGAACTGCAACTGGCCGGTGCGGTTGCTGTCGCTAGGCACGCGCAGGTTACGTGCATAGCGCAGGTCGGCGCCGAACTTAATAGAGTGGTTGCCGATGATCTTTGTCCAGTTATTCACGATCTGGAACTGATCTTCTTTCTCGGTCAGCGGGCAGTTGCAGCGGTTGACGTTCAAGCCGCTGCCATACTGCGCTCCCAGATTCTGGCCGTCGTTGAATGTCTGGTTGCCCTGCCGGTCGGTACTGGCAATCGCAAAGGCAGGTGCTCCAGCTGTTGCTCCTCCAACATTCAGGCCGGGTATGCCTAGCTGGGTGGCAAAGTCGACTGTCTGGTCATACTTCGACGTTATGATGTTGTACCGGTAGTAGCCTACGCGAAAGTCAGTGAGCAGGCTTGCGCTAAGAGCGATGTCCAGACCGGCTGCAAGGCTGTCGTTGGCGCCGGTTGAACCGCCGCCATAGCCCTGAAGCCCGAATCCAGTGCCGCCTGCGTCGCCAAATATGGTTTTGCCGGTCAAAGTGTCGGTGAAGCGGCTGAAGCGCTCGAAGACGTGCATTTTAGAGGTTGCCTGCCAGTCCACACGCTCGTCCCACTGGTCGTCGTTAAAGAGGCCGGTGCCGCTGAGAGCATAGTTGTTTTTTGTGCCGCCATTGAGACCGCTCGTGTTTGGCTGATAGGGCGCAAGAAGCGTGAGCAGGCCGAGTGCCTGAGAGGAAAGCTGCGCGGTGGGGATCACATTGTTCGGATAAGGTACAGATGTACCGCTGGAGTTGTCATAGATAAGCTGGGGGACGTTAAGCGCAGCCGCGTACTCGCTAAAGTCGCATCCCGCGACGCCGCTGGAACTGGTTGCCTGTCCCAAACATGTTTGTGTGAGGTGGACGGTTGGAAGAGTAGCCGACTGCGAGATACCGACTTTCTGGCGCACACTTTGAAAATCGCCAAAGAAGAACAGCTTATCCTTGATGATCGGCCCGCCAATGGATGCGCCAAACTGATTCTTCAAGCCGCCGGGAATGAATTGCCCCGTCACCGGGTCGGGCGTGGACTGCGTATAGGGATCGCGCGCCAGGTTGGCATTGCTCTCGCGGTAATCGAATGCGCTGCCGTGGAAACTGTTCGAACCAGACTTGGTTTGCGCGGTTACGAATGACGAAACTGCCTTGCCGAATTCCGCGTCGAAGTTTTGTGTTGTGATCTTGGTTTCAGAGAGCGCATCGAGCGGCGGATTGATCACGATGATGCCCAGGATGGGGTCCTGATTGTCGGTTCCATCCAACTGGAAGGCGACACCGCCAAAGGCTTGCCCATCCACCTGTATCTGCTTACTGCCTTGAGGGTTCTCATCAGCAGCGTGGCCCCAGCCAAGGGGCTGTGCTCCCGGCAGCAGCAACTGAATGTTGGTGAAGTTGCGGTCGGGCAAGGGAATATCGGAAAGCGTCTGCGTCGTAAACTCAGTCGATACGTCGGCGCGGTCCGTCTTCAGTACCGGGATGGCATCTGCGTTGACTGTGACGGTTTCAGACTCGCCGCCCACCTGCATCACCACATCGACTTTGGGGGATGCGTCGGCAAAAATCTGTATGCCTTTTGCCGCGTAGTTCTGGAAGCCTGCAAGGCTCACCTTAATGTCATATATGTCAGGGATGAGGTGTTCGACAGTGTAGGCGCCTGAGTCGTTGCTTTGAACGGTAACTACGGTTCCTTTAGCTTCGTCAGTGACGGTGACAGTCGCATTGGGAATGGCAGCGCCTGTGCCGTCGGTCACCGAGCCATAAAGAGAGCCGTAAACTGCCTGAGAATGGGCTGTGGAAGGAAGTATTAGTGCGAACACAGCAGCACCCAAACCGCAGGCTAGGGCCTTGCATATGCGTGTGATCATGTGGTCTCCCAAAAACTTTGAAACTGTTGCCGCTCTTCGAAGGCCGTCTTTATCCCCTCCGCAAAATCAGGAGGGCGGCATACGTAAGAACGCGTCTCTTTAGCTGGTTTGAAGACGGTGCTCTGTCAAATACAACAGGGGCATCGGGGCGTAGCCGATGCATAACTACCGTTTCACGTAGCGGTACACTGCCGCTAACGAGCCAGAACTATAGCGAGTGGTAAATACTGTTGTCAAGAATGGCCAACGGAGGAGACCTGACGACTAAGGTACTCACGAGTGGGACCGGCGAGAAATCGATAGGGGATGTGGTGCGAGCGGACCTTATTCTGGTTGAGTTGACAATGCCGTCCCTGCCTAGAGCGGTTTGTGCCCCAACGCGAATCCTTTCGTCCGGCAATGCCGCCTGCCGCCTCTATATGGTCGTTTTGCTTTTGCTTGGCTGGACGGCAGCCGCCCAGGCGGTGCGCTACGGCGTTGATTTGAATGGCGTGCCTGTGACGGAACTCGTTCGTCCGGGAACGCGTAGTGTCGTGCTTTTCTTTGCTGCCTCCGATTGTCCTATTTCAAATCGATACCTCCCTGAAATGGCGCGTCTTCGGGACGAATTTGCCGACCGCGGAGTGCAGTTCTGGCAGGTGTATCCCAACCCCGGCGATACGGTGACAGTTGTCCGGCAGCATCGGGCTCAGTTCACTGATTTACCAGACATTGTGGTGGACACGGACCAGGCTCTGGTGCGAATGGCGCATGCCACAGTGACTCCCGAAGCTGCGGTTTTTGTTCGAGCTGGGAACACCTTGCATGAGGTGTACCGCGGTCGCATCGATGACCGCTATGTGGATCTTGGCTCGGAGCGGCCTCGCGCGCTCCGTCACGATCTGGAGAACGCGATTGCCTCGGTGCTCGCGAACAAATCCGTTCCGCAACCCGGGGGACCGCCGGTAGGTTGCACGATTGTGACGCGGCGGCCATGAAGCTATCACGACTTGTCGGTGTTGTCGTCTTGGGTGGCGTTGTATTTGAAACAATTAGAGTTACACATATGTTTGTGCAGGCCGCGTCTGCGCGAGTGACATATACGCGGCAGGTTGCGCCGATTCTGTATAAGAACTGCACCACCTGTCATCACGAAGGAGGTGCAGGGCCATTCAGTTTGATGACGTACTCGGACGCGCAGCGGTGGGGGCAGCAAATGCTACGGGTTACGCAAAGCCGCTACATGCCGCCCTGGCTTCCGGAGCCCGGATATGGCGATTTTGCGGATAGCCGCCGTCTTTCCGATGCTGAGCTAAAGCTCATTCAAGAGTGGATTATTACGGGGATGGCGCAGGGCGATCTTGCAGATGCTCCGGCCCCGCCTCAATACGATGCAACATGGCAGCTGGGCACGCCCGATCTGGTTCTGAAGGTGACACGGCCGTATACCCTTGTCTCGTCGGGAACAGATGTTTTTCGCAATTTCGTTTTGCCGTATCCGCTTAAGCAGAGCCACTACATACGCGCGCTTGAAATACGCCCGGGAGTGCCGCAGGTTGTGCACCATGCGAATTTGTTGATCGATCGCACCGGAGCTTTTCGCCGCGCCCACACAGACGATTGGCAGGATGGCATTGCCGGCATGGAATTGGCGGTCGATGCGGGAAGTACTTTCGATCCTGAGAGTCACTTTCTCTTTTGGAAGCCCGATACGCCGGTTCTGATGGAACCGGAAGGAATGCCGTGGCGGCTCGATCCAGGCAACGATCTGATTCTCAACATGCACCTGAAGCCTTCAGGCAAGACGGAAACGATGCAGGCGGAGATTGGCCTGTATTTCACGGACAAGCCTCCGGCAAAGCATCCGATGCTGTTGCAACTGGAAGATGATGCTGCGCTGGATATTCCTGCCGGGGACAAAAACTTCGTCGTCCAGGATGAAATGAAGCTGCCGGTTGCCGTCAATGTTCTTGGCGTCTATCCGCATGCGCACTATCTGGGGAAAGACTTGCAGGGCTATGCCATTCTGCCGTCGGGCGAGAAGAAGTGGCTGATCTGGATTCGGAACTGGGACATCGACCGGCAATCTGTTTATCGCTATCGCCAGCCAGTTTTTTTGCCTAAGGGCACAGTGCTGCACATGCGCTATACCTACGACAACTCTGTGGATAACATCCACAATCCGAATGATCCGCCAATTCGCGTCAAGGCAGGCAATCGGTCTGTCGATGAAATGGGCCATCTGTGGCTGCAGGTTCTTCCGGCGAACTATCCACAGGATGGCCCCGATCCACGCCTGCTACTGGAGCAGGCGTGGATGGAAAACAAGCTCCGGAAGGATCCGCGAAATGTAGACGCGATGTTCAATCTTGCCGGGGCATACATGGGCGAGGGCCATGATCAGGCGGCGATCGCAACGTATCGGCGCGAGCTTGCCATCAACGCAAACGATCCGCGCGCTCTAACTGCTCTAGGCGCTGCATTTGAGAATGCAGGTGATTCCCGGCAGGCCGCTGAAGCGTACGAAAAGGCAATCAGCCTCAGCGGAGAACAATTAGACGCCCGCTTCGATCTGGGGCGTATGGAATTGAATCATGACGATCCCCGGGACGCGGAGCAGCAGTTCCGCGCGATTCTTGAACGCGAACCAGACGATGCGGGCGCGCATAGCGGCCTCGGGCTGGCGCTATTGAAAGAGCAAAAGCCGGATGCTGCGCAAGGAGAGTTCGAGAAGGCGCTCGCTTTGAATCCGCAGGATGCGACCGCTCTCGATGGCTCCGCACAATTGGCAATCTCATCGGGTCAGCCGGGGCAAGCTGTCGATCTGCTGACACGAGCGATCAAGCAGGACAGCGACAACGCAGAATTGCGGGAGCATCTTGCGATGGCCTATGCACAGCTCGGCCGCTTCGGTGATGCCGCAGATCAGTTGAAGACCGCTGCCGCTGAAACTCCAAATGATCCAACTGTCCATGCGTTGTTGTCACAAGTGCTTGACACTACAGGGCAACTGGCGGCTGCAATCCTCGAACAACAAAAGGCTCTGCATCTCGACGCAAACGATGCTGACGGATGGAATAATCTCGGCGTTCTGGAGGCGAGGGAAGGAAAAATAATAGAAGCACGCGAAGCCTTCGAACATGCGTTGCGGCTTGCGCCGGATCATGCTCAGGCACGAGCTAATCTTGCTCAATTGCAGGCCAAACCTTGAGATGCTAAAGCTGCTCCGCGGTGAACATCATGGGCTGTTCAGCGGGAGCGTTCGAATATAAAACGCTCCCTCTGGGTGTTACTTTTTCGGAATAAAGAGTTCCGCTGGCGGTGTGATCTTGTAGGTCTCGGCGAAATTGCGCTGATTGATGCCAATGCTCAGGCGTCCGCGCGAGTCGATGTAAAAGAGAGGCTTGCCCACCGGTACGTCGCTGAACGTTTTTTCGAAGGGAAATTCGTATTTGTGCCCGTTCAGTGTGACCGGCACCTTATCGCCGATCTGGTAGCCAAGTTTCGCGAATGTATCGGCGGGAACGTTCAGCACGAGATTTCCGAAAGGCCCATCCGTTCCGATTACTTGTCCTTGCAGGCCCTTGTCGTCGATGGTTGCCGAGTGGATATCGAGCCGTATGAGTTTTGATACATCAAGCTCGGGGCCTGCCTGCGTCCAGTCATCTCCGCGCGCAAGATGGGCACCGGCAGGCGAAAAGATGTCGCGTCCATGGAACGTTGAAGAGAGCTTCGACCCTATCATCCATTGAGGATTCGTGATCTCATGTGCGGCCTCAATGCCGTCGCGATCCTGCACCAGCGTCAACAAGCCATTGTCAGGAAGCACGAAATACTGTCCTACTCTTGATTTCGCAATGATTGCCTTGCGCGTGCTGCCTACTCCGGGGTCAATGACGACCACGAAGATGGCATCCTTCTGGAAGTAGGGAGCAGAACCGGCAAGAAATCGTGCGCCTTCGGCAACGTTGAAGGGAGTGACCTCGTGCGTGATGTCGATGATGCGCACTCCCGGCGCAACTCCGTCCATTACGGCTTTGCAGATGCCGATTGCGTCATCGCGCACATCGAAGTCGGTCATAAACCCGATGGTGTGCAGCGGGGCAGGCGGCATCGTGGTTTGCACGGTATTGCAGCCGGCAGAGATGAAACAGAAAGCTAGTACCGCAGAAGCGAAGAACAAATATCTACGCAGAGATGGGATCAAAGCTAAAATCTCCTGACTCAGGATTGGGGAGTGTTGGTTATGACTGTAGCAGTAGTTCTACTTCACTAACGCAAAAGCGACAATGGTATTGCCATATCGTCCGATGGAAGTCTCTACTTGCGTGGTCAACGTTGCTTCCAGCGCGTCTGTTTCCAGATGCATCTCGCACGCTGCAATCTCTTCCTCGCTGGCGCCGTGATAGCACAACTCACATACTCCCAAGCCATCTTCGGACCTCACAGGCGGTCCAAAGACACGGCACGTCATAGGCCGCGTGCTGTAGAGATCACACATCCCTGTCTCTGGATCGAGCACCGGACAAGGTTCATCATTTGCGAAGTCGGCAAAGCTT
>Ga0209139_10000320_pt1 | contig 16102 bp, 16 predicted proteins | sample BogFormECP14_OM3_FD_188246 | JGI IMG/M metagenome (GOLD analysis project Ga0209139, IMG submission 188246) | Bog forest soil microbial communities from Calvert Island, British Columbia, Canada - ECP14_OM3 (SPAdes) (version 2) | ecosystem: Environmental > Aquatic > Freshwater > Wetlands > Bog ...
CCAGCGCCGCCAACTTCTCCTCCCCTCCACGAACCCTCGTGCGATTCGCCAAGCGTTGCCACCGCGCGCTTGATTTCCCCCGCCGATCTGCGCAATTCCGGCGCCGCCGAGGCATAAGCGCTTTTTTCCACCAGCACGCTGCAACGAATACCCAATCCACCAAGCGCATCCTCAAGAGCCGCTCGAAAGAGTTGCCCCTCGAGCGCATGCGCCCGGATGTGTTCGTTATGCAGCGTGGCGGGATCCACCGTGCTCCCAACGACCAAGCTCGCGGTGCGCACGTCGAGACGCAGCTCCTCCGCTTCGTTCAATAGCTCTTTGGCGGACTTCTTTGCCGCATCGCGGACAACTTTTTGCAGCTCCTTGCTGACGGCTCTTGCTTCTTTCTGCGGCAATTCGAGCGCGGCATGGAAAGGCTGCTTTGACCCAGGAATTTCCGGATCGGAAAGAAGAATAGGGCCGCACTTCATCAACTGGGGCTTATTGGAGGGAGCCGCCAGCAAGACCACCATCGCCCAACCGGACTTAACCCGGAAACCGAGCGCTGCTGGCAACGGTTTGAGGCCTCTCGCCAAATCTTGCTCCGTATAACGAGATCTTCAAAGGAAGGAATTACGCGCGCGAGCAACGGTCACGAGTTGCCAACCACCAGTCACTAACTCAATGCGCGGTTGGCTCCGCGGCTGGATGCATGCCATGTTGCGGTACTTCATGGATGCCGCGCGCGGGCGGCTCAATCTTCTGCCGATAAAAATGATCCAACGGCACCCGCCCTTTGCCAACCGGGTAAGCCTTTTCAATAGCCTTCGTAACGTAGGCTTTCGCCAGCGTCGCCGCTTCAAGCAGCGTGCGTCCCGCCGCGAGATGCGCCGTCACCGCCGACGCAAACGTGCAGCCCGTACCGTGCAACGATTCTTCTTTGCCCTTGTCGCCCGCCAACGGCATCATTTCGTTTCCATCGAATAGCAGATCGACGGCCTTCTCCATATGGCCGCCCTTCACAATCACCGCGCGCGCTCCCATCTCCACCAGCTTCCGCGCCGCCGCTTCCATCCCCGCCATATCTTTGATCGCCAGTCCCGTCAGCGTTTCCGCTTCCGGAACGTTCGGCGTAATCACGCTGGCACGCTTCAGCAATTCTGTAGCGACGTACTTAATTCCCGCGGCATCCAGCAATTCCGCCCCGCTCGACGCTTTCATTACCGGATCGAGCACCACGTGCACGAATTTGTTCGCATCCAGAAATTCCGCCACAGCCGCGGCGTTTCCGCGGTTGCCAAGCATTCCGATCTTCACCGCTTCCATCGTGCAATCTTTCGCCAGCGCATCCAACTGGGCGCGCAGCTCCGCCGCCGGCGTGTTGTGCACCGCCTCGACGCCCTGCGTGTTCTGAATCGTGATCGATGTCACCGCCGCGACGCCGTAGCAACCCTGCGCCGCAAAAGTTTTCAGGTCCGCGCCGATCCCGGCGCCACACGAAGGATCAAATCCCGAAATTGTCAGCAGGATTGGCGGGACGCTGTGCCCATTGTGGCCGTTGTGAGTACTCATCGCTCGCTACTCTGGTTCCTTCCCGGCCGCGTTGGCGACCAGAAGAGGCCCCTCGACGAAAATAGCCGGTCGCGCCACTCGGCGCACCGGCAAATGCGAATGTACGCGCGATACTCGCGCGGTGCAACATAAAAATTGGATGCAGGCGGTTGAACGGCGGTCGCTGAAAGATGATTGTCGCGAGAGAAGTTGCTAGCGGCAAATGGCGTCGAGCTTTTGCATCGGGCGGTCCGGAACCGGCGGATATTTCATGTGCTTGCCCTCGATCAATTGCTCAAGCAGCGTGCCGCCGTGAAGCAACGGCGCGTCGGGATCGCTCTGATAAGCAGGGTCTTTTTCCGCTTCGGGTAGCGGAACGAAATCGAATCCCTGTTTCTTCATCAAATCCAATAATTCGGGCAGCATCACGCTATCGAATCCGCCGATGTGCATGAGGAGAACGTACTTGATGTCTCGGCCGAAGAGCATTGCGGACAATTTGCGGTCGAGATCGAAAGATTCGGACGCGGTTTGGAGGTAACTCGACTTCAGCCACTCAATCGCCTGCGTATCGTGCTTCTCCGTGCAGCGCGCATACGGAACATTCCAGGCGTAATCGCCGAAATCGAGCGTGACCTGGGCCACCTTGTAGCCATGTTCCTTTAGGTAGTTGCGCACCGCGTGGCGTTTTTCGAGCGTGTCGCCCTCGTGCAAGTAGGGATACCGGAGCCAGTGCCAGTCCTTCGCTCCCATCAGTCCCTGTAATGTAGGTTCGTCCGCGGCGATCTCGGATTCAAACGCCTCCGGCGTCGCCGTGTTGATATCGATATGTGAAAACGTGTGATTGCCAAGCGGAAAGCCCGCATCGACCCAAATTTTCAAAACGTCGGCCTTGTCCTGATCGTCGCCAACCCATTTCGCATTCACAAACCCGTACACCGCGGGCACTCCCTTAGCTTTGAAAGTCGCAATCATGCTCTTCGCGACGTCCGACCGCTTCATCGTAGAAGGCAAATCCCCGTGCGAAGGAAGATCGTCAACCGTAATGGCCACCTCCGCCCGCTGTTGCGCCGTCGCAGGCCAAGCCAACGCCCACACGAGCAACGCGAGACAAAAGCACTGCACGAAAACGCGCAAGCCGCCGGCGAGCGTTGAATTTGTATGTTTCAATGGAGCAATCAGGGGAACAAACCGCGCACCAGCGTCGCTTCCGCCACGCGTCCAACCGCCAGAATCATCGCGCCCGCCCTCGGCGGCACATGATGCTTGCGCATCGTCTCCACCATCTCGTGGAACGCCCTGACCATACTCTTCTGCAAGCGCGCGTTCACTTCTTCCGCGTCCCACATGAGCCCTTCCATGTTCTGCACCCATTCGAAGTAGCTCACCGTAACGCCGCCCGCATTCGCGAGAATGTCCGGCAACACGGTAATCCCGCGCCGCGCCAAAATCTCATCCGCATGAGGAGTCGTCGGCCCATTCGCCGCTTCCGCCACAATCCGCGCCTTCACCGCCTCCGCGTTGTGCAAGGTAATCACATTTTCAAGCGCCGCCGGCACCAAAATATCGCACTTCATCGTCAACAGGTCGTCGTTCGTCATGCGCGACGCCCCCGGCATCCCTACCACCGTCCCCGACCGTTCCTTATAACGAATCGCCTTAATAGGATCGATCCCGCGCGAATTCGTCACCGCACCGCGGGTATCGCTCAACGCAACAATCTTCGCCTTCTTCTCCGCAAACAACCGCGCCGCGGTTGCTCCAGCATTGCCAAATCCCTGAATCGCCACGGTAGCGCCGCGCAAGGGAATCTTCTTCAACTTGCACGCCTCTTCCACCACAAACAGCAATCCGCGCGCCGTAGCCTCGCTCCGCCCTTCCGACCCGCCAATCGACACCGGCTTCCCGGTCACTACGCCATGCACGGAATGCCCCACGGTCATCGAGTACGTGTCCATGATCCACGCCATGGTCTGCGCGTCGGTATAAACATCCGGCGCCGGAATATCCATAGACGGCCCGATGATCGGCAAAATCTCGCTCGCGTACCGCCGCGTCATCCGCTCCAACTCCGTCTTCGACATGCGCTTTGGGTCGCAAATCACTCCGCCCTTCGCGCCGCCAAACGGCACGTTCAGCACCGCCGTCTTCCACGTCATCCACGCGGCCAACGCCTTCACTTCGTCCAGCGTCACGTTCGGGTGATACCGGATCCCGCCCTTGCCCGGCCCGCGCGAAATATTATGTTGCACGCGAAACCCAGTGTGGACTTTCACCTGCCCGTTATCCATCTTCGTAGGAATCGAAACTTCCAGCACGCGCTTCGGCGTCCGCAAAATCTGCCGCAGCCCCGGCTCCAGCTTCAAAAACTCCGCCGCCATATCAAATTGAATCTGCGCGATGCGAAACGGATTCAAGTCCTCCCGCGGAGCGATTCGCGGCACCATCGGCGGTGCGCCAATCTGTCTGAGCGGCCCTGTGGGCTTTACGACCGTGGCCATCGGCTTCGGTCCTTTCCTCTACGCGTCTAGTCTCAACTTCTCGATCGATTTAAAAATTAAAAGTGTTCGACTGCCCCGGGGTTGAAACCTAGCAAAATCCGCTCGCCACAATCCGTCTGCCGCGAATCGTCTGCCGTTAACCGTTCGCCGCCATCCGCCGCGTACTGTTTACATACGTATCGCGGCAAGCCGTCGAACAAAAATGCACCACTTGCCCGTCATCGCGCAGCGGTACCGCCAGTACTTCCGCCACATGCGTCCCACAAACCGGATCGCGCACCAACCGCCGTGCCGCCAACCCGTCCTGCGCACTGTCACCCGCAGCTCCGGACGCAGCCGCCGAACCCGCCGCGCTCTGATCCGCCGCAGGCATCGCCCCGCGAACCATCCAACCCAACACCCGCCGCAAGAGCGCCACGCTCCAAGACACAACTACCAACCAAAACACGAACCGAATAATTTTCGCGAAAAAGTCGATCATTTCTTCCGTTCCCGCAAATCAAGCCGAAGGCTCAACTCCGTCAAGCTGTAATGTATTGGAGTTAGCCTCGTACCAGGCACGCGCGTTTCCCAAGTCTCCAACGTTAACGTGCACATAGCCCTCAGGCGAGTGTATGCAAGGCGAAAAGGCAGGTCAAACGAAAACCTCTACTTTCAACACTTTGCGGAGCCCAAGAAATGGCAGAAGGAGCAGTCCGAGTCCCCGGCGTCGATGGTAAACCATTTATTTTCAATTGGTTAGAAGCCGCACGGACGGGTTCGAACCGTCCAAAACTCTTTGGTCACTTGTACTCTCAGGAGGCCTCGTCCTTTCCCTCCTCTACTTCCCATCCCCCGCTGGTATCCGGTCGATCCCCATATACGGCCGCAAAACCTCCGGCACCAGAATCGACCCATCCGCCTGCTGACAATTCTCCACCACTGCGATCCACGTCCGCCCCACCGCCAGCCCCGACCCATTCAAAGTATGCACAAACTCGCTCTTCCCGCCGCCCTTCGGCTTAAACCGAATCCCCGCCCGCCGCGCCTGAAACGCCTCGCAATTCGAGCAAGACGAAATCTCGCGAAACTCCCCGCTTGCCGGCAGCCACACCTCAAGGTCATAGGTCTTAGCCGATGCAAACCCCATATCCCCGGTGCACAAAAGCATCGTCCGGTAGTGCAACCCGAGCTTCTGCAGAATCATCTCCGCATTCCGCACCAAAGCCTCGTGCTCCTCGTAACTCCTCTCCGGATGCGTAAACTTAAACAGCTCCACCTTCTGAAACTGATGCTGCCGCAAAATCCCGCGCGTATCTTTCCCCGCCGCGCCCGCCTCCGAGCGGAAACACGCCGTCCACGCCGTCACGAAAATAGGCAGCTTCTCCTCCGCCAAAGTCTCGTCGCGATGCAAATTGTGCAATTCCACTTCCGACGTCGGCGTCAACCAAAAATCCGTCCCCTCCACGCGAAACAAATCCGCCGCAAACTTCGGCAATTGCCCCGCTCCCATCAACGAAGCCGTATTCACCAAAAACGGCGGCAAAATCTCCGTGTACCCATGCTCCCGCGTGTGTACATCCAGAAAAAAATTCGCCAAAGCCCGTTCCAGCCGCGCTCCCCACCCCTTATAGACCGCGAACCTCGCCCCAGTAATCTTCGTCGCCACCGCCAAATCCAAAATACCCGCCCGCTCGCCCACTTCCCAGTGCGGCTTCGCCACAAAATCCATCTTCGGCGCCGCGCCCCACCGCCGCACCTCCACATTCTCCGCCGCGCTATGCCCCAAGGGCACCGAAGCGTGCGGCACATTGGGAATCGTCAAGAGCAATTCGCTCTGCGTGGCATTCAACTGCGCAATCCGCTCGTCCGCAGCCTTGATGCGCTCGCCCACGCTCTTCATCTCCCCAATCAAGACGTCCGCGTTCTCTTTCGCCTTCTTCAACCGCGCGATCTCTTCGCTAGCCTTGTTCCGCTGCGCCTTCAAAGCCTCCGTCGAGGTGATCAGCTCGCGCCGCTGCGCATCCAAAGCGCGAAACGCATCCAAATGCAACGGCGTTCCCCGCTTAGCAGCCATCTCCGCAAACAATTCCAAATGGTCCCGAAAATAATTTAAGTCATGCATAGCTTTAGTTTAGCAGGGTATTTTTCGCAGCTAGTCCGGCAGAAATTCGCCCTCTCGAGTTGCGCCTTTTCGAAAGTTCTGGCGAAGTTCCCGCGCCATTCTGCTTTATCACACAATCTCCATCTTTAGCCCTGGAAACGCCCATCGATACAGTCCACCATCCAAAGTCAGCAGCTTGTAACCACTTACCATCGCATGCGCCCCAATCAAGAAGTCCGCAAGCAACCGCCGCGGCTCCGAGCCGCCCTGCTTCTTTCGACGCGTCGCATATCCTTGAAAAGCCCTGCCCGCGGCCCGCCAAATCTTCTCTCGCAATTCCCACTCCACCGCAATCCCCGCCTCTTCGCAGAACCGATCCACAAACTCTTCGGTTCTTCCCGGCGCCCCGAGCAGCTCCGCGTACACCACGCCTGAAATGACCAGCGGTTCCCTGCTCGATGCGGCCACCAGAGCCTTTCGCGCCACGGGGTGCAACGCGTCGCTCGCGTCCCACAATGCCACAATCACGTTGGTATCCAGCGCAATCGTCACTCGTCGTCCCCGTCCTCGCGGCCTCTCATTTCGCGGAGCCATTTCTGTATGGCTTTTCGCCCGCTTCCGATTCCAGGATTGCCTATTCCCGCGTACTTTTCGAACACACTCTCATCTCGTACGGCCTTCACCCGGATTCCGTGGCCGTTGTCCTCAAACTCCAGCTTGTCCCCCGCGCGCACTCCGAGCTTGCGCCGGATATCCCGCGGCACGGTGATCTGCCCCTTGCTGGTCAGTTTCGCTTGTCTCTTCACGGCCGCACTCCCATTCCTTACTTTATCACAATTTTCCTTACTTTAGGCCCCACTTATCTTAGCCTCGCATCCCGTAAAAAAGAATCCCGCAGTTTCTCCTCTGCGATCTCTGTGTCTCAGCGTTTAGTTCTCTTGTTTTCTCTTCTCCGTGTCCCTCAGCGACCTTTGTGCAAAATCTCTGCAAACCTCAGCGAACTCTGCGCCTCTGCGTTATCTTTTGTCTTTTCTTTCTCGTTTTCGACTTTCAGCTGTCGACTGTCAACGCTCTTCCGCCCGCTTGACTCTCGTTCCTATCTGATCAACGATCCCGATCGATCATCATGCCGTCTTCCTTTACCCTGAACGAAGTGAAGGGCACCCCCGCCCCTGCCGACGCCCTCAAGGCGTCGCTGGCCTTCAACGACGAAAAACACCACCTCCGCATCTACCAAGGCGACTGCCTCGAAATCCTGGAAAAAATCCCCGAAAATTCCGTCGACCTCGTCTTCGCCGACCCTCCCTACTTCCTCTCCAACGGCGGCATCACCTGCCACGCCGGCAAAATGGTCTCCGTCAATAAAGGCGCCTGGGACAAATTACCCGGCCCCGACTTTGGCCCGGTAAGGGCCAGATTTGACAAGGTTCACGAGTTCAACACGGCCTGGCTAGCCGCCGCGCAGCGTGTCCTGAAACCCAACGGCTCCATCTGGGTCTCCGGCACCGCCCACGTCATCCACAGCGTCGGCTTCGCCATGCAGCAGCTCGGCTTCAAACTCCTCAACGACATCTCCTGGGTCAAGCCCAATCCTCCTCCCAATCTCTCCTGCCGTTACCTCACGCACGCCACAGAAGCCATCATCTGGGCCGCCAAAGACAAAAAGTCCCGCCGCACCTTCAACTACAAGCTCATGAAGGAAACCAACCGCGGCAAGCAAATGAAGTCCGTCTGGGAAATCAAGCGCCCCGAATTCTGGCGGGAATTTGGCGCTTGGCGGTGTTCGCGATCCGGATCGCGCATGAATTGCTTGACAAATCCTGTAATCGTGCTAGACTATTAGTGTTCTTGCTACTAGGTACCTCAAGGCAGTGCCTTGCGGGTGCTCGGGGTAGGCGAACGGGTTAGGCAATACAGTATTTCCCGCCTTTCCATTTCCCAATCTCCTTACTGTAGCCAGATCCAATCTCGTCGACCATGTCGACCCATAGGAGCCTGGCATGACAAAACACACTGTAGTTAATTTCAATTCGTTGAGGAACGTAACACCGCCTGAAGAAGAAAAAGCAGGTCGGAAGCGCTACTGCGGAAATGCTTATGCGGGGGAATTTTTCCAGATTCCCGACCACATGAACATTCGCGATTACCTTCAAACCGAGGTAAACGGAAAGCCCATTAAGAAGAGCACGCTCGTGAATGATGCCATGCGCGGGCAGCTTGAGGGCGACCGTAGCCTCTTTCCAATTCTGAACGGCGGCATAAGCCTTATCGCGTCAGATGTAACCGTCGACGACAAAGAAAAGCGCATCGTCCTAGAGGCCCCCTCCATCATCAACGGTTCACAGACGCGTGGCGTCCTACTGGACTATTTCACGGAAAACCCACCCTCGGAAGACAACAAATTCCCCAGCGTCGACTTCGAGGTCATCATTTGCACCGATGAGCGTATTGCAGCCGAGATTGCAATCGCTCGCAACTACCAGAATGCTGTTCAGCCCCTCTCAACCTACGGAGCACGGAAGGTTTTCAACGACCTAGAAAACGCCCTCAGGAAGCGAGACCCAAGCATCAAGCTTCGCAAGTCAGAGACCGACGTTGGTCCGGAATACTGGGACACCGAGAAAATAATCCAGGTCGTCACTGCGATGATACCGACTTCCGTTAAGATGCCGCGGCCCCTCAAGGGCAAGGGTGGTAACGACGGGATACGGGTTTACGCATACGCCGGTAAGGCTGTTTGCCTGAAGGACTTCGCAGAAGTTCAGGCAAAACCGCCTGCGCCTGAGTTTCCAGACGCCAAGAGCTTCTTTGAGGATGTGGCGTACGACGCGTGGACGGAATTCAAGAAACTGCGGTCCCATCAGGGGTTTTCGGGGTTGCACGCTGTCACCAAGGTTAAGGGTGTGGTTGCGGAGGATGGGGTGCCTACTGGCATCGTTTTCCCAATCATGTCTGCGCTCGGAAAACTGGCTGTCCAGCAGCCTGACGGTCACTGGCTATTCAAGATTCCTGGCGATTTCGACTTGGATGACCTGTGCAAGCAAGCCAGGACGACGTATCAGAACCCCGGTCCTGGCAGGTCCAATCCACAAACTATGGGTAAGGAACTCGCCTGCTACCTCAACCTACACGCCATCGTTGATTCCTACATTAAGTACCGCCGTCAGCCGTCAAACTGAAGAAAAGGAATTCCGTTAATAGCAGGGGGAGCCACATTTATGGGCTTCCCCTGTTTCCTTTTCCAGAGCCCGCCCCTGCGCCTTGCGCTTTGAGCCGCGAATAATGCATCATGCAACCGGCTTTCGAGAGAAGTAATCCTAGATTCGAAAATGAGTCTCGATCTCATACCAGCCCCTCTGCGCAAACGATATCGATTTGAAGAACGCCATCATGCGGTCAGCATAATTTTCAACGATTTCCCCGAGGAGTTTAACGACCTCCTCCAGTGCTTGGACGCCTTTCGCCTTAGGAAGTCAGACATACTTACGCCAGGCGGTGGACGTTCGCCGATTCCTAAAGCCATTGATGGTTTTCTCGGTCGGCGAGCGTGGTCCGAAAAACGATTTGATATCAAGATCACCGTTGACGAGAAACCGATCCCGATTCCCACACACAAAATCGACAATTTCAAAAATCGGATTGGGATCGAAGTCGAGTGGAACAACAAAACAGAGTTTTATGACCGGGACCTGAACAACTTTCGCCTTCTGTGGGAAATGCGTGTCCTATCCGTCGGCGTGATAATTACGCGACTGTCCGAGCTTCAGAACTTATTCGACGAGTTGGGCAAAGGGGAGTCTTACGGAAACTCCACAACCCATTGGGACAAGCTGATACCGAAAGTTGAATCAGGGGGTGCGGGGGGCGCCCTCTACTTCTCGTTGGGATGGGCTTGGCCTGCTACGATGGCGACCACTAACACTAAGAGGATTCTGACGCTCGCTAATCCGCGCCCACAGCAACCCGTTTGTTCTCGCCCCGCTCGATATTCCAACTGTAACCTCGATGATTGGGTCTAGTCTGTTGGTAGGAATCGACCTGATCACCCCATTGGTGCCAATCCTTAACGCGCTTCCGTGCGAACAGTTCGAGGAACGGTCCCGGACTGCATTCCTCGATGAGTCGGTACGATTCTTGTGGCTTTTTAGAATGCTCTTCCTTCCGGGTTCGGATGATATTTACCTGTCGCCTCCCCGGCGCCAGCGTTCTCATCGATCCCCGGACACCGAACAGGAGCAGTTCCGTCACGTTTTCGAAAATAGAACCCAACACCGCGCCCATCCGGGCCGCCATCTTTCCGGATCTTGTACCAAACAATATTCGATTTGTATTTGAATCCCCACTCTCGCATTATCGTCAGGCCTTCGGGAAGAAGCGCGTTCGGGCACCACATATACAGGTGCGATTTTTCCTTCGCATATTTAGCGATGGGGAGCTTGCCGATTTCCTCGAAACTCATCGTCTCGTACCGATGCAGTCTTCGGTGTTCGGGAGCGACTTTTCCCGTCCTGTTGATGAAGCGCCAGGGAGGATCGATGAGAATAGTAGAGAATGTTCCAGTCAGGCCGGGGAACTCGGTCAAAACTTGGGGGCAGGTTTCACTTTTTGTTCTCTATCTATATCACACGGAAGCAAAGTGAAATCAAGTTCGAAGAGGCCCTGTGAATAAGGTGGGGATCATTGAGGAAGTCCTCCGGTAGCTACAGGTTCCAAGATGTTCAATTCCATGCTGCGTGGAGACTTACCGGTTGAATTGAATTTGGCAAATACCCGCGGAGCCATGAGAAGGATAGAGTCATATCCGAGCGCAAGCGCCGCTCGCTTCATTCTTGCGTCTAATTTCCAGCGTTGCTCCATCCTCAACTTGTCGCTAGACACTCGCCGTCCGAACAGCCTTCGCTCGATAGACGTCTCGTCGCCCACCAAGGGATTTCTGACGCTCACCGTGAAGGGGTCCATCAAAGGCCGTCCCCAGAATTCGGCTTCCCTATGGCTTGAGGCCAAAAACTTTCCGCGCTTCCGGTAAGACTCAAGATCGCGAGGCAGGACATGCCACCATTGCTTCCGGTTTACGAAAGCCACGATCTCTTGAAGTCGTGAACTCTTAAGGCTTCCATTTGTGCACCCGTTTTTCAAAATGAATCCTTCTTCCGTTCCGATTCGGTTCCAGGCTCGGAGCAAGTCATTGTTTTTCTGTCATCTCGGCGCATTTCAATGCAGGTAGAAAGCCGAAGTCCGAGATTCCTTCGAGCGCCTGCGCCCACTCGAAAAGCTCAAAGTCGAAAAGCGCGGCTGGACCCTCGACGTTCTGCAAATCGTCACATCACTCCACAAAAAAGAGTTCGTCCTCGCCGACGTCTACGCCCACGAAAACGAACTTGCCAGACTCCATCCCAACAATTCCCACATCCGCGACAAAATCCGCCAGCAACTCCAAGTCCTCCGCGACCCGGGCCTCCTCGAATTCCTTGGCGCTGGCTCCTACTGCTTGCGCTGAGCCTCGAAGCGTTTACGCTTGAGCTGCAAACAGGCCTCCAAATCACCGGCGTCCCCTGCAGCGCTAAGCCTTTTAGCTGCAACACTTACAAAATTGACGGGGGGTCGTCCCCGACAACGATCACGCAGTTCGCGGCACTTCGCTCATCAACTGGTGAACGTTGCCTTCGCTGTCCTTAAATGCCGTCATCCACAAATCGTGCGTGGGCATTGGCGCGATCAGCCGCGGCGGCGCCACGATGTCCACTTTGTGTTCGAGCAAACGCTGGTAACCCGCCTGGATGTCCGGCACGCGGAAATAGAAGATCGAGCTGGGATGGTCATACTCGGGCGAAGACGCCGTGCCGAGCATCAGCCTCACGCCGCCGCAGTCAAAGAACGCCATGCTGGGCACGGTGAACAGCAGCGGCAGCCCCAGCACGTCGCGGTAAAACGCCGTCGCGCGCTCCACGTCTTTCACGATGATCGAAATCTGCCCGATGTTGCTAATCCCCAGTCCCGCCGCCGCAGTGCTCATTTCCCTTTACCTCCACACCAAGATTAGTTAGCATAGCTAACTATCTTCGATGCCCCCTGTCAAGCGCAAAAAAACCTCCTCCCGAAAACCCTCCCCGCCACGCGCGGCCGGGCTGCAGAAATCCGCTGCCGCTTGCTCCGAGGGATCTTTGGCCGGCGTTGGTGACGCCCGCAGTGAAGCCGTCGGGGCCAAGCGCTCAACGCCGCGCGTCGCCCCTCCGCTTGGCGAGTCCACTACCGCCGCGTCCGCGACTCCGCCTGAAGTGGGCGCTTGCGGCACCCCCCAGTCGATGCCTCCCTTGACGCCGACGGACATTGCCGACCAGCTGCACTCCGCCGCGATTCACCTGCTGCGACGAGTGCGCTTGCGTGACCGCGAAAGCGGGATCGGCCCGGCGCAGCTCTCCGCGCTGTCCGTGCTCGTCTTCGGCGGGCCCAAGTCGCTCGGCGAGTTGGCCGACGCCGAGCAGGTGCGTCCCCCGACGATGAGCCGTATCGTCGCGGGGCTCGAGCGCTCGGGCCTCGTGCGACGCGAGGACACCGAAGACGGGCGCCGCGTCTGCCTTACGGCAACGCCGAAGGGCGTTGCCCTCATGTGGGAGGGACGCCAGCGCCGTGTCGACTCCCTTGCCAGAGCCGTCGGCGGACTGCCCGAAACCGATCAGCGACAGCTCCACGAAGCGGTCGCGTTGCTGCAGCAAGTCATTCGGAGTTTGTAGGAAGTCCGGGTACAAGTCTCTCAGGATCATGCCGCTAGAGACTTGGGGCGTTCGCTAAGTAACGGTTCAGGCGGACGGATTATGCGCGAGTCGGAGACGAACCCGGATTCATATACTCGACGCCGTAGCGGAAAACCTGGCCGCCCGAAAGCGGCTCGATTCGCTTGATTTTTGCAGGCATAAAAAGAGCCGTGTCGCCAGGCGAGAATGGCGCGGCGACTTCAATCACAGAGCCTAGTTCATATTGCTGGAGGCTGTGGAAGCAGACGCCACCTTTCGAGACATTTTCGCATTCCACGACCTCATCGGCGTGCTCCGGATGGCGAACGCACGCGCTGAAGCTCACGCGAATGCGCACGTGCCGCCGGCGGTTCGCGCGGCGGCCGTTTGCGTCAAACGCGGGCCGAGAGGTGAGTTCAGGCACCGCTGCGGCAAGCGCGACTGTTGATCGTTGAGGAGTTTGCCCAGGTCGGGCCGGCGAAAGCACGGCGATGGCCGCGACTGACGAAACCGGCGCAATGTTTGTTTCGATGTCCGCAAAGGACGCCAATTCCGACAGATCAGAGGTTCCGGAGTACGAAGACGCTTGCTCCGCTTGCGGGGGCGAATCTGTCAGCGACTTCCTGAAAGCCGCCGCGACCACGGGAACGAACAAGTTTGCATCGGGCCGGGACAGGCCTGGTGGGTGTGGTAGCGAGGCTGCCGTGAGATCGGTTTTTGCCACGGTCCCATTCGACGGCAGGGCGGCGGCGCCGCTGGACTCGGGAGGCCGGTCGGAAGGCACGGAGCGGGCAGCGGCCACAGCGGTAGGAACATTGCCTTGCGCCTTTTTCCAATGAGTGGACGTGCCACAATCCGTGCAAAAGCGCAGGACGTACCCGTTGACGCTGTAGACGTCTTCTTCGATTTCCGAGTGCTCGACATTTTGGCGGGCCTGGCAACGGCCGCATTCAAGCGCGATGGAACTAGCCGCTTCAAACTCTTCCGGCGGAGCAAAATCCATCGGCCAGAAGTGCGGATCCGGGTCGACGAACTCGACCCCGTAAACGTAGCGTCCTGATTCGCCGCCGATCTGGCCGACCAGACGCACTTCGGCCTCTTTACTCGACTCGGGCATCCGAAGCGTTAACACTTCGTCTGGAGCAAACCGGTATCGGGAGATAAGGCCGGCGCCGTGGCGGCTGAGGACGACCGTTTTTGTTTCCTCGGAAAACACCTTGCCCGTGGTGTCCGTGCCAAGCAGGACTATTTCCAGTTCTTTGGCGATTCGTCCGCTGCGGCGTTTGCGCTCCATGATCCAGCGTACGCTCCCTTGCAGTCGGACAATTCCACGAGATTTGCAGGCAGAATTACGAGAAATCTTCAGGCAGGTTCGGGGTTATGCGTTCGGACGCGGTGCGGCTACTCGATTTGATGGGAGGAGCGAAGAACTTGCGTAAGTACATAGGTACTAAAATGAGTCGCATAAGGGCAGCGGGAAGTACTGAGAAGAATGAACCGGCAGGCCTATCGACGCGCGAGGTGGCGGGGAGCAGAATCGCAATTGTAATCGGGAGTTGGTTGCGGCTTCCGGAGTAAGAAAGATCGCTCCTGCATCTTGTTCTGCTGCTCGCGAGCGCAGCAGGACTTGTGGAAGAAACGAACTAGCTTCAGGTTGCAAGACCCTCCATCCCCCACGCCCGAGCGGCCGGTCCCCCCACCGGCCGCTCACTTTTTTGAGATGAATTAAGTCCGCAGCCGGCACTTCACGTTGGACAGCCAAAACGCTAAACATCGAGTCCGGACTCGAAAATGGCCGCGTTTGTGCGCAGCGTGTTTCCAACCGCTGAAAGGTGATCGTGAACTGTGATCGGCACCGGGGAATCGTGGATCGCTAATCGATGGCGGGGAACTTTGCACGCCCGGAGAGGGAAAACAAAAAGAGGGCCTGAGCAGTCAGGCCCTCCGAACTGAACCACTTCGATGACACACTCGCGGGAAGCGAACCTCCCGCACGGCCAACCACCACGAAGAACGGCCGAAATGGAAAAGGGGGCTGGTGCAAGCCCCCTTTTCTAAGCTGACCCCCCAAAAAACCGGAACCGAGTCGAGGTTCGAATCCGGCCACCCCGGGAAGCCAATCTTGTAAGTTACACAAGGAGAGAGCAATAGTCGTGCCAGCCGTCGATTTAAGTCGTATGCGGCCAGAGGTGTATGATTCAAAAGAATTTACAGGAAATTCAAACTCGATCCAGAAACTCAACGGCTCCAGAGTCTACAAAATCTCACAGAAATTCGGCAATCACCTACATTCTTTAGGAGTATTGCATCGAGAAATTCGATGATGCACCGATTCGGCCCGCCGGTCGTTAACGTCCACGCATGATATCTCTCTGAGCCGTTCGAGTGGACGTGCCCCGACGAATTTAGACCGCGGTTGCGTGGCGCGAGCGGCGACGGATCAGCCAAGCCGGCGCTGCGAGGACGAGAAGCCAGAAACAGAGTACTGGACCGTATTCGGCGAAGAAGAGAACGATCCACAGGAGCGTGTCGGCCACATTGCTGTACCCGTTGACGGCGGCGTTGTGGATTTGTGTGGAAATCGAGGAAGCCGGCGAATCGAGCTTGGCTTTGTATTCCTCGGAGAGCTTTAGATCGATGGTGGCGAAGTCGACGCGGTGCTCGAGATTTTTTTGTTCGGCTTCCATTTGCTCGATTTCGCCGCGGACGCGGGCGATTTCCTGTTCCACTTCGAGGACGTCGCTGATCTTGCCGGTGCGCTGTATGAGAACGGCTTGGAGGCGTTGCTCGGTTTCGCGGGAATTCTTGAGCCGGGCGAGGAGGTCGGCGTGCTGCTGAGTGACTTCTTCGCCGCTCTGGTTCTCGAGTTCGACGCGGCCGAGAGATTTCAGCTCGGCGAGCGCGGCGGCAAGTTGCTGCGCGGGGATGCGGAGCGACGCCTGAATGGAACGGGCGGCACCTTGTGGCATATTCGCACTAAGATTGGCAGCGTAGCCACGGTGGCGCGCGAGGATTGCATCGAGTGAGGCGCGCGCAGCGTCGAACTCTTTCGCGATGATGGAGAGCGATACGGTGCGCGCGATCATGGGGTCCGCAGGCGCTACGCTGGTTCCGGGATTCCGAACTTTACCGTGGACCGCCTCGCTATTCATCTGGAGATCGGTCGTCGCTCGTTCGAGCATTTGGGAACGCGGTGTGACTGCGGGTAGTGCAGAGATGTAGTTGGAAGTCGTGGCGCTATCGACACTCTTGGTCTG
>Ga0209139_10000321_pt1 | contig 16098 bp, 11 predicted proteins | sample BogFormECP14_OM3_FD_188246 | JGI IMG/M metagenome (GOLD analysis project Ga0209139, IMG submission 188246) | Bog forest soil microbial communities from Calvert Island, British Columbia, Canada - ECP14_OM3 (SPAdes) (version 2) | ecosystem: Environmental > Aquatic > Freshwater > Wetlands > Bog ...
TTGGCCGTTACGAATACCGGTCCGACCAGCCCGGTGCAGCCTGGCAGCAATATTACATACACGCAAGTCGTGACCAACAACGGCCCGCTGGATGCCGTGAACGCTGTTTTCTCGGAGGCGATACCCGCCAACACCACGTTCAAATCGCTTGTCGTACCTCCAGGATGGACATGCACCACTCCCGCCGTTGGTGGAACCGGGAACATCAACTGCACAGACGTGGATGTGGCCGATTTGGCCACAACAACTTTTGCGCCTGTGGTTCAAGTGAACGCTTCCACCGCTTGGGGCACGACGATCACCGACGTTGCTGATATCACTTCCGGGACGTCTGATCCAAACCTCGCCAACAATTCGGCAATCGCTACCACTGCGGTTACCTTGGCGAGCTTGGCCGACGACGCGATTACAAACTCAGCGCTGCCAAATCCCGTTACCGTTGGGAATAACATCACCTACACGCAAGTCGTGACCAACAATGGTCCCGCGACTTCCCCGAATACCACCGTGACCGAAACTCTCCCTGCCAACACGACTTTTGTCTCGGCGGGCGCGTCGACTGGATCCTGCACCTTCGTGACGCCTAACATCACTTGTTCGCTGGGTTCGCTGGCGAACGGGTCGAGCGACACGGTCACAGTAGTGCTGACGGCCAATGCTGCCGCGGCAGGCACCATGATCTCCGAAATCGCGAGCGTCGCCTCTGGCGTCGAGGATCCTAACACCCAGAACAACGTAGCTACGGCGACCGTCACCGCGGCATCAGCCACCCAGGCCGACTTGAGCGTCACCAGTACTGCGTCGCCCAGCGCGACGGTATCCTATAGCAATAATATTTCTTATACCCAGGTCGTAACAAATCTGGGCCCCGCAATTTCCGGCGTCGCCACTTTTACCGATGCCATACCAACGGGCACCACCTTTGTATCCTTTACCGCACCCACAGGATGGACTTGCACCGGGGTTCCTGCATCCGGCGGAACTGGGACGATTTCCTGCACCATCGCTTCCCTGGCAGTCAACGCGACGGCCAGTTTCCCGCTCGTCGTCAAGGTAAGCCAGCCCACCGCCACGCCCCCAACCTCCATTACCAACACCGCGTACATCAATAATCCTTGCTCGACAACGACGGACCCGAATTGCACCAATAACACAGCCGCAACGACGGTCTATATCGCCACGGCGACGCAGGCCGACGTGTCCATTCTGAAGACTGCTTCCCCGGAGCCTGTTTATCAAGGCACGAACCTGACCTATACGCTGCAAGTCACGAACAACGGACCTGCCATCGCCCAGGGCGTAACTGTCACGGACAACCTCAACACCGCGACAACGTATGTGTCCGCGTCATATGTGTCCGCTTCGACGCCACAAGGCAGCTGCACGACAAGCACCATCTCGCAGCTCTCTCCCCCTGCCGCGTACGCGTCTACTTTTCAAGTGGCATGCAACATCGGTTCGCTGAGCGTGGGCGGGGTCGCCATCGTTACAATCAACGTCACCCCCAACTCGTTCCCCTCTTCGCAGGTCATCAACACTGCATCGGTTTCCGCGACCAACATCGATCCAAACAGTCCAAATACTTCTACGGCGACTTCGACCATCGTGAGCCCGACTGCGGTTGAGTTGTCTTCCTTCCGCGCCATCCCTAGGCAGGGCGGCGGCGTGTTGTTGGAATGGAAGACGCGCGAGGAAATCCGCAACCTCGGCTTCGACGTTTTCCGCCTGAACGGTGGAACCCGCCAGCGCCTGAATCCGTCTATCATCGCCGGTTCCGCACTTCTCATCCGCGGGGGACGTCCGCAGCACGCCGCAAAGACATATCAGTGGTTCGATCCCGAAGGGACCGTTCAATCCACGTACGGCCTTGAAGACGTGGATCTCAACGGCACTCGCATCTCGCACGGGCCCGTGTTTGTGGATAGCTCGGCATCGAGTTCCGGGGCGATTGCGCGGCCAATGCTCGTGACGCAGATGAATCAAGCGACTGTGCAGCCTGCGGTTTCGCGCCAGCGCGTGCTCTCAACTCCGACGCCGGGCATACCTGCTGTGACTCAAGGGCAGGTCCCCGTTTCACTGGACGGATATGGTGCGGTGAAAATTCTGGTGCAGAGCGAAGGCTGGTACCAGGTTCCGAAGGCGCAACTGGTGGCCGCGGGCCTCGAGCCGAATGTGGATGCACAGTACTTGCAGCTTTATGCCGAAGGTATCGAGCAGCCCATGCTGATTTTGGGGCGGCAGAGCGGGGCGCTTGGTCCTAACGACAGCATCGAATTTTATGGCACGGGAATTGATACGCCCTTTTCGGGTACACGCGTTTACTGGCTCATTCGTGGCTCACGGCCGGGATTGCGCGTTCCAACGACTCCTGCTGCGGGCAACGGCCTGGCCGAGCCGCAGAGTTTCGCGTTCACGGTGGTATTGCAACAGCGCACCACTTACTTTGCGACGCTACTCAACGGAGAGAATAACGACAACTTTTTTGGCGCGGTTGTAACAAACGAACCGGTTGACCAACCGTTGACTGTCGCGCACAACGATCCGAATTCCAGCATGCAAGTCTCGGTGGACATTACCCTGCAGGGTGGGACCGATCAGCAGGCGCACAGCGTCTCTGTGCAGTTTAACGGCGCTTCCATCGGCGAAATGGATTTCGCGAACCTCGCAAACGTTACGCAAAACTTCCCGATCGACCGTAGCCTATTGCAGGATGGCGTCAACACGGTCACGCTGACAGCATTGCAAGGGGACAACGACGTCAGCGTCGTGCAGTCCATCGCGCTGCACTACCCCCATACATACGCCGCGGACGCCAACTGGCTGAAGGCCACGGCACCCGCAGGCAATACGGTGCACGTCGACGGATTCAGCAATCAGCAGATTCAGGTCTTTGACATCACCAATCCACTGGCGATTTCGCAGCTCTCAGGCACGGTCGCGCAAGACAGCACCGGCTACGGGATTACGCTCGGCATTCCATCCGCTGGCGGACAACAGCGCACACTGCTCGTTTTCTCGGACGATCAAATTTCGCCGCCTTCCGGTCTTGCTTTCCATGCCCCGGCTTCGCTTGCTTCCCAGCGCGGCGGCAGCCAGATGGTCATCATCACGTATCCGGATTTCGAACCCGCACTTGCGCCGCTCGTCAAGATGCACGAATCGCGCGGCCAATCCGTCGAGGTCGTCACCATTGACGAAGTTTTCGACGCGTTCAACTACGGCGAGCGCAGTCCATTCGCCATGCAGCAATTCCTGCAAAACGCCGCCACGCATTGGAGCCGCAAGCCGCAATTCCTGTTGCTCTTCGGGGGCGCATCTCTCGACCCGCGCAACTATCTTGGGCTTGGAGATTTGGATTTCGTCCCCACACGCATGATCGAAACTGCGGCCTTCAAGACGGCCTCCGACGATTGGTTCAGCGACTTTCTAGAGAACGGCTATCCCACGATTGCGACTGGGCGCATCCCTATTCAGACTTTGTCTGACGCGCAGTTAGTCGTCACGAAAATCGTGAATTTCGAGAAGGGCTTTGGCGTATCAGCCGGGAACCAACAGGCATTGCTCGTTGCCGATCAAAATATCGACGCCAATTTCTCCAACGCCACGAAATTCGCGGCCGCCGATCTCCCGCTGGCGCTCACGCCCATGGAAATTTTCGCCGATGGCCAGGATCCTGCCGTCGTTTCGCAACAAATTCAGGCCGCGCTCAACAGCGGGCCGCTACTCGTCAATTACTCCGGTCACGGCTCAGAACAGCAATGGTCCTTCGAGGATCTGCTGGACAACACTTCGTCGAATGCTCTTTCGAACGGAGATCGCTTGTCGGTCTATTTCCTGATGGATTGCCTCAACGGTTTCTTCCAGGATGTCTACGGAATCAGCCTGGCGCAATCTCTCTTGCTCGCGCCAAATGGAGGCGCCGTCGCCGTCTGGGCGTCTTCCGGCCTCACCAATCAGCCGCCACAGGCCTCCATGAACCAGGCCCTGCTTTCCATTCTCAAAGCCAATCCGACCATGCCGATCGCCAGCGCCATTCTCCAGGCGAAGTCCGGCATCACCGATAACGACGTTCGCCGCACCTGGATTTTCTTCGGAGACCCGGCGATGACTCTCCAGCTTCCGCCAGCAAGCTCCACATCCAGCGGCCCTTCCTCCGGCGGAAATCCTCGCCCGAACAGACCGGTCTATTGATTTTCGTGTTTTGGCTTCTCTCGCGTAACTCGCGCCGCCCCAGACGCTGCCATCGTTTGAGCAGTCCGGCCAACGATAACGATTCTCATTAATCCGTTTTCACTAGCTCGCTGGTTTCGCTACCATGGCCTTGATTACCGCGGCGCTGACGTTGCTTTGCTTCAGCTTGATGAGCGCGCTCGTCGAAGTGTCAAACTGGCACTTGGTATGCTCAATCTTCGCAAGGATTGTTGCGTCATCAAATCCAGCTGCTGCCAAATCGATGATGTCTTGATTCTGTAGAACATCCTGAGCCCCAGCAGGAGCCACCGCCGGCTGCTCTGCCTGTGCCTGCTGCTGGCTAGCGATTGGCTCCGGAGCGAGCAATTCGCTGATTACGTCCTCGACTTGCGACGCATCCGCTTTGGTCAAGTAGCCCTTCGCGAACTGAAAGATGACTGCAGATTTGTAGGACGAGGCCTGCTGCACGCCATTGCAGGAGTCGCACTCCACGATAGTCAGCATGATCTTGTCATCTTTTGAGTGGACGTCAATCTTGGCGACGTAAACCTTTTCGCCGATGGTAAGTTGGCGGCTGACCTTGCTTACCAAGGCGGCAGCGAAGCCATTTGGACCATGAAGTTCGCCATCCTTATATGTTGATGGAGCCATCCCTGGATTGGCTGGTGGAACGCCGAGGATCCCGCCCTTTTGAATGACCAGCACGGTGCCCGCCTCGACTACGGAGCGGCCGCTGGAATCCGACCCCATTTTCGCAAGCTTGTAGTGCGCTCTGAGCTGCTCGGCCATCGGAGCATCCTGAGCCCTCGCCATCTTCCCGCACAAAACTCCCGTGAGCAGAAGGCCAGCTGCCGCAAGCCGTGCAACCGATTTTTTCAACATGACGGTTCCTCCTACCTTCTTAATCATTGACCTATGGTGGTGCCGACGGAGGGCCTCATGGCCTGCTGAACTTCATTTTCGGCCTGGTTCGCTTCGTCACTTTGTTTCTTCAATTCCACAGCAACGCTATCCGGCGCAGTGGGCAGGCCCTTGAGCGCCGGATTGTCCACAGCAATCCCGGCCGTGGTGGTGGATGGGAGACCCTTCTTCCCCTGATTGTCCGCAAGAGCCTTCACACCGTCATCCAGTTTCCCCCGGAACTGGTTGTACATCTCCTGGAGGTCCGGAATCTGAACCCGAGACACAGAGTCCATTTTGCAGCTCGTCTTTTGGCTTCTGACGACGCGCACGCTCACCGTGTCGTCCTTGTCCGCTGTGACCCCGGTTCGCTCGAGAACGTCGCCGGGACTCAAAGCGCATGACTGGCCGTCCGATTGGACATCGATACTCGTCGTGACGACGAATACTCGAAACTTTGGATCCAATGCCGGCGGAACTTCGTCCGTGCTCTGGACAGGCTGCTGCGAATCCGGCGTCGACGAGCCACCCTGGCTGCTTGTCTGGGCCGCCGCCTGCTCCACCGCGAGTTGAGACTGCACTTCATCGGCGATCATCTGCTTTATTTCTGGCGTAAGCGTCGCTTGGCTGTTTTCCGCAACGGGCGCTGCTTGTCCTGAATCGACGGCTGGCTGATTGGCTGCCGCCTGCGCTTCATAAGCTGCGCGCAGATTTTCAGCGACGAGGTAATCCGTCAGCCAGAACGCAGCCGAGGGGTAAGAAGCATAAGGCGTAAAATAGTAGCCGTAGGGCGTATACCAAGGCGCTCCATACCAACCCCAGCTGTAGTACACCGGCGAAGACCACCGAGTGTTGGCCCACCCGTAGAATCTAGGGCCATAGTAGTAGGCTGGCATATAGCGGTAATAGGTCCTCCCGCCATACCGATAACCTCGATAGACCGAGACGTACTGATGGCCATCCCGCATATAGGTTCGCCGCACGTAATCGTGGCGGCCATCGGTAAACGGGCGCTCTACATAGGTCTGGTGAGGGCCTGCGCTGACCACTTTGTAATGCACGCCGCTGCCACTGATGCGTTCGCTCACAACCGTTCGCGCTCCCGCCGCGCTGCGCGTGATCGTCGTTCCGCTTGCCGTTTTGATGGTGGTGACCCTGCCGCTGGGGCTGAAATGGGCTTCCGCGCCGCTTTTTGTCAGCACGGCTGTCACCTTTCCATTTTTATCTTTGACCAGTCTGTGACCTTCCCGAGTTGTCTCAGTCGTCCCACCCGGAGGGACTGGCGGATTTACGACTGTGGGTTTTACGACTGTGGGTTTTACGACTGTGGGTTTTACCACTGGCGGCTTTACGACTGGCGGCTTTACGACCGGGGGTTTTACGACCGGGGGTTTTACGACTGGGGGCTTTACGACTGGCGGATTCACGACGGCCGGCTTCTGTTGCGTTCCCGGTTGCTGCTGGGGTTGGGGCGGCGTTGGCTTTTGCGCCGGCGGCGGTGTCGTCTTTGCAGGCGGAGGAGGAGGTGCGGGTGCAGTTTTCTTGGTGGCCTGTCCCTGCAAAAGCAGGGGACAAGCACCTAATATCGTCAAATAAATCAGCAGCTTGCCTGCCTGACAGAACGCGATGCTGGGCTTCATGGTCTCTCCTCTGAATCCTGAAAAGTCTCTCCGCAATAGCTCTCGTTACAGGAACGCAGGAAAAAAGGAAATTCCACACGCTCTACGGCGGAGGCGGATTTTTAGTAGGATCCGCCATCTCGACCGGCTCAAACAGTGCCTCCGATTCGAGCCTCACCTTGGCCCCCTTGCCGTTCTCAGACATCGCTGCCTTGCCCGATCCGGCCAGGCCCCTGTCCGCGCCCGCATCGTACTTTAATCGGTAGCGCGTTCCGTTGAATACGAATTCGGTGATCCGCAATACGGTTTGTCCATCCGTTTCTTCGCCCACACCGGTGAGCACCGTTCCTCTTTCCAGCACCACGTCGTTACGCATGGCCGACGACAGAAGCAATCTTGCGGTGAAATGGAATCGCCCGCCGCTTTGGACTTCTGTCGATTCCATTGAGATCCAGAATTCAGTTCCCTTGGCAAAATGGATGGTAGGCGGTGACTTGGGTCTCCTTGGAGATGCCGCCGTTGCGCTCCTCCTACCGGCGCTTCCGACGACTCCGCTCCACCCGGAGTGGCCCATTCCTTTCGAGGCTGAACTCGAAGTCAGCGGAAGAGTTGCCCCACCCGGCCCTCGCGGGGCTTGCACAGGTCCTTTCTCAGCCACATCGGGAGCTTCCGTTGCCCCGGGCGAGGACGTTTCCGCGGCCCGCGGCGGGGGCTGCTCCAGAGGCTTTGCGGGACTATTCGCAGAAGAAACCATATCCGGTGCGGTCTCTCCGGAATGCCCTGCAACCGCCGCATGATTGGAATCAGCCGCCTTCCCTGGCTTGGATGTCTTGGGACGATTCGTAACTTCCGTGCTGGGTGGCTTTTTCTCTGGAGCTACCGTTATCGGCGTGGCCGGGGAATCCGCCGCTGCCGGTTCTGCCGGCTGTGGTCCGACGTGCGCCACCATTGGTCCTGGGACCCCTGCCCGAATCGATCGCCAAATGTAAGCTATGCCCGCAGCGATAACGATCACCGCTGCCACAGCCAGTACCCACTGCATCTTCCAGAACGCGCCACGCTTCTCCGCTGCCGGCGGAGCAACGGTCTTCGGGGTGGGCGTCCTACCAGGGACTTGCAATTTCGTAGACTGTGCCGACAGGAAGCCCTTAAACCAGGCATCCAGCCGTCCCTCGGCCGCGACGCTCTCTTCATCCAGCCGCTCTTCGGCGGCGGCGCTCTCCGCATCCCTCCCAACCACGTCCTGCTCATCGAACTGCATCAACCGTTTGTGCAGGTCGGAGCAAGTCGGACACGTCCGCTCATGCTGGCGAATTTTCTCCGCAATCTCGGCCGCGCCCTCGGATCCGGCGCGAGCGCTCAGGATTTCCGCCTCCGGACACTTCTCCCGGCCGCCATTTTCCCCTGTGACGTCGCTCAATCTATCCAAAAAGTTGTCCTCGCTCCAATGGCTCATGGCAGTTGAGACAGAATTCCCTGTACCCGCGACCACAACATTCGCCGGCCATTCTGCAGGTGAGATTTCACCGCTTTGACCGAAAGGCCGATGCTCTCCGCCGTCTCTTCGTACGAATAGCCTTCCATTTTCATCTCCAGGCAGCGGCGCTGCTCCTCAGGCAACGTTTTCATTTCCGCCTGCACTTTATCCATCGCCCAGCCCACCTCCGTTACATGCTCGAGGCTCACGGGATCTGCCCGGTCCACTGTGCCTATTTCAACGCCCTGCCTTTCGGGTCTTTGCTTGCGCCAGGCATCGATGCAAACATTTCTCGCAATGTGCATCAGCCAGCCGCACACGCTGCCCTGCTTGAACCCACCGATCGCCTGGTACGCCCGTAAGAACGTCTCCTGCGTGGCGTCCTCGGCCAAGCCCGCGCACCCAAAAAATCTCCTGCAGGCGCAGAAAACCACCCTACGGTTACGCGCGAAGATCTGCGCAAAATACTCCGGATCGCCAGTGTCCTGATATCGGCTGGCGAGTTCCTCGTCGGTTAGAGCTGTGCCTGTCTGGCTTCCTGTAGACATAACGGCGTTCGGGGACGGATTCCATAACCCGGTGCGCAGGATCTGGGGAAACGCGGAATGGCGCACCTTGCAGTCCACCCCAGCGTGGGCGGGAGTCTATCGCGCAGTTTATGGTTGGTGCAAGTATTCAGTGTCAATGCCAAATGACATCTGGGCCCGTGGCCAAGCCCGAACTTCAGATTCTTCGTTTGCGGCCCGCACCCCCCCAATTGGATGAGCGCCGACATGCGCACATCTTAGGCGGAGCGAGGCTAGCCAACGGTGCGGGATTCGCGTTGGACGCCCAGTTTCAACGGTTGCCGAGAGTGCGGCAACTGACACGGCCGGCTCGCCTTGAGCCATCGCGGCGGGCGCGACAAGGAAAGCCACTAGAAATACAGTTCCTGCGAGCGTTCGAAAATCCATGGGAATTCGCGTTTGGCGGCTCCAAACCGCTCTTCCCAAGGACTGCTTCCACACATTAGAAAATCTTTAAATCCACGATCAATTGCTATTAATGCTGCAATCCGGTCGCCAACAAAGCGGGAGTGCTGGAATTTACTTGGGTTATTGGTGGTATTACAATTGAGGGGATCGTCATTCTCCCCGGATTGGCGTGCAGCCATTCCTGGCGGACGAAACTCGAGGTTTCAGGAGGTCATCATGACATCGAAAAAAGAAGTCGAAAACCGCGTTTCCAGGAGAGTAGGGCCGCTGGCCGCAGCCGTCTTTTGCACGGTTTTGCTTGCACAGCCAATGAAAGCTCAAGACAGAAGCTCCCGGTCGACTTCGGGACTCTCCTCCGCCGCTTCCGCTGGCCCGATCAGCGCCGCCGTAGAACAGGATCAAAACGCGACGAGTGCCGTTCCATCGATTCCCCTTGGAACGATCCTGGCCCTTCGATTGAACACGACACTCTCTTTTTCGAAGACCAAATCTGGCCAAATGATTAGCGCCAGAGTGATGCAAACGGTTCCGCTGTCAACGGGTGGACATATTCCCCACGGGAGCCGGGTTCTGGGACACATCGTGGAAGTCAGCGCCGGCAGTGGCGGGTCGCCGGCAACGATTTCTCTTCAATTCGACAAACTGATTGTTTCGGGCCAAACGATTCCGATTACGACCAACCTGCGAGCCATCGCCGGTTTTGTGGCCGTGGATGAAGCGCAAACGCCGACGACTCCCGCAGGACAAGGAGACAACTACAATCAGTTGCCCACCAGGCAGATTGGCGGGGATGTCGTTTTTGGGTGGGGCGGGCCGGTGACCCGAGGCGAGGATACCGGACAAGTTGTAGGAAGAGCTGTGACGGATGGAGTGCTGGTGCAGGTCAGCGCCAAAGAAGGCACAAAATGCCGCGGGGCCCTCTATGGAAATGACAGCCCACAAGCACTGTGGGTCTTCTCTTCGGATGCTTGCGGAGTCTACGGCATCGACCACTTGCAGGTGTCTGATGCCGGGAGAAGCAAACCGGTCGGCGTGATTATCCTTAGCTCGGACACAGACAAGCTGAAAATCCGCAGCGGCGCGGGAATGCTGCTGCGCATCAACGAAGCCGGCAAGTAATTGCCGCGGTTACCGGCGGGATCAGCTCGCGCGGAACCACCGCCTGCACTTCCCGTCCACGATGCAAGACATGAATTCGCCGGTGACCGCATCCATTCGCTGCTCCAAAAGACCGTTCAACCCCTAAATTAAATTATTCAATGTAATTTACTTGACGGTCCGGTACTCTCGTGCTACCGTCCAGCATGCTCTCGTCGCCCGCCAGCCCAAAATTTCCCTTTGGCAAGTCCCTCTCTGCGATCTCTGTGTACTCTGTTTTGAAATACCCCTGCCCAATGCAGCAAGGCTCCACCAGGAATCCGCGTCCGATAATGATTCCTCTAACTCCCTTTAGAATGAACACTTGTGAATCTGTATCAAAACAAAGGACTTTATCTATCTTTAGAATGAACACTTCTACAAAACCCAGGGGGAGGGGGGCATTATCGTTAACTAATCATCGTTAGACACAGGCGACGACAACATGGCAAGCCTCGCTGCCAACGCAGGCCTGCGCGTTCATGGATTACTCGTCGTTGGCCGCAGTGCTCGCAGACGGAATGCGCCGCGCCGGAAGGAAACCTCGACGCGCGGAAATCCAGCCGCCCGGAAACGCTCCGGGGCGGTCGCAGGTGCCACAGGAACGAACGTGCTCCGAAAGTGCATCTTGCGATTCAACCAGCCGTCTGGAATCTCGATAGCAAGAAACACACCACCCGGACGCAGCACGCGAAAGACTTCCGCAAAGCCCCGCTCCTGCGCCTCTAGAGAAGCCAGGTGGTGCAGCACAAGGATCGTGATCACCGCTGAAAAGGTTTTTTCTGGAAACGGCAGCCCAGACGCATCGCCCTGCAACACCGCGCCATTCGTGCTGGGAATTCGCCGCGCGATGCCTGCCGCGAAATCGTGGCTGTATTCGAGACTGGTCACTCGCGCCGCACGTTTTCGCAACTCTTCTGTCGCGGCGCCGGGGCCTGCGCCGAGCTCGAGAACGTGGTCTCCCAATTCCGCGCCGGAAACGAGCCACGGAATCACCTGCTTCCGCGTGAGGTAGCGCCAGTACGACGATGCGCAAAACCAGTTTTCGAAACGATTCATGGAATTGTGATAACGCGCAAACTGCTCAGGGCTTGATTATCGCAGCATTACACGGATTTTCCGCAGGGAAGAAGCAAACTGGTCGGCGTTGTAGGACGAAGGATTTTCCAGTTCGCGGAAAAGTTCGTTAATCGCCGCGCGCACTTCGTAGGCGTTGGCCGGCTTGGCATCTTTGCTGTACGCAATGTAGAGCGAATCCATGGCCATGGCGGCTTGTTCGGCGGCGCGCTCGTCGGCCAGTGAGATATTTTCCGCGTCATCGGGAATTCGTTGCAGCATGCGCAGAACGATGGCTTGATCGTATGGCATCGTCGCGAGGCGTTCCGCGATGCGCTGCGCGAGCGGCGCAGCAGCCGAGGCTGACGACACGACCGCGTTGCGATCCGGATTCAGCTTGGACATTTCGTCCGAGACTTCGACGAGGCGCCGATCGAGTTCCTGCGCGTTACCCGAATCGATCTGCTTCGCAAGCAAGCGAAAGATGGCGTAACGCGAACTGTTCCAGGCGGGATCGCCAGGACGCCGGCCAATGTAGCCATGTTCCTGCCGCCAGCTGTCTTTCGCCGGGCCTAGCGCGTGATGGCAAGCGAAGCAGGAAAGCTCCGAGTATTCCGGCCAGACATCTTTTTTGTCGAAGCGCTCGCCCTTCGCACGCCAGGTCAGACGATCCAGTTCGGCGCGCAGTTGCACAGCCTGGCCGGCGCTCCAATCGCGCACGCCAGCCCACGCTGCATCTTCCACCGGTTTCCCGGGAGCCGATTCGCGCGGCGATTTCCAGTGGCGCGGCATCACCGCCGAAAAGGAATCCAGCTCGAAGAAAAGATCGGGGTGACCGGCGGCAATCATTTCGTGGTCGACGAATTTCTCTTTCGTCCCGAGGTGGCACTGCAAGCATTTTTCGGTGCGATGAATGACGTCGCGCGTGTCATGCATGCCCGCGGCGACGGATTTTTCGTGCGGCCAGTCGCGCGTGGTGTGCGGACCGAGCCAGGCCGAGGCTGGGCCATGGCAGTTTTCGCAGGAGACGCCTTCGGATATCTCGAATGGCCGGCCGCGCTGCTCGGGCGTGGCGTAAAGCGCGTGGCACGCGAGGCACTTCGGAGCTTCTTCCGCTTTCGCGCCCAGCTTCAAAATGCTGGCCATCCGTTCGCCGATATCGCCAGTCAGCGCCTGGTAGGCGTGGCTGTGCTTGTCCTTGATGATCCAGGTCGAATATTCGTTTTGCAGGATCCGGCTGCCAGCGATCGGCTTGATGCTGCCGTGGCAGCTTGTCGCGGCGCACGAGCCAGGTCCGATGTATTTCATCGGCTCGGAGCCGGTGTCGGCGTTCGCGGAGACAGAAGATGCGGCGGCTGCGGAAGCAGAATCCTTCGGTTTGGAGCGGGCGGCTTCCCGCGCTGTGCCATCGTCCGCGGATGCGTTTCCCAAGGCGGGCGCAAGCGGCGAGACGCAGGCGGCGCACAGCACCGCTGCCAGCCAACAGGTTTTGTGGGCGATTTTCATTCAAAATGCCGGACGAGTCTGTCGGTTCATTATCGTTTGAGTGGCGGGGAAGTCAACGATGCGGCGTTGTCTTTTTCGCAGCGTGGCGCGAAAAGGCAACGGGCTTCTATTTACAGGGCGACAATGCGCCAGTAGTATGCAGGAGAATCCGAACCTCACTCTTCGCCGCGCGATGTGATTCGCCCGGCACTTTTTCAATGCGAGACGCCGCGCCGTGATCTTCGACGACCTGCGAGCTATCCAGCTTCGCTACGGCTTCTTGCCCAAAGCGGATCTCGAGGGGCTTTCCCAACGCACGAACACGCCGCTTTATCAGATTCATAGTGTAGCCAGCTTTTATCCCCATTTTCACCTTACGCCGCCGCCGAAGGCCGACGTTCGCGTTTGCGCGGACATGAGCTGCCATCTGAATGGTGCCTGCGAACTGCGCGCGGAGCTGGAAACACGGTTTGCCAAGAACGGGCCGGATGATGTGTTGATCCGCGACGTCTCGTGCCTGGGGCGATGCGACCACGCGCCCGCGGTTTCCATCAACGACGAGATTTTTACGAAGGTGACGGCGGCGTCCGTCGAAAGGATCGCGCGAAGCGCTATTGCTGGCGAAGAGATTCCTGAGCCGCATCCGGAACATGCGCGGGTACAGTGCGCGTCCGATCCATACGATGAGAACGCTCGATATGGCGTGGTGCGAAAGCTCGTAACGACCAAAGACTGGGATGGAGTGCTTGCCGAATTGAAAGCGGCGGAATTGCGCGGGATGGGCGGCGCAGGATTTCCTACGAGCATGAAGTGGGACTTGGTGCGAAAGCAGCCGGGGACGGAGAAGTACATCGTTTGCAACGCGGATGAGAGCGAGCCGGGAACGATCAAGGATCGCTTCATCACGACGCATATTCCGCATCTGGTGATCGAGGGGATGATCGTTGCGGGTCTGGTTACGGGAGCAAAACGCGGGATCCTTTATATACGGCACGAGTATCACTTGCAGGAAGAAATTCTTGGGGAAGAGTTGCGGCGGTGCTATCACGACGGGCTACTTGGAAAGCACATTTTGGGAAGCGATTTAGCTTTTGATTTGGAGATATTTGTCAGTCCCGGCGGATACATTTGCGGGGAAGAGAGCGCCTTGATTGAGGCGATTGAAGGCAAGCGGGCGGAACCGAGGAACAAACCGCCATTTCCAGGGCAGGCCGGGCTTTGGCAGAAACCTACCGCCATTAATAACGTCGAGACGTTTGCGAATGTGCCGCAGATTCTTGCGCGGGGAGTGGAGTGGTTCAAGACGCAGGGGCAAGGTGGTTCGCGCGGGTTGAAATTTGTTGGAGTGAGCGGGCACGTCGCGAATCCGGGGATTTTTGAAGTGCCGATGGGCACGCCGATGCGCGAGGTTATTTTTCAGCATGCTGGGGGCATTCGCGGCGGGCGGGAGCTGAAGGCGTTTGCTCCTTCGGGGCCGTCTTCTGGGTACTTGCCTGCGTCGATGGTGGATGTGCGGCTGGATTTCAAGGCGTTGGCGGATGCTGGGTCGATGCTGGGTTCGGGCGCGATTGTCGTTTGCGATGATTCGACTTGCATGCTGGATATGGCTTTGAATGCGGTGCGGTTCTACCGGAATGAGTCTTGCGGGAAGTGCGTGCCCTGCCGTGTGGGGTCGCAGAAGATGGCGGAACTTTTGGCGCGGTGGACTCATGGGGGATTGGCGGAGAAGCAGTATCGGGCGGATTTGGGGCTTGTTGAGGAGCTTTGCGCGGCGATGAGTCTTACTTCGATTTGCGGGTTGGGGCAGATTGTGCCGGCGCCGGTGCAGTCGGTTTTGAAACATTTTCGGGAAGAGATTGATGCGCATGTGTTGAAGGGGTTGTGCCCCAGCGGGATTTGTTTTACTCCTGCGGCGCGGGCTGGGGAGGCGTCGCGTGTGGGGATTCGGCCGTAGGTGATCCCTTGATCGTGGTGATCCAGCTTGAAGTGGAAGGTCGTTATTAACACAGAGGACGCAGAGGGCACGGAGAAGAGAAAAACAGCTTGAGCACAATCACTAGATCGATGAATTTTGTGGAGATTACGCTCGACGGGCGGGCTATTCGCGTGCCCGAAGGCACTAGTGTGTTTGATGCGGCGCGGATGAATGGGACGCCGATTCCGACGCTGTGCCATTTGCAGAATGAAACGCCCGTGGGCGTGTGCCGGCTTTGCGTTGTGGATACTGGAGCGCGCGTATTGACGGCTTCGTGTGTGCGGCCTGTCGAAGCTGGGATGAAGGTGGTGACGAATTCTGACAAAGTTTTGAATGCGCGGAAGACTTTGCTCGAACTGTTGATGGCGGATCATCCGTCGCCTTGCGCCCGGCAGGAAAAATCGGGGGATTGCGAGCTGGAGACTTTGGCGAAGGCGGCGGGTGTGGCTCAGCCGCGATTTGCGAAGCGGACTCTTTCGCGCGGGAAAGACGATTCTTCGCTGGCGATTGCGGTGGATCATGATGCTTGCATCTTGTGCGACCGGTGTATCCGGGGATGCGACGAGATTAAGAATAATTTTGTACTTGGGCGGATGGGAAAAGGGTATTCGGCGGGGATTGCGTTTGATTTGAACGCGCCGATGGGGGATTCGACGTGCATTTCGTGCGGGGAATGCATGGTTTCGTGCCCCACGGGGGCGCTGACGAACAAGACCGTTGCTGGAACGTCGATTACTGCGGGGCCGGATGCGCAGGGATTTGAAGCGGAAGAGCTTTTGCATTTGCCGGTGTTCCAGGGCGTCTCGGGGACGTTTCTTGAGCTGAACCGCGGGGCGATTGTTAAGCGGCGATTTCGGGCGGGCGAGATTATTTGCCGCGAAGGGGAGTTTGGTTCGACGGCGTTTTATGTGTTGGAAGGCAAGGCGCGGGTTTCGCTTTCGTCTCCGATTGCGCACGTTAAAACGCAGGGCGGATCTGGCGGCTTTTTCAAGAAGCTGACAAGTTCGCTGGTTGCGCGCGACACGGATGTGCGCGATGGAGAAGCGCGCGACAGGACGATTCCTATCGATGCTTCGGTGGACCTCGCTTACGGGAATCCTGTCGCGGAACTTGGGCCGGGCGATCTGTTTGGTGAGATGACGTGCATGAATTTTTATCCGCGGTCGGCGACGGTGATGGCGGAAACGGATGTCGTGGCGTTCGAGATGCTGCGGAACGTTCTAGACATCATGATGAAGAACAAAACGTTTCGCGCGCAGATCGACCAGAATTACCGGCGGCGGG
>Ga0209139_10000322_pt1 | contig 16061 bp, 15 predicted proteins | sample BogFormECP14_OM3_FD_188246 | JGI IMG/M metagenome (GOLD analysis project Ga0209139, IMG submission 188246) | Bog forest soil microbial communities from Calvert Island, British Columbia, Canada - ECP14_OM3 (SPAdes) (version 2) | ecosystem: Environmental > Aquatic > Freshwater > Wetlands > Bog ...
CCTTGCCGGAGGCGGAAGCGAAGCCGTGATCGACTTTCTCTCAGCCCACGCCGAAATCATCATCACGCTGATCAAAATCGTGTTGCTGCTGTTCATTGTGCTGACCGTCAACGCCTACCTGACGTGGTTTGAGCGCAAAGTAGTGGCCCACATGCAGTCGCGCTGGGGGCCGCACCGCGTCGGCCCGCACGGCTTGCTGCAGCCGCTGGCCGACGGCGCAAAGTTTTTGCTCAAGGAAGATCCGACTCCCGATGGCGTCGATAAATTTGTCTATTTCCTCGCGCCGCTCCTCGCCCTCGGTCTGGCGCTCACTTCGATTGCCGTAATTCCCTTCGGCCCCGATCCGATACGCGTTTTCGGCCATGATGTATTTCTCTACATCGCCAACCCCAACATCGGCTTGCTGGTGCTCTTTGCGATTACCGCGCTCGGCGTGTACGGCGTAGCGCTTGCCGGCTGGTCGTCGAACAGCAAATATCCGCTCCTCGGCGGCCTGCGCAGCTCCGCGCAGATGATCAGTTACGAATTGGCGCTCACCCTTTCCGTCGTCGGCGTGCTCCTGATGGCCAACAGCTTCAATCTCACCGAAATCATCAGCGCGCAATCGCATCCCGTCTGGGGCGTGGGCATTTTGGGCTGGAACATTTTTTCCGGCCCCTTTCCGCAGATCCTCGGTTTTCTTTGCTTTTTCGTGGCCGCCATCGCGGAAACCAACCGCGTGCCTTTCGATTTACCGGAAGCGGAATCCGAGCTGGTCGCCGGATTTCACACCGAATACTCCAGCTTCAAGTTCGCCATGTTCTTCATCGCCGAGTACACCAGCATGATCACCGTGTCCTGCCTGTGCTCCATTCTCTTTTTTGGCGGCTGGCTCTCTCCCTTCCCGCAGTCCTGGACTTTCACGTACTACTTGCCTTCGCTGCTGCTCATTCCCGCGGGCTTGTGGGTAATTTGGGATGGCATCCGTTACGAGACCATCATCGGCCGGCTGATTTTGCCGGGCATCGGCACGGTGATTACGGTAATCGGCATCGCTTTGGCATTGCCGCAACTGCAGTTCGTCAACGTCTTTATTCAAGGCCCGTTCTGGCTGCTCGGAAAAATCCTCACCTTCCTCTTCGTCTACGTGTGGATGCGCGGCACGTTGCCGCGTTTCCGCTACGACCAGCTCATGTCTTTCGGCTGGAAACTCTTGTTGCCCGTTTCCATCGTCAACGTGGTGCTGACCTCGTTCTTCGTCTTGCTTCGGAGTAAACCGTGAGCGCGCAATTATTGGTGTTCTTCATCCTCGCGGCGCTATCCATCATTGGCGCGGTGAGCCTGATTCTGCAAAAGCACCCGATTCACAGCGCCCTTTCGCTCATCGTGGTCATGGTGGCGCTGGCCGGCCTGTACCTCTTGATGGGCGCGGAATTTGTGGCTGCCGTACAGATCATCGTCTACGGCGGCGCGATCATGGTGCTGTTCGTCTTCGTGATCATGCTGCTGAACGCCGGCCTTGAAGAGCACACCAGCATCTCAAAAATGGCGGGCTTTCCCGGCATTTTGCTGGCCCTGGCGCTGACCGGCTTTGTCGCCGCCACCGTCGCGCGCTCCGCCGGACTTTTCGTCCAGGTCGCCGGTGACACCGGAAAAATTCCCGGCACGCTCTCCTCCACCCGCGAACTTTCCACCATGATTTTCAAGAATTTCGCCTATCCCTTCGAGCTGACGTCGTTCCTGATTCTGATCGCCATTCTCGGCGCCATCGTTCTGGCGCATCGGGAGAATTAGCGGAGTGAGCTAGCATGGTTCCCACCACCTACTACATCGCGCTGAGTGCCGTGCTCTTCGGTTTGGGCGTGCTGGCCTTTATTTTCAAGCGCAACATCATCACCATTTTCATGTCCATCGAGTTGATGCTCAACGCCGTCAATCTCGCTTTCGTGGCCTTTAGCCAGCGCACTGGAAAGCTCGACGGCCAGATTTTCGTGCTCTTTGTAATCATCGTGGCCGCCGCCGAAGCCGCTGTCGGCCTCGGCATCATCATTTTGATCGCCCGCAACCGGCAATCGCTCAACGTGGAACGCGTGGACCTGCTCAAACTCTAATGCCCACTTATCCGATGCTCGAATATTTGTGGATCATCCCGCTGCTGCCGATGCTTGGTTCGGCCACCAACGGGTTGCTCGGCGCGAAATGGCCCAATAAGTTCATAAACAGCGTGGCCCTCGGCGCCACCGGACTTTCTTTTGCATGCGCGCTCGAAGCGGTGCGCGAGTTTTTTGCTTCCGGCCAGACTTTCTTCCGCAAAGAGTATTTCGATTGGATCATCGTGCCGGATCTGGTCCACGGCGGCTCGCTCTTCCGCGCGGGCTTTGACCTGCAAATGGATCAGCTCACCGTAATCATGCTCATGGTCGTCACCGGCGTGGGCTTCCTCATCCACATCTACTCCACCGGCTACATGGCGCATGAGGGCGGCTACTACCGCTTTTTCTCGTATCTGAATCTCTTCATGTTTTTCATGCTGCTGTTGATTTTGGGCGCCAACTACGTGCTGCTGTTCGTAGGCTGGGAAGGCGTCGGTTTAGCCAGTTATCTGCTCGTTGGTTTTTATTTTCTGCGCAAATCCGCCGCGGACGCGGGAAAAAAGGCCTTCATCGTCAACCGTATCGGCGACTTCGGCTTCATGCTGGGAATGTTTTTGCTGTTTCGCACCTTTCACACTCTGGATTTCGCCACGTTGTTTAGCGCTGCCGCTGCGAAGCCTGCCGACGCCATGGGCCACCTCGGGTATTTCACCGTGGCCTGCTTGTTACTGTTCATGGGCGCCTGCGGCAAATCGGCGCAACTTCCTCTGTATGTGTGGTTGCCGGACGCCATGGAAGGCCCCACGCCGGTCAGCGCTTTAATCCATGCCGCAACCATGGTAACCGCCGGCGTGTATGTGGTGGCCCGCTCGCACGTGCTTTTTATGCACGCGCCCACCGCCATGGTCGTCGTAGCCATCGTCGGCTGCGCCACCGCGTTCTTCGCCGCCACCATCGGCCTCGTGCAGACGGACATCAAAAAAGTTTTGGCCTACTCCACGGTGAGCCAACTCGGCTATATGTTCCTGGGCTGCGGCGTCGGCGCATTTTCCGCCGGCATCTTTCACTTGATGACCCACGCGTTCTTCAAAGCCCTGCTCTTCCTCGCTGCTGGCTCGGTCATCCACGCCATGGGCGGCGAGCAAGACATGCGGAAAATGGGCGGCCTCAGCAAAAAAATCAAGTGGACCTTCGCCACCATGCTGACCGCCACGCTCGCGATTGCCGGCTTCCCTCCCCTGGCGGCATTTTTCAGCAAAGACTCCATACTGCTCAGCGCCTTCAACAGCCCGGATGGCGGGCATATCTTGTACGCGCTCGGACTGTTCACCGCGCTGCTCACCTCCTTTTACATGTTCCGGCTGGTGTACCTCACCTTTGCCGGCAAAGAACGCTACGACGAGCATCACGTCCACGTGCACGAGTCGCCCTGGAGCATGCTGGGCCCTCTGGTAATTCTCGCCATCCTCTCGATCATCGGCGGATGGCTCGCCGCTCCGGCATTGTGGGGCGGCACGGATTATTTCACCGCATTCTTGAACCCGGTGTTCGGCTCCGCCGAAGCCGCGAATGCGCTGGATGAAGCCGCCGCGCATTCGCTCGAACTCACCCTGGCCGTCGTGGCCGTGATTTCCGCTGCGCTTGGCCTGCTGGTGGCCTTCTTGCTCTACGGCAAGCAAAACGATAAGCCTGCGAACATCGCCAAATCCGCTGGCCCGGTTTATACCCTGCTGCTGAACAAATATTACGTGGATGAAATTTACGCTGCGCTCGTCGTGAATCCGCTGATGTGGATTTCCCGCAACGTCCTCTGGAAAGTCGTGGACGTCGAGATCGTCGATGGCGCGGTCAACGGCCTGGCGCACGGCGCGCGCGAAATCGGCGACGCCAGCCGCCACACGCAATCCGGCAACACCCGCAGTTACGCGGTTTGGGTCGTGATCGGAGCGATTTTGGTCATCGCCGTGATTTTCTGGGTGCACCTGCAGCCCACCGTCGAGGGGATGGTGCGCTAATGCAAATACCCTTCGGCCTGCTCACGGTATTGATTTTCTTCCCCGCCTTCGGCGCTCTCGCGCTGCTCTTGCTGCGCGGCGACGATCATGTCTGGATCCGTCGTTTTGCGATGCTCATCGCGGTGATCGAGTTTATTTTCTCCGTGCTGCTGCTCGCGAAGGTTCCGGTGAGCACCCCGGGATATTCGCTCTCTGAATTCCACTCGTGGATCAGTTCCCCGCCCATCAACTATCACCTTGGCGTTGACGGTCTCAGCATGTTCCTGGTGATTCTCACCACCTTCCTGACGCCCATTTCCATGCTGGCCTCGTGGTCCAGCATCAACCATCGCGTAAAAGAATTTTTTATTATGCTGCTGATGCTGGAAGTTGGCGTCGTCGGCGTTTTTCTCTCGCTGGACCTCTTCCTCTTTTTCTTGTTCTGGGAAGTGATGCTGATTCCCATGGCCTTTCTCATCGGTATCTGGGGCCATGACCGCCGCATCTACGCCGCCATAAAATTTGTGATTTACACCATGGCCGGCTCGATCCTGATGCTGGTCGGAATCATCTGGCTGTACCACGCCACCGGCTCCTTCGATCTTCCGCATATTCAAGAAGTGCTGGCCAGCGGCTCGCTGCAAATTGTTGATCAGCGCGGCGAAATGCTGCTCTTCCTCGCGTTCTTCGTGGCTTTCGCCATTAAAGTCCCGCTCTTCCCGCTACACACCTGGCTGCCCGACGCGCACGTCGAAGCGCCCACCGCTGGCTCGATCATGCTGGCGGGCATCCTGCTGAAAATGGGCACCTACGGCATGATGCGCTTCTGCCTGCCGCTGTTTCCGGACGCTGCGCACCGCGCGGCGCCCTGGATCGCCGTGCTGGCCATCATCGGCATCATTTACGGCGCGCTGGTGGCGCTGGTGCAGCCCAACCTGAAAAAACTGGTCGCTTACTCCTCCGTAAGCCACTTGGGCTTCGTGGTTCTCGGAATTTTCGCCTTTCACAATATCTCCATGCAGGGCGCGGTTTACCAAATGCTCGCGCACGGCATCTCCACCGGAGGTTTGTTCTTGCTGGTCGGCATGCTTTACGACCGCAAGCACACCTTTGAAATCAGCGAGTACGGCGGCGTAGCCACGCCCATGCCCAAGCTCGCCGCCTTCTTTTTGTTCGTAGCGCTCTCTTCGCTCGGCCTGCCCATCCTCAACGGATTCGTCGGCGAGTATTTGATTCTGCTCGGCACCTACCAGGCGCACTGGCAGTGGGCGTCGTGGGCCGCGCTGGGCGTGATTCTCTCTGCATGCTACCTGCTGTGGTCTTATCAACGCGTCTTTTTCGGCGAAATCACGCACGAGAAAAACAAAACGCTGCCGGACGTCTCCGCCCGCGAGCGCTGGATTCTGATCACCATGGCCGTCGTGACGCTATGGATGGGCGTTGGATCGGCGTACATTACTCGGCGCACCGCCGCGGCCTCGCAAACCGTGATCGATCAGGTAAACCCGCAGCGCGTTTACGAAGGCGCCGCGCCGCCCGCGCCTCCGACAGTCGGCGCAGCGAATGCCGCTGTGCTCGCGCCTGGAGTGGTGCCTGGAGTCGTTGCGAAAAAAATATCCATGGAAAGGCCTGCGCTCCGCTAAATGCTGCCCAGTTCCGCAATTCCGACGCCCGACGACTTTTGCCGCGTTCTGCCCGAGGTGCTGTGGTGCGGATTCGGAACGCTGATCATGTTGTTGCAGCCGTTCATCAAGAACCGCCATTTCTTCACCTTCCTGGCGCTCACCGGAGCCATCCTCGGCACGGGCTTGTCGGTTATTGCCGGAGCGTATCCGGGCCCAGGTTTTGGTGGACTGATTGAGTCCGACGGCTTCAGCGTATTTTTTCATTTGCTGGTAGGCGTCGTTGCGGCATTGGTGGTCTTGGCCGCCGATCCGTATCTCGAGCGCGAGAATCTCGGAACCGCGGAATTTTACGCGCTGGTGCTATTCGCCACCGCCGGCATGGGCGTGCTCGCCGGTGCCCAGGAGTTGCTAACCGCGTTCGTTGGCCTCGAAATGAGTTCCATCGCCAGCTACGTCCTGGCTGGCTACCGCCGCGAGTCGCTCAAATCCGGCGAATCGGCCATGAAATATTTCTTGCTTGGCTCGTTCGCCACGGCCTTCTTTCTGTACGGAATAGCCCTGGTCTATGGCGCCACCGGCACCACCCTGCTGGACAAAATGGGCGACGCCGACGTTACCAGCAATCTACTGAAGCTGGGCTTAGCCTTGATTTTGATTGGCCTCGGTTTCAAGGTCGCCGCCGCGCCCTTCCAAATCTGGACGCCCGACGTTTACGAAGGCGCTCCAACACCGGTAACCGCGCTCTTCTCCGCGGGTCCAAAAGCCGGCGCGTTCGCGCTGATGCTGCGCATCTTCGCCACCGTGCCCGCCGCCACGCATCTGTGGTTCTGGGCCTTCTGGATTCTCGCCGTGCTCACCATGTTCGCCGGCAACCTCGGCGCGCTGGTCCAAACCAACGTGAAGCGCATGCTGGCCTACAGCTCCATCGCTCACGCCGGATACATCCTTGTCGCGTTTGCCTCGGTCACCTTCATGACCCCGGAGCTCAGCGGTGGCGCCGGCCCCGCATACGCCGCGGTGCTCTTCTACTTGGTTAGCTATGCGCTGGTGAAAATCGGCGCGTTCACCATCGTCTCGCAGATCGGCGGCGCGGGCGAAAAGCACGTAGCCCTCGACGACTACGCCGGTCTCGGCCAGCGCCAACCGCTCGTGGCGGCCATCCTGAGCCTGTTCCTGCTGTCCTTGCTGGGCCTTCCGGTAACCGCAGGATTCTTCGGCAAACTGTACATCTTCAAAGCCGCGCTCGATTCTCACCTAATCTGGCTTGCCGTAATCATGGCCGTCAACAGCGTCATCGGCGCCTTCTACTACTTCCGCCTAATCGTCCTGATGTACATGCGCGAACCCAGCGCGGAAATCGCCGCCGCCCCACTAGTCCGCTTCCCCGTCACCGTAGTCATCGTCCTGTTGGTCACCGCCATCGCCACAGTATGGCTCGGCGTAGCCCCCAACCCCGTCCTCCGCTTCATCCTCCAGCCCACGCTAATCGGCAACCTCCACTAATTCCGCGCCTATGTAGCGGCCGCCTTCTGAGGCGGGCGCTTTGGGCGGCAATAGCGAATCACCCGGCAACGTCGCCGGAACACAACCCCTAACAAAATAAAAAAGGCCCGGAAGCGAAGCTTCCGGGCCTTGATCGTTCCCTCTAAAGAAAATCTACGACTTCAGGTACATCATCGCCAGCGTGAACAGCACCAGCGTCTCGACGAACACCAAGCCTAGAATCATCGCCGCGCGAATCGGTCCTGCCGCTCCAGGATTGCGTGCCATCCCTTCGCAAGCTGCCGACGCGATACGGCCCTGTCCGAGGCCGCAGCCAAACGCTGCCGCGCCCATGCCGATCGCCACCGCCAACGCCGTCAGGCCTTTGCCGCCGCCTGCCGCCGCATCACCGCCCTGCGCAAACGCCGCAGGCGCCACCATCAGGACGCCCACGAGGGACGTCAGTACCACCAGCAACTTCTTCATCACTGCCTCCTTATAAATTGCCGCCAGGAGGTGGTTCCCGGACACCGTGCAGCCGGGCTCACACTGGAGCAGCACATTGCCGGCCAACCGCGTCCGGCAAACTTTTTATGGCGCAAAATTTCGCGAGTCTTAGATCTGGATTGCCGGCTGGCCGCGGGCGATTAGTGCTCGTCCGCCGTGGCCAACCCAATGTATACCGCCGGCAACACCGTGAACACGTAGGCCTGCACCACGGAAACGAAAATATGCAACGCGATGAGCGCGACGGGAAATAGCGCCGGGAAGATGCCCACAATCACGCCCGCCACCGGCGACTTGGACCATCCAAAAGCCGCCGCCCCACTCAAGATGCCCAGGAAAATCACATAAATCAGATCGCTGGCAAACATGTTGGCCCAGAGGCGAACCGTCAGGGACATCAGCCGCGCGCAGGTGCTGATGATTTCCACCGGGAACAGCAGCACCGCCAGCGCCCAATCCGCCGCGCTCTTCGGCGAACCAGCAAACGTCTTGAGATAGCCAAGCACGCCGTGATGCCGCGCACCTTGATAATTGAAATAGAGAAAGGTCAGCACCGCGCAAGAGAGCGGTACGGCCACCACTCCGGTGGGCGCGGTAAAGAACGGAAACGCTCCGAAGAGATTGCCCACCAGAATGAAGATCGCCGTCGAGCCCACCCACGGCACATACTTCGCTCCATCGTGGCCGGCGTTTTCTTCCAGCAAATCGCGGATGCCGAATCCCAGCGGATTGGTGATCAGCCCTTCGGCAATCTGCTGCAAGGATCCCGGCTTCTCAACGGAAAGCTGCGTGCGCAGAAGCAGCGCCAGCAGCGTGCAAAACAAGACCACCAGAATGGCCATCACCACATGCTGAGGAATGGGCACCGCAGGATCGCTCGGCTGAATGTGCAGCTTGGCAAGCAGCGCCAAGGCCAGTCCGCCAAAATAGCGATTAAATATTTCCGTAAACCAACTTACGTGATGTTCCATCGATCGAGTAACTCCACCCGGAATGCGCCCGCCGTTAGTCTGCAGGACGCAGAATTTCGTACACGCTGGCGGCCATCGCCGCCGCTCCCAGAGCACACAACCCCACCAGCATGCTGCCAAGAGGGATGTGCAGATAAATAAAAATAGCATACACAATCAGGGCTATCAAGCTATAGCGCAGCAATGCAAGGAGATAGGTGACGGGCGAGACGCGCGGCTTTTCCGCGCCGGCTTGCGCCCGCGATTCCACAACCAGCGTATCTAAACCGCGCCGCAACCAGCGGAAGTTCAGCCACGCCAAGCCCGCGCCGATCGCCAACCCTGCGGCCCAGTCGGCACGGTGCGCCAGCAGCAACACCGCCAGCGCGGCTAGCGCGCCAATCACCGGCGTCAGCCACGCGATCAGGCGTTCGGTAGCTTGGCCACGCGCGAGGTCCGGCGTCGGCTGAATGTTGGTTTGCCCCATCACCATCTCAGGCATCCGTCTCACGCATCCATCTCACGCATCCGTCTCAGGCATCCGTCTCAAGTATTCATCGCAAAGATTCATCTAAAAAATTCATCTCAGATCCGCATCTCAGGTGCCGGAGCCGACGCGGCGGATAAGCTCTCTTATCCCGCCAATGAATCCCAAGCCGCCAAACACAAACGTCAGAATCGGTTTGGTGTGCAGCCAATGATCCAGAAAGTATCCGAGCGCCGCGCCAAGTGCGACGGTGCCCACCACTAAAAATGGCAGTTCGAGCGCCAAGGTCGCTTGGTTGGTGATTTGTCGCGCTTTCGCAGCGGATGCCGATTGTTTCACGCTTGATGGATCCTCAGAAGGCATCCAGTAGTTGACCTCTCGCACCAAGAATACAGGTTCCTCGGTTGCCACAACAGGCCGCGATGCGCCTTTGTAGGACGGCCTTTTTAGGGGTGCAACATGTTGCGCCCTAGCTTGGCGGAATCGCATGTCCAACGAGGGATATTGGGGGAAATTTGTAATTGAACTGGTTCGGTGAGCATCCAATTAAAAATGTCCGCTGCAAACACTGACGAGAGTGTAGCTCTCGCGAGCCAGCCTCTTTCGCCAACTGTGCCGACCAATTCCGCGATCGCAGCCGACGCTTTGCCGCCAATTCCCGCGCGAACTGTGTGGTTCATGGCCATTAGCACGGGCTTGGTGGTCGCCAATATTTACTACGCGCAGCCGTTGCTGGCGGAAATTGCGCGCGCATTTAGTTTGTCCGTCACGCAAGCTGGCGCGCTGGCGATGACCAGCCAGATTGGCACCGCGCTGGGCATGCTGCTCTTTGTGCCGCTCGGGGATACGCGCGAGCGTCGCGCGCTGATTATTACGCTATTGCTCGGAGCAGCCGCGTCGCTGCTGCTTTTTGCTGTTGCGCCGAATGCGCTTTGGCTGACCTTCGCCAGTCTCGCCGTGGGCGCCACTGGATCCATCGTGCACACGATTGTTCCCTTCGCCGCGCATCTCGCTCCTGCGCGGCAACGCGGACGCGTGCTCGGCATCGTGCTGAGTGGCATGCTGCTCGGCATCCTGCTGGGGCGCACGGTGAGTGGATTGCTCGGCGCGCATTTTGGCTGGCGCGTGGTCTATTTCCTGGCTGCTGCGACGATGCTTGCTTTGGCCGTTTGCTCGCGCTTTTTTCTGCCGCGTAGTGAACCGCAAATTTCGCTGCGCTATCTGGCGCTTTTGCGCTCCGTGGCAGGGCTGGTCCGGCAATACAATGGGCTGCGCGAATCGGCGCTCTTGGGCGCGTTGCTGTTCGCGGGGTTCAGCGCGTTTTGGACAACCTTGGTCTTTCTGCTACAAACTCCTCCCTACCACTACGGCGCGGATGTGGCTGGCCTCTTTGGTTTGGTTGGTGCAGTGGGGGCGCTGGGGGCGCCACTCGTGGGGCGTCTGGCGGACCACCACGGGCCGCGCACTACCTTGGGCGCGGCGTTGCTGATCGTGCTGGGTTCCTTTCTCTGGCTTGGGCTGCTGGGGAAAACCTTTGCCGGCTTGGTCGTGGGCGTTATTGCGATGGACTTGGGCGTGCAGTCCGGCCATGTGTCTAATCAGACGCGCATTTATTCCATCGATCCCGAAGCCAAGAGCCGGCTCAATACCGTGTACATGGTCTCGTACTTCATCGGAGGGGCTTTGGGATCGGTGCTGGGCGCCTGGAGTTGGCGCGTGGCGCAGTGGCGTGGGGTCTGCGCGTTTGAGCTTATTGCCACGCTCTTCGCGTTGGCTGTGTACTGGCACGGGCGCCACGCTCACGGCGCTACCCTTATTCACGGCGCAGAAGCCGCTTCGGCGGAGCCGATTGTCCACGTCTGAGACGGCCACGAACTAGGCTCCACCAGGGTGGGGTACCCCCCTGGGGTTTTCTGTAAGTGTTCATTCTACGGGAGATGAAGTCCTTTAGAATGAACACTTGTGGAAGTGTTCATTCTGCTTAGGTTACGGGGGCTTGGGGGTTAGAAGATAGTTACCTCCTTTTTGCCTCTATTTTGCGATGGTCGTGGTGATGCGCGCTTCGTCGGTGAGGTTCAAGAAACAAGAGCTGATCGGGAGATCGGCGCTCCCAGGGAGAGGCGCGTGCGGTCACGGTGTGCGACGGCGGAACGGGTGTTTGTTTGGGATTTGGTAGTGCTTTGGACGCGGTTCTATACCCTTCGAGGTTGACAGATTCATGGGCGGGTGTCAAGTACTTTTTAGTGATAGTACTTTCGAATGACTTCGGAGGCGGGAAAGCGAGGGATAACGCAGAGACGCGGAGTTGCCGGAGGAGCGCAGAGAAGAGGAGCGTGAGGCCGGGCTGAAGCCCGGCACCTACACAGACGAAAGGCGACTGCCCATTACAGAATGCGCTTACTTCTCGAACAGGAGTTCTGAGGCGCGCTGGGTGGCTTTGACTACGGCTTTGATTAATGTGACGCGGAGTTTGCCTTCTTCGAGCTCCATGATGCCGTCGATGGTGCATCCTGCCGGGGTGGTGACGGCGTCCTTTAGCTGGGCTGGGTGTTCGCCGGTTTCCAGGACTACGCTGGCGGCGCCCTTCATGGTTTGGGCGGCTAGCAAGGTGGAGACGTCGCGGGGTAGGCCGACCTTTACTCCGGCTTCCGCCAGGGACTCCAGAATGATGTAGGCGAAGGCTGGGCCGCTGGCGGAGAGGCCGGTTACGGCGTCCATATTTTTTTCGTCGACCACTACGGTGCGGCCGACGGCGTCAAACATAGCTTGCGCGGTGCCCAGATGCTCGCGCGTGGCGTGTGCGCCGCGGCAGATGCCGGTCATGCCGCAGCCAACGGCGGCTGGAGTGTTGGGCATGGCGCGAACCACGGGCACTTTCGAACCGGCGTGCTGCTCGATGTAGCTGGTGGGAACGCTGGCGGCCACGGAGATGACCAGCGTGCTGGAGTTGAGTTCGGGCGCGATTTCCTTGAGCACCTCTCCGACTACTTGCGGCTTCACGCCGAGCAGCACGATGTCTGCGCCGTGGACGGCCTTGCGGTTTTCAGTAGCTACGTGAATGCCGAGTTCCTGTGCGAGTGCGACGGCTTTTTCCGGGTGCTTTACCGTGGCGCTGACGTTCTTGGGGGCGAACAAGCCCTGACGGAGGTAGGCGCGCAGGAGGATGCCGCCGAGTTTACCGGCGCCCAATACCGCGAGTTTTTTGCCGTGCAGCGAGGCGGAGTCCGAAACGCTAGATTTCTTGTCGCTTAGTTTGTGCGGCATAGGCTAAACATTCTTGATTACCCTACCTCTTGCGTCAACCCCGCTTTTTTTTCGTGAAGCGGGCTTTGGCGGGGACCTTAAGATGAGTTCATGCCCCCCCTCGCCGAGTCCTGTGATCCTCCCGCCGCGGACGCGCCAAACTTGCCATCGGCGGTGCGCGAACGTGGCAAGGGATGGCCCGGAGCAATCCGTGTAACGATCGGGCGGGCGCTGGAAGTCATTATCAAGTGGATGGTAATTCTCCTGGGACGCCGCGTGAGCCGCGCCGAGGCGCCATGGCTGGATACGCCGCTGGGCGATTCGGTATTGATCGGTGCAGGGATTTACGAACAAGTTGCGCGCGAGGAAAATCTGGAAATCCGCATCGTTCCGGATGCGGGATTGATCGGCGATTTCGAGACGCTGCGGGGACCGAAATTTGATCCGAGCGTGGTGCACCCGCGGGTGCGGCACTTTTACGAACACGCTTCGCAATACCAACTGGAGGCATGGAGTGAGGTCGCGTTGATCGGGCAGTTTTTTCTGTGGCTGCTCGTGGAGTTCATCAGCCAGCGAATGGATCAGCTGAATTTTCCGATTTCGCCGCTGGAGATGGCGCGCGGGATGAGCAGCCAGGTGATTCAACTGCGGGAGAAGAATACCGGGAGGCTGGTGTATACGGGCTGGCTGCGCAAGCTGAAGTCCTCCGGGATGGTGATGTTTGCCGGGATCTATTCGGTAGCGAGAATTCCTGGCGAAGAGAATCCGGTGGTGAAGGTTACGTTTCCGGATCGCGGGAGCGCCAACGTGTATCTGGCGCCAATGAATCATGCGGATGGATCGTTTGGGCTGGATTCTTCGGGGTCGGGGTTCGGGAGGTCGGGATTTTATCGAGTGATCGCGTCCGGCAAGAAGCATTTACGGGTGCGGAATTTCAAGACGCTGCATGAATTGTTCCATGTGTATGAGGACCAGGAAGGCGTGCTGCGGACGGACCATAAGATTTCGTTTTTGGGGATGACCATTGTACGGCTGCACTACAAGATGACGCCGCTCGCCGCGCGGCAGGAAAACTGAATCCGAGCGACGGGCCGCTGCGCTAACCTACGGGCTAGGACAAGCAAATGTCACTCGATTGGTCACGATGCGCTGCGGTGGAAAGCGTTCCGGGAAAAGTGAGCGGTGCCTGGGTGCTGCGCGGAACCCGTATGCCGGTCTCCGTGATTTTTGAAAATCTGGAAGCCGGCGCCAACATTGACGACATCATGGAATAGTTTGAGGGCCTAGACCGCGAACAGATCAAGGCAGTGATTGAATTTGCCGCTCGTAGTCTTGACGAAACTCCTTCGTCCGCCTCCCAGCGCTAATGCTCGTTTTCTTTGATCAAGGGACGCCGGTGAGAGGTTAGCGCCGCCGCAGTAGCAAAAGGTAGGGCATAAATGCTTGACTTTGGCCCTCCAATCCATGGGATAGTTGCTGTGTGAGCGCTAAAAGCAAGCTCGATCTCGCAGCCGATGCGGCGCTCGAAGCCTTTTCCGAGTTGTCTAAGGCAGAACAATCCCGGCGACGCAAATTGATTAAGAATCTCAAGTTTCGTCGGAATAGAAATACTCCCAGCAAATCTTCCAGTGCGCCGAGTCTCTCTTCACGCCGTAAGCCTGTAGCAAACGCTCGAACCCGACGCGGTCTTTAAGCCCCTTCGCGGCCTTAGCCTTCAACTTAAAGGTTTTCCGATCCTCGCGTTTTTCCGCGGCGTCTTGCTTCGCCGGAGCAGACCTTCGTTGCTCGACAGCTCTTTGTTTCTCGATGTCTTCGTCACTAAAGGGCATAGTTCACGGAAGAGGATACGCTAATTTCGCCACGTAATTGGTCGTACATTCTCCGTGGGCACTTGGTTGACGGAGAGGATTAGTCGTGGCGGGCGCCGTGGAGGATGTGGACGGCGTGGGGGAGGAGGTGGGCGATGGCGTCGAGCGATTCTGCGGCGCCCTTGGGGCTGCCGGGAAGATTCACAATTAGCGTTTTGCCCACGGTTGCGGCGATCGCGCGAGAAAGGACGGCGGTGGGGGTTTTCAGCATGCCTACGCGGCGCATTTCCTCGGCGATGCCGGGCACGATGCGGTCGGCAACGGCTTGCGTGGCTTCCGGGGTGTTGTCTCGGGGACCTAAGCCGGTTCCGCCCGTGGTGAAGACGACGTCGACGCGCGCGGCTTGAGTCAGCTCACGGAGGGTTGCTGTAATACCGTTCAAATCGTCGGAAATGGTTTGCGTGGAAATTACTTCCCAGTTTAGGCCGCGACAGCCTGCTACTACGGCGAGTCCTGAAGCATCTTCGCGTTCGCCTTTGGCTACGGAGTCGCTGATGGTAACGACGGCAACGCGCATCAGCGCGACCATTCTCCAACAGCGAGGCGTCCCGGCGATACGAAGCCGATATGCGACGCGAAGCGACGATCCTGCGCCAGGCAAAGGGCCGGGGTGATGCAAAGAGCCGGCGCGACGCAACGAGCCATCACGGCGGCTGCGGGCATTACGGGAATCACGGGGCGTCCAAGTATCACGGTGCACCGACGGTGTCGGCGCTGTGCTGGCTGGCTTCGTCGAGGAGGCGCATGGCTTCCATGAGCAGGCCCGTGGTGTTGCGCGTGGTGGTGGTGCGCGTGGAGCCGTGCGCGCCATTGAAATCAATCTCAAATTCGCCGGCGGTCCACAGCAAAACTTTGTAGACCGCCTCGTCGCCCACGAGATCAGCGATTTTGGCATCGTTGCATTGGCCGCCGGTGAAAAAAAGTTCGCCGCGTTCGCCCTGATTCTGCACCGTCAAACGGCACGACTTCTGGCCCATTTCCAGCGATTGCAGCAAATCGATCATGCTCATCTCTTCGAGGCGGCCTTGAATGACGCCGGGGCGCGAAGCGTATTTCTGCAATTTCTCGAGGTGCAAACGGTCGAGCACTTTCTTGGTGACGCGCACCAGATCCTTGACCATGAAGGGCTTGGTGATGAACTCTTCGACGCCATCGACCATGGGGCGCAAACGCTCTTCAATGTCCGCGCGGCTGGCCATGAATATAAAGGGGATGTGGCGGGTGGCTTCGCGGCCGCGGAGCTTTTCGAAAAGCTGGCGGCCATCGAGTCCGGGCATTTTGTAGTCGCAGAGAATGGCGTCAGGAGGATCGTCGATGACGCGCAAAAGAGCGTCCGCGCCATCGGCGGCGATGGCTACCTCGCACGCGCCTTCGAGCCCTTTGAGGATGAGATTGCGCACTAGAGGATTGTCGTCGGCCACCAGCAAGGTGATGCCTTTGGATTGGGCGCTCATCGCCCGGGCCTTGGGGAAGCTTTCGCGCGTGATTTCGTTTTGCCTGGGGTATCGCGGGGGCCGCGGAGGTAATCGCCGCTCTTGCCGCCGGTTTTCTTTAGCAACGCGATGTTGGTGATTTCCATGCTCTTATCGAGGGCCTTACACATGTCATAGACCGTCAGGGCGGCGGCGCTGACGGCGACCAGAGCCTCCATTTCCACCCCGGTCTGAGCTGCCGTAGTGACGCTGGAACGCAGTGATACGCCATTCTGGCACAGGGTTGCAGTCACATCAATGTGCGTGAGCGGGAGAGGATGACAAAGAGGTATCCACTCGGCGGTGCGTTTGCAGGCGGCGATTCCGGCGATGCGGGCGACTTCCAGGGGGTCGCCCTTGG